>Ga0115567_10002793_pt1 | contig 17312 bp, 17 predicted proteins | sample COGITO_mtgs_1204_2_FD_88679 | JGI IMG/M metagenome (GOLD analysis project Ga0115567, IMG submission 88679) | Pelagic marine microbial communities from North Sea - COGITO_mtgs_120412 | ecosystem: Environmental > Aquatic > Marine > Epipelagic | place: Germany:Helgoland, sampling site Kabeltonne... | reverse complement strand
TCCCTTTGTCGGGCAGGGCGGGCTGCATAAGGACCGGTCCCTGATGAACGCGGGCGCTACCCTCGCACAGCGCCGGGTCGAACATAAGGTTCAGGTCCGTCAATGGCCCGTTGGTCAGATGCGAGGTGACGGCAAGGCCGCCATCGAAACGCACGGGCTGCCACAGACCTGCATGCAGATCGCCGCCCGCGTGGCGCAGGATCATTCCCGCGCCGCTGACCACGGTCAGGATGCGCTCGAGACCGGCGAAGTCGGAAAACGCCCCATCGCAGGCAACATCGGCGCGGCTGATGCGCCACGCGTCCCGCGTGCCCATCCGCCCAGCCGCGATATCGCGCGTGACGCCGCCGCCGTTCTTCCACGGCACCTCCACCAGATCGGAGCCCTTCAGGACCTGCATTGCACACTCCCCTCTCGTGAAGCCTTGAAATCGTAGCCTTCCCACGATCGGACGGGGGGCGTTTGCTATAAAGCGCACGAAGGCCGCTTATGTCTACGCAAGAGTTCAGTGGCGGCCTCGGCCGATATCCCTTTGGCGGCCGGAAAAGTGCTGAAGCTCATGGAGACGCGCCCCGGCGGCCAGTGCAGGGCCGAGGCCCGGGCCCGCGACAAATCACGTCCGGTATTCTGCATCTTGGCGCCCGCGTGGCTCGGGTCCCGGCGCATTCAAAAGGCGACACTGAGCCTGAGGGGGCGACACATCGCGTCCTTAAGCAACATATGCTTCGCGGCAGACACCGGGAGGCACCCCGAGTGGCGTCGCTCGGGAGGCGCTGGCGGGTTTGAAGAACCAAAGCGCGACCTGACGGGGGCGCGACCGCACTTCCCGGCTTGCGCTGAACTCTGGTTTTCAGTGTCCGATCAATCATAAAGGCACCGAAGATTCGTGATGCGGGCCCTTCGGACGCCGCTGCCCAAGCCGCTATGGGCCGCCGAGATCGCCGAGATACCCGGCATTTCAGGCGGTCGGGCCCCCATCCCACTTTCTTTGAAGTCAGCGGGGGGTTTTGGCGTCGTGGACAAATGCCCGCATCGCCACCTCATCCGAGTGGCTGCGCGACCTGTGCCGTCAGGCACGACGAGGCCCCATAAGCATTTGTTAGATCACGTGGTTTGACAGGATTTCGAGGCCCCGAACGCGGCGGCGTCGTGCCGTCCCGAAGGCGCATGATCGGGGAGCAGACGCCGTGCAGCACGCACTGTTGCGCGCGCCAAATGTCAAGACCGGTTCAGACAAGCTTGACAGAACGTCGCAGTTTATGCGTTCCTGAGAGGGCAAAGTTTTCACTGACATTAAACGGCGTCGCGTAAAAGAGCGCCACAGTAGCCAACCAAAAGGGGGATTGAATGACCGATTTAACCGAACGGATCAAGAAAATGCACGGCCGCGACACCGCCGTCGCATGGGCCTTTGTCATCGGGCTGTGGCTGGCCATCATCTTTGTCGCGCTGGCGACATGGGATCTGGCCCCCAGCGCGACGGCGCGCACGGTTCTTTTGATCGGCGGCGCGACCATCTTGGTGCTGAACACCGCCGCTATCATGGCGATGCTGCGTCACTACCGCGAAGATCGCGATTTCATGTATGGGCTGGATATCAAGTTCCTTGATCTTGCCCGTGCCCAGAAAAAACGCTGAGAGGAGCACGGACATGGCAAATTACATCCCCCCCGTCCAAAGCAAGATCGGCCAGATCATCGACGTGATCGTGCTGCTGGTTCTGGCGGTCGGCGCGCTTTACGTGCCGCTGTTCCTGGGCCTTGCAGGCAGCGCGCAGACATCGACCGTGCCGGACAATCCCACCTGGGAAAACCTGGGCCAGAACGCGACCATGGTCGAGAAATGGAACGAGCTGGGCTATGCCACTGCCGCCGACGCGGCAGAGCTGATCACGGCGCGGTTCGACTATTCCTTTTCGATCCTCAGCCTTCTGGTGATGATCGTCGTCGTCGTCGGCTACTACGTCATCGTGCTGCGGTTCTCCGGCAAGGAATACTCCGAAGTGATTTCCGAAAAATTCGGCGACAAGTGAAGAGGTACTGAACATGGATATGTGGAATATCTTGGAATACGCCGCCTGGGGCCTTTCGGCCGTTTTCGGGCTTTATATCGTCATCGACTGGATCAAGACCGACAGCTCCTACAGCGAAGAGGACCTGATGTCCTCGCGCGAGGGCGAGCTTGAGGCGATGACCGAAGAACATAAACTCTGATCGGGGAGAACAAGATGTCTGATACGGATATCACGTCCGGCGAAATGGACGGAATGGGCCCCAAGGGGACCAAGCTGGGTCTGGCACGGGTTCTGGGACCGGCCCATATCTGGGGGCTTGGCGTGGGGATCGTCCTTGTGGGCGAATACATGGGCTGGAACTTTGCCGTCGGCAAGGGCGGCGCCTATGCCGCGCTGATGGCGTGCTGGTTCGCGGGGGTCCTTTATTCCTGCGTCGCCATGATCGACAGCGAGGTGACGTCGACCGTCGCTGCGGCGGGCGGTCAGTATACGCAGGCCAAGCATATCGTCGGCCCGCTGATGGCCTTCAACGTGGGGCTCTACCTCGTCTTTGCCTACACGATGCTGGAGGCGGCCAATGCGATCACCTTCGGCTTCCTGATCGATACGGTGGCCGGAATGACGGGCCATGAGGGCCTTGATGAGAAGCCGTTCATCATTCTGGCGATCATGTTCCTGGCGTGGCTGAACTATCGCGGCGTTCTGGCAACACTGACCTTCAGCCTTGTCATCACGGCCTTCGCGTTTTGCGCGATCATCGCGCTTTTCCTGTCGACGGCGGTCTTCATGTCCGACAGCCCGCTGCGCCACGCCGAGCTTATGACCGATCTGCCCTATGGCTGGCTGGGCGTTCTGGCGGCGATGCATTTCGGTCTGTGGTATTACCTCGGGATCGAAGGCACCTGCCAGGCGGCCGAAGAAGTGCGCTCGCCCGCCCGCTCGCTGCCCTTCGGGACGCTGGCCGGCATCATGACGCTGCTGATCGCGGCGACGCTGACTTGGTATGTCAGCGTCGGCCTGATGCCGTGGGAATATCTGGGGCAGGCGGGCGTTCCGCTCTTCGATGCGGCGCGTCTGTCCGGCTCGATGACGCTGATGGTGCTTCTGGGGATCGGCACGATGTTCGCGACGCTGGCCTCGGCTAACGGGTGCATCAACGATGCCAGCCGGGCGTGGTTTGCCATGGGCCGCGATCACTATCTGCCGGACTGGTTCGGCGCGGTGCACCCCAAGTTCCGCACGCCCTACCGGTCGATCATCTTCCTCGTGCCGATCGCGCTGGTCTTTGCGTTGGGCGCGCCATTGGATCAGGTGATCACCTTCTCGATCCTGTCGGGCCTTCTGGGCTATACCTTCATGCCCCTGAACGTGATCCTTTTCCGCCGCAAATGGCCACTGGACTCGATCAAGCGCGGGTATGAGCATCCGTTCCACCCGATCCCGGCGATCATTCTGCTGTCCCTTTGCGGGGTGACGTTCTTTGCCGTCTTCCTCGGCTATGGCTCGCAGCTGGTGGCGATGTTGTCGTTCTACATCATCGTGTCGCTCTGGTTCCACTTCTGGCGCTATCGCTTTGTGCGGCGCGCGGCACAATTCACGATGCCGTGGCCCCGTCCGCGCGGCTACTGATCCAAGCCACATGACCGGCCCGCCCGACCGGCGGGCCGGTCGCTTTTTATCCGGAGAACCGATGGACCGATTCATCACAGGCGCGATACTGATCGGGGCGGCGGTCCTGTTTCTTCTGCTGCTCCGCCATCTGCGCCGCGCCGCGCGCCAGCGTATTGCGCAGCGTACCGGATATCTGGACGGCTGCCGCGCCCTGATGCAGACGCCGCGCATGGGGCGGGGGGATAGCGGATTTGCCCGGCTGGGCGGCGACTATGGCGGCGTTCCTGGCGATATTCAGGCGCTGCCCGACACGCTGACCTTTCGCAAGCTGCCCGCGCTGTGGGTGCTGGCGACGCTGCCCGGCCCGCTGCCGGTGGCCGCCCCGATGCACCTGATGATCCGCCCCACCGGGGTCGAGCCCTTTTCGCGGTTCCAGACGCTGACACATCAGCTGGACCCTCCGGGCGATTTTCCCGAAGACTGCGCGATCCGCACAAATGGCACGGGCCCCATGCCGACCGAGGATATCCTGCGCGCGCATCTGCACATTTTCGACGACCCCAGGGTCAAGGAGCTGGTGATCTCGCCCAAGGGCGTGCGTATCGTTTTCCTGGCCGAAGAGGCGCAGCGCAGCCGCTATCTGATCTATCGCGACGCCGAGATGGGCACCGTGCCGCTGGAGAAGTCCGTTCTGGCGCAAAAGCTGGACCAGCTGATCGCGCTGCGAACGGATTTGCTGGACGCCGCATCCGCAGAGGTGCAGAAACTGAGCGCATGAGCACCGTATCCCGCCCCCCGCCCAATCCCCATCTCGTTCTGGTGTCGGCCATCATCCTGCCCGGCTCGGGACAGGTGCTGAACCGGCAGCCGGTGCGCGGGCTGATCTTCGTGTTCTTCATCCTGCTCCTGGGCGGCTATACGCTTCAGACGGCGGCGCCGGACGTGTCGATCGTCGGCAAGCTGGCGGGCGGGCTCTTTGTCTATGCGATGGCGATATTCGACGCCTACAAGACGGCCCGCATCCGTCATGCGGTCTGGGGAGCCAGCGGGCGCAGAGGCTGAGCAGGGCAGGCTGCCGCACGCCGTCCTTGTCCTCCTGCGCCATCCCTGTCTAACCTGACCCCCAACGCGGCGCCGGCCTTGGAGGGCAGCATGACATCATCAGCACCACATTCCTTCACCGGACCGGATCTGTGCGCCCGCGAGGCGCATGAAATCGTCGCGCTTCTGCGAAAGGGCGAGGTCTCTCCGCGCGACCTGATCGCGGCGTCGCGCGCCCGCACCGAGGCCGTCGAGCCGCAGATAAACGCCATGCCCACGACCTGCTGGGACCGCGCCGAGGGGAAGATTGCAGCGCTGGCCGGCGGCCAGAGCGATGCGCCCGGCTGGCTGGCGGGGCTGCCCATCGGGATCAAGGATCTGACGCCGGTCAGGGGCGTGCGGACCACGTTCGGCACAAAAGGACTGGCTCAGAATATCCCAAACGCCAGCGATCCGCTGGTCGAGCGGCTGGAGGCGCGCGGCGCGCTGGTGGTGGGCAAGACGAACACGCCCGAGATGGGCGCCGGCGCCAACACGTTCAACGAGGTCTTTGGCGCCACGCTGAACCCCTGGAATACGGCGATGAACGCGGGCGGCTCCTCGGGCGGGGCGGCGGCGGGGCTGGCGACGGGCGAAGTCTGGCTTAGCCATGGATCGGACCATGGCGGATCGCTGCGCACGCCCGCGGCCTATTGCGGCGTTGTCGGGATGCGCCCTAGCCCTGGACGTGCGGGCGGCGCGTCGCCCAAGGCGGGATTTCTGATCGAAAGCGCGCAGGGCCCGATGGCGCGCTCGGTCACCGATTGCGCGCTTTTCCTCGACGCGATGGCGGGGTTCGAATCGCGCTTTCCCATCTCATACCCCGCGCCGGACGCGCCCTTTCAGGACGCCGTGCGCCGCGCGGGCGGCACGCTGCGCATCGGCTTCGCGCCCGATCTGGGCGGCATCTGCCCGGTCGATACCGAGATGGCCGCGCATCTGAGCGACGCCATGCAGCAGCTGGAGCGCAGCGGCGCGACCGTGGAGGAGGCCTGCCCCGATATCACCGGGCTGGAGCGGACCTATCACACCCTGCGCGGCATCAGCTGGGTCACAAGCGCGCAGACCGTGGATCCGGACGTGCGTCGCCATTTCAAGCCTACACTTGAGGAAAACACCCGGTTTGGCGAGGCGCTGACCATTCAGGACGTCGCCGAGGCGCAGGTGGGCCGCATGGCGATCTATGACGCGATGCTGACTTTTTTCCAGCGGTTCGACGTACTGGCCCTGCCGGTGGTCGGCTGCATGCCCCACGCGCAGTCCGAGGAATGGGTGCGCGAGATCGGCGGGCAGACCCTGACCGGCTACATGGACTGGCTGCGCTTTGCGTTTCTGGCGACCACGGCGGGCCTGCCCGCGATGTCGGTGCCGGTGGGGCTGGGCCCGCGCGGCATGCCGGTGGGCCTGCAACTGGTGGGCCAGCCGCGCGGCGAGGCGGGGCTGCTGGCCGCCGCGCGCTTTGTCGAGATGGCGATGGGCGGGCCGCTGGGGCCAATCGATCCGGTGGCAGGCTAAAGCGTTTTGCGTTTTTCCTGAGTCAGGTAAAATGGGAAACGCTTTATAGCAGGATCGCCGCCAGCGCGGCCACGATCAGCGCGCCGATCAGGATCGCCAGACCGATAGTCCCGCCCAGCCGGCGCTGCGGCTGGACCGTGCCGCAGGACCGGCAATGCACGGTATTGCGGGCAACCTCTGCGCCGCAGATCAGGCAGCGCGCCATCTAGGCGATGTGATCGCGGCCAAGGCGGGTATAGACGTCGATGCAGGGATCAAGCAGAGCGACCTCGCAATATTCGTCCGTCTGATGCGCCATCGCCATGGCGCCCGGCCCCATGATCAGCGTTGGCGGATTGCCCATCGCCGGTTTCAGCACTGACGCATCGGTGAAGTATGTGGCGGTGGCCACTTCCGGCTCGGCGCCGAGTATTTCCTCCGTTACGGCGAAGGCCGATTTCATCCACGGATCGTCGAAATCGGTATAGACGTTATCCATGTCGGTCAGCGGCTCCAGCCTGACCTCGTCGCCCAGAAGGCGTTGCAGATCGGCGCGTATCTCCGCATTTTTCTGGCCCACGACGGACCGGATATCGACGCCGACGCGCGCCAGATCCGGCACGGAATTGACGTTCAGCCCCGCCTGCATGTTGCCGATATTCAGCGTCGGCGCGCCCATCACCTGATGCGGCTTGACCCCGAAATCATGGCCGCGCAGGCGCTCGATGCTCTCGACGGCGGCAAAGATCGCGTTGCGCCCCTTGTCGGGCATTGAGCCGTGGGCGGTCACCCCCTCATGCACGAGGCTCATCCAGAGCGCGCCCTTGTGACCGCAAAGCGCACGGTTATCCGTCGGCTCGGCAATCACCAGAGCGGCGCAATCGGCCAGAAGGTTCGATGCAGCCAGCGCTACCGCGCCCTCACAGCCCGTCTCCTCGCCCGAGGTGATGATCAGCTGGATCTCGGCGTGGCGCTCCGCCACGTCGGCCAGCCGCAATGCGGCGACGACAAAGGCCGCGACGCCCGCCTTCATGTCGGAAGTGCCGCGCCCGTAAAGGCGGCCATCGCGGACCTCTCCGGCGAAGGGATCGACGCTCCATTTCGCCTGCCCCAGCGGAACGGTATCGAGATGACCCGAAAAGACCAGCGGCGCGCGGCTGGTGGCCTCGGTCGCGGGCAGGCGGGCGATCAGGTTGGGCCGGTCCGGGCGCCAGTCGTGCCACGTCAGATCGAATCCCGCAGGCTCCAGAAGGCTGGCCAGATATTTGAAACACTCCGCCTCGTTGCCGGGCGGATTGATCGTGTCGAAGGCGATCAGGCGTTTGGTCAAATCGAGGCCGGTGATGGTGTCCGTCATGGGGCGGCTCCTTCAGGGTCAGGCGGCGTCGCGCAGATGGCAGGCGGCCATATGTCCGGGTGCCACCTCCTGCAGCTTCGGCTCGTCGTGGAAACAGCGGTCGAACGCGAAGGGGCAGCGGGTGTTGAAGCTGCACCCTTTGGGCGGGTTCAACGGGCTGGGCACGTCGCCTTTCAGCACCGCGCGCGCCTTGCGCTTGCGCGGGTCGGGCACGGGAACGGCGTCCAGCAGCGCCTGTGTATAGGGGTGCTGCGGGTCGCGGAAGAGGCTGCGCTTGTCGGTGATTTCCACCATCTTGCCCAGATACATCACGCCGATGCGGTGGCTGATATGCTGCACGATGGCCAGATCGTGCGCGATAAAAAGATAGCTGAGGCCCATCTCTTCCTGCAGGTCCATCATCAGGTTGATGACTTGCGCCTGCACCGACACGTCCAGCGCCGAGACAGGCTCGTCCGCGATGATGATCTCGGGGTTCAGTGCCAGCGCGCGGGCGATGCCGAGGCGCTGGCGCTGGCCGCCCGAGAACTCGTAGGGAAAGCGGTGCATCGCATCGGGGCGCAGGCCGACGCGGGCGAAAAGATCGGCCACTTTCTGCAATCGGTCGCGCCGCGATCCGGTGTCGAAATTGCCCAGAGGCTCGGCCACGATATCCTGCGCGCGCATGCGCTGGTTCAGCGATGCGTAGGGGTCCTGAAAGATCACCTGCATCTCGCGGCGATGCGGCAGCATCTGCTTGCGCGAGATATTCGTGATGTCCTTGCCCTTGAGCAGGATCTGACCCTCGGTCGGATCCTCCAGCCGCAGGATCGTCTTGCCTATGGTGGATTTGCCGCAGCCCGACTCGCCCACGATACCCAGCGTCTCGCCGGCCTTGACGGTGAAGGAAATGCCGTCGACGGCATAGACGCGGGCCTGTTCGCGGTTCAGAAGGCCCCCCTTGATCGGGAAATGCTTGGCCAGGTTCCTGACCTCGAGCAGCGGTGTATCGGTGGTCATAGGCTCCACTCCGGCAGGTTGGCACTGTGCCAGCAGGCGGCCAGATGATCGGGTTTCTTGGTGTCCAGTGGCGGATATTCGGCGCGGCATTTGTCGGTCGCGAAGGTGCAGCGCGCGGCGAAGGTGCAGCCCGGCGGCAGGGCGGTGAGCGCCGGAACGATGCCCGGTATCTCGGACAGGCGCGCGCCCTTTTCCGGCGCCTCATCGCCCGTGATGCGCGGCACCGACCGCATGAGACCGCGCGTGTAGGGATGCTGCGGGCTCTCGAAGATATCCACGACATCCGCCTCCTCGACCTTGCGGCCGGCATACATCACCAGCACGCGGTCGCACATTTCCGCCACGACACCCAGATCGTGCGTGATGAGGATGATCGCGGTTTTCAGCTTGTCGCGGATTTCCTCCATCAGGGCCAGGATCTGCGCCTGAATGGTGACATCGAGCGCCGTCGTCGGCTCGTCCGCGATCAGCACCGAGGGGTTGCAGGACAGCGCCATCGCGATCATCACGCGCTGGCGCATCCCGCCGGACAATTGGTGCGGATACTCGTCCAGACGGCGGCGCGGCTCGGGAATATGGACCAGCTCCAGCATCTCTTGCGCGTGATCCAGCGCGGCCCGTTTGCCAAGGCCCTGATGCAGCATGATCGCCTCGGTCAGCTGGTCGCCGATCGACAGAACCGGGTTCAGCGACGACATCGGGTCCTGAAAGATCATCGAGATGTCGTTGCCGCGAATTTTCCGCATGTCCGCCTCGCTGGCCTTCAGCAGGTCGCGCCCGTCATAGCGTATCTCGCCCGAGGCGTAGCGCGCGGGCGGGCTGGGGACCAGCTGCATGACCGACAGCGACGTGATCGACTTGCCGCAGCCGGACTCGCCCACGATGCCCAGAATCTCGCCCGGCCGCACCGCAAGGCTGAGGCCGTCAACGGCCTTGACCACGCCGTCGCGGGTGTCGAAATAGGTGCGCAGATCGTCCAGCTCCAGCAGGGGCCGGGCGCTGCGGTCAAAGACGCGGGGGGTGCCTTCGGCGGCGGTGTCGCTCATGGCTCAGACGCTCCTTTGCATGCGCGGATCCAGCGAGTCGCGCAGGCCATCGCCGAAGGTGTTGATGGCAAAGACGGTTATGGCCAGAAACGCGCCGGGATAGAGGATGATGCTGGGCGTCTGGAAAAAGAACATGCGCCCCTCGGCCATGATGTTGCCCCAGCTGGGGATTTCGGGCGGCGTGCCCGCGCCGACAAAGCTGAGATAGGCCTCGAAGATCACGGCCTGCGCGCAGATATACGTCGCCTGCACGATCAGCGGCGGGATGGTGTTGGGCAGGATATGCCGGATCAGGATGCGCGGGGTCGAGGTGCCCGCGGCGATTGCGGCCTGCACATATAGCTGGTCGCGCAGCATCAGCACGACCGAGCGCACCAGACGCACGACGCGCGGGATTTCGGGGATGGTCAGCGCGAGGATCACGTTCGGCACGCTGGAGCCCCAGAGCGCGACCAGCGCGATGGCCAGCAGGATCGACGGTATCGACATCAGCGCATCCATGAAGCGCATCAGAACCGCATCCACCCGCCGCATGAATCCGGTGACAAGCCCGATAGCGAGGCCGAATCCCGTCGCCAGCGCCGCCACCGACAGGCCCACCACCAGCGACACCTGCCCGCCATACAGAACACGGCTGAACATGTCGCGCCCGTACATGTCTGTGCCGAAAAACGCCTCGGACGATGGGGGTTGCAGGCGGTCGCGGGGCGATTGCTCCATCGGGCTGGGCAGGCCCAGAAACGGCGCGGCGAAGGATATCAGCGCCATGATCAGAAGCACGCTCAGCCCGAACAGCAATGTCGGATTGCGCTGCAACGTCTCGCGCGCGGCGCCTGCGCGCTGGCGCAGCCGTGCACTCAGCGGCGGATCCTTGATCGTGTCATTCATGGATATGGCTCCCTCGGGCAGTGATGCCGCATCAGTAGCGTATGCGCGGATCGAACAGCACATAGCTGAGATCGACCAGCAGGTTGAGAAGGACATAGGTGAAGGAAAAGACGAGGATGACGCCCTGGATCACCGGATAGTCCGTGCGCAGGACCGCATCGACGGTCAGCCTCCCGAGGCCGGGAATGGCGAACACCGTTTCCGTCACCACCACGCCCCCGATCAGCAGCGCGACACCGAGGCCGATGGTCGTGCTGATCGGCACCATGGCGTTTTTCAACGCGTGTTTCACCAGAACCTTGCGCGTTGCCAGCCCCTTGGCATAGGCGGTGCGGACGTAATCCTCGTTCAGCACTTCCAGCATCGTGGCGCGCGTCATCCGCGCGATCAGCGCCATGTAGACGGCGCCAAGCGCCAGCGCCGGCAGCGTGATGTGCGACACGAACCCGCCGAAATCGTCGAATATGCTGGTATAGCCTTGCACGGGAAACCAGCCCAGATTGCGCGAGCCGCCAAGGATCAGCAGGTAGCCCGTGACAAAGACCGGCACCGAAAAGCCGAAGACGGCAATCGTCATAACTGCCCGGTCGATCCATGTGCCCACCTTCCACGCGGCCACCACGCCCAGCGGGATGGCCAGCACGATGGCGATCAGCATGGTGCAAAGCGTCAGCATCAGCGTCGGCTCGACCCGCTGGCCGATCAGGGTGGTAACGGGCAGGCCGGAATAGATGGATTTGCCCAGATCGCCCTGAAGCAGGTTGACCGCCCAGCTCAGAAACTGCTGGTAGAGCGGCGCGTTCAGGCCCAGCTGGCGGCGGATCTCATCCACCTGCTCGGGGGTGGCGAAATCTCCCGCGATGATCAGCGCCGGATCGGTCGGGCTGAGGTGCAGCAGCATGAAGACGAACACGGCGACCAGCGCCATGATGGGGATCGTCGCGATGAGGCGGCGGATGATGTAGGCGATCATGTCAGCGTCCGATCCGGTTGAGGGTGGCCCCCGTGAAAAAATGGCGGCACGATTCAAAGAACACGCGCCGCCAGTTTCAGGAAGTGTCTATTCGACCGAGATGTTCCAGAAGAACGGCACCGGAGCCTCAAGCACGCCCTTGACGTTGTCGCGGTAGGCCGTCGGCTGATAATATTGCCCGGTCGGAATGTAGGGGACAAAATCGTAAAGCTCGGTTTGCAGCTCTTCGACGATGGCCTTTTGCTTCTCCAGATCGGTCTCCTTGGCGAACGCGTTGCGCAGATCCTCGATCTTCTGGTTTTCGGGCCAGCCGAACCATGCGGTATCGCCGGATGCCGCCACCGAGATGTTGGTGATCGGGTTCAGCTGATCGGCGGCCAGCCACCATGTCGGAAAGATGTTCCAGCCGCCCTCGCTGGGCGCATCGCGGACCGCACGGCGCGATGTCATGGTCGCCCAGTCCAGCGCCGATAGCTCGACCGTCATGCCGATATCGCGCAGTGCCTGCGCCGTGACCAGAGCCTGACCATGCGCCACGGGCACGTCGGTCGGATCGAGGATCACGACGGGGGTGCCGTCATAGCCTGCCTCCTTCAGCAGCGCCTTGGCCTTCTCGATGTCCTTCTCGCGCAGCGGCTCGCTGCCCACGTCGGTCTCGTAGGGGCCGCCGCACATGAAGTAAGCGCCGCAGAATTCCTCGAAATATTGCGGATCACCCATGATCGCATACATGTAATCGGCCTGCTGGACCGACCACAGCGCGGCCTGACGCACCAGCTTGTTGTCGAAGGGCGGATAGGTGAAGTTGAAGCGGATGACGCCTTGGGTGCCCAGCGGATCGACCGTCTCGACCTTGATGCCGGGGTCCGACTGTATCATCGGCAGAAGATCGACGGCGGGCTGCTCGTAATAGTCGACCTCGCCGGCCATCAGCGCCTGACTGGCCGTGGCGGCATCGGGAATATAGCGCCATTCGATGCGGTCCACCTTGGCCACCTTGCCGCCTGCGGCGTAGCTGGCAGGCTCGTCCCGCGGGACATATTCGGCGAATTTTTCGTAGATTACCTGATTGCCGGGCTGCCACTCGTCGGCCACGAACTTGAACGGGCCGGAGCCGATGATTTCCTCGATCTGGGCGTTCGGATCGGTGTCGGCCAGCCGCTTGGGCATGATGAACGGCACATTGGACGAGATTTTGCCCAATGACGCCAGCACCAGACCGTAGGGCTCGGACAGGGTCAGCGTCAGCGTCTTGTCGTCTACCGCCTCGATGCTGTCGGTCACGCGCATCAGCTTCTGGCCCATGCCGTCGCGCTGGCCCCAGCGCTTGATCGACGCCACCGCATCCTCGGCGGTCACGGGCGCGCCGTCGTGGAATGTCAGGCCGTCGCGCAGGGTGATGGTATAGACGAGGCCGTCGTCGCTGACCTCATAGCCTTCCGCCATCTGCGGCTGCACCTCAAGGTTTTCGTCCATCGCGAAAAGCGTGTCGAACACCAGATATCCATGATTGCGGGTGATGTAGGCGGTCGTCCAGATCGGGTCGATATTGCGCAGATCGGCGTGCGGCACGACCTTCAGGACGGATTGCGCCAGCGCGGGTGCGGCAAGGCCCAGTCCGGCGGCAGCGATTGTTCCGGCCAGAGCCAGACGCCTCACGGGCGTATCTTTCAGGCGATAATGCTGTGTCATTTTTTCTCTCTCCCTGTTGTCCGGGGCCGTGCAGGACGGGCGGGATCGTCCCGCCGCCCGCCAGTTGCCCGGCCCCGTTTTTTATCGCGCTCCTCCTCAAGAACGCGTCTTGATGATTTCAGCCTATGCGCAACTTGCCTGTCCGTGCAAGTATCTTGCATGGCCCGTTTTGCCCGCCCGGTGGCAGGAGTTGCATCCGCAGCCGGGCGTCCTGTTAAAGCCTACGGTGCAATCCCGGCGCAAAGGAGCATCAGATGATCGGCCCGCGGATCAAGTCGGCAAGGCGGCTGAGGAACATGACCCTGAAGGAGTTGGCCGCGACGAGCGGCACGTCCGAAGGGCACATGTCCAAGATCGAGAATGACAAGACCGAGGCGTCATTGGCGCTGCTGCACCGGATCGCGCAGAGTCTGGGCATGAACCTGGATCTGTTCTTTGACGAACCCGAAGCGCCCGAACGGTCCGTCTCGCGCTCCGGCGCGCGCCCCATACTGGAGATCGATGCTGTGCGGCAGGGCACCGGCCTCAGCCTTGAACGGGTGATACCGTGCACGCCCGATCACATGCTGCAATGCAACATCCATATCGTCGAGCCGGGCGGGTCGAGCGACGGGCAGATCGATCATGTCGGCGAAGAGATGGGCTTTGTCCTCGACGGACAGATCGAACTGATGCTGGATGACGAGACGTTTCTTCTGGGCGCGGGCGACGCGTTTCATTTCAAATCGCACCGCAAGCATGGCTATCGCAATCCCGGCGGCACCCGCGCGCGCATCCTGTGGGCCAACACACCGCCGACCTTTTGACGGGTGGCGTCCCAAGAGCCGCTCGCGACGCGCATCCAAACGCGCTTCTGCCGGCGGTGACAGTGGCTTGCAACGTGGTCGCGAAACGGGCCGATCGGCGTAACCGCTCAGGTTGCAAAGTGCCCCAGTTTCTGCCGAATCGGTGGCCTAATGTCTATGCTTGCCCGGCGAAGTATCAATAAGGTAAGGCAACCTTGTACTAAGTCTGCCTTCGAGCGATTCGAGTGATTTTACTGTTTTGAGAGCGTGTTTTTTAAGTGTTTGGAGAGTATGAGTGGCTATCATTAACGGAACGCCGGGCACTGATGTATTTCAGGGCACCGAAGTGGACGACCAGATCACCGGCCTTGGCGGCAATGACCTGATATCAGGCGAAGGCGCCAACGATCTTATCGATGGCGGCGATGGCGATGACGTCATCTACGGCGACGCGGGCACGGGAACGGCGCCGGGCAACAACGCAGGCTCACTGCTGCTGACCAGCACCAATTTCGTCAGCGAAACGGCAACCGGGAACAACAACGCTCAGGTCGGCGATTCGGCGATATACCGCGATGTCGCCGTGCTGGACGACGGAACCTCCGTCTGGGGCCGCCTGATCGTCACCGGCACGTCCGATCCGAATCTCAATATCGACATCTCCAGCTCTGCAGGGGCCGAGATTTTGCTGAACAGCGGGACTGGGCAGGTCGGCGCGGGCCGGACCGCCAGCTTCCGGTTTGAATTCTTCGACCCGGCGACGGGCAATCCCGTCTCGCTCAATTCGACGGCCACATTCAACGATCTGGACCGCAACAGCCCCGGCGATCAGGAGTCGGTCACGATCGACTCGGGCAGTTTTTCGGCTTTCGGAACCTCGCAGGATACATCGCTTAACATCACCACGGTCGGCGGTCGTGTCACCGCCGCCGGGACCGAAGCGAACGATCCGACCGATCAGGACGCGTGGTTCAGCACCCAGTTTGAAAACCGGGAATTCATCGAATTCACGCTCGAGGCGCGCTCGACGCAATCGGGATTCACCTTTTCCGGCGACCTGATCGACGACGGCGTGATCGTTCCCGTCGAGGCGGGCGACGACACGCTTTTCGGTGGCGCGGGCCAGGACGTCATCTTTGGTCAGGGCGGCGCCGACAGCATCGACGGCGGCGCGGGCGACGACACTCTGGAAGGCGGCTCGGGGGACGATGTCGTGCTCGGCGGGGCCGGCAATGACGATCTCTTCGGCGGCGAGGGGCGCGATACGCTGGACGGCGGCGAAGGCGACGATGTCCTGCGGGGGGATCTGGGCGAGGATCTGCTGATCGCAGGTCCGGGAAATGACATTCTGGACGGGCAGGACAACAGCGACAGGTTCCGCATCGACTTTGCCGGCAACCACACCATCATCGGCGGCGAGGATGCGAACGGTCTGGACGTCGATATCCTCGATCTGTCCGGGGTCAGTGCCAACGTCATCAGAACAGGCGCCGAATCGGGGCGGGTGGACTTTCTCGATGCCGGCGGAAACGTCATCAATACGGCGACCTACAGCGAAATCGAGCAGGTCATCTGCTTTACCTCGGGGACCCGCATCGCCACTCTGCGCGGCGAGGTGCCGGTGGAAGCGCTGGAGCCGGGCGACCGCGTGATCACCCGCGACAACGGATCGCAGATCGTGCGCTGGTGCGGTCGGCGCGATTTGCAGGCCACGGCGCTGGCCGCCGCGCCCGACCTTCAGCCGGTCCTGATCCGTGCGGGATCGCTGGGGCCGGACAGCCCGGTGCGCGATATGATGGTCAGCCCGAACCACCGGATGCTGCTCAACCAGCCGGTGGCGCAACTTCTTTTCGAAGAGAGCGAAGTTCTGGTGGCCGCGAAACATCTGGCCGGAATGGACGGCATCCAGAGCGTCCACACCGAAAGCGTCAGCTACATTCACGTCATGTTCGATGCCCACGAGATCATCCTTGCCGACGGCGCCTGGAGCGAGAGCTTCCAGCCGGGCGCCATATCGCTGGGCAGTATCGGCCACGAGCAGCGCGGCGAGATTCTGGCGCTGTTCCCCGAACTGGCCGAGACGCAGGGCCTGAACGCCTACGGCTCGGCGCGGCGCTCGCTCAGACGCCACGAGGCGCAGCTGCTGCGGGCATAACGGGCGCCGGCGATTTTGGGACATGACCCCGGCATAGCGCAGGATCACGTTCCTTTTCTGAAACGCTGACTGCCTTGCTCATCACACCTTCTGGGGGCAAGCCTTGGCGCCCAGTGGGAAAGTCGCCTTTGCCCCCCCTGCGATCTCAGTCGCTGCGCAGCGGATAGTGGCAGGTATAGACCTGGTCGCCTGCGCGGCTGACGGCAGGTGCCTGCTCGGCGCAGAGGGGCTGCGCGCGCGGGCAACGCCCATGGAATTCGCAGCCCTTGGGCCGTGTGCGGGGGCTGGGCATCTCGCCCTCCAGCGTGATGCGGTCGCGGGCGGCGTCCGGATCCGGCTCGGGGTTCGCCGACAGCAGCGCCTCGGTGTAGGGGTGGCACGGTGCGCGGAACACACGCTCGGTCGGGCCGATTTCGACGAAGCGGCCCAGATACATGATCGCCATGCGGTCGGTGATGTGGCGCACGACATTCAGATTGTGCGTGATGACGAGGATCGCGATGCCCAGCCGCCCCTGCATCTCGGCCAACAAATTCAGCACCTCGGCCTGAACCGACATATCGAGCCCGGCCGTCGGCTCGTCCGCGATGATCAGGCGCGGATCCAGCGCGAGGGCACGCGCAACGCCCACGCGGCGGGCCTGCCCACCAGACAGTTGATGCGGAAAACGGCCCGCGAAATGCGCGGGCAGGCCGACCATCTCCAGCAGGCGTCTGGCCTCGGCAGCTTTGTCTGCCGCCTTGCCGTGGATGCGAAACGGCTCGGTCACGAGGCTGCCCACCGTCTGGCGCGGCGAGAGCGAGCCGATGGGATCTTGCCACATCATCGCGATGTCGCGCCGCAGCCGCGCGTACTCCTGGGCGCTGGCTTGCGTGATATCGCGCCCGTCAAAGCGGATGCTGCCCGAATGGGCGCGCTTCAGCCCCATCACCGTGCGCGCGATCGTGGATTTGCCCGACCCGCTTTCGCCGACAAGGCCCAGCGTCTGGCCCGCCTCGATGGCAAAGCTGACGCCCGCGACCGCGTCGAACGCGCGCGCCTGACCGCTGAGGGCGGCGCGCACCCGGCCCATGGCGGGATAGCGGATCACCAGATCCTCGACTTCAAGCAGGGCGGTCATGTGCGCCCCTCCGAATCCAGCAGATGACATGCGGCGCGGTGCAGGGGGCCGGTGGCCTCATGGCCCTTCGGATGCTCGGCCCGGCAACGGTCCCGCGC
>Ga0115567_10002792_pt1 | contig 17313 bp, 15 predicted proteins | sample COGITO_mtgs_1204_2_FD_88679 | JGI IMG/M metagenome (GOLD analysis project Ga0115567, IMG submission 88679) | Pelagic marine microbial communities from North Sea - COGITO_mtgs_120412 | ecosystem: Environmental > Aquatic > Marine > Epipelagic | place: Germany:Helgoland, sampling site Kabeltonne... | reverse complement strand
TCGGGCTTAAGTTCTCGACTGTCGCCTTTTGGATTTTCCAGACTTGCCAGCAGGGTGTTATCCAATTCCCAAGCCTGATCTTTCTGCTATCAATCTGCTTCAGCCGGAGTAAAATAGGCCTGCAATTCCTATCTAAAATTTTCCAAAGAAGACCATGCCATGAAACTAGCAATACTCTCCTGTAGCCCCGATGCCTACAGCACTCGCCGACTGAAAGAAGCTGCTAAGAATCGCGATCATGAGGTAAAGATTCTGAATACTCTTAAGTTTGCCATTGACCTGCAAAAAGGCGTTCCAGATATTTACTACCGGCAGGAACCTCTTGCCCATTACGATGCGGTATTGCCAAGAATAGGTGCCTCAATTACCTACTATGGCACTGCGGTAGTGAGGCAGTTTCAGGAGATGGATGTATTCTGTGCTAACACCGCACACGGCATCACTAATTCGCGCGACAAGCTGCGCAGTCTGCAAATACTAAGTCGCCATCATATTGGTATCCCAAGAACTACATTCGTTCGTGAGAAGAAAGATGTGATCCCAGCGATAGAGCGCGTAGGTGGGGCACCTGTAGTGATTAAACTGATCGAGGGCACACAGGGTATAGGCGTGCTGCTCGCTGACACCATGAAGCAGGCAGAGTCAATTATCGAGCTACTGCAAAGCCAGAAGCAGAATGTGCTCATACAAAAGTTTGTGGCGGAGAGTAAAGGTAAGGATATTCGTGCATTCGTAGTCGGGGACCGAGTAGTTGCTGCCATGCGACGAGTGGCCCAGGGTCAGGAATTCAGAAGCAATGTACATCGAGGAGGTATAGCCGAAGCCGTTGAGCTCGATGAGCAATATCGGGAGACAGCTGTTAGGGCGGCACAGATTTTGGGACTACAGGTCGCTGGTGTAGATATGCTCGAAGGTAAAGACGGGCCTCAGATCATGGAAGTAAATTCATCTCCAGGCCTCGAGGGGATTGAAACATGTACGGGCTTGGATATCGCTGGAGCCGTTATTGACTATATTGCCGCTCAGGTAGACTTTCCAGAGATTGATCTTCGCCAACGCTTAACTGTCAGTAAAGGTTATGGTGTTACTGAAATCTATGTGCCAGAGGGATCGAATTTCGTCGGCACTACCATTCGAGAAACCAAGCTCTCTGAAATGGATATTAATGTACTCACGCTCTATCGCGGCAATAAGGTGATCCCAAATCCTCGCTCAGATAGGGTTCTGGAACCAGATGACAAGCTGCTCTGCTTCGGTAAACTTGAGTCCATGCGAGGAATGATTCCAAAGAAGACGCGCCAGCGACGACGGCCGGATGTGCAAGATTTGGTGTCTGAAGAGCTGGGTAGTCAGCAAGACAAGAAATAGTAGATAGAATCTGTCGTCTGCCGTGGTGTATGGGGAGTCATCTTCTAGTGGCGGGAATTAGCTTTTGTAAATGTAATAATTTGAGGTTCAGACTATGTGGTTAGCAACTAGCTGTGATTTTGAGTTCGAGATTACGGTGCCTACACCCTTTATCCTGATGCTGCGTCCGCGCAGCGGAGCGCAGCAGTGGATTAGTCGCGAGGAATACAAGTTAACGCCTAGTATTCCGGTTACTGAATTTACAGATTATTACGGAAACCTCTGCCAGAGGTTAGTAGCCCCACCCGGACATTTTGCCATTCATACAGCGGCAGAAGTGATGACTACAGATGTCGTTGATAGAGCGCCAGGTGCTCCGTTTGTTGATATCGACTTTCTACCCAACGAGGTGTTGATCTTTCTTCTGCCCAGTAGATATTGTGAGTCCGAGAGCTTTAACCAGATGGCTGTAGAAATTACCGAAGGAAAGCTGTTGGGTTATGATCAGGTGGAAGCAATAGAGGACTGGCTGCGTGAGAGGATTAGCTATGTCCCCGGCAGCAGCGACAATCCAATCTCAGCCGTAGAGGTAAATCAGAAGCAGACGGGTGTCTGTCGGGATCTGGCCCACTTGGGCATCGCTCTATGTCGAGCGATTAGCATTCCTGCCCGGCTGGTAGTGGGCTATAACTATGGGCTGGTGCCTATGGACATGCATGCCTGGTTTGAAGCATTCGTGGGTGGGCGCTGGTATGCCTTTGACGCTACACAGGAAAAGATTACGGCGGGGTATGTGGCTATTGGGTTTGGCAGAGATGCTGCAGACGTCGCAGTCTATAATCAATTCGGCCCCTCTGTTTACCCAATCTCGCAAGAAGTCACCGTGGAGCTGCTCGAAGCGAAGGAGTAGAGACGCTTATTTTCGTTGCCTTTCAGTAGGGCTTTGATCTTGTCGCTGAGTGTGTCGTGCTCCAGGTCACTAAATTTTTCTTTATCCAGAAAAACCCTATCGCGACTAGGGCAAGACTCCATCCATATACGGGTCTGATTTGGGTCAACGATCTTGTTCATATCCATATTGCAATGCGGGCACTGAATATCTTCGACTTTGTCGAATTTCTTACCGATAGTTGGCGAGCCTATATCGAGAAAAGTCTCGATCATCCACTCTCCTCGTATTTTTTCTAACATGAAACATTGAATCAGTAAGCCGTAACAACTACGGCAACGCTTAAGGCTGATATCGTCGCCATGAGTCTTGATTTCTAATTCTCGAGCACATTTTGGGCAGTCCATCTCAATCTCCAATAGCGCGAAAACAATGCAGCAAAGTCTTAGGGAAGATTGTCTAAATAGCAAGTGTTACAAACCAGGACTAAGGCTGGTTTAATCCAATATTTTCGCCTTGGGGCCCGTCAGACAGCGCGCGTAAATAGAGAGCTTCTAGTAGAGCAAGATACTGGAATCAAAGCAGTTTTACAGTTAATCTTCGCGTACATAAACGGGCGGCATGAGTTCAAATTGTGTCAGTAGACGAGTTGGAATAATCTCATATGCAAGTAGAAGAACAGGTAGAAACAACACAGATGAAAGCATTGGGGTGGCGCGAATGGGTTCAACTTCCAGATTTGGTTGATGTTCCAATTAAAGCTAAGGTCGATACAGGCGCCAAGACTTCCTCCTTACATGCTTTTTTTATCGAGCCCTATATCAAGGATGGAAAGCCCTGGGTAAAATTTCTGTTGCACCCAAATCAGAATGACAACGATATCGAGGTGGAGTGCCATGCCGCCGTTTCTGATAGGCGAGAGGTTTCCGACTCTGGTGGGCACAAAGAAAAACGCTACGTGATCGAATCGTCGATAGTAATGGGTAAAGACGTGTTGATCGCCGAACTCACACTCACCGATAGAGACTCTATGAGTTTTAGGATGTTGTTAGGCCGGAACTTGCTTCGCGGGGCCTTTGTTGTGGATAGTGGCTCATCGTTCCTCATGGGAGGCAACTCCAAGCAAGCGTAGGTCAAAATCTAGCTAGACAATCGCCGGTTCCGTAGAGGGTTTCTCATCGGTTGCAGGGTCCATTTCATCCTGAAACACCTCAACTATCTCTTGCACGCTTTCCGCGTCTTTGAATTTTGCGATGTGAAATAGAGCTTCGCCTTCATTGACTAGCGGAATATTCGTGCGCCCGATAATGATTCCCTCACCGTTGGCAACTACAGTCTCTTCTGAAGAGCCGAACGGGTCGGATATGATGCCGAGTACCTCGTTAGATTCTACCTTCTCACCCAAGGATTTTGCTGCGCGAAGAATACCGCTCTTAGCAGCTCTGACCCAGTAACTGGAACGGGCGACGAAAGGGTCGATGTCTTTTCTGCGGGCTTTTACCTTGGGAATCATCTCTAACTCACGCATTACAGAGACGACACCATTGACACCTGCGCGAATGGCAACCTCGCTGAAACGCAGCGCTTCGCCAGCCTCATAGACGATAACAGGAATTTTTAATTTCGATGCGGCATCTCGTAGCGTGCCCTCTGCCACCGGTGTATTGACGATAACTGGCGCATTGAATGCTCTGGCCATACGGTCTATTTCTGGATTATCCAATTCGGCGCGTATCTGCGGAAAATTGTCTCGGTGTATCGCCGCCGTATGCAGGTCTATCCCGTGGCTGCACTTCGATACGATCTCGGTTAAGAACAGATGCGCCATGCGCGCAGCCAGCGAGCCTTTCTCAGAACCAGGGAAGGATCGATTCAGGTCGCGGCGGTCAGGCAGATAACGTGTCTGCGAGATGAAGCCGAGAATATTGACCACGGGAACGGCAACGATGGTACCGCGAACTTGCTTGAGCGATTTGCGGTTTAAAACACGACGAATGATTTCTACGCCATTGATCTCGTCGCCATGAATAGCGCCAGAGAGAAACAGGATTGGGCCAGGTTTCTTGCCGTGTATAACATACACGGGGCATGACATGGGATTGTGTGTGTACAGGGCCGGGATGGAAAGTTCGATTGCTTCCTGTGTGCCTGCCTTGATGGAAACATTACCTATGATGAAGGGTTCACGCATTCTTTAGCCTTTTGCTCGAGCCTTTGTTCTAGCTGTCTCAATAATTGTTTTCATGAAGGCGATTATTCCAGTGTGCGCCCTGCATTGCGGTGCTCTTCGACGGTCTCGAGAGTGCTTTCGTTGTATCCCAGCGTAAGATTCTCCACTAGTATCGTGATCAGCTTCCCCTGGGTAGTTCGCCGATATCGGATGAGCGCAAATGCAGGTCGCGTTGTGGGTAAGGTATTTCGATATTATGTTCGTGAAATTTGTCCCAGATGCGAAGAAGCAAATCACTTGTTACATTGGCGCGTCCATTCATTGGGTCATTAATCCAGTAGCGCAATTCCAAATTTACCGAACTGTCCCCGAATTCCTTCATCAGGCAGTTTGGCGCAGGGTCGTCTAATATTCGTGGGATCTCGGCTGCCGCTTCTTTACAGAGCGCGATAGCATTGTGCACATCCGCTTTGTAGTGTACGCCTACAACCTGTCTCAAACGCAATAGGTTCTGCGAATGAGACCAGTTCTCCACCCGGTTGATAATAAGCTCTTCGTTGGGAATGAGGTGTTCGACCCCATCGCGAGTCGTTACCGATACATAGCGCGCGGTTAGTGCGTCGACTCGGCCGTAATAGTCCGCCACCACGATTACATCTCCTGGCTTTATCGACTTATCCATCAGTAGAATAAACCCGCTGATGAGATTGGCGAAGATTTTCTGTAGGCCAAAACCGATGCCGACACCTACGGCGCCGCCGACCACGGCGAATGCCGTCAGGTCTACGCCTACTATTGCCAAAGCCATGATAAAGGCAATTGCGCTTAGGGATATGCGCATAAATTTAATTGTCAGGACCTGAATCGAGGGAGAGAGATTGCGAGCAGATTTAAGCTTGCTCTCCGTAATTTGTCCGGCAACCGCCGATAGCCAAAGTAAAATGCCAAGAGTCACCAGTGCCTGAATAATGGTGAGTACGGATATAGTCGCCTGACCGAGAGAGAATGAGACTCCGTCCAGGAAAACGATCGTGGGCTCTAGAATGCCAAGGATATTCAGCGCTGCGATTAGCCATGCGCTAATGGCGATGGTGCGAGACCAGAAATGACTGCTAACCAGAATTGTCGCGCTTTCGATTATTACCCAGGCGGCTAACAAGCTGGTGGTGATAACTAATGATGTGTTTGTGATACCCCAGCTTTTAGTGACTAGAACTGAAGCCCATAGCAGGAGAAGCCAAATCCCCGGGAAGGATATATCCCGTGCCGATTGCCACAATCGGTCTACTATAGAGAACCGAGACTGTCTCTCAATAAGAATCTGAAACTGTTTTTGTAGGCTTGTGGCAAGGGGCCAGGCGATAGTTGCTGCTGCAAGAATAATCCCCAGACAGATCAGCGTGTCGAAAACAAACAAGTCGCTCTGCAGCCATTCCTGAAATCTATTCAGCCAAGCCGCCCAGGTGTCGGGATTAGTAATCTGATCGATAATAGGTTCGGTAGTGCTATCCACTATAACCACCCCTTCCGTCTAAACAGGATTAACTGCACTATAGCGGCTACCGCCATAAACCCCAGTACCAGAAAATAGCTAGGTCTAAAGCTTAGTTCTGGCATATATTCGAAATTCATTCCATACAGGCCAGCAACGAAGGTTAGAGGCACGAAAATGACGGTTATTACCGTTAATATCTGCATCACTTTGTTCAGCCGATGAGAGGATAGCGCAAGATAGCCATCGGATAGATCGGTCAATACATCGTAGTAGAGGCTAGCCAAACTCTGTGAGCGCTCGACCTGCTCATAGAAATCGACGATTTCATGAGTGAGCCCTTCTCTAAATTTTTCGGGCGGCTCCTCTTTTAAAGACACCGCTATCAGCTTGTGGTAATTGGTATTGCGTTTGAAATATCGCAAGCGCGACTTTAACTTCGTAATCTCCGAGAGCAGTTCATCGTTTGGCTTGTCATACATTTCTGTTTCCAGGCTATCCATGCGCGGCTCGAAGTCGATGAGAATTCGCACATAGCGACGGCAGAGATGATTTGCTAATTTCAAGGCGAGTGAGGCGGGTCCCTCAGTCATTAATTCTGGATCCTTCTCAATCTTTGCGGCTAGCCATTCGGCGCTTTCCGATACCTTCCGGTGGCGACTTATCAGTATGCGATCTTTCACGAATATCGAAAGTGGAAAGAACTCGAAATCCAGTGCCTGCTCGGTGTTTTCCAGGTCGCGGAGCATCAGAAACTCGTGCTCTGAATAGCTCTCTATTTTCGGTGGGTGGCGCTTTCTTAAGGCATCCTGAATTGCGAGTTGGTGTAGATCGAGACTCTCGAGGATTACTCTTTCTTCTCTTTCTTCATAATCCAGAAGATCTATCCAGATAATGGATTCGGGCTGTTCCTTCCATGCTGCAAGCAGTTCGATACCGCCAAACCGAGTGCTCTTAGAATTGGGATCAAAAAGTAGGCTTTGCATTTCCTGTAGTCCTTACATTGGTGGCCAATTGATGATCAGTTCACCCGGAAATGTATCGGGTGACGCTCAACGGCAAGACGCTGATGCTATGCCAGCAACACCCGCTAAAATCTGCGAAGTTAGTGTAGATTGTGATTGAGAATCGGCAAGAATGCTAGAGATAAAAAGGCTCTCAAAGCCTGCACAAAAGCCTGTAGCAGAGGGGGGTGGACTTGGAGGTCGCGTTCTAAGAGTGAATGGCTGAACCAGTCGTTATTTTCTCACCCAGGCACCAGACGCGTCTTGCAGATACTGCCCAGAAGGGGTGGCTTCGACCGCCTTCTCGAAGGCCAGAGCCGCAACCTGTTCGACGCTGATGCCATTCTGCCTAGCGATCTGTTGGTATAGCTCTCTCCGTTGCTGATTCACATCTGTGACCATGGCGACCACCTCGGCGGGAGCAGACTCTACAACCAAGCCTACAAAGCCATTGCGAAGCTCGCCCACGAGGCCCTCGGTTTTCGCTTCCTGCAATGTCAGCGCAAACCCGGCGGAGATCATGAGTGTGCAACAGAGTAAAAGTAATGCCTTGTTTATCACATGCTTCATAGCTGCTACTCCTTAGAACAATCCGCTATCCAGAGTGAAAATTCCGTCCAGTTCTTCTTCAACCTTAACGCGAATTTCGTGCTCGATTCTGACATTCAAGTTGATAGTGATGGGTTCATTGGGCACCGCGACCTGAATAGTTGGGGTGCATGCAGCGAGGTATAGAAGCACTAGCAATAAGCCGCCACGGTTACGCATTGTTCTTAAAGTGTTAGTTCTGTGCATTGTCTCTGTCCGCTTCAGTTCCATTCATTCTGGCTGTCAGTATATCAGCCAAATATGAATGGCTGCTTAAAATTTGTTAGTGCATCTGTTTAGACCGCAAAAGAAGCAATTAGTTAAGGCCGCTGCATAAAGCGCTCAAGTTCGTCTGTTATTACTCGGCTTGCCTGCAGGCTCTTGAGCAGGGACGGGATATTGTCTGTGATATTCACATTGAGATTAATTGCCTGGCCATTATTCATGTCCGGGTTGTATCCCCTAAGTTGTAAGGCTAACAAGAGCTCCCCCTCTTCATCATAGAACACCTCGGTGTTCATGGTTTGATATTGATAGTTCGAGAGTGCTTGATTGACCAGTCTTAGACTCTGGTTGCTGCTGGGTTGTGAGCTTGCTGGAGCATAACGAATATTACCCCCCGGGTTTACTGCCCCCACCAGACCCTTCTCGATGGTAATGTAATCGCCCGTGACGGTGAAGGGCAGATAGCCACTGACAAGTCCGTCGGCGTAGACGCCCGGATACTCTGCCAGATCCACAATAGACTCCACATTCAAGTCAGCAAGCACAATGTCGATCAGTTGGCGGGTTTCGTTAGGGTCATATTGCAGCGCGGCTATGCTTAGCGAGCCGCCGAGTACCGCGGTTGTGAAGTCGTCTATCTGCAATTCGCCCGTTAGGCTGTCGTATCGGTACTGCCATGAGCTATCTTCGAGCGGCAGACCAACGTCAAGGCGCTCTAGCGAGGCTCTTGCCGGATTTGTAATCTTCATTCCCAGAGGCGTCGTTGCCTCGGCAAACAGGTCGGTGCTCAAGTCGACGAAGAAATAATCCTGAAAGTAGCCACTTAACCCATCTAGTTTTAAGGCTATAGGGCCGCCAAAGCGCCATGACTCATCTACTTGTTTGCTCCAGGAGATATTCGCCAGGCCTTCAACCGCGCCGGCCACAATATCGGCATCGAAGTCTTGCAAGGCAAAAAGTGAGGTCAGTGGCGCTGCATCGGAGAAATCATATGCCGCTATCTGCAGCATGGCATCGCCTGTGTCCCTAAGGAAGAAGTGTTGCAACCCAACCCCCAAACGCAGGCTTTGGTTTATATCAAGTTCCAGAATTCCAGTAAGAATGTCCTCCTCCAGCTGCACTTTGCCGGAAAACGCTGGGCTAATGAGATCGGCGTAACTGTTGCCTAGCTGGAACTCGCTGCTGCTGAAGTTGAATCCTCCGCTGATGAAATCGCCTACACGCAGCTCAACTTCGTTCATCTGCAAATTGCTGCTGATGCTCAGGCCTGTGTTATCTGTAGACGAATTTATGGCAGGAATCGCAATTTGCACCAGGTCTGTAGCGACGCGCATTTCTTCGTTGGAGTAGTTGAAGCGCAGGGCAGCCGACAGGCTTAGCTCCTCGCCAGAATACTCGTCATAACGCCAACTGAGCAGATTGCTCTGCCAGTCACTCTGAATGTTGCAGCTACTTACAGAGGTACACTGCAGTGCGGTGTTATCGAGCTTGGTTTGGGCGTTGATATGGGCATCCTCAAGTGACCAGCTGCCAATGCCAACTAGGGAGCTTAGTTCGAACTGAAACTCGCCACTTAAATCAGCAATGCTGCCGACTATGTCTAGTGGGAGCTGCAGTTGCATGTCAGCGGAGCCTAACTGTGACTCTTGGTTCACAAGGAGCTGGGAGTTTGGGCTATCAAGCCTGATGCTGATATTTGCGAAGCTAGGATCGTCGAAGATCTGTCGTACTTCGAAGTTGCCCTGCAGGGATAGGCGTTCATTGAGAAAGATGGTATCTGCGGGAAGATATTGAGCTAGCTGTTCTCGAAATGACTGAACTGTCAGGGTGCCTGTCAAGGCGACGCCCGTATCCGTGTCGCGGGCCTTCAGGCCGATGTTGGCATCTGCTGCCAACTCACCCGCTAGCAGCACTTTGGATACAACATCCAGGTTTGTGGGGCTGCTGCGTCGAATGTCGAACTCGATAGCGGTATTGGGCACTGCGCGCAGTTTGGCTCTGCCTTCGACATGCAGGGGAGGGCTCTGCAGACCTAGCTCAATTTCATAGTCCTCATTACTGGCTAGTAAGCGCAGCTCTGGCAAGATCAGCGTGTCTACAGGGACCGCATCGAAAACTTCGAGTAGAGATGCCAGGGTAGTGGGCTCCTCTTCTGGTATCGCTTCTGACGCTGCTAGCCAGCGCAGTTCTATATGCTCTATGTGAATGGATTGTATGCGGCCGGCCAGCAACTGCGAGAGTGAGTATTCTGCGCGTATACCCTGCATTCGAATCTCTTGCTCGTCACTAAGCAGAACCAGCTCAGCTAGTTCTGTATAATTCGGGCCAAGCCGATTGGCCAGCATCGAGGAGATCTCGAAGCCTAGCTCTGCTGCGCTGGATCTGACCAGCGTGCTAAGCACTAGGGAGGGTCGAAAAAGAATAATGCCGATTGCTATGCTGAAGATGACAAGCAACAGTAACGCGGCTTTGATCAAACGGGACATGGCAGAGTCGTCCTACTGCGTGAGTCGCTAGTCTCTCGCTTCGTTACTGTCAACGCAAGCGGCAAGTCGCACTGCCATCTATGACGAAAAAGGGGGTTGGGCCGTAAAGGCCCAACCCCCTTTGCTAACTGCTAGCTATTATTGCGGGGAAGACATGATCATGTTGTGCTGCATATTCATCGCTTCGCGTGCGCGGTTACGCTCAGACTGCATTAGCTCACCAACCGCTGGGCCACCCTGGTTGTATATTCCGCCTCTAAGAGCGAAAAGCAGATAGTCCATCGATGCGGCATTGTTGGTTTCTTTGTCGGTAAAAAATGCTACCGCCTGATCCATGAGTTCATCGCGATTTTCAACATTGGGAAACGAGAGAATGTCGGCGATTACTGTCTCGAGAAGGTTAAGATTGTCGAGGATGATGGCCGCTTCAGAAGATTGGCTGTAGAGGTCGGGTGCGATAGCAGGGGCCATTGGCAGCTCGCTAGGAGCCGGGAACATAGTCATGCCGCCTGATGAGCCAACTTTGTTCCAGAATCGCTCTAGCGCGACATCGACACCTCCGTTGAATTGGCTATCGAGGCCTTGCAAAATTACGGCTTCAAGGGCGGCCAGTTGCAGCCATTGATGCGTCCATAGAAATCCGCGTAGCAGAGGGAATGCCGACTTGAGGCCATTCGCCTGATCGTGTTCCAACAGGTAATCGCTTTCCTTTGGCGTGACTGCCACTGAATGCTGAACGTCACTTTGGTAATCCTCAATAGCCTGAGCAACAGCCGCTTGCTTATCGCCTATCGAGTCGTCGATGTAGATGCTAAACAGGCGCTCTTCAAAACCGCGACCCCTCTTAAATACTTCCGAGGTGTGACGATTAATTGCCGAGCTGTTTCCAAAAGCTTCTTCCGCCGCCTCATCGCTATGCTTGCCGCGCATTATTTCCAACAGTCTTACACGCGCCTCAACTTCGAGATCATGATAGGGGCCATTGCTCATCCCCATATCCATGGGACCATCGTGACTCATCATGCCTTCAGCCATCATCTCACTCATTGTCATGTTAGAAAGCATGTTGAGATTCATTTGCAACTGATTGCGTGCCTCTTGTGTTGCGGGGTTGTTATTGATGGCGGCGATTTCTTCCAGGGCTTTGGCCTGGGTTATATCGAAGGCATTAAACAGATCGGCAACTTCTGGATATTGCTCCCGAATATCGTCTGTGGATTGTGCGCTCAGGGAAACAGAAAAGAAGCAAATTGAAATCCCTAGCGCCGAGATGACTAGTCGGCTAAGAGTGGATTGAAATCTGCTCGTTGGTTGGTATTTCATAGCTTCTGGCTCCGATGTTACAGGGTATTGATTAAGTATAAACCTATCATCAGGGCGCGCCAATGCCGGCGTATGGCCTTTGCTGATGCCTTGAGGTGTCACGATGAGGGTAGATTTTCTAGCGAGGATGTCGATTCGCTCTGCAGCACTGTGACTGTGGTCTTTAGCGTCTAAATCTAGCTCGACACCACCCTCTATAAGGGGGCTTGCTGGTGGAGGGTTCTGTTGTAATAAATTGTGACAGCAAGCTCCACTGACTGATTAGTCTAGAGTGATTCGGATCTAAGGCTCGCTCGCATATCTATGGGCAGTGAGATTGTAATTCGGGCGCCTCGGTCAGCTTCGTTCGCGGCCACGATTTTTCCGCGATGCTTCAGGACGAGTCCATGACTTATGTATAGGCCCAGACCGGTGCCCTCTTTGATGCCCTTGGTTGTGAAGAAAGGATCAAACAGATTGAAAATGTCTTGTTCTGGAAACCCAGGGCCATCATCTATGATATCTATGTGGACATATTCTGAGTCGGCGCTGGTGCGAATTTCGATCTCACCCGAAGTCCCCATTGCCTGCATGGAGTTCATTAAGACATTTATCAGAACTTGATTGAGTTGACCGGCACAGGCATATATATCAGGAAGGTCACCGTAGAACTTTTTTACTGTGCACTTGTATTTGATTTCATTCCAAACCAGATTGATAGAATCATCTATAACTTGATTAATATTCAGGCTGAGTCTTTCGTCTTTGTCTGTGCGCGAAAAATCCTTCAGGTTGCGTACTATATCTTCCACTCGTTTCGTGCCGCTTAGACTCTCCTTGATACAAGAAACGGCATCTTCGGATATGAAATCGAGTTCGCGATCCTTGATTAGTAGGTTTATGCGCTCTAGCGAATCCGATAGCTCCGCAGTAACTGCTGCCTGCGTGAGTTGCCCGCTCAATTGTGCATAAGCAGACAGAATCAATCGGATGGACTCTAAATATTTTTCCAGGGTTTCTAGATTGCTTCTAATAAAACCGATGGGGTTGTTGATCTCATGCGCCACGCCGGCTGCAAGCAAGCCTATCGATGCTAGCTTCTCTTGCTGAACCAGATGTGCCTTATGATTTTTTAGATCATCGAATGCTTTTGATAGTGATTCGTTGGTATCGAATAACTCGCGAGACCTGATTTCGAGAAGACCTTCAGCCCTTTCTCTTGCTTTTTGTTGACGCTCGTAGGCTTTTTTGTAGTCGGAATTTACTATCATAATAATTTAATGCTGAAGCAACAATGATCACTACCCTCGTGCATACAGGGTCAGTGTGTAAGATTGTATTCAACCTCGTAACGCTGCGCTGCGCCTCTGATTAAGCCCTCAGCGAGACCGCAGAGTTTGCGTGGTGATCTGTAATATAAATCGAGAGATCGGTCATCTTCTTGTTCCCAGTCCAGGGTAGGCAGGTTGGGGTTGTGGTAGAGTTTTTTGACTTCCTTGTGAATAACATCTTCGATACTTTTAAGAAATTCGAGGAATTCAGGTTGCTCATTCACAAAAATACCATGTTTCAGGTTAAGTGCATGAAATAAGTGTAACCCAAATGCCTTCAGTAGATCTGTTATGGGCGTATCCGTACGTTCTGAAAGCTCTGACACCATGGCAAGTAACTCTTCGTCGGGGAAATCCTCGACAGAGGTGTAGATGCCTTGGGATTCAGGGTTTACAGATTCGAGAATAGCCTCCCACATGTCGATGCCTATCTCGTTTTCCACCATCTCGTTAAATGTGGTAAGGACTATTCCTTTCATATTTTTCTCGTTGGGGCTGGCCTGTATTGAGTCTAAACTGGTAAAGTTAATCACAATTGGCGCGCAGTTGAATTGTTGCTAATTAATACCCGTTTTGTAATATCAAATTTTAGAAGCTACTATCGGAGAGACTAGTTCACCATGGCCAATATAATGATAGTAGACGATGACGACTACGTCTTGAATTCTCTCGTCAGACTTCTACGCTCTCCAGATTACGATATTAGTTGCTAGTCTGACTCGGAAGAAGCGCTAATTCAATGCGGCCTGCAGGAATTCGACCTGATACTATCGGATCAGCGCATGCCTGGCATGGAAGGCACTGAGTTCTTTACCCATGTAGCACAATTATTTCCTCATACCCGACGCATTCTGATCAGCGGCTATAGCGATTTTTTCAGCGTCACAGAGGCATTTAATGAGGGGATCATTCACAAATTTGTCATTAAGCCCTGGGACAATGAGGTGCTTACAAATCTTGTGTCGGATCAGCTGAAGATAGCCGAGAGTGGGGATGCTAGCGAATTGGGCGTCTCTGCCGCTGCGTTTGCTCATGCTATTGGGAATGCTCCGGAGGAAGACGCTGACCCAGAGCAAAGCTTTCACGGCATTGTGAGCTCCGATCCGAGCATGTTGCAGCAGATTTCAGTGATTAAGAAGACGGCAAACTCGGAAGCGCCGTTCTTTATTCATGGTGAGACCGGGACGGGGAAGGAGTTGATTGCCCATTCCATTCATTTAGAGTGCGACCGCTCGGCCCGTAAATTTGTTGCTCTGAACTGTGCCAACCTGACCGAGGCTCTGCTGGAGTCTCAGTTGTTTGGTCACAAGAAGGGAGCCTTTACTGGCGCGCAGCAGGACCAGAAGGGGTTGTTAGCCGAGGCCGAGGGGGGCACGCTATTCCTGGATGAGGTTACTGAGATACCTCTAAATTTGCAATCCAAACTGCTTCGTGTCCTGCAGGAAAGAGAATACACACCGGTAGGTGAAACTAGCGCTATAAGTTTCGATGTAAAAATTATATCTGCCTCTTCGACTAGCCTGGAAGCAGCTGTTGCGAGTGGAGCGTTTAGAGAAGATCTCCGCTACCGCCTAGAAGTTTTGCCGATAAGCCTGCCGCCCCTAAGAGCCAGAACAGGGGATATAAAAATGTTGTTCGACTATTTCCTGAGGCAGCAATTTAGCAAGCACGGCAAGCAAGGGAAAGCGGTGGATGAGGCGGTCTATGACTGCATCTGTGGTTATCATTGGTCGGGCAATGTGCGTGAGTTGGTGAATGTATGTACCTACATAGCGGCGCTGTCAGCTGATGAGGCAGGTTTGATAACCTTGGAGGATCTTCCCATTGTGCTGCTGAACTCTTCTGCGCTAGCCGAAAACGGTCAGAGCGATGCGGTGGCAGAGCTTCCAGGCAATTCACAGAAATCTATGATAATCAGTAAGGATAGTTTGACCGCGGCAATAGAAAACTTTGGCGGTCATCGTGAATCAATCGCGAACTACTTCGGCATTTCTCGTATGACTCTTTGGCGCAAGATGAAGAAATTCGGCCTTGATAAATAGTCAGCCAGTCTAAGGAAATCCTGAGCACAATCGCCTCCGCACAGAAGTGAATTTGGCTTGCCAGGGGAATGTGAAAGCGGGCTCAGCAGATCGCTGATCTGATTAGCCCGCTGAACTGACCTAGCGCTGGAAAAGGTAGGAGAACTTCATGAAGATCTGGTCTCCGTCGACCTTCAGGTCGTTAGCAACAACCAATTCCCTCTCGCCTTCCATCTCGACGATATCGAAGTTGCTCTGGTTGCTATTGTAGCCTATGAAGAAAGCAGACCAGGGGTTGATTACGTAGCGTAATAGCAGGTCGAAGTTGAGGTTCTCATCATCTGTTAATCGTGATGCCGGTCCGGCATCTGTCTCGTCGTATTGAGTGATAAAGCGCAGAGACCATTCCTTGGTGAACTGGTAGTTCCAGTTGCTGCGTACGATTTCATTGGAAAAAATATCTGTACCGCCAATCTTTGATTGCAGCTCGGTGTGGAAGTAGGTGTTGGTAATACGCAATCTATCGAGTGGCCGCCAGAGCATGTCGAAGCTAAAGCGAGTGGTATCGGCGATGCTGGGCAGAGTGCCTCTAGGTGGAACCAGATTCAAGGTAGTGCCCGACCTATAGTTGGCGCTGAAGGACAAGGTGTTTAGTGTGGTATTGGTGAAGCCTAATTGAAAGTCTTCATACTTATAGACACGGTTCGATAATATTCCTGCGAAGTCTTTCGGTCTCAGGGTTTCCGAGTACTCGGTGTAGCTGGCATTAAAAATATTCGTATCGAAGTTTACGCCAACTCCAGGCCCAAGCTGTGAGTAGATCTTGTCACCACCAATATCATCGATATAGACGCCGAAGAGGTTCGCATTCCATCTGTTGATGGTTGAATTTTCAGGGTAAAAATTGAAGTTGACGCGCTGGTGCAGGCCAGACGAGTCGGCACGGAAGAATCGATTTTGGAAGCCTAGCTCTGTGCGGAAGTCGCTGGTCGTTGCAATGTAGTGCGTGTGATTGCTGAAGGTACGGCCTGCGCGGTTAACCTGAATATTGCGCTGATAGCCAGTAGTCACTTCTCCACCGCTTGCCGGCTCACTCTCTGTGCCCACGAACTGTAGTTGAGTGGTCCAATTGTTGTTTAGCTTGAAGCGGCCGTCGACGCTGGCTACGCGATTGTAGCCATCGGCGAGGTCACGGCTGGTTAGCAAGACACCAACGCGGTCCTGATCTGACATGTCCATAAATCCACGCAGAATCGCAACGTTGGCTTTCTCTCCCTGTAGCGGATCGCCAGCGGCTTTGTTCAGGCCTGGCGCCTCGTCGTTGATCAAGATGCTGCCGAATCCAAAGTTGCCGGCACGACCTGTAAAGCGTGCGCCACCCTCTGGATCTATAATACGTCGGGTGAAGACCAGCGTCGAGTCGGTGGCGAAGAAGTCGGCATTCTCTACGAAGAAGGGGCGACGCTCCGGAAATTGCACCTCGAAGCGCTCATTCAATGTCACCTGTGGTTGATCCGATTCAACCTGGGAGAAGTCTGGGTTGAGTGTGATGTCCAGAACCATAGAGTCGTTGAATACAAACTTCGCATCCACACCTACGTCTTGTTCGGAGCTCTGATCGAATTTAGGCCCGCCGGTTGCGCCGGGGTCAAGTGCATCTACTTCTCTAGCAAAGATGAAAGGGATGATCTGTGAATTATTACCAGGCGATACATCGCGGATACCAGTAAGCATTGCTGTCTGGTTGAGGCGACCTTCAACATCGACAGAGTAGGGTGGCCAGTAGGACTCTTCACCGTATCGGGGAATATTTCTTGCGAACTGTATGCGCCAGGTTTGTTCTGACCTGTCTGGAAAGCGAAGACTGCGCAGTGGAATGGTCATGCTCGCCATATAACCTTGATCGGTAAGTTCACCATCACTGTCCCAAACCATTTCAAGTGTGGTGTCGAATCCTGCGCGACGCGAGGAGCCTTCCGTCCAGCGAGCATCCCACTGAATACCTAGGGGTGTAGTTCGAAATGAGAATGCTGCCCGCTGATCGTTGAATGTGTCGAAGGTGATTTCTACGTTGTCATCCCCGTCGATGTTTTCTCGCGATGAGAGATTCGCGCGTATCTGGCTGGGGTCGCTGTCGAATGCGAGAAAGATGACATGCAGGTCTACCTGATCGTAGCCTATGTACACTTCGGTGCGTTGTAACGAAGGCTCGCCGGGTTCTGGTTCACGCTGTACGAACGAGTCCACTTTCGCCATCGATCGGGCTAATGCAGAGGAGGGCGCCATATTCTCAAAGTCAGCGAAGCTGGGTTTTCCATCTATCAGAGGCATCACAAGCCCGGAATCGGCGGCATAGAGCGCTTGTGAAAAGAGCAAAGCTACTGCTGTGCCACATAGGCACAAATTCAACCAAGATTTTCTCATCGGGTACTCTCTGTTGGGGTTTTAGAGTAAAGCG
>Ga0115567_10002791_pt1 | contig 17315 bp, 12 predicted proteins | sample COGITO_mtgs_1204_2_FD_88679 | JGI IMG/M metagenome (GOLD analysis project Ga0115567, IMG submission 88679) | Pelagic marine microbial communities from North Sea - COGITO_mtgs_120412 | ecosystem: Environmental > Aquatic > Marine > Epipelagic | place: Germany:Helgoland, sampling site Kabeltonne... | reverse complement strand
TCTTCTATGGGCGCAGTACCTAGATTATGACCAGAAACGATAATAACATCATCTACCCTACCCGTAATACGATAGTACCCTACTTCATCTCTCAGTGCACCATCTCCTGTAAAGTATTTGTTAGGGTAGGCACTAAAATAGGTGTCTTTATACCGTTGGTGATCTCCCCATATTGTCCGTGCAATACTAGGCCAGGGAAAAGAAATACAGAGGTGCCCATTTGCCTGATTGCCTTTTATTTCTTCCCCAGAAACATCCATAAGTACCGGCTGTATTCCAATAAATGGTAGCGTTGCATAGGTTGGTTTAGTGGGTGTAGCAAAAGCAATAGGGCTTATCATAATACCTCCTGTTTCTGTTTGCCACCAAGTATCTACAATGGGTGCTTTTTTTCTACCTACGTTATCATCGTACCAATGCCACGCTTCTTCATTTATAGGTTCTCCAACGGTTCCCAGAACCTTTAAAGAACTTAGATTGTGTTTTTCTATATGAGCAAGCCCCTCTTTCGCTAAGGCCCTAATAGCCGTTGGTGCTGTATAAAATTGTGTGACTTTGTGTTTTTCTACAATATCCCAAAAACGTCCAAAATCTGGATAGCTAGGCACACCTTCAAAAAGTAGAGTAGTGGCTCCATTACAAAGCGGTCCGTAAACAATATAACTATGCCCCGTAATCCACCCAATGTCTGCTGTACACCAGTACACATCATCTTCTCTATATTGGAACACATTTTTAAAGGTGTACGCTGTATAGACCATGTAGCCCGCAGTGGTATGCACCATACCTTTCGGTTTGCCTGTAGAACCAGAGGTATATAAAATAAAGAGCGGATCCTCGGCATCCATAATTTTCGGGGTACAGTCAGCACTCGCTTCTTCTAATAGAGGTTGTAACCAACTATCTCTATTCGTTTTCATGCTGATAGCTGCATTTGTTCTCTTTACCACAAGTGCCGTATGTATGCTAAGGCAGCCTTCTAAAGCATCGTCTACAATACTTTTTAGGTCTATCGTTTTTGCACCTCGGTAAGATCCGTCTGCAGTAATGATTAGGGCGCAAGCCGCATCGTTTATTCTTGTTGCTAAGGCTGTAGCTGAAAAACCAGCGAAAACAACGGAGTGTATCGCACCAATACGTGCGCATGCTAAGACAGCAATTGCCAATTCTGGAATCATGGGTAAATAAATACATACCCTATCTCCCTTATTTATGCCTTTACTTTTAAGAACATTAGCAAATTTACAAACACGTGTATGTAATTGGTTGTAGGTGATGTGCTCTGTAGGTTCTTCCGGATTGTTTGGTTCAAAAAGGATGGCCGTCTTTTCTCCTCTGGTAAGTAAATGCCTATCGATACAATTCTCAGTAATATTTAGCTGTGCTCCTTTAAACCATGCTACTTCTGGTTTGGTAAAATCCCACTCTAAAACAGTGTCCCATTTTTTGCGCCATAGAAAATGTTCCTCTGCAATCTCTTCCCAGAAAAGAGCGGGATTTTCTACTGATTTCCTATAGACTTGATAGTACTCCTCTAGATGCTTTATATGGTAATTGCTCATGCTATTTTATATATCGTAGCTACATAAAATAATAGCTGTTTACTAAAATAGTCAATTGAAATGGCACTTACGGAAATTATAAATGCATCTTAAAAAAGATAATAGAAATATTCTTATGAATAAGTAGTAACATGTCAAAAGTTAGAAAACAAGAATGATGCTTATAAATAGTAAACCACTAAAGGTGTGAAGCAGCTGAAAAACCTTAATTAATCTGATCCCACGTAAAACCATTACTTTGCAACCAAAGGATGAACTTATCGTCTGGAATTTCTGTAGTACGTAGGCTTCTTTCATTAAAATACCCCCCAAAAACGGAAATATCCACTTCAGGGCTTCTTTTAATAATATAAATCCGACCTGTGGCTGAGGATGCTTTGGGTAGAAACAGGGTACTAAGCCCCGTACCGTTTACTATAATTGTATGATTTTCTCTAGATAAACCTATGCTTGATCCTGCTACAAATCTAATATCTGTAGCCAACGAACCCTTTACTTCTAAGGTAGAATTAGGCGTATTTGTTCTTATTCCTAAGCTAGTATCTGTGTTATCCCAATACAAATTACTATTATTTTCAATCAGCTGCCCGGCAGCATCTGAGAATATAACTGAACCATTCTTTACATTAGGCACTGTATTTACAACAATTGGGCTCTCAACACTTTCATCATTTACGAAGGTATAGGTTCCGTCTTCATTATTAATTACTTGATAATTAACACCTAGTATACATAAGCTTACCCATTGGGTATCGTTATAAAAAAATATACAATTCTCATCTGTATTATAAACTACAGCGCCAGCAAGCGGTTGAATTGCCTGCATTTCTACACTTGTAACCCTAGTTAGCACCAGAGATTTTGTAGTACTTTCTAATTCTAATAATGAAGCTTTATTTATATCTTGAGGATTGTCTCCAATCTTCACTTGTGCACTTCCATAGTACTGAAAGCATCCAAATAATAGACAAAAATAAATAATTTTATACTTCACAGTCCGCTTTCAAAATTACTAGTTCTTAGTAAAACTAATCAAAATAAAAGTTTAAAATACTTTATTCCGTTAAGAAGCTTATTCCTTGGCTATGACTGCATCACTGGAGCTTTAAAGTGTTCAGTAAGCACTAATTTTCGTTATATACTTGTAGCTTATTTCTCATAGTATTCTGATGTAAAGTACGCAATACGCCTTTCCCATTTACTATTCATAGCATGGTTGTATGCATTTAGGGCTTTCTCATTCCTTAATTTTGGATTGGTTTGAAAAAGTGTTACTGCGTTAGCAATATCTTGTACCGTTTGTTCTGCTGTAACGGGGTCAATTTTAATAGCACAACTTTCTGGAACTAAGTTTATAGCCCCACTTATGTTCAAGACAATTAAAGGAACTCCATATGCCATGGCTTCCATTATTTGTGTTCCTGAGGTATCTCGTAAGGAACAGAAGAGCATTATATCTGCTTTTCTATATTCCTCGGCTACTTGTGTAAACGGGATTTGACCTAAGACGTTTACTTTAGAGGGATTCAGGTTGTATGTTTCCATCCATTCGCCAATTGATTCTTTATTTTGCCCTCCACCAACAATAGTTATAGAATAAGGAATATTCTCAGGAACTAAAGACAACGCATGCAAGGAGAGGTTTAAACCTTTTCTAGGCAGAAGCCTGCCTATCCATATAATACGTAGTTCTTGGTGCGGTTCTTTGGGGATAAATTCTAAGTTGTCATATTCTTTAGGGATGGCATAAATTTTAGAGAGATGGCATTGCCCAAGTCTCGCATATTTGTGTGTTTCTAAAAGTGCCTTAGTCTCAGGATTGGTAGCAATTATGTGTGCTGCCTTTTTAATAGTCTGGCCTAAACTACCACTATAACGTACTAACATTTTAGAAATAAAACCACGAATAACTTCTATTTTCCAATGATTTTCAAAATAGGTTTCAAATATGGGAAGTGCCATCTGCCCCCCTCCTACTGGTCCAAATATTATTTTACAGTTGTCTAGTTTATACAAACAAGTTCCCTGTTGTACGCTGCCATAGGTGATATGGTGCGCAATATCAAAATTATGTGCTTTGTGTAATGCCACAGCCCTTCTGGTACCTTTTCTCTTCCATAAGTAGTAATGTAGGTAAATAGACTTTGCGGATGGGTCAAATAAACGCGCATCTAAATCAAATGCCAATTCCACAAATTCAAAATGTAAATTTGGAAGTCCCAATTTTGCATGCTCTGCTTCTATCTTAGCACGACCATCTACATTGGTCATGCACCAAACTTCATACCCCATCTTAGCTAAACCTACAGCCCAATTCCAACCTCTGCCCTCTTCTGATCCTTTAAAAGGCACACAGGCGTAAGCACTTAATAATACTTTTTTATTACTCAAGGTATTTTAATTTTAATAGATGATTACTTGTTACGCTTTGTAAAGCGTGTTGAAATATTTTTTATTATGCGACTCAAAATCTAACGTGAAATCTTCCTTACTTAATTGATCCACACCCTTCTTAGCAGCTTTTTTTTCTAAAAAAGCGATTATACCCACAGCAATCTGTTCCGCACTATTTGGTGGCACAATTACGCCTGTCTTTCCTTCTTGCACATATTCTGGTAGCCCTCCAGTATTTGTTACTAATACAGGACACGCTAGCGCATATGCACTCATAATAACCCCACTTTGTGTGGCGTCTTTGTAAGGGCATACTAGCAAGCATGAATCATTTATAATTGCTGCCAAATTGCTATTTGTTAAAAATGCATTTTTTATAGTTACATTTTTTTGTGTCGTATTCAAAAAAGTAGGGGTGTATCCTGTAATGGTTTTACCTCCTATATAAAATTGTTGGTCAGGAAACACTGCTAACACTTTTGGTATTGCTTCAATAAATTGTTCTATGCCCTTATAGGGCGATATTCTACCCACAAAACTGATATAATTTTTAGGCGACTCGCTGTTTTTTTTATCTAAAAAAGAAGTGTAAACCGTATAAGGCATTAAGCGTAATGACGTTATTTTTTTTGATTTTGAAAGTTGGGGTGCTAAAATACTTTTACTGTATTCGCTGAATACAACATAGTGCGGAACTAACCAAAACCAAATTTTTTTCTGCAATTCACGTTTAAACTGAAATTCACCAGAATGCGAAATGGGATCATGAATATTTAGTAGCAACTTTTTACGTAATCTATAGAATAATGGAAGAAGAAACGCAGACCTTTGAGTAAAGTCGTCCATTTGGATATAATCTGGTTTAAGTTCTATGATAAAATTGCTAATGGTTTCACTTACACTCCATGTTGACCTTAGTTTTTTGGTAGGATATATACAAAAGTGTACAGATTTGCACTTTGCAAAATATGAACTCAAAAATTCTAAATTCCAGTCTTCAGCCACTTCCTGAAATGAAGTAAGTGCTTTGTAGGAACTTAGCTCTGTATTAATGTCTAGTATATTTGCTTTAAGCTGATTCGGAGATAGCTCTATAAGCACGTGTACTTCAAAATTCTGCTTAGCTAATAATTTTACATATTCTATAGCAGCATCTAAAAAATATACTTGCGTGTAAAAGACAATCTTAGTTTTTACAGACATCACTATTATAATTTAAGTATTGAAGGTTTCCTTTTCCAAATGACAGTAGTAATACTCACTATAAAAGCCCAAAATAGCAGAAACGCAATAATTTCATGGACTATATTATGTAGTGCTACAAAAGCTGTTATAAGTCCTACACTTAGCCCAATATACCAAAACAAATCTGCTAAGGAGCTTATTTTAGACTTTATAAGAATCCTATCTTGAAGTAAATGAAATATAAAAAAAGAAATAAAGATAGAAACGTTAACCACTGTTAGTGATTTAAAATAATAAATACCAACAAAACAAAGCGTTGTGTTCAGTAAAACACTCCAGACATTAAACCACATATCTAATTTTTCTTTATTAAGCGCAACAAGGAGCTGTGCTTGTAAAAAAGCAGTAGGAAACAATAAAAAGGTAGCAAACATTTCTACGGTAAAATGTGCTGTACCTAAGTACTTCTCACCGAAAATAAAGGGTATTAAAGTACTAGCAAAGGAATAAATAAAAGTAAATCCTAACATACTATATACCACATACAGCCAAAACACCTTTTTGTACAAGGCCTTTAATTCTTGTATTTTGTTTGCACGGAAATACTCAACAAATTTTGGAAAGATAGTTACACCAAACATCACAGGAATTAACTGTGCTAAAGAAAACAATTTAAATGAATTTTCATAAAATGCGACGTTCTCCAAAGGAAGGGTTTTGGAGACTATTATAGTCGCAGACCGCCAATAAATCATACTTGCGCTACCAATAATTATAAATGGCCAATTTCTCTTAATAATTGATTTGAAATATTCAAATGAGACAGGCACGGTAAGAAAGCTTTTAATATCAATATCTTTCAAACCTGTTTTTAAGAAAATATTTAAAGTTGCAAACCTGATAAGCACTAAGAATGAAACTAATAAATAGATAGAAAAGGGATAGATATATAATGAAATCGCTAGAGAAAAACTCAAAAATGACTCTAGAACAATTATTTTGGAAGTACGCTTCTGAGCATATTCTGCAACGTTTACATTCTTTATGCAATTAATAATATTATCAAAAATGATATTAAAAGAGAATATTACAGAAAGTATTCTGATATCTACTTCATCATATAAAACAAAAGCGAGGGAAATTGATAGTAAAAAAAACAATAACCCTAGAATTATCTGCATTTTTAAAAACTGCTTGATAAATAGGCTTTTATCTGTAACAGTTATAACTTCTCTAATAAACCAATGTCCCAGCCCCATGGAAGAAAAAACGACAATCGCTTGATAGAGGGTACTTGCAATTAAATATTTAGAAAATTCGTCTACTGCATATATTCTGCCAACAATGATATAAAATAAACTTAAAAATATACTTCTGCCGATACTCCCAGCAATACCCCAAAAACCATTCTTTACTAAAGAGGAACCTTTTGCTGAGTTAAATAGACCTGCTATTTTTTTTTGCATTTATTAATTTCTAATTGTTCAATAATTTATTGATGTTTTCTGGCATAACCCTAAAGGGGAAAAATCATTTGATCTAGGAAATATACCTCGCTAGATTTATTCGAAATAAAAGTAGAATTATATAATTAAGATTTGTGAATTTTGAGTCGACTAACCAAACCAGCCTAATGAAGTGGAAATATTTTCCCAGCAACTCTTTATTAAAATAGCAAATCTAACTGCTTGCTCATTTGTAATGTCACCATATTTATAGAGAAATTAGTTCCAAGGGCGGTATTGTTTTCGCTCATTTTTAAGCGCAAATTTGCATCTTCAAATATTCTCACGCGTCCCTCTCTTACACTATCTGGTGATGTGCCATCCACCCACAAACAATTTTCTGGTTCTGACAAATGATCTATAGCCGCTCTTGTCTTAGTAGTTATTATAGGTAACCCATTTGCTACAGATTTAAAGAGCGCCATTGGAAAACCTTCATCAAAATAAGTAGGAAATACCAAAGCATCCATATTCGCATAAAAGTGGTCACATTCTTTATCTGGTATAAATCCTGTAAGCACTACATTATCTTCCAATTGTAATTCCTTTATTTCTTGTTTAAATGCTGTATAATCTTCCCCATCTCCTGTAAAGACAAAGGTACATTGGTCTTTGTACTTAAAATTTGGAATACTTCTAATAATGCTAAATATACCCTTAGCAGCTACCATACGCCCAGCAAAGAAAAAATTAAACTTGTCACTAGGAATGTTGTACAGTGTATTAAAATTTTCTAAAGCTACGGAGCGTTCTTTTACTACAATATTTGCAGTAACCTGTACTTTTTCTGCTAAAGTAGGGTTTAAATTTCTAATACTTTCTTTCTCTTGATGAGACAAGAAAAACCATAAATCTATATGTTTTGTTAGGAAAGGTATAATGACTATATCGTATATAAATGACTTTTTAGTAAGTATGTCAAAAGAGGAGCCGTGCGTTTTAATGACTATTTTAAGTGGTTTCCAATAGGATAGCTTTATAAAAAACACCGTAAGAAAATCTCTTAACGTTGCTACGGGTTCAAATCTTGAGTTTAGATATAAAATATCTGCGTTGCCCTTATAAAGCCTTTTAATAATACCTATTGCATTGGATAGCACACCAAGCAATTTATTTAATTTATTTAATCTGGGTTGGTTGCGTGAGTACGGAATAGTATCACAATTATAGCCAAGATTCTCTAAGCCTTGAACCTCATCCATGGCAAGAATAATATGATTTTTAGGCGGTATGCCTACTAAAATTTTTCTACCCATTAATAATTATTTAATACATTAAGCGGTTTGATTATTTGCTAAAATCTATTATTTGATAATAGTATCAGAACTTTTGACCGAATTTAACCCTATCCGAGTTGGGTTGTAGGGTATAATTATACAGGTCAGATATAAAATGATGAATAATCTATACTAGAATGGATTTCCTTATTCCACTTAAATTAACAGAAAGTAATACAACATAGCTAAAAATTATTAATGAAAGTCTATAATCTATAATAGAGTACACAGTATTAAAAGCAATCAACCAAGATAGTAATCCTCCTATTAAGAATAATACATTCTTCTTACATTTGATGCTGTTATAATTTAATAATCCTGAGAATATCGGGATACCTATTATAAATAAGAAAACAATAAAAGCAGGTACACCATGCTCCACAATAATTTTAAGGTATCCATTTTCTGGTTGTCTAAAATACCAAAAATCACCGGGTCCCATATCTAGATACAGATCTTGGTTATATTTTGTTAAATGTTTAGAAAAGTTATCGTAACCAATACCAAGTATAAGATTATCATATATAATATCTGCTGTCTCTGACCAAATTGCCTGCCTAAATAGATAATCATCGTCTATAGAGCTACTTCGCTCTATCACGTTTATTTTAGGAGAAAATGAGAAGAAAGCTATTACTAATAGACTAGTGAACCCATATACATACTTTCTAAGCGATGCGCCTAAGAACAATGTTAAGAATAAACAACTTAGAAGCACGCCCCCCAGAGGCGATCTACTTCCTGCTAAAAATACGCCGAGAATTGTGATAGCGTAAAAGCAGTAATAATAATTTCGCTTATTTATATCCCTTACTTTATTAGCTAATATTAGAAATATAAAGGAACCTACGGCTAAATACTGTCCGCTAATTTGACTATCTGCAAAAAAACCTGGATACCTGATTGCACCGCTTTCCTGTCCAATTCCTACATTGAGGTTAAGTCCTCCTGTAATTGAAAAACCGAACCCAAATAAAATCTGATATAACATAAATCCAAGCCCCGTAAATACGCCTATCTTAATCCAATGATACACCTGTAGTTCCCTACTTTCATTTTTATAACAATATTGATATAGAAAGCGTGCAAATACAAATATAGATAGCATTGAAGGGATCGAACTCCATGTATCCTCTGTATATTCTGATGTTATCTTACTTATAATAGTTATACTAACGAATAACGCACAAAGCACAAAATATTTATAATCTCTGCTGTTGTTTTTAACGACTAAGAAGTCTTTAAAAAGAAAAATAAGTGCAATAAAACTAATAATATCGAAAGCTCTAAAACCTCCAAAATAAGCTGGTAAAATTTTTAAATTAATGAAAGGGATTGCACAGAAAGTGTATTTTAAATAAACCTCTACTGTCGGCCTAAAGATAAAAATAAGAACGAACAAAGAGATTGTCAGAAAAGAAATTATATATGTAAGCATATCTAAGCGCTATTCTTCTAATTATGACTCTCTTACGGAATACTATTATTTTTTTAATGTAGCTAACTCATACCCATAGCCATAGCCGTAATCTTCCTTCAAAACTCCTCTTGATTTAAGACCATTAAAAATTATTTCGGTACTTTCAAATCCTTCCCTTTTAATGATATCGTTTAAAAGTGGTATGAGAAACTTTGGCGTATGTGCATGGCGTGCTACCAGCACTACTTTGTCTACTAGCGGTGCAATCAAATTAGCATCTGTAACCATAGATGTTGGTGGAGAATCTATGATGACCACATCATAGCTGGCTCTTAATTCTTGTAAAAAACGCTTCCAAACATCCCCGACCAATAAGGAAGTAGAATTAGTTGTTTTCTCACCTGCAGGGAATAGCGTTAATAAAGGCTGAACTTCGATACCTGCCACATCTACTAAAGCTGTGTCTTTAGAAAGCCATTGGCTCATACCTCTTGCGGAATTCTGATTAAAAATTTCTGATATATTTGCCTTCCGCAAATCCATATCTACCAAAGCCGTTTTTATACCACTTAATGCTAAAGTAGCTGCAAGGTTTGCGCTTACATAACTCTTACCCTCACCAGCAATACTAGAGGTAATCAAAACAGTCTTACCTACTTCCGCAGTATCATATAACTTTAGATTGGACAAGATTCTTCTGAACTGATCTATAATAAACAAATCTTGATGTTGTGACACCAAAATTCCATTTTTATTATTCTTTAATTGAACCAACTCTCCTACGATTGGAATTGTTGTATTATCTACAATATCTGATCTAAATAAAACCTTAGAGCTAAATAATTCTTTAAAGGCAATCCAAACCACACCCAAACCTAATGGCAAGATGAGTCCGATAATGTAAACTAATGATCTCTTAGGGGATACAGGGCTGTTTGAAGCCTGTGCCTTCTCTATAATTCTGGCATTCCCGATGGTGGGTGCGTAAGAAAGTGCTGTTTCCTCTCGTTTTTTAGAAAGAAAATTGTATAATTCTGAAACGCTCTCTTTTTTTCTAGTAATTTCAAGAAAAATACGCTCTTGCTTTGGTAACACATCTAAAGCCTTGTTGTATTTCCCGCTATTGTCCGTTAGGCTTTCCTTACTTGCTAGTAAATTTGATTTCTGGCTTAAAACGTTTTCTAGTATGCTAGGCCTAATCTTGTCTATTTTATTACGGACAGTAATTAAAATTGGATTATTCTCTGCCGTTGTTTTACTTAGCTCCTCATATTCAATTTCACTATCATATAATTTTTGAAGCAGCTGACCAAGAATTGGGTCATTTACCCCCAGTGTAGAGGGTACTATACCTGCATTTTTACTTTTAGAAATAACATACTTTTCAACCTTATCTAATACCGACAATTGTAAGTTAATTTCTGCTATGCGCCGATCATAATCGCCTACATTTTTAAGATATAGATTGCCTTGTTCTCCTAAATTAATCACCCCTTCAGAAGCTCTATATTTCTCTAATTTTTTCTCAACAATTCCTAACTCCTTCCCTACTTCTAAGATACGCTCATCTATAAAGTTTAAGGTATTGGCCGCCAAGGTATCTTGGCTTTCTATGGCAGCATCTAAATAAGATTTTATCAGTTGATCTACAACGGCATTGCCTCTTTCTGGTACAGGATCTTTATAGGAAATATTAATGACTGTTGCCATTTTGCTTGCTGCACCAATAAAGAGATTGCTGCTTATAGCACCTACAACATCTCTAACTTTCTCAATTTTAAAATAGTAACTTTCCTCTGGTTCAAGTGCTGTTGTAACATTTGATTTAAACATTAGTGGACTACCGCCATAAGGGTTAGGCACCCAAGTATCTAATTTATGTTGGGAGCTATCTATGACTATAAAACCGCCCTCGCTATTAAAGGTGAATTTGATAGGTTCTTTTTCTTTTAATTCTCCTGTATTAGAAGGGTCTTGAAGCACAATAGAAACAGGAGCTTCATTATACAAGGGTATTTCACCAAAAAAATCTAATTTAAAAACAGAAATTTGAAGATTTAAAGTTGCAACTACATCTTCAATAATGTCTCTAGAATGAAGTACTTCTATTTCATTCTCTACAATCTTTTTAGATTCGAAAATATTAAATGACTCTTTGAGTTGCGATTCATCAACCCCTTTTTTCTCATCATTTACAACAATAGACGCATTGCTTTCATACTTAGGCGTACTAAAAGCCAAATAGCCTTTGGCCAATAGCAAGCCTGATATTGCCAGAACCAAAAGTATGGGCCAGAAAGGCAAAAAAGCCTGAAGCACTATTTCAACTAAATTCTTATTCTTATTTTCCACCTACGTATATTTTAACACAATTTTTTAAAACGCATTGTATTACTTTATGCCTACTTTTTTCTTTAATAAATAACAAACATAGATAAAACCATAATATATATACCGTCTCCACATACGCTTAGGCTCTTTAATAAATCTGCCCAACCATTCTAGTCCAGAATCTATCCAAATCTTGCTAGGTCTTTTTACGGTACCTGCATAAAAGTCAAAAACAGCACCTATGGAACAAATGAGCCCTGCATTTAGTTGTACTTTATTGGCATACGACCACTTTTCTTGCTTTGGAGCCGTCATTCCCACAAAAAGAACGTCTGGCTTAAAATCGTTAGCTGCGGCAACCATGATCTTAGTATCCTCTGCTGTAAAAGTAGGTTTAAATGCTGGAGAAAAACTACCCACTCGGATATTTGGATATTCTAGTTTTATTTTATCTTGAATTTTAACCAGTGTTTCATTAGATGCTCCTAAATAGAAACAGCTGCCATGCTCTTTATTCAATTTTTTTAGTAAAAATTCATGTATATCTGCACCTGCTATTTTTTCAATTTTCTTATTATTTAAAAACTTTGAGGCAAAAGTAATTCCAACACCGTCTGGTAGTAAGACATCACTATTCGCTAACGCCGTCTTAAACTCTGCATCTTGCTCTGCAATACAATAGGAATATTGATTTATCGTGTTTACAAGAATCCCATCCTTTATAGAAAGTTCCCCTAAGTTTCCGCTAAAAATTTGATATCCCAAACAAGAAACTTCAGAATATTTTTTTAAAGGTGTAGAAATCATATTTTATCTAAAATTTAATATGGTAATAATACTTAAAGAAATAGCACTTAATATTACGGGTATCCATGGTTTGGCAACACTAGATTCTGCCACTTTAGAAGGTCTAGGAGCTATGTATAGGATATCATTAGATTGTAGATAGAAATAGTCAGAACTAAAAACTTCACTGGTAGTTAAATTAATTCTATGAAATACTTTATTTCCATCTTTCTCTCTAATAAGTGCCACCTGTTCCTTATCACCATCTATAGTAATATCTCCTGCAAGGCTTAAAGCCTCTAAAATTGATATTTTTTCACTAGGTACCGTAAAAACATTAGGACGTTTTACTTCACCCAATACAGAAACTCTAAAGTTCAAAAAACGAATATCAACAACGGGGTCTAATAACAACTTTCTAGTAATTAGCTCATTTGTTATCTTCTCTCTCAATTCTTGCTTGGTCCTTCCCGCAGCCAAAAGCTCCCCTAATATGGGAAAACGAATAAACCCTTTTTTATCTACTAGATAGCCAGATGCCTGAGAAAGCACGCCACTTGCCATACTAGCACCTGTGGCCACTTGATTAGATACATTAAAAATTTCCGTAGCTTCTTGATTTACACTGCTTATAGAAATACTCAGAAGATCGTTTGGCTGTAAAATGTTCTCCATATTATCGCTCTCTGAAGAACGGAAAGATGCTTCTTGGGTGCCGTAGAAGTACGTAGACTTTTCCATACTTCCACATCCTATAAATAGCGGTAATAATAAAAGAAATACGTATTTCTTAAGAGTGCGTTTTGTAGTTTGATTTGTATTATTCACAAGTTTAATTTTATTATTATGAGTTTTATTCTAAGAACGCCAGCAAGTTGGCTACTGGTATACTGTTTTAGTATGCCTTCTTTTCCCCTTTGAATACATTAAAAATGGTTCTAAATAGAATGTGAATATCCATACCTAGGGACCACGATTCTACATAAAAAATATCTAGCCTTGTTCTATTATTTATATCTGCAGGCTTTACTATTTCTCCTCTGTACCCTTTAATCTGAGCTAACCCTGTAATACCAGGCTTTACAAAGTGACGTACTAAATACTTATCTACAGACTTTTCAAAATCTTTAGTATGTACCACCATGTGTGGTCTAGGACCCACTACACTCATTTCACCTTTAAATACATTAATAAACTGCGGGAGCTCATCTAGACTAGTCTTGCGTATAAACCTGCCAATCTTCGTGACCCGCATATCATTCTTTGTGGCCATTTTACTATCTGAATCTGTATTAACAGTCATAGACCTAAATTTATAGCACCAGAATGTTTCTCTTTTTAATCCGTGGCGTAGTTGTTTGAAGTAAAAACTACCAGGAGATTCTAATTTAATTAATACGTACAATAAAGGTGTTAACCAACTTAGTATGAAGAGAATTACAAGGCTTGAAAAAACAACATCAAAACCTCTTTTGATAATACGGGCGTACTCAGTATCTAAGGGTAAGTTTCTTAAATTAAGTACGGGCGTTTTATCATAAGTCTCAATAGTCATTGCCCTATTGAAAACGTCCATATCATCTAAAATAACCTTAAAACGTATAAGGTTATTGTCTGCAAAATTCATGAAGTTTTTAAGAACACCTTCACTAAACTGAGAAGCTACGCAGTAAATTTCTTCAATATCATTATCTAGTATATATCTAAAACTCTCGTTTGTATCTCCTAGATATGTTGGACTCTTAGAGTGCTTGTCTGAAAAATACCCCATATAATGATATCCAAAATTTGGATTATCAAATACGTTTCTAATTTTTTTAAGATTACGATCTCTTCCTAAAACCACCACTCGTGCATTATTACCTCCTTGCAACCTATATCTTTCTCTAAACCAGAAGAAGAATATACGATACCCTAAGATAGCCACTGCCAATACCGCAAACACAAATAACTGATATTGAATAGATGTAGGACTCAATGATGTAAGACCAAAGAGAGAAAAATAGGCTAAGAAGTAAACAAATACTACTTGAATGAACTTATGAATTCTTGTGAAGAATAACTCTTTTCTAGTAGTTGGATAAAAGTTCAAAATGAATGTAACTAACAACCAGCTAAAGTTGTAGTACACAACATGTAAGGTATGACAATACGTATCTGGCGTTAATATATACAATATTCCATTTATCAAGCACAAATGTGCTAAGATGGAAATGGGTATAATTAAGTCTGATTTTCTGTTTTTCATTTAAAATAATGCCCTTTTTACAATGTAACGTTGTTCTTTATCTACGTTAAATATGCTGTCATAGTTCACTTTATATGACCGATAATACTATTATAAGTCACATAAATTAAAGCACCTTATTTAAATGAGGTGCTTTAATTTATAGTTCTATTGATAAACTTCAGGAATGATGTCTATAAAGCTTCATCACACTGAACTTTTATGGCCTCTAATGATCCATAATTTTTTTTTGATATAAAAAAATGCTTCATACATTCTCAACAACCAATCGTATACACTAAACAACACCCTATTTAAGGTGGTTATTATTGATTAGTATACCAATCATATACCCTCTTGATACCATTAGGAAGCGCAACGGTGTGCCTCCAACCTAAATTATGCAGTTTGGCAACGTCCGTTAGCTTCTTCATGGTGCCGTCTGGTTTATCAGCATTAAAAAAGAGTGCACCTTCAAAGCCAATCGTTGTCTTTACCAAATTGGCAAGGTTGTTAATGGTAATATCTTCCCCTGTTCCTATATTGATATGTGTATTTCTAACTTCCTTCGCATCTGACCCAAAGCAGTCTTTAAAGTCTCTATCTTCAATTAGGAAAACGCAGGCATCCGCCATATCCTCACTCCATAAAAATTCTCGCATGGGCTTGCCACTACCCCAAATTTCTATGTTTGTGGTGTCTTTATTTTTAGAAACCCCTTGCTTCTTAAGCGTCTCTAAAATTAGTTTTTCTTCCGAAACCCCACTTACGCCGTTTATTGGTAAACGATCTAAATCCTTACGTATCGCAGTCCAATCATTCTCATACAACGCTTTGCCTAAATGCATCTTACGAATTAGTGCAGGCAGTACGTGAGATTTTTCTAAATCAAAATTATCATTTGGCCCATAAAGATTGGTTGGCATTACGGAGATAAAATTAGTCCCATACTGCAGGTTATAACTTTCGCACATTTTTATCCCTGCTATTTTAGCAATGGCATACGGCTCATTTGTATACTCAAGCTCATCTGTTAGAAGATACTCTTCTTTCATTGGCTGCGGACAGGCTTTAGGATAAATGCAGGTACTTCCTAAAAATAAGAGTTTCTTAACGCCGTGTAAATAACTTTGATGGATTACATTATTCTGTATCATCAAATTATCATAAATAAAGTCTGCCCTGTAGGTATTGTTTGCAACAATACCACCTACCTTGGCTGCTGCTAGAATCACATACTCTGGCTGTTGCTCTTTAAAGAAATTAGCAACTGCCGTAGTATCTACCAAATCTAATTCTTTATGTTTTCTAAAGATTAGATTAGTGTAACCTCTGTCTTTCAAATTATTGACGATAGCACTCCCTACTAGCCCTCTATGGCCTGCAATATAAATTTTAGAATCTTTTCTCATACTCACTACACGATACTTCGCAATTTTTACAATTATAAAGTCGCTTTTATTTATTCAAAATAATTTAAGATAGGGTATCCACCTTCTTGTAGGTGCTTGTCCTTTTTCATTAGCGTTAAATCGCTTGCTACCATTTCTTTAATCAAATCTTGAAGATCGTATTTTGGAATCCACCCTAATTTTGTATTTGCTTTTGTAGCATCTCCTATTAATAAATCTACTTCTGTAGGTCTAAAATATTTAGGATCTACAGATAAAACTTCCTTTCCTATAGCAATTTGCAAACCTTCTTTAGAACAAGATTTTACAAAGGCCTTTTCCTCTATACCTTCTCCCTTAAACTCTAATGCTATACCTAATTCTAAAAAGGCCATACGTACAAAATCTCTAACTGTAGTAGTTTTACCTGTAGCAATTACCCAATCTTCGGCTTCGTCTGCTTGTAAGATCATCCACATCATGCGTACATAGTCTTTCGCATGCCCCCAATCTCTCTTTGCATCTAAATTTCCTAAATATAATTTATCTTGTAAGCCCAAACCAATTCTACAAGCTGCTCTGGTTATTTTACGTGTAACAAAAGTTTCTCCTCTAATAGGAGACTCGTGGTTGAACAATATACCGTTACAAGCAAACATTCCGTACGCTTCTCTATAATTTACCGTAATCCAATAGGCATACATTTTTGCCACTGCATAAGGACTTCTAGGATAAAACGGAGTCTCTTCAGATTGCGGTACCTCTTGTACTTTACCGTACAACTCTGACGTAGACGCTTGGTAAATTCTAGTTTTTTTCTCTAAGCCCAATAGTCTTACAGCGTCTAAAATTCTTAAAGTTCCTAGGCCATCTGCATTTCCAGTATATTCTGGCATCTCAAAAGACACTTGAACATGACTCATAGCTGCAAGATTATAGATCTCGTCTGGCTCAATTTGTTTTATTAAGCGGATAAGATTTGTACTATCCGTCATATCCCCATAGTGCAATATAAAATTGCGATTTTCTACATGAGGGTCTTGGTACAAGTGGTCTATACGGTCTGTATTGAACAGCGATGCACGTCTTTTAAGTCCGTGTACTATATATCCTTTTTTTAGTAAAAATTCGCTTAGGTAGGCGCCGTCTTGTCCAGTTACTCCTGTGACTAGTGCTATTTTCATAATAATATTTTTAGGTGATACTTGTTTGATGCTGCTACTAATTTATAAAATTT
>Ga0115567_10002790_pt1 | contig 17319 bp, 15 predicted proteins | sample COGITO_mtgs_1204_2_FD_88679 | JGI IMG/M metagenome (GOLD analysis project Ga0115567, IMG submission 88679) | Pelagic marine microbial communities from North Sea - COGITO_mtgs_120412 | ecosystem: Environmental > Aquatic > Marine > Epipelagic | place: Germany:Helgoland, sampling site Kabeltonne... | reverse complement strand
AGCAATAGTATGGACGGATTGATAGATCAAGCAAAAGCGCAACTTTGGGAAATTGTAAACGAACTTTCGTATGCAAAATGTAAAAATGAAAACCCTAGTTTACAAATAGCGTTATATGAATACGGTAATGATCGGTTAACTGAAAAAAGCGGCTATACTAGAAAAATTATAGGATTTACCACAGATCTAGACGAGATTTCAAAAGAGCTATTCTCACTTACAACGAACGGCGGAAGTGAATTTTGTGGCACCGTTATAAAATCGTCATTAGATAATCTGGATTGGGGAAACGATGCAGACGATTTAAAAATGATTTTTATTGCTGGCAACGAACCGTTTGACCAAGGTCCATTCGATTATAAAGATGCTACTTTACAGGCAAAAGAAAAAGACGTGGTAGTAAACACCATTTTCTGCGGAAAGTATGAACATGGCATTAACGCCCAATGGAAAGATGGAGCCAAAATAGCCTATGGTGATTATATGGCGATAGATCAAAATAAAGAAACCGTTCACATTGCGTCCCCTTACGATGATATTATTTTACAACTCAACATCAAATTAAACAACACCTACATTCCCTACGGAAGTCAAGGACGTTATAAAGCTGAAACGCAGCGAGAACAAGATGACAATGCCGCTGGATACAGCAAAGCGAATGCTGTGAGCAGAACCGTTTCCAAAGGTTCGCATCTATATACAAATAGTGGTTGGGATCTTGTGGATGCAGAAGAAAAAGAAGGCTTCAGCTATCAAGATTTAGAAAAAAATGACCTGCCTGAAAACCTAAAAGATAAATCAGTTTCTGAAATAAAGGCTATTGTGTCACAACAGCGACAAAAAAGAAATGAGATACAAGAAGCTATTGCAGAAAACAACCTGAAACGCCGTGTGTATATTCAAAGTAAAGAAAACTCAAATACCGATAATCTTGAAAATGCAATGGTTAAAGCGCTCAAAAAGCAAGCAGAAAAAAAGGACTTCTCATGGAATTAATTGCTAGTTCTTAATTAATTGCAGGGCAATTACAATCATAAGGTTCTGGTCTACCCGCTAAGAAATCAAACCCAAGTGTAATTTGATGAAAGCCGCCACTTTCAAACCGAACATTCCCGGCTTGATAGGTATAGGTGTAGGCAAATACAAAGTTTTTATAATTAATCCCTATGACAGGCGAATAATATTGAAGGCGGCTTACGTCTACTTCATTACCATTCAAAAATTCGGTTCCATCCAGACTTCGACGATACGACAATCCTCCCCAAAGCTGACCAAAATCCATTTCTCGGTAGGCTTTAAAATTAATGTCTATTGTTTCATCTCCTGTCCTCCCCTGAAATTGAAATAAAACAGAAGGTTCAAACGACCACAGCCTTCCATAGCCGCCTATCGCATACCCAGCAGACAATAAATAACGTCGCTGGTTGTTGCTCTCGAGTTCATCAGAAAATAAATCCCTATTCTGAAAAATCAAATTTTTGATCGTAAAGTGGGCAGAAAAATCTAAGTAGTTGTAAGAAACACCCGTATCAATATTAAAATAGGAAGTACTCTGTAGAATACCGGCAATTATAGGGTCAAAGTCTCTTGGATCAAATTGGGTCTCGTCCAATTGTGACTGGATCAACCCAATACTCAAACCGAAGGAAAGCTGGTTCAAGTTAATATCACGCCTGTTGAACATAATATGGTGAGCATACGTTAAATAGCCTCCAGATTGAGAATAAAAACCGTTCTGGTCTTTAAAAACTATTGCTCCCACACCAGATTGGTCACCCAATCGTGCATTAAAACTCAAGGTTTGTAAATTTGGTGCCTCGTCTTGATCAAACCATTGTTGACGTGCTGTTAATCGTATTTGGTTATGAGAAGCGGCTCCTGCCATCGAGGGATGCAATAAATATAAATTATCTGCAAAATAATCTGAATAAAATGGAATGCCGTCTTGAGCAATACCTATTTGAGCTACCAGCAGTAATAGGAGTATATGAATTTTAGTACACTTCATTTAAGGTATTATTTCCAAGCAAATTTCCCAGGACTATTCTTTATTAAAAAGAATGTCATTTAATAATTTATTCTCGTCAAATATATAAATTTTCAGCGAGGGGTATGGCTTACCCTTAGATTAAATAAATAGATGGTTTTACTATACAACCATTACAATCTTCTATCACAACAAGCGCCAAGACGACCGTTTTTTCTTATTTTTGTAAAAAATTTATAATGGCAAATTTTAATGTTACTGTTCAGCCTACAAACAATACCAATATTGTAAAGTTTAGCACAGACTCTTTCTTAACACAAGCTAGGAGTTATGAGTTTAAGAATATAGATGAAGCCAAAAATAGCCCGATAGCACAAGAGCTGTTTTATCTACCCTTCGTGAAGACCGTTTATATCTCACAAAACTTTATTGCTATAGAAAAATATGATATTGTTGAATGGAAAGATGTACAAGATGAAGTCGCAGATTCTATAAAGACCTATTTAGAAAATGGAAAACCCGTAGTGACAGAGACCGACACTACAAAAAAAATCCCGGTAACTGTTTACGCTGAAACAACGCCAAACCCTTCGGTAATGAAATATGTAGCAAACAAACCGTTGGTTACAGGTATCTTCGAATTTAAAAATATTGATGAAGCTGCACAGGCACCGCTGGCAAAAGCATTGTTTACTTTTCCGTTTGTAAAAGAAGTCTTTATGAGTGCAAATTATGTTTCTATCATGAAATATAATGTGGCAGACTGGAATGATATAACCATGGAGCTTAGAGAATTTATAAGAAGTTATATTGAAGATGGTAAAACCATTTTAGAGGACAGTATGCTGCAGAAGGCTGAAAATGCTTCAGAAGAAAACAACACGAATACTACGGCTACCAAAACAAAAGAGATGACAGATATCGATAAGGAAATCATCGATATTTTGGATGAATATGTGAAACCTGCAGTGGCTAGCGATGGAGGCCATATCGCTTTCGAATCGTTTGACGCGGACACAAAAACAGTTCGTGTTATCCTTCAAGGCGCATGCAGCGGTTGCCCATCTTCTACAGTTACCCTTAAAAACGGAATTGAGGCGATGTTAAAGGACATGCTTCAAGGAAGAGTACAAACAGTTGAGGCCATCAACGGGTAATTTTATTTTATTATTGACCTTTAAGGTTTTAACGATATTTTGAGATACTGTGGCATTCCAAAACTGTACCTTGTGGCTAACACAATTTTAACCTTAAAACTAAAAAGATTATGGCCGTATTAAAAGTTATAGAAGTGCTTGCAAATTCAGACCAAAGTTGGGAAGATGCAACTAGAAAAGCAGTGAAACATGCGGGTAAAAGCGTTAAAAATATTCAATCTGTATATGTAAATGAACAGAGCGCCGTGGTAAACGGTAATGACGTGACAGAGTTTAGAGTGAATGTAAAAATTACTTTTGAAGTAAACTAAAATTCAATACAACATTAAAAAATACGCTTTTGAGAAATCTAGAGCGTATTTTCCGTTTTTAATATGTTTTCTATGCGATTTATACTTCTACTTCCACTTTTATTCATGATTATATCGTGTAATACCCCTAAAAAAGAAACTGTGCAGAAACACAAATATACCAATGAGCTTATTAATGAAACAAGCCCTTACCTATTGCAGCATGCTCATAACCCTGTTGACTGGCGGGCTTGGAATGAAGAAACATTAGCAAAAGCAAAAAAAGAAAATAAGTTAATGATTATAAGCATTGGATATGCTGCTTGCCATTGGTGCCATGTCATGGAACATGAGAGCTTTGAAGATTCTACGGTTGCAGCAGTAATGAATGCAGATTTTATTTCGGTAAAAGTAGATAGAGAAGAACGCCCAGATGTTGACCAAATTTACATTAATGCCGTACAATTAATGACCGGCAGCGCTGGATGGCCTTTAAACGTTATCGCCTTGCCAGATGGCAGACCTGTTTATGGAGGCACATACTTCAAAAAAGAAGCATGGAAAGATGTTTTAACTCAAGTACAGCAAGCCTATAATACCGAGCCAGAGAAGCTTGAAGAGTATGCTACTCAACTTGAAGAAGGGATTAAAAGCATGGATGTAATTGAAGTCAATACAGGTGACATCGATTTTAGCAACTATCCTACAAAAGAACTCATTACGAAATGGCAACAAAATTTTGACCCAGAATTTGGTGGTCCCAATCGTGCTCCCAAATTCATGATGCCTAATAATTATCAGTATTTATTGAGACATGCCATTCAAAACAATGACACTGTATTACTCAATCAAGTGAAATTAACGCTAGATAAAATGGCGTATGGTGGTGTTTACGATCATGTAGGTGGTGGATTTTCCAGATATAGCGTAGATAAAAAATGGCATATCCCTCATTTTGAGAAAATGCTCTATGATAATGCGCAGCTAGTAAGTTTATACAGTGATGCTTATTTGGCAACTAACGAACCCCTCTATAAAGAAGTCGTTGAAGAAACATTAGCGTTTATTAATCGTGATCTAACAAATAAGGAAGGTGCATTTTACTCTTCGTTGGACGCTGATAGTAAAACTGAAAGTGGTGAACTTGAAGAAGGAGCGTTCTATGTGTTTACTGAAAACGAAATACAAAATTTACTAAAAGAAGACCTCGAACTTTTTAAAGCCTATTATAATATTAATGAATTCGGCTTATGGGAAGATGGAAATTATGTTTTAATAAGAGCTAAAAGCGATGACGAGATTACGGAAGCTTTTTCGATACCTGATGAGGCGCTTCAGCAGAAAAAGAAAAAATGGAAACAACTGCTACTCGCCTATCGCAATAAACGTCCAGCACCACGCCTAGACGACAAAACCCTTACTTCTTGGAACGGTCTTATGCTTAAGGGATATGTCGATGCCTTTAAAGCATTTGGCGAAGAAGACTACCTTACCACAGCGCTCAAGAATGCAACTTTTATAAAAGAAAAACAATTGCAGGACAACGGTGCGCTTTACCATACGTATAAAGATGGCAAAAGCACCTTAAATGGGTATCTAGAAGACTACGCAGCCGTAATAGAAGCTTTTATCGCGCTTTATGAGGTAACGCTAGATGAACAATGGATCCATAGCGCAAAAGCACTTACTGACTATTCTTTTGAAAATTTCTTTGATAGCGAAAAACATATGTTCTATTTCACATCAAAAGAAGACACAGCTTTAGTTACTAGAACCATAGAATACCGTGACAATGTTATTCCTGCTTCTAACTCTATGATGGCTAAGAATCTTTTTAAACTTTCGCATCATTTTGACAGTCCTACATATGATAAAACTGCGCATCAAATGCTTAAAAATGTAACCACTGAAATGGAGCAATACCCCGCTGGTTTTTCTAATTGGTTAGATTTGCTTGCGAATTATCAATTTAAATATTTTGAAATAGTAGTCGTTGGGCAAGATGCTTCAGATAAAATAAAAGAATTAAATAAAAATTACATCCCAAATAAATTAATCGCGGGGAGCGTTAAAAAAAGCGATGCCTATCTGCTAGAAGGCAGGTATATAGAGGATAAAACATTAATCTATGTATGTGTCAATAACACTTGTAAACTTCCGGTAAATCAAGTGAGCGACGCATTAAAATCAATTAAAAATCAATAATTTAGAATGGAAAAATTTCAAGATATAGAATTTTATTTAGACAAATACGGTCAGAAACTCATTGATTTCCTCCCCAGTTTTTTAGGCGCTTTAGCACTATTATTTATTGGGCTTTGGATCATCAAGATTATAAATAGAATAACTGCAAAGTTTTTTAAGAAAAAAGAGTACGATCCTACGCTAGAGGCATTTATTGCCAGCCTCATAAACTGGGGGCTCAAAATTGTCTTGTTTGTACTGGTCATAACACAATTAGGAGTCGAGTCGGCTTCCCTTGTTGCAATCATTGGTGCTGCCGGTCTTGCTATTGGTCTTGCGCTACAAGGTTCATTAGCTAATTTTGCTGGAGGTGTGCTCATCTTATTGCTGAAACCTTTTAAAGTAGGGCATTTTATCAAAGCTCAAGGAGTAGAAGGAACAGTAAAGGAAATTTCTATTTTTAATACAAAACTAACAACTTTTGGAAACCAATTGGCAGTGATCCCTAACGGGAAACTCTCTAACGATAATATCATAAATTTTAGCGAAGAAGGAGTTAGGCGTGAAAACCTTACTTTTGGCATAGCTTATGATAGTAATATAAAGGAAGCAAAGAATATTTTACTCTCTTTGGTAAATGAACAGGAACAGGTATTTAAAATTGAAGATAAAATGCCAATGATTGTTGTGGCAGAATTGGCAGATAGCTCCGTTAACTTGTCTTTACGATATTGGGCAAAAAACGAAGATTTTTGGAACTTACGCTGGATTGTACTTGAAGAAGGTAAACAAAGACTGGAAGCCGCAGGTATTGTTATACCATTTCCTCAGCGTGATGTACACCATTATAACCTAGAGAATCAAATAAAGCAATAATTTATAAAAATAAGAATGATGAAAAATTTAATTATAATTTCAGTAATTTTCCTAACCGCAGTTACTGGTTTTTCCCAAGGAATAAACCCTAATTACAGTGGAGCCTACAGTCTTTACCTTAATGAGTCTGATATTACCCAAAGGAATGAATTTGACCGACTTTCTGAAGAAGACCTTGCAGGAGTTGAAGGAACTCCTTATTCAAACGAAGAGTTTTTATTAGGTAACGTTTACCAAAATGATAAATTAGTATTAAAAGATGTATATCTTAGATATAATTCTTATGCTGATGAAATTGAAATGAAAAGAAACTCAACTACAGATGATTACGGTTCGCTACTTAAGAATCCTGAAACATTTGTTAAGATCTTTAAGGATGTTTATATTTTTGTCCCTTTAAAAAATAAAAATGATGATGGTGGTTATTTTAAAATTGTCACTTCAGGAAAACACTATGATCTTTACAAGAAAACCATCACAGCCTTTAAACAACCCGTACAAGCTAAAACAACTTATCAACAAAACAAGCCCGCAAGATTTGATACCAAGGTTGCTTATTTTTTAATGTCAAAAGATGGTAAGCTAGGAGAACTTCCTACTTCCAGAAATAAGGCAGCAAAAGTGATGTCGAGTAAGAAAGATGAGGTTAAAAACTTTATTGATAAAAATAAACTGGATCTTGACAACGAAGCAGACTTAGCACGATTAGTCGATTATTTTAATTCGATTCTTTAATACTCAACTCATTTTCAGACTAAAACAAGACCCTATAGGGTCTTGTTTTGTTAAATGGCTTGTTCCCATTTGATTTTATGGGTAATTTTGTTTACCTTAATTGAATAAATGTATTACGTATATTATGAAAAACTGTATCATTATAGTACTTACATCTTTAATTTCAATTCCTGCGTTCGCACAGATTCGACAGTCTTCTCAAAATCCTTTTTGGGAATTAATGATACGAAACATTGAGAGGGAAGAAGCCAATATAGCCATGGGAGAGGCACCAAATTCAATAGAGAATATTGAGGGATCTCCATATTATCCAGAAGATTTTGTACAAGGTAATATTTACATGTTAGACAAAATAAAACAAAAAAATGTCTATCTACGCTACAATATGCAGTCTGATGAAATTGAGATTAAAGAAAACAAATATTCTGAAGAGTATGCTGCGTTAATAAAAGACCCCCAAATTTATGCCAAGGTTGCAGATAGGACAATCATTTTTGCACCATATCGTGAATCTGTAGAAAAGGGAGGTTATTTTTCTTTAGTTTCCCTCGGGGAACCGTACGGCTTATATAAAAAATCAACGGTAGTGTTTAACGAATATAAAATAGCTACGGCTTATAGAGGTTCTCAAAGAGCTAAATTTGATAAAACAGAGGATTACTATTTGGTTAATAAAAAAGGGAATTTTTTTAAACTGCCACAATCTAGAAATAAGATCCTTAAAGTAATGGACGAATTTAAGGAGGAGATAAAAAACTTTATCAGTGCACGAAAAATCAACTTAACAGAAGAAAAAGAGCTTATTTCCTTATTTGAATATTACAATGTGTTACTCACACGCAAAGCATTAGAGGAGGAAGGGAAATAAGGTTATATTCTTTCTCTGGTAATCAATAGAATTCCCAATTCTAATAAATAATAACATAAATAAGCGGTTCTCATTTGTTTAATATACATTCGTAGTTTTTAAAAAAACAAACTATGAATTGCAAGTATCTTTTTCTTCTCATAACATTATTTGCCTCTACTTTTATTTCTGCACAAAGAAACAACAGATATACCGTGGACCCTTTTAATAGCAATATTACTTATACCATCACCTCCTACGGTATTACAGAGGATGAATTTAATGAAGCCGATGGATCTCCCTATTTTGACAAAGAATTTAAACCCGGAACCATTATAAGTGGAGATAAAATCTCGAAGGCATATTTAAGATACAATATTTTTTTTGAAGAAATAGAAATTACACAGGACCCTGGATCGAAGGATATTTCAGCTTTAAGAAAAGAACAAGGGACCAAAGCTACTTTTGACGACCGAGTTTTTATCTATTTATTATTGGGCACAGGTGAAAATCAAACTGGAGTATATTTTCAAATTCTTTCCACTGGATCACAATTTGACCTATATATGAAAAGTACTGTGCGCTACATCCCCCCCTTCTATGGCTCCACTCATTTGCAACATGATAAGCCAGGAAAATTTGAAATAACGAACAAGTTTTTTTTAGTCTCTAAAGCTTATAAGTTTATAGCAATCCCAGAAAACCATAGAACTTTATTAAAATTACTCTCCTATAAAAAGAAAGAGACGAAAAATTTCTTGAAAAAAAATAAGATCAAATTAAACAATGAGGAAGATGTAATAAAATTTGTAGAGTACTACAATAAAGTACTAAAAATGTAATGATTTAAACGTCTGTTAGATTTCCTTCTTATTAGAATAAGCTTAAAATTTAATATAACTTTAAGTGTTTGGATTCTGAAAAAGAATAAAATTAAGATAGATTCGTAAGCTTTTAAAAATCTCAAACAAACTATATGAAAATTAAATTCTATTTTGCCCTAGTAGCGGTAACCTTTACGGCGCTTTTAAACGCTCAGAACCAGATTATTAGCAATGAAAATAGTTCTAAGGAAGTAAATTCGATTGATGAATATACAGTTAGGGCCAGTGTGATTAGAGATGAATTTAAAAGCGCTGGTGGTTCACCGTATCTAGATGAGAACTTCTCGGTAGGGACTATCTCAAAAGGTAATGACATAACCACAGCCTTCATGCGTGTCAATGTATATTTTGAAGAAATTGAAGTTATAAAAGACAAAGGATCTAAGGATGTTACCGCTCTCAAGAAAAATTCAGACATGAAAGTAATAATTGCAGGCAAAACGTATGTCTATGCAATTAAAACAAACGGAGAAAAGCGAAAGGGAGGTTATTTTGAAGTTTTAACTTCAGGAAAAGAATTTGATCTTTATAAAGAAAACACAGTACGTTACATTAAGCCAACGGTGGCAACAACAAGTCTAACTTCAGATAGGCCGGGTCGATTTTCACCTTCCACAGAATATTATTTGGTAAACAAACAAAATAAGTTTATTTCTATTCCAAGTAACCGAAGAAGGCTAGCAAAAATGTTTGACTATAAACAAGAAGAAATCAAAGGCTTTTTAAAGGAAAATGGGATTAAAACCAATAAAGAAGAAGATCTAGAAGAGTTTGTAAATTTTTACAATGATAAAATTGCAAAATAAGCATTAACCAATCTTAAAATCTTTTAAATAAAAGGGCTCAAAATAAGCGACATCTACGATGTCGTTTTTTTTATATTTTTGTTCGGCTAAGACTGCCATTTTTATTGAGGAGGGCTGAATCTCATCCATAAAAATAGCGTTTGCATCACCACAAATTTCTTTGAACTTTAAAACCCCATTTCCCACAAACGTCACCTTATTGTTTGAAAGGTATTCAGCAAATGAAGATTCGAATACTATTTCGGCTTTCGTTTCTCTTATTTCTTGCTTATCATCATTAAAAACAGCTGAATAGACCTCCATTCTTCGAGCATCTAACATAGGGATGATCACAGTGCTCCCTTCTTCAACAGACGCTGCGAGCACAGCTAAGGTTGGGATAGCGATTAAAGGGATGTCTAGAGCATAACAAAGCCCTTTTGCCGCCGAAACACCAATGCGCAAGCCCGTATAAGACCCTGGGCCCTTGCTTACGGCTATTGCGTCTAAATTGCCCATCGTACTCTTTCCTTCCTTCAATACTTCATCTATAAATACATGTAGCTTCTCTGCATGCGAATAGCCTGCACTATCATCTTCCTTAAAAGCAATAACGCTTCCATTTACCGAAAGCGCTACAGAGCAATTAGTTGTTGCTGTTTCAAGACATAAAATCGTTGCCATTATATATCTGTTTCTTCCTTTATCTCTTCTGTTGATTTAACTTCCACAAGGTCTCCTGTTTTTAGAGATTTAGTCACTGTATTATAAGGACCTGTAATCACTTCATCACCTTCTTGTAATCCCGTTTTAATTTCAATATTACTATCGTCCTGGATTCCTGTCGTCACTACCCTCAATTTAGCTTTTCCTCCATTCTTGACAAAAACACATTCAAATTTTTCATCATTGGTTGCTGCGGTTGCTTTCTTTGAAGTTCTTTTTGTGTTCGTTGTATCGTTTTTTATGACAATAGCACTAATAGGAACTCCAATAATTTTATCTTTTCGGTTTGTGATGATATCTACGGTTGCAGTCATCCCTGGTCTAAATGGCGAATAACTTGCGGGTTTGCCTTCCGTTAAATCGGCATAAGATATTGGTAAAATTCGAACCTTTACTTTAAAATTGGTTACTTGATCTGCCGTAAGGGTGCTTTGTGCTGAGTTTGCAATTTCGGTAACAACACCTTTAAACTCTCTCTTAAGATAGGCATCAACCTCAACGATTGTTGAGTCTCCTAAGGCCAGCTTTACAATATCATTTTCATTTACGTCAACCTCTACTTCCATATTGTTAAGGTTCGCAACGGTTACAATTTCTGTACCAGCCATCTGTGCGGTACCTACCACACGTTCACCCAACTCTGCGGACAACTTAGAAATAGTACCATCCATAGGGGCATATATAGAAGTTCTAGAAAGGTTATCTCTATTTTGCTTCACATTCGCAGCCGCACTTTGTACGCTGTAATAAGCAGATTGCTTACCTGCTTCCGCGCCTTCAAATTCTGCAACAGAACGATCCCACTCGGACTTTGAAATCACGCCTTTTTCAAACAATGTCTTATTACGCTCGTAACTTAAGGTTGCATTTTTTAAAGTCGCTTCAGATTGAGATAATTGTGCTCTCACATTTTGTAATCCTGCTTGTGATTGACTTAAAGCTGCTTGAATTAAATCTGGGTTTATCTTTACCAAAAGGTCTCCCTTTTTCACTTCTTGCCCTTCTTTTATAGGAAGTTCTATAACCTCACCAGAAACTTCAGAAGAAAGATTTACCTCTACCTCTGGTTGAATTTTTCCAGTAGCAGCAACTGTTTCAATAATATCGATAGGTTGGATAGTAGTCACTTCTACCTCTTTTCCATTTACTTTACTACCAATCATTCCAGCGCTACGGGCAGCTAACAATGCTATGATAAGTATCGCGATAATACTAATAAGCCAAATAAGTGTCTTTTTTTTCATGTGTTTGTTTTTAATGTTTTTTAATGGTCACATGCAGTTCGCAATTAAACATTTTTTTGGGATTTAACCATTTTAACATGCTCGTTTCATGTTTAAAACTTTAATTCTGAAGGTGCAACACCAAAGTATAGTTCTAATACTTTGAGTTTAAAAATATAGTCATATTTAGAGCGGTTCAATTCTATTCTCGCATTGTCATAGCGAAGCTTAGACTGGCTAAAATCGAATGCATTGGTTAATCCCACATCATATCGATCCTTAGCATATTCGTACGCCAATTCTTGTGATTCTATGGCAGCTTGCGATGCCTCAAATGCTTTTAACGCCCCCTTGGCATCCACATAAGCTTGATAAACATTTGATTCAAGATCTAACTTTGCTTGTTCTAATTCAAACCTGGTACGCTCAATATTTATCTTGCTACGTTTTACACTAGCACGTGTAGCAAAACCATTTAAAATAGGAATATTTAATTGTAGTCCGTAAGATATACCATCATTAGAGTACAATTGTTCTATAAAAGGGTCGGCGCCTGATTCATTTAAAATAGTATTGGGAACTTGTCCTACAACAGATTGTCCCGTTTCTTCAACCACACCTATTTCTTCAATTCTGAAAGGATTATCTGGGTCTAGTGTTTGATTAAAAGAGGTAGCATCAGTATATCGTGTATCGTAGCCAAAGAAAGCAGATAGCGTAGGATAATTTGCACCCCTTGAAATCTGAAGATCCTTTTCGGCAATTGCAACATTATTCTCTGCAATTTTAACTTCATTTCTATTTTCTTCAGCTGCATTGATGATTTCTTGTACGGGCTTATTAACCATTGTTTGGTCTATTACCTCATATCCCTCGTCAACTATATCAAAGGTTTCATAATCTTTTATGAGCAATAATTGCGCAAGGCTTATTAATGAAACCCTTACTGCATTTTCTCCTTGAGCGATGTTACGTAGTTCTAATGCATTGGTCGCTTGAATCTCTAACAGATCTCCACGCGGCAATGTACCGGCATCCACTAAGCTCTGGGTGCGTGTAATCTGTTCTTTTGTTACTTCATTTTGTGATAATGATACTTCAAGGTTTGCCTTGTTTAAAAGCACCTGAAGGTATGAGTTGGCAACAAACAGCGAGATATCATCTTTCATTTTATCCAGTCTGTAATCTGCTGCTAACCTTGAAATCTTTGCTCTCTGTATTTGTCTTATATTTCTTAGACCATCAAATAGGGTATAGCCTACATTAATTCGACCAGTCGCCGAAAGAAATGTCGTCGTCTGTGCATTGTTAGTCACAGGATCAAAACTTAACCCCGTGTTTTCTGAAACACTTCCACTCAAGCTCAAACTGGGAAGAAAATTACCCGTGGCTGTAAGTTTATCTATTTCTGATGCTTCCACATCGAGTTCGCTTTGCTTGATTGAGATATTATTTTCTAGGGCATACTCAACACATTCTACCAACGTCCATTTTTTCTGGGCATTGGTTTGCGTTAGTGCAAATAAGAAAATAAAAAGGAATATAAGTTTTTTCATAGTCGCCACTTTTAAAAGTGGATATTTTGATTGTTGTTGCATAAGTCTTTAGTTTTCTGAAAGTGTTACAGGAATTTATAAGAATTATTTTTCTGAAAAAGTATTGAACCAAATAGTTGGTTGCTTTAAATGTACTTTCTCCCCTTTTAAATAGTGTGATCGTAAAACTGAAATCTATCTACCACCAAACTGTGGCGCGGGCTTTAACTGATTCCAAACTTTAATGTTATCATTCTCTGAAACACCACTTAGCACCTCTACCTGTATCCCATCACTCACTCCTAAAGTAATATCTCGACGTTCAAATTGCTGATCACCAATTGCCACCTCAACAAATGGCTTTTGTGTTTTAGGGTCGTATTGCACCAGTGCTTCTTTAATCGCTAATACATTTTCAGCTTTAGCTAAAATAATGGAAGCATTCGCACTTAACCCTGCTCTAATGAACGTTGTATCTTGTTTTGCCAGACTTCCTTTAATTTCAAATTGTATGGCGCCATTTTCACTTACCCCTTTAGGTGCGATATAATCAAGAACGGCATCAAATTTCTTATTTTCGATAGCGCCTACCGTAATTTCTAACGGAAGATTTTCAGTAATCTTTCCTACTTCACTTTCGTCTACCTTCCCTTCAAAAATCATCTTATCTACATCGGCTAGTGTTGCGATCGTCGTCCCATCATTAAAGTTATTAGATTCAATAACCTGGTTTCCTGTTCTCACTGGAACATCTAATACCATTCCTGCTACCGTGGCTCTAATCTCTGTATTTGCTGAAGCTCCTAAGCCTCGCGAAGTACCCGTTTTTACAATATCAAATGTTTGCTGAGCGCCCCCTAAGTTTACCTTTTCTTGGTTAAACCGCTGTTGTGCTTGATTAAAAGACAATTGTGCATTATCAAATTCGTTAGCTGAAATCACGCCCTTTTCAAACAGTCCCTTTTGCCGATCATAAATATTACGTTGACTTTCTAGCGCTAAACGTGCCGTCTCTACTTGGGTTCGAGCGCTATTAATATTATTCTTCGCACTACTTAAAGAGCTTACATTAGGCACCACTTTTACCTTTGCAATTAAATCCCCAGCTTTGATTACATCTCCCGCTTCCACAAAAATCTCGTCGATAATTCCTGAAATATTGGGCTTTATAAGTACTTCTTCCTTCGGTACAATACTTCCTGTGGCTACTGTTTTTCTAACAATCGTCTGCATGCTTGGTGTTTCGGTTTGATAGATAACTGGGTCTGCTTGATCCTTTGACCAGATATACCAGATGCCTCCTAAAAAAGAAACGAATATGAGGGCTAAAATAATGACGGTTCCTGTTCTTTTCATAATGCTAATTCCCAGCAATTCTGGGAGGTTTTATTGGTTAAACTTTTTTTAATCTGTTCGTAATGCATCCACAGGTTTCATTTTTGTGGCGCGGGTTGCAGGAATTAACCCTGCTAATATTCCTGAAATCACTAAAATAAGTAGTGCGATAACAACTACTATGATGTTTACTGAAGGGTTGGCAAAATTATCCACAGGACCATTGAGGTTTGTAAAATAATTCATCAACCAGATACCGCCTGCTGCGACAGCAATGCCGACCATTCCCGAAATAATCGTCAATACGAGCGACTCCTGTAAAATTTGTACTCTTATATTCCAAGGAGTTGCACCTAAGGCACGCCTTACTCCTATCTCTTTAGTCCTTTCTTTAACTACAATGAGCATGATATTACTAATTCCTATGACACCAGACAGTAAAATTAAAGCGCCTACAAAGTAGCCTACAAAAGTTAGTATATCAAAGAGTCCTGTTATTTTTCCGAAGGCTTCAGCTCTGTCAAAATTACCTATTGCGCGCTGATCGTTAGGGTGCACTCCTCGCTGCTCCCGCATCGTTTCTAATATGGTTGGGATAAGAGATGTGATGCTGGTTTCGTCTTCAGCAGTAATGGCCATATAGCCTACATTTTCACCATTGTTAAATACTTGAGAAAAAGTAGTAAACGGCACATAAATACTATTCGCTTCCTCCTCACCATCACCATTGCTATTGGGCATGCTAAAGGTCCCAACCACCATAAAATTTACTCCATTTATTTTAATATAAGAACCTATAACCTCTTCGCCCTTATCATATAAACTAGTTACTACTCCGGTACCAATGACTACAATTTTTCGCTTCGCATTGATATCTGAATAGCTCATAAACCTACCTTTATTAATATCCATAGGTTGTTGTAGAATGTATTCTGGATAGTCTCCATTTACGGTAAAAGCTCCCGTTTTTTCGTTTCGAGTTACATTGTTAGACCCTTGATATCCTCCCAACTGATTACGTGGCGACACATATTTTAACTGCGGAATTTTCTCTTTAAGAATTGCAACATCCTGAATTTTAAACTGAACTCGCCTACCCTTTGGCAATCCTTTGTAAGGGATTGAAGCACTCTGCCCCCACATAAACATAGAATTGGTTGCGAAATTCCCAAAGTCTTTGCTCACGCCATTTCGAAGACCATTTGTAAGCGCCAATAAGAGTACAAGGATCATTATCCCCCAGAAAACTCCAAAGGCGGTAAGAAACGTCCTAAACCTATTTGCGTTTAGCGCCTCTAAAATCTCATTCCAACGGTCTTTGTTAAACATAGTTATTCGTCTCTTAGTGCTTCAATAGGTTTAATTCTAGCCGCTCTTCTTGCAGGAATATAGCCAGCAAGTGCTCCCGCAACAATTAAAATAATCACCGTACTCATTGCGGTTGCAAAATCTACTTGTGGTGCCTTTATAAAATCATTGTCTACGAAGGGACTTACTATCTGAAGCAAAATAACGCCTGTAAAAAGACCAAAGAAACCAGCAACTGCAGTTATAAAGACAGATTCTTGCAAAATCATGGTAATAATTGAACTTGGTAACGCACCAATTGCCTTTCGAATACCAATCTCTTTAGTACGCTCTTTTACCACGATGAGCATAATGTTGCTAACGCCAACGATTCCAGCAATGATAGTTCCAATACCAATAAACCAGAATACGCTTCGAACGGTATCGATTAGACTGTAAATTTTTTCGGCTTGTTCCAAAGAATTCCGAACCTGTACAGCGGCCCTATCATCTGGATGTACACTATATTTTGTTTTAATATCTGTTTCAATTCCTTGTGCCATTGCTTCGGAAAGTAGTACGGCTTCGTCAAAATTGTCAGACATCTTAACGGTGTAAGTAAGTGACCGTAGTTTATCACCTCCATTAAACGCTACTTGTGCCGTTGACAATGGAACATATACCAAATTCTCTTGTCGTGCCCCGCCAGGATCTGTAAAGATGCCTATTACTTGAAAGTTTACTCCGAAGATAGAAATAAGCTCTCCAACAGCTTTTTTCCCCTTAAATAAATTTTGATGGACTTCATTCCCTATAACAGCAACCTTTCTGGATTCATTTAAATCGTCGATACTTATAAATCTACCATTTACAAGGCTTGAATTAACAATAAACTGCTGGTCTGGATAAACACCATAAAGACTATAATTACCTGTTTCACCTTTGTAGGTTACCTGACTGCCCCACATATTGTAGACGCCACTCTTAAACTCTATATTATCTTCGTATTTTTTATTGACAGCCTCAAAGTCATTATTCCGCATCTGAATATATCTTCCAGGATTTAATCCTTTATATCCTTTTGTAGTTACACGTGTACTTACTGATATTCGGTTAGCAGCATCTTGTTCAAACTGCGTTTTTACTCCTTTCTGAATACCCGTACTGAAACCCAATAAAATAACAAGAATAAAAATGCCCGAAAAAACCGAGACCATGGTAAGAATTGTTTGAAGTAAATTCTTACGCATGGTTTCAAAAATCTCTTGCCAACTTTCTATATCAAACATGAGCTTGGGCTTTTGCACGTACTTGTTTTACAGGCGAGTCATCGATGATCACACCATCTTTTAAATTCACAATGCGTTTTGTCATGTGTGCGATATCATCTTCGTGGGTAACAACAATTATGGTTTTCCCTTCGTCGTTAATGCCTTGTATGAGCTCCATTACGCCGTATGACGTTTTT
>Ga0115567_10002788_pt1 | contig 17322 bp, 6 predicted proteins | sample COGITO_mtgs_1204_2_FD_88679 | JGI IMG/M metagenome (GOLD analysis project Ga0115567, IMG submission 88679) | Pelagic marine microbial communities from North Sea - COGITO_mtgs_120412 | ecosystem: Environmental > Aquatic > Marine > Epipelagic | place: Germany:Helgoland, sampling site Kabeltonne... | reverse complement strand
GGGGGGGGGGGGGGTGGGGGGGGGGGGGGGGGGGGGGGGGGGGGGGGAGGGGGGGGGGGGGGGGGGGGGAGGGGGGGGGGGGGGGGGGGGGGGATGCCGAGCGTGCGCGTCTTGCGGATGCCGTCGTAGACCACGACCCGGTCAAGAGGGATGCGGCCGCTCGCGGGCGGCACGCGCTGCTCGGGGACGCCCTGGAAGAAGACCTGGCCCTCGGTCGTGATTTTGACCGCAACGTCGCTCAGCCCGGGCTGCGGGTCGAGTTTGTTCGGGATCACGCGCGCCTTGCTGTCGCGCTGGCAGATGTACTGGCAGTCGAGGTCGTAGACTGTCGCGCGGAGCTCCACGCCGTTCTCCTCGCCGACAACAGCCTCGGACGAGCGGTTGAAGCAGAGCTCGTCGCAGCGGTTGTCGACGGTGAAGGGCTTCTCGAAGGACGTCCCGGAGACGAAGCACACCGCGTTGTTGGGCTGCTCGTACTCGATCGCAAACGGAACGCGCATCGAGTTCTCGGGCGACACCGAGATCGAGACGTCGGGCTTCTCCGCATTGATGCTGATCCCCGAGAACGTCGCATTGCTCAGCATGATGGAGCCGCGCTGCAGGTGCGGCACGTTGAAGCGGCGCGCGATGAGGTTGTAGAGCGCGATCGCGACGTTGGAGCCGGAGATGGTCAGCGAGTTGGGGCCGAAGTTGATGGTCTGCGTCGGCGAGAGCGACGTGACGCGCGTGACCTTGGAGCCGCTGTTCTCGATCTCCATGACGGGGATCGAGTGCGCGGGGTCGCGCGGGATGAGGATGTCGATCTCGCACTTGTAGCCGGTGTAGCGCTCGATCTGCTGGCGGCTGTTCTTGACCGCGACAAACTGGTCCTCCTGGCAGAAGTCGGACGTGAGCACCACGTCCTCGAGCGTCCCGTTCGCCGTGATGTACGCCCGGATCGACGCGGGCTCGGTGACCCGCACATCGACGCCGATGAAGCGGATGTCGCAGTTTTCGGTGACAAGCTTGAAGGTGAGCGCCTCGCCCAGCGTGCGTTCGAGCCTTGGAACGAACATTGCCGTCTGGTAAATGCCCGGTACAAGCCCAGCAATGACGCACACGCACACCAAGAAGAGAACCTGCGTGATGTGGCTGCCCCTCTGCGGTGAAAACGAAATCGACTGGACAGCACGAACCACCGACACGGTTGCCTTGGAGAGGTACAGCGGGAGGGTGCCATGCATTCGGCGGGCCCAGAGGAACGTCACGTACAGGAAGACGACGGAGGCGAAGGTGAAGGGCGCGCCGACCAGGCCAATCACATACGAGTAGTCGCCGTCGGGCTGGCACTGGTTCCACTTGAGACAGCCGCCCTCGCGGCAGATCTCGGGGCACACGCCGTAAAGCGGGGGGCCTTTCTTGACGACTGCCTCGCGGCACTTGCCCTTGCCCTCGCACGACGAGGGGCACCACCCGCACGCCTGCTCCCCCTGCGAGGTGCACTCCTCGCAGGTGGAGAAGCCGCAGGTCTTGGGGCGCGTTACAGAGACCTCGAGGAGAAAGACCTCGAAGTCGAGTTCGCGCGGGACCAGGTTCTCACCCGTGCAGCCGTTGTCGTACACGTTGATGGAGATCTGCTCGATGCCCGTGTACTGGGGGTCGGAGCGGTACTCCAGGTTCTGCATCATGATGTTGATGTCTGGGATGCTCCCGATCGCGAGGATTTGCGTGTTCGTGGGATTGATCGTCAGATCGAGCGCTGGCGCCTTGGTGCCGTTGAAGAATATATACCCCCCAACGCGAGTATTTATGTCGACCTGCATCACGCACTCGGGAGTCTCCTCCAAGTCGACATCAACAATCTCGAGCTTCTGAATAAACATGGTCTGGTTCTGCACTGCGTCGATAATCGGGATCGTAGCAAGCTTTTCGAGGCCAAAGGAGTCGTACATGATCAGCAGGGGCGGGTCGTTCAGCGGACGAACGAACACAGGCCATATGAGTTCTGTTTGCAGCGCAACGACTGGTTTCGTCTTGACACAGTACTCAAACATCAGTTCGAGAGGAACTTCGGGCGGCGCATCGCATGGGTATTTCATCCCGACGTTGGAAAGGTCATTGATGGTGAGACGCACTGGAGCAGGTCCATTGGCGTCCCGATTCGGAACGAACTCAAGCACTTCGTCCGCGAGTGCACGGTTCAACATCGCTGCAGTGCCACCCATTACCGTCACACCATCAAGATGCCCCGTGATCATAGACGTGGTGACCGCGATAGTGTACAACTCCTCTTGCAATGCTGTTTCCCTGGCAAGCATCACGTTGTCCGTCACCTTGCTCATCTCTTCGAACAAGGCCCGTCCGTTGAGAATTGTTTCGCAGGTTTCATCATTCAGACCGCTCGTGAGAGTTTCCACCATCACGCAGTACATTTGCATCTTCTTGCAACGCTCAGGTTTTTGCTGGCAAAATGTGTCTTTTGTGTAAGTCGAGAGCGTCAGGTATCCGGACTGCGGTGTGCACGAGTACCTTACGATGCACATTAGAGGCTCCATATCGTTTTCGACGAAGTCTGCAAACGTAGCCATAAGCATTTCGACAAAGTCTGTGGACTGAGTGCCTTCAACGATTGTAACGGATCCGTTCACCACCGAGGCACCAAGCAACATCAGGCCCTGGCCTACGAAGCAAGGCTCTGTGGCACAAATGATCTCGTTGAGATCAGGGTCCGTCACTTGAAGTCCACTGATCCGGACCGACGTGTCCTCGTAGATTTCCGCTCCATCCGTTGTAACCGTGAAGTTAGGAGGACTGTTCACAGCCTGAATTTTGATCTGAGTGATGGTTTGGCGTACATTGCCTGCGGATCCGCCGTTGTAGTTACCGAGGTCGTCAACGGTCACCGTGATGAACTCCTTACCCACGTTGTTGGTATTGAAGTCGAGCTGCGGGCGATAGCGGAACATCTTGCGAATGCCTTGCTCGATGCCTTCGGCAGAACCGACCATTTGGACGCGACTGCTGGGCAAGTGTGTTTGCCCGTTCAGGGTAGGAGTCGGAACATATTCCGACCAAGACACATTGACAGACACCACCGGGATGTTGATACACGGCTGTGACAACGTGCCCTGTCCAGCCCAGTTTGGTGGGCATGGGGGGCGGAAGATCGTTGTGTTCGCCCACTCAGAGATCTCCTTGACTCCGTACATCGCCCAGCATTTCATACCCCACGCTATGCGTTCTTCGTCCGTCATCTGCGAGTCTGGCGGCATCACCGTACAATCATCCGCGTCCAACTCAAATATGCCGTACACTGCCTGTAGAGTGACGTCGAAGTTGAAGGGGATGCCGTTGCGCGCCATCAACGAAATGACATTGGGGAGGTAGTCCGGGTCGACCACTCGGAAACCAGTGAGGAACAGATCTGTGTTTTCAACCATGTTGTACGCAACGAATTCGTAGTTCACGTCGTCGACGTAGACCATGCGACCCTCGCTCGGACGCTGATCACCCGTCACCTTGGCGCGCAGGACAAGAGGGTACGCTGAGCGATGTGCGATAAAGGGAGCCGTCGAGAACGGGGCATATTCTTGCCCTGCACGCGAGAATGCAAGCGGGATAGTCAGAACAGGAAGCTCGTCCGCCCATGAAAAGTCTTTCGAATCCGGGCCCTCGATCAGGAAGGCGTGAAACGCAGAGCCGCCGTTGCCGCTCCTGCGCGCGCCAATCCGCACCCGGACCTGATACTCCCCGCCAACCACGAGCCCCGCAACGGTCTGATTCACCACAGCGGGAGCGTCGATGGTCGGGGCGAGGTACAGGTGCTGTGTGCCCTCGTGGGAGCCAATGTCTCCGACCTGAGAGGGAGGGAGGGAGTTAGCGTACAGTAGGGACACGGGTAGGGGCAACAGTAGGGGAGGGGGGGGGGTCCGACCCAGCCTGAGAACGAGACGCCGGCCTTGCCCGAGACGACCACCCAGGCGAATGTTGAGCGTGGGGGCTGAGGGATGACCCCGCCGCACGTGTCCGGCGCCATGAAGTCCGTGCACGCGAACAGCCCCTCGCAGACCTGCGGCAGCTCGAAGCCCCTGTTCCGCACGAGCGGCGCGTTGGTGGCGATCGCCGGCTGCGAGACGGGCACCGTCTGGATCGCCGCGCTGTTCTCCACCCACGGGATGCGGTCGCCGAGCGTGAGGCCGCAGGAGAAGTCATCCTCTGCGAGCGCCTCCGGGTCGGCCTTGTCAGACACGCGCACGCGCAGTCTCTCGGGCGTTGGATGCGAGAGGTAGTTGGTGTCAGCCGGCGGGACGTACACGACCGACCTCAGCGCTGCCTGGACGTAGCCCTGCGACCCGCGGATCTTGAGCGACGAGCACTTGCCGCCCGGGCTCACCTTTTTGCAAACACACTTCTCCGGAATGTGCTGGGTGGACCAGGCACACGCGTAGTGGAACTCGCACTCGGACTGTTCGAGGTGCCTCTCGCACTGTGCCTCCGTGCACGAGGCCACCGCAAAGAAGTCGAGGTTGTCCACCGCCATGTCCGGGATCTTCTCGATCGTCGAGGACCTCGCCTTCGCAACGTACAAGCGCCCGTACGGGACGTCGAGAATCAGTGTGATCTTCCCGCCGCACTCGTCGGAGTCGACATCAGTCACCTTCAGGCCCGGCTCCAGTGCCTCGCGCGCGAGCTGTGCCTCGCCGTTCTGCGGAACCTGAATCGGGTCCGACGCGCGTGGTATCGTGATGATGGGCAGGTTGTTCACTGGCTCGATCGAAACCTCGAATTTCAAGAGGCTCTCCGCGGTCGTTCCGTCGAATTCGCCTGTTGAGTCGGCCCCTGAGAAACCCTGGTCCGTGACCGAGATGGTGACAACTTCTTTTCCGAGGTTGGAATTGAAGTACGGATTGTCAGGATTGACCTGGTAACGCACCATACGCATTGCTGCGTTTACATCCACTGCGTATCCCAGAAACGCAATCGGGGAGAAAAAAGTTGACTCAGACCCAAGGTAGATCTCAATGTACTCACGCGAGTTCAGAGCTAGGTATCCGTTTGTCGCCGAGATCCGCACATTCAGCCGCGGACACTCCTCGAGCCAGAGCGGGTCAACTGTGTCCTCCCCACGGTTGCCGAGCGCAGCACTCAGCTGAGTGCGGCACTCAATGCGCGAAGATTCGTACTCGTCTACGATTTTTGCAACCATGCCTCCGAGCAAGATCGGCTCACTCTGACCTTCAAACATGGTAGTGACAAACGGATTGTTGAGATCCAGAGGCAGGTTATCAATGTCATCACCAGTTGTGTAACAGTTATTCGGCATACCGGGATTTGCACACGCTGAGCGGCAACCCGAAGAGATCCTCCCCTTGAACACTATGCATGGCTTATCGTTCACCGCGACAGTATAGATGTTGTACATCTGCAGCGTCGTATACTTCTGGGAGCCGATGCCACTCATACCGTTGTCCGAGAACGTAATAACTAAATCATCAAGGAAGATACCATTCTCAGATAATTCATCGGGTGCGTCCTGGTTCACACGCTTTGCGATTCTGGCTGAGCAGCCTGGCCCACAACCAGCGGCTTCGTCTTCACCCAGAAAAGCGACCGGACCGATATTGTTGAAGAAGCACACGCGGGAGCATGCAAGGTTTGCCGTTCCTGGATGCTCGTTCGAATACTGATTTTTGTATTGGAGGGAACGGTCAAGCCGGGTGTGGTACTCCATCGACATTAATGCCTCGCGCATCACGGGTGTTGCTCCTGCAAATCGTACAACTGAGTCTCTGAAGCCTGTGCCCTTGCTGAATTCCAGTTGGCTTCGATACGCCTTCGGCACCGTGATGGTTCCGAGCTTTGAAGTGATCTCGATTGTGAATTTTCCTTCCGGATACTCACCATCGATTATCTCTGGCAAAATTTGCAGCTTGGAAGGGCATTCCTCGTCCCACGCTCGCCCCCCACAATCCTCAAAGGCCACGTAAACTGGCGTCTCGCCAGCAGCCGATTTCGCCCGCACCCAGCGGTCCGCATAGTACGGCTGCATGTGGAATGAGACTCTTCCAGTCTTGAAAGGTATGACCCTCACCTTCGTCCTTGCTATATTTGCCACATCGCACTGTGATGGGCCAAAACGCGCCTGCGACACGAGACATGCCGCACGCACCTCAGGCGTCACGTCTTTTACACCAAGCACGATATGTAGCTCGTTGGTCCCGAGAATGTTGGAATAATGGCCGTAACTGGCAAACTGTAGTTCTTCGACCACGCTATTCATCGTGTAGATGTCAGTATGGAATCGAAGCTTCTGATCTACATTGCCTGTACCTTCTAGTACCTTTATGGTACAATTTGAGTCGAACTTGCTTGCGTTCACAGCACCTCCAGTCAAAAAAGCGATCTTTGGCGTGAGATTTTCCTCCCACGACGTCTTTCTGCCGTAGTCTTTTCCCCACGTAGAGTAACGCTGGGTCTCGTTAACGTGGACAGGAACGAGTTGCAGGCAGATCTTTCCACCGTTTTCTTCGAGGTGTGCCAATAGCTTCTCCGTGTCTACAGGGGTCTGGACCCACTCTCGATTGACACCGGTAGTGTTTGCCGTCCCGAGATATTCTTTCGGCTTCTTGACATCCAGCTGATAATCTCTGTAGGTGTACAGACTTGATCTTTCCCAGTCGCAGTCCCCAGCATAGATATCAAACGAACCATCTTGGCACTGCGTCTCTTTCGCCGCGTTGCCTTTTTCGGCAGCGTCACCTTTGTCCGCATGTGCATCGTAGCAGTCTAGTTTGAAGATCGAGAACACAGTTCGCAGCGAAGGGTAATCCTTCACTCTGTCTGGAAGGAGGTCTCTTGTCTCAAAGCCTAGATATGCACGTTTCTCGTTCTCCTCGCGGCCGTCAAGCTTAAGCATTGTACAGCCAGCCCTGACTGGGTCGCTATTCGGAAGTCTTTCGTCTACAAATTTGTAAGCCGCTGTCTCAGCCTCCCTATCGATTGTCATGGGCACTTCAACAGATGATGAAAAAGCGTTTGAACAATTCACACGCATCAGTCCCGTGGCAAGTTCGCCTTTCGCAACAGAGAGGTCCGCCTCGTAAGTGGGCGGCTTCGTTGCAAGATTGGGCGACTGCCAGTAGTCCGGGTCGACCACGTGTGCGCCGCGAAACTTCCTGACCTCATTCTGGAACACGATGATCTCATTAGCCATCACCGCAAAGGGGCGATCGTTTTGCAGCACTGATGTGATGTTTACTTTGAGTGTATCCGTGAATGGCTGGTTGTAGGGCTCTATTCCTCCATAGCCACGATCATTCACCGAAACGATGATGTGATCCGGCTCCGGGTTGAACAGAGCGTTCGAATTCTCCGGCGTTATGTACTGCAACGTAGCCAGAACCTCGTTCACATGTACCACACGGCCCTCGACGCTCAAAGTGCGGGTCCAATTCGCTGTGGTGCCGAAGCGAATCAGGCTGCCCTCGAGGTACAAGCCGAGGGTGACAGTAATGGACGCGTTCTGCACATCATCAGCATCATCGATAATGCTGACCGGAAATGGTTCGTTCAACGTTGTTGGACGGTCTTCCTCCACCTCATACGGCGTCGTTGATGCCACTATGCGCGGAGGATCGTTCACCGGTTTTAGCGTGACTTCGACCCTGGACTTCAAAGGGTTGCCAGCGAATTCAAAGTGGATGTAGCGATAGCGCTCGGGGGGCCACTTTGAGTTCCAGTTAAGCAGCGGCTCATAGCGCAGGAGATTCAGCCGCGGCTGCAGCTGCAGGTAGGTACCACGCTGGTCCGCAAGCGGATTGGTGCCATTTAGCTCAAACGTTGCACCCACGAGATCTCTCATGAGCTTGTCGCCAGCTGAAAAGATCTGGCCATCCTCCGTCCCAGCAAAGATCTTGAGCGTGCGCTGGACGGCGATTGCAGTGTCGCGGATCTTGAGGGCCTCAGTCTCGAAGGTGCACACCTTGTCCGGATGTCCGTCGGGGATCACCGGTGAGTTTTCCCAGCAGGTCTTCTCGCCAGAGTGGAAGGGGTAACGTTCCATTCGTCCGGTCAAAGCACCGACCTGGATGTTGGTGCAGATCCCCTGCGGCGAGTTCAATGGAGTGGGTCCCGGGCATGGCACGGAGACGCCAGCAGGGAAGAAAAATTTCCCTGCAGTGAGTCCGTCAGCAGAAATGTCGAGATCCGCTGGGAAACCGCTCCCGAGGTACCGCAGGTATAGTGGCGTACACTGTGCGACCGTGCAGCCTGCCGCGGTGGTGCAGTATCCCCCGCACACGCCGCAGAGATCGAGCAAAGCAGGTTGCTCGCTCGAGATCTCGTTCGAACATGATAGTGAGCACTGGTTCAGCCCTCCGCACTTCTTGCAGCGGTCGCACACACGCCGAGGTGACGGCGCACCGCCAGTGTAGAAAGCGAATTGGCCATCTCGCCACCCTCCAACGCGCCTGTCCATCGTGTCGACGGCACCAGAGCAGTCTGTGCGCTCCAGAAGCACTCCATACAGCCGCGACGGCATGCGCGTCCCTGTTGGAATGGTTGGCTTCATCACACATTGCACATGCCCACTCGCGACTTCCGGCGCCGACGAATAGAAGCTCTGGTCAAAGTGCGTTGCGTTGCACATCGCGTCGTTGTCAGAGTCGAGGATATGCGTCTGGTGCTGGTTTAGAAACCAACCGCCGGGCGCAGCTCGCCCTGCGGTGGAGTCGAAAACGAATTCCTCGCACGCTGCCGAAAACATCCGATCACGGTACACGAGTGAAGTGTAGGCGCGATCGGGCTCTGGAACTGACATCCGCACCTGGTCACTTGGAAGCTCATAATCCAGTTCAATGAATTCGACAGGCGGTGTAATTTCTTCACCCGCGCGGTTGATGACCTTTATCGTCACCGGGCACACCCTGGCAGCAAGAGGCCACGGCAAGCCGAGGCTGTGCTGCTCCGCGCCCGTGAGAGCGTCGTTGCCAGACTTTACTCCAGCATAAGCGACCGGATCGTATTGCCACGTCGTCGCGCAGATGTACAGGTCTTCCGTTGTGACCATGTCCCGGATTTTAACGTTCATCGCTTGGCACGGATCGGCTGCCGGAAAAGTAAAGGAGACGTTGAACGCCTCGGTTGCTGCCCCTGCACGGTGAAAGATGTGCCCGGTGTTCGCTCCTGGCTGGTTCGTGAAGAACCTCGTGGAGCCAGCAGCCTCCGCTGCAAGAACAGCAACACACAAGGACTCGAATCCAGAATTCGTGGCTTCGTAAGCTGTGGTTACGTCGTCGTTCTGCGACATCAGACGTCGATTCGCACCAAATATCCCGTACTGCGAGAGCAGTTTGCGCGAGAGTTCAGATAGTGCACCAAGCATCGACAACACTACCGCATCAGATGGACCTGTTCCGCCCGGCAAACGGCCGCTGATCGCAGCTTCTTTCAAACCTCTGGCAGCCGCGGTTGTGAGGCTCATCATCTTGCCGATAAGTTCGGGCGTAATCTTTGAAAGTTGACTGATCGATCGCTGCACTGTAGAGGCTGTCATAGAAGCGATAATGGGCGTATTCGGTACTAGCTTGCCATCTCCAAACTCGAAAGCTTCCCCAAGTGCAACTACGATAGCCTCCTGGTAGTCGGGAAATGACTTTCTGGTGGAGTCCAAACGGTTTCCCTCATTCACATTGGCCTCTGTCACTGGGTCTAGCAACATCAGCGAGAGATGCCCTAGCAGTGCCAACATGGCGGGAATGTTTCTTCCCTGGAACGCCGCTGCGAGAGCGCGGTAGTACAATCCTTCTACAGTCTCAAGCGTTTGCGACCTAGGAGTTATTGTTACGGCTACTTGGGTTTTGGCGCTTTCCTCTGCACCATGGAGATCCCGCACAAAAACGTGCACTGTAACAAACGAACACATGGACGGCTGGGAGAGGTCTTGCCCTTCACAGGGAGACGAAGCCGCAACGTCCTTCGTCATTGAAAGGATCGTGGTTATACTCTCGACGTCGCGGAACTCCGTCAGGTACGTCAGATCCTGTGAGTCGCCCATCTCTGTTGCGAAAGCATATTGCAGCGGGAGATCTTCTGGATCGTCTTCCCACTGCAAGCCACTTAGCTCAAAATCTGTCACAAAAGCGTCGCCACGCCCAGGAGACACTTGGATCGTTCCACAGCGTGGCGGCGAATTCACCTCGATCATAATGTCATTCGACCCTCGCGTCACCCAAGTCTCAGAATTTCCGACTATGCGAACAGAGTAAAGCGTCGCACGGAAAACAAAGCGCGCGCCCGGCGCCACGAGGGGCTTCTTGATGGTCATCACATAGATCCCCGGAAATCCAGAGAAGCCGATGTCAGTAGCGGACATCGTCACGTTGGTGTTGGATAGATCGAGCCCAAAGCCCATCTCGTCAAAAACCACGCGGCAGCCCGGACCAAAAGGCTCGACCGGAGATGGCCGGCAACCTTCGCCTCCGGTGTCGAAGCCTTCGTTGAAGGAAACAGGATCGAGCGACGCCACAAGGGAGAGGTCACCAGGCAAAATTTTCATCCGTGACTTTCCACTGGACCCTCCCACAGCCAGGCGCACGAGCACTGCACGTCCTGTTTTGAGGACTGCAAAATCATCTGAGTCGGTTCGAATGACTTGAAGTCGCAGGTAGCCCATAGCAGTAAACGGCGTGCCGGGTGCAGTAGGCCGCTGCACAGACACCTTGAATGAAAACTCGTGCACAGTCTGGTGCGAGAGCTCGTTGCCGCGAACCCTGATTGCCTTTCTATCACAACACGGCAATGCGCCTGTCTCGTTGAAGAAGCAGTCAGAGATGCCTGCCGTTGATGGAGTCACAATGTCGGCGTCGTATGACCAATAATCAACTGTATCTGAGAGCCATTTACGGCAATTCCACTCGTAGACCAACTCTGCATCCCGATCGAAAAGATCGAGATTTTTCGTGAAATGCCCAGAGAGATCGATGATCGAATCACTTGCGAAGTTCATCACTACAAGGTCCGTATCATTTACGGACGAGGGCGCAGTTTCTCCCTCTGTGTGAACGGTGTTCGCTGTGACGGATGGTTCGATGAACAACTCACGCGTGTGCAGGAGTGTTGTTGCGCTCCCCTGCCTGCTGTTCTCTGACCCAGGCTCTCCCGCGATCACCTCTGCAGTCACTCGATAGACATGCCGCGGACGAAGGAACTTTGCTGGAATCTGCACAAGAGATTGCATTTTCAGAGCCTATCACACTCATCTCTGCACTCGTGCAGCAATGGGGCAGACACAAGGGCTACATCATGGTAGGTAGGGATCGGGTATGACAGTTAGGATAGCGACGTCTAGATCTTCGCCAAATCGCTGAGTGAGAATACTCTGTGTAGTGAAAAGCATTCCATCTTCCATCCCAGAGAGCGAAGAAAAGAAGGAAATGTCGTTTTCGGCATGCACCATTGCCAATTCTTCTACCTTCCAATTGACACGCACGGTGCTGTAAGCTATCGCGACATCTTCACGGTCTGAAGCCTTGAAGTACAGTTGCGGGGATCCCGGACAGTAGTCAAGGGACGTTTCTTCGGGAGATGGAACGACGATCTCTGCAAACATTTTCACATCACCGTAGTCAACTTCTTCGTAACGGGGCTGCTGAAACTGTACTTCTGGAAGTGGCGAGGCATGAAATCGTGTCGCTGTAGCGGTTATGACGCTAACCCCTGGACACACACGGTAGTCTTTGTCGCGACAGAAATTGCAGCGCGGATCGGAAGTTGACGTCGGGAGGCACGACACATGCCCGTCTGGGTTGTACACAAAATCGCGGAAGAGCCAGTTCGTGGTCTGCAGCAGCCAGATGAATTTATTTGCGCCAACGATGTTGAGCTCCTGCGATCCGGACGCGAAAATTCGTGAAGCAGTCACTTTCTCGGATTTAAAGTTGTACAGATCGCGCTGAGCAGTGAGAAGCCAGAGCTGCGACTTCGGGAACATCTCGACGGAATTGATACAGTTCACGTCGATGCACTTGGAAACGCGTGCTCCCCAGAAATATTCGAGAGGACGGCAACCTCCAAGATTACTGCTCGCAGCATTGACAACGATGTCCCTGCACGATGAGGCCTGAGAGGGCACCTCAATCTTGGCCATCGGGCGAGGACGGTCCTGCGGGGCAAGTGCTTCTGGCGCTGTGGTGCCAGCCAGGTACTTGAATCTGTTGGGTTCTGCGGCGGCAATGGTGTACGCACGCGCCTCGAGAAAGGTGCCCTCTCCCATCGTCGGTCCATTACCGAAGTAGACGGTCATGCGATGCGGGAGGATGAACGAGACAAAAGCGCCGCTCCCGAAGAGCCTTTCTGCGTTCAGGTACACCTTGCTAGAAGAGATCTTCCCGCCGATGTAACGCGCACGATTGGACGGCGTGTCCAGCTCTATAGTGACACCCGAGGTGTCTGGGAGAAACTTGGAGCCAAGAATGATTGGGGCGAGGTAGCCCTCCCAATAAAAGTCTCCAGCAAGCTTGACACGGTCTCCGAAAAAGATCGCAGCGAAGGGGACCGGGGCAAATGGCTCCAGGAGGAAGCGACACGCTCCACGCGCCTCGGTACTTGTGTCCGTTGCGGCCGGGCATTCACTCACGAAGTTTGTGCACCGCGAGTTCTGGAAGGAAGGACACTTTTGGTGCGGCACAGGCGGAGAGACGCACGAGAGCGCGCAGACGAGTTCGATATCAAAGCCAATCAGCACCTCCTCGCATGTTTCTGAACGAAATTGCGGAGAATTTGGTGGAGTCCGCTGCAGTTGATACAGAGGGTCCACGGGGGCATCCGGATCATCACTGGGAGGATTCCCGAACTCGCACGCAGAGTGCTCCACCACGCCTGTAGAGATCTTCTTCCGCCCGCTGAGAGGGTCCAGGTACTCAAGGTCCTGAACTGCAAGATCCTGAAGCAGAAGCCCACGAATCTGCGGAGTTCGTGAGTGGGGCGCCGAGAGGTCAGATCACGTATTGCAACTGGAACGAGCGGCACGGGCGATGAGCTGGGCTGGGTGCTTACGAAGACAAATGTGCTGCCCTTTGATGAGCCGAAAAACGGTACGCGGCCAGTGGTCTCATAGAATGTGAATGGCACCGTGTTGAGTGTGTACACGTTACCAGCTGTAAGAGAAAGATCGATGCGTGTCCGCTCACGCGTCACAAGCGGCGGTGAGCGGCAAACAATTGCAGAGGAGTTGACGAAGTAGGCCTCTGTCGAGAAATAAATTGAATCGGTTAGATCCGATCGCCAACGGCAGAGCAGCTGGCTGGGACCAGTGTCGACAAACGGTTCACCACGAATCGTGACAAGCCCGCCTCCCTGAATGTGCGACGTCGACGGCATGGCGTAGCGGAGCAAGGGAACTGTGATGTACTCGATCTGTAGCGCAGTCAGTGTAAGACCCTCCTGGTTGTCGATTCGCAGTTGTGTCGTAACGTTTGGCGCCACACGAGTGCCCTTTGCAGTCCCGATGTTGTAGTTGATAAGGTCTAGATCCATCGATTTTGTCCCGTTCTCGTCTTGATAAAGGCGAGTTCTGATTGCATGATAACTGGAGTCGTGGTCCTCGTCCGCGGGCGGTGTGAAGGAAGACAGTCCGATCGCCATCTCTTCCTCAGGTTTTTGATTGAACACTGCAGAAGGCTCCTCACGGAAGTACGTTGTCTCAGTAATATCCTCGTACCACGTGTACTTACCTGCGTCGCTCTTTCAGGTCAATTTCGGCCCGGACGTGTGATGGTGACACAACATCAGTTTCAAAATCAGGAGCGCGAGTCCAGGTGCTGTGGAGCAGGGGCAGCACTGTTGAATCCACCATCAAATGAGTCGAAATGAAGGAGGAAATGCCCGGTCGCATTCATCAAAAGCCCGTAGACGTCACCCGTGACTGCGTCCACCTCAATGGACGTGAGGATCCCAGGCAGGACCTTCTCCCACTTGATCCTGGCTGGCGTCAACCCCTGGGGCGTAAATCCCGTGAAGATCGCCACCAGGTACGCAAAGCGTCCTCTAACTCCCACACTGAAGTAAAGCTGGTTGGCCGGGTCAAAGCCCGAAATGCCCGGCGCGATGTGTGAGTACTGGAGCTGCAAGACGGACTCGAACTGCACTTGCGAAGGGGACTTCTGTCCGAGCTGCGTGTTGATCGACATTTTGACCATGAAATGCTCCCCTGAAGAGTACGTCACCAGCCCTGTCTCCGAAGAAAAACACGGTCAGGCATGCCACGGCCGATCGTGCCACCCCGCATCCGGCCGTTCCGGGGCCCCATCTAATTCGGACTGGGTTTTGCGCACCGTAAAGCAGCGAGTCGACGCGATTGTACTGGAGGGACGTGAGCGTGAAAGAGGTGTCGGTCACACCACGAATCGAGCGCTGCACGATGGTCTGCAGCTCGTCTACTGAGTAAGGCACCACGTACGCGCTGGAGAAGCCGTCCTCCGCTGCCCCATAGTACAGGATCTTTTCGACAGGGTTCCACGACGACAAGCCCAGAGCGGGGTCTGCCCCGCGGGCTGATATCCCAGATCTGATCCAGTCCAAAGTTACAGGCTATTGCTTTCGGTGGGTCCTCAAAAGAGGCACATGGGCACACCGGAGAGCCGAGGGTTGACGTGCGCTACGCAGACTGGCAAGGGGAGCTGCTGGGCTCGTCACCCAGCGCCGGTTTCAAAAATCTTGGAGAGCTGAGCATCGCTGCCCTCCGTGAGCAATCGTGCTCGAAACGTGCGTTGATCTCCCAGCTGCTTGCCCACGCCTACGAACTGTTGTTGCCCCCCCGTCACTCCTAGGCACGATGCAAGTAACAGCGCCAGCAGTACCCACGTTCCGTGCTGCACAAACAACAATCGACTGCCAGTATCCCCCCATCCCCTCCGAGTGAAAGCACACGCTGCCTGCGTTGAAGAAGATGTTTGCCTCCCTCGCTTGTGGCGCGCATCGTCCCCCCCTCTCTGCGACGCCGGCTGCTCTCCCTCTGAAGCACTTTCTGAGGGAACACGCCGGCTCGCACATTCATCTGACACGCTGCACCTGTGGCGCTCCATCGCGCTGATATCGATCCTATGCGGTACCAGCTCTGAGTGGCCCTCGGGGCCTAAACCTTCCACTCCATCCAGGGAGACCCCCCGCGCACCACCCTTCGCGAAGTGGTGTAGTCGGTGTCAACTTCGATGTAGACTTTACGAAAAAGTGGACGTTTTCGGTCTTGGTGACCTTGCGGGCAAGCAAGTCACACTGTCTCTGTCGAAACAAACGCACCGCGCGGCCACGAAGAGGAGTCTCCTCGACCCCAAGCTGAACTTGTGCCCCTCTGCAGGCTTGATTTCTGCGAATTCCTGCAAGGGGCAGTAGTTGCGGGAGTCTTCGGTGGGTGTTGCACGTGCCTAGCCGCGGATCCCTGCTGCGGACTGCCGAGGTCTCAGCAGGCGCAACAGAATGCCAGCCTCTCCTGTATGTGCGCGAATGCTCTGGCGGCCTGTATTTTCCCGAGGCTCTTGGAGTTCGTTTCGCCTCCTGGCCTGCGAGAGGTCCATGGCGACCGCAGGCGAAAGGCCCGTCAAGCCGGCATCGGAGTCCCACTCGTACATGGCTGAGGTCATGGGCCAGCATGGCCTGGCAGGGCGGGGGATTCGCCTCAGCGCCGGCGAGCTTCTCAAAGTTATTGATCTCTGTGCTGCTTCGAGGTCGACTGCGCAGCCCGGGCCCATCCACCCAGTTCCGTTGCCATGCTACGCCGGCCGGGGAGCCTGTGCGCAATCGCTCGCAGGTCGCGCTTACATGGGCCGGGCGCACGTGCAGCGCAATGAAACACGCTGGGCATTGGCGAACACCAACGCTTGCTTTCGACCACCTCGACCTCATGGTGCCCGTGTGCCACGGTGAGCTGGTACACATGGATTCCCGCGTCGTCGATGTCGGGAGCTCGACCATCGTCGTTCAGGTTGTCGGCCGGAAGAAGGACCTGCTGTCGCGCCTGTGGGTCCCAACGCACACGGCGTACGTGACCTTTGTCAGTGTCGGCTCCGACGGGAAGAAGCAGGAGGTGCCCGAGCTCCTGTGCGAGACCGACGAGGAGCGCCGCGAGAAAGAGTACGTGCGCAACGGGCGGCGCGTGGTCGAGCACTACAAGCAGGAGCAGGCGCGCATCGCCGCGGACGGCGCGGACGCGTCGGTGACGTGTCCGGCGTACCCCGAGATGCTCAAGATGCCACAGACGGAGATCCACCTTCGCAAGAACTTCCTCCCCCGCAACCTCAACGGCCTCGTACGGCCCCGCGCCACGCCCAGCCCCGCGCCGGCGCCGGGCGCTGAGCGCGCGCGTGCGGGGGCAGGGCACGGTCTTCGGCGGCGATCTTCTCGAGTGGATGGACGGCGCGGCCACCATGTGCGCCTCCAACTTCCTGCGCAACCCCCACACAGTCACAATCAGCATCGACTCGGTGAGGCTGCACGGACCCGAACCCGAACCCGAAGCCGAACCCGGGCGCGCGCCGGACCCGCCTGGGCGGTGCAGGAAGTGGAGTAAAGCGACTCACACCGCGCGTGCTTTACAAATCCTTGAGTCGCTTTACAAGCCCACAGGTTCTGTTCAAGAAGCCGATTCTCCCGAGGCATGTGCTCGACCTTACAGCGCAGGCGCGCGCCCTGTCCTGCTGGATAGAGTCGTTAGACCGACCGTGTTGCCCTTGCCTGCTAGAGCCGTTGGACCGCACCCTCTTCTGCCAGACCCGGCAGACCTAGATCTAGACCCGCCGTGCTGACGAGGCGCCCCCCGCCCTCACGGCAAAATCTGTCTCGCCCGCCCTCACCGCGGAGGCCCGCGCGCGCCGTGGCGAGGCGTGAGGCGCGGGGGGACCGCAGGTGGTCTACACACGGAGCCACTCGATCCAGGTCGAGACACTCTCCGCCTGCGCTCCCCCCCCCCCCCCGTACTAAGTGGACACGCCGCGTCCCTCACCCCGTACTAATCGGACACGCCGTGTCCTTCACCCTGTACTAATCGGACACGCCGTGTCCTTCACCCCGTACTAATCCAACACGCCGTGTCCTTCACCCCGTACTAATCGGACACGCCGCGTCCTTACCCGCCCGCGCTGCGCGCCGGCGGCTTGTGGGGAGCCGCGGGGGCCTCAGCGCGCGCCGAGCGCGCGGGCGGCGCCTGGTGGGGCGGGCGGAGGAATGTAAAGTCGCTGACTTCCTCGCCCCCCCCCCCCCCCCCCCCCCCCCCCCCCCCACGCGCCACACACGACATGAACACGCACCTCGCCCGCCCGTCCGCCACCGCCGCTCTTGGAGCAGCCCCTTGGC
>Ga0115567_10002783_pt1 | contig 17335 bp, 16 predicted proteins | sample COGITO_mtgs_1204_2_FD_88679 | JGI IMG/M metagenome (GOLD analysis project Ga0115567, IMG submission 88679) | Pelagic marine microbial communities from North Sea - COGITO_mtgs_120412 | ecosystem: Environmental > Aquatic > Marine > Epipelagic | place: Germany:Helgoland, sampling site Kabeltonne... | reverse complement strand
CGCGTTAAGTGCGGTAATTTCTCGCAAGTTTAATTCTCTAGAGAAATTGACTCGTGAAGCACCAAGCTTTTTAAGAAAACCTATTTGCCCCGCATTGTGGGTGGTGAGCTGGGTTGATGCATGAATATCTAAAGTGGGGAAGTGATGTTTAATCAGGTTAAACATACCAATGTCTTGCACAATCACACCATCAAGGGTGGTATTGACCAACTTACTTAATAACTTAGCTAAGGTGGTAAATTCTCGTTCTAAAATCACAATGTTCAGAGTGAGAAAAATTTGGCATTCATACTGGTGAGCTAGACGGATTACACCTACAAGTTCATCAAAGGAAATATTAGACGCACGATTACGGGCATTAAAGGTATCTAAACCGCAATACACTGCATCAGCTCCAGCAATAATCGCCGCTTTAATGGCATCAACATCACCGCCTGGGGCTAATAGTTCAATTTTATGCTTCATGTAGGTAAGTTATGGCCTGTTAATTTTAAAGCGCGGATTTTACCCGTATATTTAGCTAATGAATATCGCTAGAGTAGAATATTCTAGGTATTCATTACAAAGTGCTCAATTTAGCAGTAGAAATAGCGAATAATACAAAATATGCCACTCCCCATACTTTATTCATTAAGAAATTGCCCCTATGCGATGCGAGCGAGGATAGGCGTACATAAAGCCCAGCTTCAAATTGAATTAAGAGAGGTTAATCTCAAGCAAAAACCAGCTGAAATGCTCGCGGCTTCGGCCAAAGGCACAGTGCCCATTTTAGTGTTGGGAAACGAACATGCGCCTGCAATGGTGATTGACGAAAGTCTAGAGGTTATGTTGTGGGCGCTGTCAGAAAACGACCCCGATAATTTGTTGTACAAAGAGGATCAAAGCGCGTTACCCAAAATGTTGGTCTTGATCAGATTATTTGATGATGAATTTAAAACCTGTTTGAACGCTTATAAGGCTGCCAAACGATATCGTGAAGATAACGTAACCGAATGCAGGCAAGCCTGTGAGGTGTTCATTCAAGAGATGGAAAATCGCTTAATCCAAAGTCCATTTTTAATGTCGGCACAAGAAAGCTTGGCAGATATTGCATTGATGCCCTTTATTCGTCAATTTGCTAAGGTTGAGCGGCAGTGGTATTTGCAGGCGCCTTATCCGCGGGTTAGGGAATGGTTGGGTTTTTATTTGCAGAGTGGGATGTTTACTAGGGTGATGGCTAAGTTTGAGGTTTGGGTTGGTGAGCCTTGAGTTGAGGGTAGGGCAAGAGCATCGGCTTCGCGGATAACTGCTTTGGTGGCTCCGCCACTGCTTTTCCCGCATTTAAAGTTTCAGCTAAAAATGGCTTGTTCTTGGGGCAAATGGCAAGGACGCCATTTGAGTGGAGCTTGAAGGGATACATTCGTAACGACCCAAGAATAAGCCATTTTTTGTGGTTAAAAACTTTGGCAGCGAGCGGCATTTTCTGGATACTCTTTTTTGCTGTTGAAAAAGAGTATCTGGCTAGAAGGGATTCGAGACAAAAACCATCAGGGATGATGGCGCGTAGCGTGCTTTTAGTGTTTTTTATAAAGAGCTAAAGCATGCGCTAACGCTTACCGTCATCCATGACGTTTTTCAAGTCTCATCCATGAGTCCCGACTTACTTTTTGCCTACAGCAGCATAAAGTAAGCAAAAAGTGCCGCTCGCCAAACTATGTTCTTCATCCAATTATTTGTGAGATTTGGCAGGTCGTCGTAATGTGCTCCCAGCACTCTACGACTCAATTTACATCCATGTAAATTGACCTACTAAATCTTACAAATAATTGGCGAACATAAATGCGAAGGTAGATCAAAAGACTAAAACATCGGCTTCGCCGATAAATGCTTTGGTGGCTCCGCCACTGCTTTTACCGCCTTTAAAGTTTCAGCTAAAAATGGCTTATTCTTGGGGCAAAGGCAAGGACGCCATTTGAGTGAAGCTTGAAGGGATACATTCGTAACGACGCAAGAATAAGCCAGTTTTAGCGGTTAAAAACTTTTGTAGCGGCGGCTTCTTTTTGGTTACTTTATTCTTAGCTGTAGAAGAAAAAGTGACTGGCTTGAAGGGATTCAAGTCAAAAACCATCAAGGATGATGGCGCGAAGCGTGCTTTTAGTAATTTATAAGATTAAAGCATGCGCTTACGCCTACTACCTTCCCGCGCGGCGTCCGCATGGCAGGTTTCTCACAGAATCCCTTCTGTGCGACCTACTTTTTTGCTACAGCCAAAAAAGTAGGCAAAAAAGGCCGCTCGCCAAATTATGTTCTTCACCCAATTATTTGTGAGATTTAGCAGGGTGAAACTGGATTTTTTAGAAGCACAGCTTCACCCAGTTGAACAGCTCGACCATTTTCCGTTTGAAGCGCTTGTTAGGCGAGGACTTCGTCTGTGTTAAATTTTAACTTCAAGTATTCATCAAAGTTTGCTTTGTTATCTTTTCGAAGAACTGTTTTTATCCATGCCTCACTTTCAAACCCAATTACTCTTAATTCATGCACACAAGCGATTAACGTACTATCCGACTCGGCGGAAATAGAATCAGGGTCATTTAAAGGAGATGAAAACAATCGATGATGCATAATATCTTCTTTTTCCCACCAGTCTAATAAAAACCAATTACGCATTACCCCCTGATGAATAATCATAAAACCAACGCCGTAACGGCTTTCTGTCAATGCTGGTTGTGGTAAATGAGAAATTACGGCTTTTATCCCCTTGAAAACAAGCTCCTTAGAAAGAGGCTCTGATTTCACTGAAATTCCATAAACCTTCATTCTCCAACCTTCTGAATTAACTTCCTTCAAAAACTCAACAGGTCTTTTAACGTATTGATCAAAATTATTCATTAAACTCACCTCATCGCCTAACGAGGCTGCAGAATTTATCATTCTCAGCCAGTAATTTATTAATGATAAGACGATAATTGAGCATGCCGGCTATTTCAATGACTTATCGATTTATCTGGGATATTTATTTGAGCGGCCTATTCGAAAGTGATATCAAGTTAATAGGAGAGGATTAACGACTTAAAACGCCAAGTTTCGTCTTAATAATCTTCATTGAAGGCTGCTTCTCAGCTTTTCTATATTATGAACTAAACAGTACATTTACTCGCATTTTGTCGGTGTAAGATAATTGGCCCTTTGTGTTGCCTAAAAACTGGACTTGTCGGCCTCTGTTTACTGGCGGCTTTCGCATGCACTGTTGCTGTAATGGACAATGTTTGCAGTCTTTTAGATAGCTAGTGAAACGGCTATAGCACTTGTCATTAGACTTGATGTTAGGGCTACTAAGCCATAACACATTACCCGCAGGGCAACGACATGTCATGTTTGGCTCATCAAAGTGAAAGTCATTTGACATAAATAACTTAGGCCTGCCTTTACTGCGCTTTAATCGCCGTTTCTCTTTTTCTGTGTGATAAGTTTCACTGGTTTTAAACAATGGGTTGCGGCTTCTGAATTGAGTATCGGCAATGTAAGTATCAAGTCCTGTATCTGCCATGAATTTCAGGTTCTTTTCACTATGAAAACCGCTGTCGGCTGTAACCCCGGCCGTTTTAAATGCATTGGGCGTACCCAACTTAGTCAGTTGCTCTTTTAGCTGTTGAACCGCTGGCGCTAATGTTTGCTGCTTTTCCACACTGTCCCAAACCTCGGCTTGCATGATGATTTGATGTTTATCATCGTTGGTCGCAATTCCGTTATAACCTTCAATAGTCCCTTTTGACGTTGTTTTGTCCATGGATGGACTATATGCCTATCATGCAGGAGCAATTGTAGGCCATTTTGGCACTGTCAGGGTCAGTGATATTACTTTTAACGGGCTTATTAGTACTTGCCTAGCTTTTCTTCACTCAACGCTAAAAATTGTTCTATTTTGTCTGCGCTTTTATCCAATTTAGCTTTCTGTTTTAAATCATGCGTTATCTCTGATTCATTAGCACTATCTTGCGCTTGATGCCTTTCAATAATGCGCTGGCTAGCCCGTCGTAATTTAGTTTGCTTACGCTCAAGTTCTTCATGCGTACCGCTCCATTCTTTGCTCGCATTCGACTTCATTTAGCATCGGCCCGGCCCTCCGGCATCAATAGCAAACATGTTTCTGCCAATTAACCCTTCTTCATCACAAATCATCAGTACTTGGGTAAATAAAGGCGCTATTTGGTCTTTCATTTTTGCAACGAATGATGCGATTGAAGTCCAATGTGGCTGCACGTCTCCCGACAAACTCATAAAGGTAATATTCGTTTCACAGGCATTGACAATATGGCGGCTCGTAATGAACCCTCTGGAATAACCAAATAAAATAATCTTCAACATCACTGACGGAGAATAAGCTGCTGCCCCTTTCTCATCGTTGTCATACCATTTATCAAAACCCGATAAGTCGAGACGATTATCAACAATATGCGCTAGTGCATATTCAAAGGTGCCAGGCATAATTTGCTGAGAGAAATCTATAGGAATGAATTTATTTTGACTAGATAAATCAGGTTTGTAGTTAGCCATCTCGTTTAACTCGTAACGGATAATAACTATTAGATCGCAGGCCAGATGACGGTTCAAGCTCAATTATTGAACAAATAGTGCAAAACTAAAAAAGGACGATAAAACGTCCTTTTTTGATAAATTCTACAGCCTCAACGCCCTGTTAACAGGCAAAATATTGTTGGCTAAAATTGTTGTGGAACGAAACACAGCCAACTGTATTTTGTCCTTGTTTAACCGCTTGTTTAACCGCTTGTTTAACCGCTTGTTTAACCGCTTGTTTAACCGCTTGTTTAACCGCTTGTTTAACCGCTTGTTATAGCGCTCTTGATGCCATAGGGTGATTTGGCTCTAATTGAAGTAAATCCCATAAGTTGCCGTAAAGATCTTCAAATACAGCTACAGTGCCGTAATCCTGCTTTTTAGGTTCTCTAATAAATTTTATACCCTCAGATAACATACGATTATAATCACGCCAGAAGTCATCTGTATTTAAGAATAGAAATACTCGACCACCAGCTTGATTTCCCACAAAGTCATTTTGTTCAGGTTTAGATGCTCGAGCTAATAGAAGTGTTACACCATTAGAACCAGGTGGTGAAACCACAACCCAACGTTTGTCTTGTTCTGGTTGGTAAGTATCTTCAATAAGCTCAAATTTGAGTTTATTAACATAAAAATCAATTGCCTCATCATAGTCTTTAACAACTATCGCAATGTGTACTATTGATTGTTTCAATTATCTATCCTCGAATTTAATACTAATGTAGCTCAGCGCTATAACGAGGCAATAAACGGCTAAGTAATAGTTGGCTAAAATGTGAAGCGAAGCGGAACCGAGCAAACTGTTGCGCATCCGATTTTATTGCTTTGTTATATTTTTAACACTACAATGTACGACATTACCGTACATAAGTTTGAGCATAATATGAATAGCATAAGCGTAAATCAATTTAGGGACAATTTAAAAACCTATGTGGAACAGACTGTTAGTGATCATGAGCCTATAAAAGTTACTAGGCGCGCGGGTGAGGCTTTTATTGTTATGAGTGCTGATGACTGGGAAAGGGAACAGGAAACATTGCACGTGTTACAAAACAGTAGCTTAATGAATCAAATTTCAGAGTCACTGGGCACACATGAAAGCAATAAAGGTTATAAGCCTACAAAAGAGCAATTAGATGAGATCACTAGTCTTTGAAGGAAAAACTTGGCTGACTTACGAGCAACTAAGAGAGAAAGACAATAAGCTTCATAAGGCAATGTGCAAAATTTTGAAGGAAATGTTGCGCTCAGATCCCTCTAGTGGTCTTGGAAAGCCTGAACCTTTAAAGCACAACTTGTCTGGATTTTGGTCAAAGCGAATTTCCCAAAAAGACAGGCTGATTTATAAGTTTGATGATGACTGTGTATACATTTTCGCAATAGGTGGGCATTACGACCAACACTAGAAGATATGACGCTTCGAATATGCGGCGCGCGCTGTTTGCGCGTCGGCCATGATTTGTTTGTTAGCTGCCGCATTGCGTGTTGCTGATTGATTAAATTGATGGACTAACAAACTGTGCCTTGCTTAAATTGTGTAACTGCATTGTCCGTTGCCTTAACTTTGTCAGTATTTAAAGATTGATATTGCCAGAACTTACTAGTTACGTGAACCTTTTTTACCGAGTGTGATGAGCTAAAAAGCTAATCGCTTTGAACACCACTTTTAGGTAACCAACTGAGAATAAGCCTTGGCATGCTAACGCTTTTTATAAACGGCGCGAACCAATTATAGAGACACCCAGTGCGCCGAGATAAATCGTTAGAAGATCGGAGCGGACGCCGCCCCGGATGCAAGTCCTCTACTTGAAAGGGTAAGCACACCGCCAAGTCCCCGAGTCATGGGCTTTGCACTTGTAAGGTGCCGAGTTAAGCGTTAATAGGGGAAACCATAGGCCGAGTATTGAGCTACGAAATCCACACTTAAGAAGACCTGCGGGGTTTGTTGAAAAGAGCAATTATAGAGATCTCCATCATAAAGAAGCTCAAAGCGGGAAAGATGTTTAGTTAAACGATTAAACGAATACTCTATTAATTGACAGGATTTAATTGGCTATCACTTTGACGTTGGAAAGTGCTTTTTGCCCATTACTATAATCGGGATCTCAATAAGCTTTGCGCTGTAACACTTGCTCTTCTAGTTAGGCTTAAGCTCAATTGCATAAGCTGCCCCAGATTCATTTCCTTTGTCATCATTACCGGTAGCGCCGATTAGCGCTGTGTTGTTAGACAGTGCAACGCTCCAACCAAATAAATCACCGACGGCACCATCATCTGCGGTTAAGTTGGTTCGGTGGCTCCATACGCCCGCGGTTCGTGAGAATATATAGGCTGAACCAGAGTTGGCTCCTTTATCATCCTGATGCATAGCGCTAATCAAAGCGGTGTCGCCAGAAATTGCCACGCTGCGACCAAATCTGTCATCTGCTGCTCCATCGGGTGCGGTAAGTTTTGCCTGTTGGTGCCAAGTCGTCCCCGTGCGGACAAATACGTAGGCAGAACCCGCATCAACGCCCATTATTTCGTCATCATCTCTGCGAGCAGATATCAAGGCAGTGTCGCCAGACAGTGCGACTCGCACGCCAAATAAATCTGTTTCAGCTGCATCCGCTGCCATTAGTTTTGCTTGTTGACTCCAGCTTGTTCCAGAACGAGTGAAGACATAAACGGCACCGGCATTAGTCGCCTTTTCATCATGCAAATCTGCTCCAATTAAAATGGTATCGTCGCCAAGCGCCACACTAATACCAAATACGTCGCCTGCTGCGCCGTCTGGTGCAATAAGTTTTGCCTGTTGGCTCCAAGTCGTGCCCTTGCGAGTAAATACGTAAACCGAACCGGAGTCTTTACCTTTATCATCGTCACGGGGAGCGCCAATAACGATTGTGTCGTCTGACATTGCAATAGCTTGACCGAATGCATCGCCCTTTGCTCCGTCGCTGGCTAGGAGTGTTGACTGCTGACTCCAGATTGAACCTGAACGCTTAAAAATATAGGCAGCGCCCGAATCCTCGCCATTTTTATCATGACGACTGGCACCAAGAACGGCCGTTTCTTGGAACAGCGCAACGTTACCCCCCAGCGTGTCACTGGCGGCACCTTCTTTTGCAGTCAATTCAGCTTGCTGTAGCCAACCGTTTTTTGCGCGAGTGAAAACATAGGCAGAGCCTGCATCAATACCCATAATTTCATCATCAGATTTAAATGCACCCACTAATGCTATGTCGTCGGAGATAGCCAAACTAAAGCCAAAATAATCCTCAGCGGCACCATCGTGAGCAACAAGCTTTTGTTGTGACAATTCTGTTTCTGCATTTGCCACAAAGAATAACGAAATAAGCAGGTACCCTGACAGGATTGCCCAGCTTTTTTGATTTGAACGCAGATTAAATGTGTTAAGCATTGTGTTGGCCTTAATAAATGATACGCAAGGGTTATTTTAACTGGCATGCATACTTATCCAATCATGCTCTCATTAAATAAGTGCTTAACACATCTTAATGCGTTAGAACGAATATCTAATCGGACAAATGGAAGGTCAAAGCTTAGTACGAGATTGGGGAAGTGTTCGCGGTTAAAACCTTTTGCCGCGAACACTTCCTTTTGGCTACTTTATTCTTAGCTGTTGAAGAAAAATTGAGGGGGTGATTGTAAATAATAGTGAAACTTAAATAACTCACAATTTTCAACACTACTCTCAATTATTTCCATGACTCTGCAGGTGTTATCAACAGACCCTAGCTTATCTACTTTATTTTGCGGCTAAACTATCACGATCAACAGCTTGGCCATTGACGAAAATAGTTTCAATACTGTTATAGGCTTGAATATTGTCTAATGGATTTTCTCGTAATAACAATAAGTCAGCCTGCATGCCTTCTTTAATTGTGCCTAAGCGATTTTGTATGCCCAATAATTCTGCGTTTCGAATGGTCAAAGATTTGAATAAGGTTTTTAAGTCAATGCCTGCTGTTACCCATGCTTGCATTTCCCGAAACCCATTTAAGCCCGGAAATTGGGTGTAAATGGGGCCACTTGGTGTATCACTGCCAAAAACAAGGTTTGCGTTATTTTCTAACAATACTTGTACGCCTTGCCTATGTGTTTGCAGTGCTTGCTTATACTGCTCTTTTGCCGATTCATGTGTGTGATTTTCCTGAGAATTGCCTAAGGCTTTGTTGATGACTTGTTTAAACCATTGACCGTTCTCACTTTTATACCAGTTAATCAACGAAGAGGGGATTGCGGCGCGAACCGCTTCATCTAAAAAGAATGAGTGATTAAATAGTTCGAGTTCACCTTCTAATACTGTCAGGGTCGGTTGAACAGAAATTCCTTGTTGTGTTAGCGACTTGATTAGCGGTTCAATTTCTTGCCCATTACTATGCCATATGCCGTGAGCTAAAACGGAAACATTGGTTTGTAAGGCAAATTGATAGGCTTCGGAAGAATTGGCATGTAGAAAAAGCGGCATATCTTCTTGGTCTGCATATAGTTTTAGCTCTCGTATTAGGGCTGGGTCTGGTACAGGTAAGTTTTTCTGCGCACCAAAGCCTTTTTCATAGAAAGCCTTTATACATGTTGCGCCCTCTTTTTTTGCGCGATTAACGAGTTGCTTTGGCAGGTGTTCTTTTATTGGATAGTTCGGTGGGTAATGATCGGATTGGTTCTGGTCATAAAGCATGTCGCGAGCCATGGGGGAATTTAGCTGGGCAGAAACTTCCCCTGTAAACACTAAAGGGTAACCATTCAATATGGGGGTCGCGACGCAATACAGGGCTTCGGGTGCTAACTCCTGAGTGTTCCACTGATTGATAAAACCAGAAGAACTAGCGAGATCCAACACAGTAGTGAATCCAAAATATAGATAACTTTTAGGTATTTGCGACTCGGCTTCGCGTTGTAAATCTTGTTCTTTAGGCGAGCTGGCATTTAGCCCAGGTACGCCATGTAGGTGCACATGGGAATCAATTAGGCCTGGTATAAGATATTTTCCCTTTGCATCAATAATGTGGTCGGCATGTGCATCGAAATGGCCAATTTTGGAAATGACCTCTTCAGTAATAAGTATATTTACCGGTTGGTTTTTTAGCTCTGCATATTGGTTAATGATTTTTACATTTTTTATTAGAGTGGTATCGGCTTGAGATGCAACTGTGATCAAAAGGCTAAAAAGACTCATTAGGCGTAATTTATTTATGATAAACATAGGTTTTCCTTGTGTAGAATATGATGTTATTACACCCTCACAAACATGTTGTAGCGACGCAAAACGCGTTTTAGGACTATTTATTTATGGAAATACCCCTTAGCACTTTGTTTTTGCTCAACGCCTTACTTTGTGGATTGCTCGCCACTCACTTAATTGCTAACCCCATTAAGACTGAACATACTGCTGTTTTAGGTTGTTGTTATGCACTAATCTCCTTCTTGCATCTGTCGGGTTATGTTTTTCTGAGTACAGGAATTTGGCAAGTTGGCGCGCTTAGAGCCATTGGTGCCACTTTGCTTGGACCGCTGTTTTACTATTATTTTCAAATGGTGCTTTCTCCCCATAAGGTTCAGGTTCAACGAATAGTGCTTCACTGTTTGCCTGCAATCTTTGTTACGCTGGTAATTTTTGGTCCGTTTACGTTACTAACAAGTTGGATTGATCCACTGCTATTGCTCAGTTTTTGGGGCTACCTAGGGTTAACAATTAAAAAGCTGGTTACGTTAAAGGCTGAACTAAAAGCCATAGAGATTAAACCGATGGTGTTTCAATGGCTGAAGCTGCTAATCGCGATCCTTGGGATAAATGCCATAGTTGAATTATTGATTGTTTGGGAGCTAAGTACGGGTAAGCCACTTACAGAGTCGTTGTTTGCTGTCCTTTTTGCTTTGGCGTTTTTAGGGATCAATATCATCACTCTCTACTGCGCATTGCAGCGCCATCCAGTGTGGGATTGGATGTTGGAAGTACGATCGAATACACAGCCTGTTCAAAAAAGTACAGAGCAAAGATCACCAGCGACAAAGGCACTGATCCTAGAATTTACAGAGCAATTGAATACATTTGAATGGTTTAAAGCTGAATCGGGTTTTACAGTTGCGATGGCGGCTAGTGCATTGGGCGTCTCCCAGCGGCAGTTATCAGAAGCTATAAATGCTGAAACGGCACAAAGTTACTCTCAATTAATGAACGAACGCCGCGTAGAGGAGGCTGTTGAAATGATTCGACAAACCCCCGAGAAGCCACTAACTGCGGTTATCTATGACTCTGGATTTAGAACAAAGTCGAGCTTTAATCGCGAGTTTGTAAAAATCACGGGGAAAACACCTAGTGAATTTCAGAAAACTTTGGAGTTGGAAAATTAAGCTATCTATATTCTTCAATAAAATTAGTACAAAAAAGTGTCAAATTTACTTTTAAAATACACAACCAATAGTGGTAAACGACTGTGCACTAGTTTAAGTTCACCAGCCGAATCCACTTCATCTCACTGCTTTTTATCATTTATTCTCAATAAACCTTACCCCAACAAAAAATATAGCAATATTCGGCCTAGGTTTTATTTGTTGAGTTTTTATAGTCCAATTATTATATGTAGAGCGCCTATGTTACCTGCAGTCACTTTATGCAAAAGTTTACCAATGGAACAATTTCTATCTGCAACGTGTTATGTATAGGTATGTTATGGCCAAACATGATTTAAGGTAAAAAGAGGTTATTAAATAACTCGCTTGAATTATTCACAAAAAGTCTTAATACTCATCCTGTCTTTGACTATTATTCAGTCATGTATTTGATTTTATGAAGAGGGGCAGTGCCATTGATTAAAATGATTTATTACAGCCTCGCGTTTTTCCTGTTTATTTTTTCGCATGTTGCTGTTGCTATTGCTGAAAATTCAATAAAACCAAATACGCTTCCTCAAGTCACTTTTTATACTGAGTCTTACCCGCCTGCAAACTACACTAAAGATGACAAACTCGTGGGGATTTCTATAGATTCATTAAAACTTATGTGGGTTGAGCAAGGTATTCCTGAACAGGAAATCTCTATGGTGCCTTGGGCGCGCGGATACAGAAATGTACTAAAAACCCCCAATACAGCATTATTTACTATGTCTAGAACACCCGCTCGTGAACATTTATTTAAGTGGGTGGGCCCGCTTTTTAAATCTGTTCATGTATTAGTAGCTAAAAAAAGCGCTAATTTTAAGTTTGAAAATTTGGGTAATGTCTTAAGTTACCGGGTGGCGACTATTCAAGGAGATATTTCTGAAATATCCCTACTGCAAATTGGTTTCCCAGACTTTAATATGGCAAAAGTAAAAAGTCTTGAGCGCGCTTTTGCGATGATACAGTCAGATCGCGTTGATATGATGATGGTTTCTGTGCATGGCTTTCAACATTTAACTAAGTTATTAAACGTAGATCCTTCAAAATACGAACAGGTGTGGCAAGTGAATCAAGTAGGCAATTATATTGCGTTTAATATTAAAACTTCGGATCACGTGATTCAAAGTTATCAACAAGCATTTGAAAATACGGCAGAGCAACGTATGTTAATTAAACAAAATTACAATTTACCGAAAGTAGAATATTAAAGTAATCAGGCAATTTGTTTTAGTACAGAACTTAGTGGTGTTTTTTCAACTGCAACGCCTGATAACACTGTCTCAACATCACATACTTGGTAAACCAAAGCATAACCTGCTTTGCGCTGTTTACTTTTGTAAATGAACGAGTCTAATTTTCTGGTAGGATACGGAAAATTTTTTATCGTTTACCTTTATGTCGCTAGTCACACTACAAAACTGCCATGCTCTGTTCGCTGAACATTTTCATTTAAATATTCATTCCGTGACGATAAAACCGTTACAACACACAGTTGTATTTGGACCAAACGGCAGTGGAAAATCTGCACTTGCCGCTTTAATTGTGGGTGAGGGAGAGTTGTTAGATGGCCTGCACCAAGTCACTCCTAATATTGCTTGGGTGTCGGTTGAGCAACAACAAGCCCTGATAGAAGCCGAAAAACAAAAAGACTGTGCTGATATATTAGATATCATTCCCGTGCCCACAACAGTGCAAGAAATTTTATTTGAAGGTTTGAAGCCAAATGAAATTGATCCAGAGTGTGTGAAACGAATAACGGATGTTCTTTCTTTAGCAGATATGTTGCAGAGGCCATTTCGCGCTTTGTCTACCGGTGAAACTCGAAAATTACTATTAGCAAAAGCTTTGTTAAGCCAAGCTGAATTATTGATTTTGGATGAACCTTGGGACGGGTTAGACACCCAAGCGTGTGCGGATTTTAATGCCTTATTGTTAGACATATCGACTCAGACGACTTTAGTATTAGTGCTCAATCGATTAAGTGAAGTGCCGAGGTTTTGCCAGCAGCTAGTATTGATGCAGTCGGGCAGTATTCAATGGCAACGACATATAGCCGATGATTTGGCTGAACAACTCACTCATATCAGTCAGTTGCAGCATATGCAGCAACAAGATTTAGTTTTGCCAGCCAAAGATAGCGATTGTTTTGCTCCTCATCCGTTAGACGCAAATGCGCCTTTGGTGAAGTTAACCAATGTTAAGGTGAATTACGCTGATAATATTGTATTTAGTGGCCTCAATTGGACCATTAAACCACAGCAACATTGGCAAGTGACGGGCCCAAATGGTTCAGGCAAAACTTGTTTGTTAAATTTGATTACCGGTGATCACCCGCAGTGTTACGTGAATGATATATATGTGTTTGGTTATCAGCGGGGCAGTGGTGAAAGCATTTGGCAAATTAAACAATACATTGGGTATTTGTCTAACGCCTTTCATCTCGATTACAGAGTGAATTGTTCGTTATTACAGGTCGTTTTATCAGGTTTTTACGACAGCATAGGCATGTATCAACAGGCCACTAAAAATCAAATGGCATTAGCGCATCAGTGGTTGGCAATTATGGCACTCGAAAAACAACCTTCAACACCTTTCCAAGAACTATCATTTGGTGATCAACGTTTAGTGTTACTTGCTCGGGCTATGGTGAAGCACCCAGCGTTACTGATTTTAGATGAGCCTTGTAATGGCTTAGATGATATTAATCGTCTTAAAGTATTGGCCTTAATTGATTTGTTGGCTAGGGAAGGAAACACCACTTTGTTGTACGTGAATCATCATCAAGAAGATGTGATCCCAAGTATTAAACAGCACTTATCCATGACAGATTTTAATATTTAACCCGAGTTTGAATTATTTAAATTAATATTTATACCCACTGCATTTCAAACTCTAACTTATTTATACGGACTGGTATTATATTTGTTGCTATACGGGTTATTATTGACAACAATTATCAGTAAGAATTTATTAGCTTTATAAAATCAATGCAATCAAAGTCATCCAATACGTTACGTCAACATTTTCCCTTTTTTGCCAGTTCAAACTCACACAGTAGTGTGTATTTGGATAGCGCCGCTACCAGTCAGAAGTTACAGTCGGTTATTGATATTACCCAGCAGTACTATCAAGAGCGCACGGTCAATGTGCATCGCTCTAGTCATCAGTTGGCGGCCAGCGTTACTGAGCAATTTGAACAATCACGTAAGAGTATCCAACATTTTATTGGCGCAAAGAGTCACAAAGAAATTGTCTGGACTAAAGGGACTACCGAAAGCATTAACCTAGTAGCCAATGGGTTGGCTAAAAATCACTTTAAGGCGGGTGATACTATTTTGGTTTCAGCCCTAGAGCATCACGCTAATATCGTACCTTGGCAACAAATTTCACAAGAGCTTAATCTGCACCTTAAAGTGATGCCAGTTGATAACCATGGGGTGTTAAAGCTGCAAGAGTCGTTGCAATTGATTGACTCTGGTACAGCTATGGTTGCTGTTGGGCATGTGTCTAATGCCCTAGGGAATATCAATCCAATTGAAGCAATTATCGCCAAGGCTAAACAAGTAGGCGCGCTAACGCTTATCGATGGTACCCAAGCAGTCAGTCATTTAGCGGTAGATGTGCAACAGTTAGATTGTGATTTTTATGTGTTTAGCGGGCATAAAATGTTTGGCCCTACTGGCATAGGGGTTTTATATGGTAAGTACGATTTGCTTGAACAATTGCCGCCATATCAATTTGGCGGTGAGATGATTGAAAAAGTCAGCTTCGCGCAAACCACTTTTCAACCACCCCCTCTAAAGTTTGAAGCTGGCACCCCGAACATTGCAGGGGTGTTAGGTATCGGTGTTGCTAGTGAGTTTATTCAACAACATAGAACGACACTATTAAATTATGAGCATATTTTGTATCAACAATTGCTGGCTACGTTGTCAGTTATCCCAGAAGTGAGGTTATGGGGTGACATAGTTAACAGCATATGTGTGCAGTCTTTTACTGTACAAGGAATTAGTCATTACGATTTGGCTGTGTTGTTAGATAAGCGCAATATCGCGGTTAGGGTAGGGCATCACTGCGCCATGCCTTTGATGAACGAGCTTGGTATTGACGGTACCATTAGGGTGTCTTTGGCGGCGTATAATAATAGCGCCGACATACATGCCTTTGGTGCTGCCCTTAACGAATGTATTGGTTTGTTAACTGAGCCCACACATCAGTTGGCGACTAACAACACTAAGCTCGAACAAAAACAAGCTAAGCTTGCGCCCATTGCAGAGTCTATTAAACAGGCCAAGAGTTGGGATCAAACCTACAGACAATTGATGTTAGCGGGTAAAGGTTTGGCCAAACTGCAAGACCCATATAAAACTGATGCTACGGCAGTACACGGGTGTGAAAGCCAAGTGTGGATCAGGTGTTGGTTAGATGAAGGCAAACTAGTATTAGAGGGCGATTCGCCAAGCAAAATTGTGCGCGGTTTGTTGGCGGTGATATTCGAAGCACTAGCAGGGAATACAGTCAATCAGGTAGTAAACTTTAACTTAGCTGATTATCTGCAAAGATTACATTTAGGTAAACACCTAAGCCAATCCAGAGGCAATGGACTTTCTACTGTAGTGGCTAAAATCAGTGAGTACTGCCAACTTCAATCGCCACATCAAGAAAAGTAGATGTTAACAGATAAGCATTCACCCCAAACACACTCGCGTTTTAGAAAAATATTAGGTGCGGGTGCAGTCATTGTACTGGTGTCAGCTCTAGGCTATTACGGTAATAAAATGGTTCAGACGTATTTAGGGCAACAAGCCATAAATGAAACAGGTTTAGAACTGCCTACCTTAGATCAAGCCCTAGAGATTGCCAAGAGTTCAGATAAGTTGGTATTAGCAGATATGTCGGCCATATGGTGCCCCAGCTGTCGTAAATTAGACAAACAAGTATTCTCTAATGAGCAAGTGAAAACGCTGATTAATCAAAATTTTGTTTACACCCGTATTGAATACGATTCGCCACAAGGTGAAGCCTTTATGCAAGACTACCAAGTCACTGGTTTTCCCACATTATTGGTATTAAGTACCAAAGGTGAAAAGTTAGTTCAATTACCAGTAAGTTATGAACCTATGACTTTTATCGAAACGCTAGATAAAGTGTTGGCGGTTATGGATAAACAGTAAGCTTTTGGTGTTTTTAGGGGGGATCGTTACAATTAAGGGGAGGATCGTCACAATTCGATGTGTTTTATAAGTGACTATTTTCTTTAGCTTCACTTTGGATGAACTTTTATCAATGTATCGTGGGTCTGGAAAGTGCAGTTGTTGTGTACTTTTGATGATAACTTCGGCTTTAGGCCCAAAGCGGACCTAACGAATTTAGCAATTTACCGTGGTATCCAAATACGATTCATCATTAAAGAGAAGCTATAAAGCCCCCAATGAGCACTTTGGAACTTCATTCGCGTGTGCCGTTGAAATAAAAAAAGTAGTAAAAACATTTCTTATTGTCCTAGCTCGCCTTGATATTGGGTGTTCGACTAAGCTACTTAGTTTACTCTTCAACTCGTCAACATGAATTTCCTTATTTTCTATGGCTGCTCTAAGGGACACAATAATATTAAAAATTTCTTGGGGTGTGTAGCCGTCTAAGCCCATTACGACTACGTCTTTACTTGAATAATTGGTTTCCGAGTCAGGTGTATCTAAAGCTTCTCGCAACTTAATTACTGGGAATGTTGTACCGATGATTGCGATCTTTTCAGTAAGCAAATTATCCCCAACAATATTCCTGAGTAAACGACTAATGTATCGAGCAGTATCAATACTATAACTCTTTTGTAGAAACTCGACTTTATTGGTAGGAAGGTTGAGCTTCGCTGACTTTTTCTTATTATGTAAGTTAGCGACAATACTATTTATTGGAGCATAAAAAGGAATTGTAGAAATATTACTATAAATATAACTATCGTCTTCTAGTCGACGATTAAAATTACATAAATATGCGCTTAATGTGGCCTCAATATCATTTGTGTCTGAAATGGGATCATTGATAATAAGGTACAAATAGAAATCGGCTTCACTTTCTTCTTGTGTTAAATAATCCCGACTTATAACGTACTTTTTTGTCAATACTTGGGCTACTGAAGCAAATATCATTGAACCCCAAAAAATACTATCTGTGTTATTCGCTATATTGATAACACCATCTCTAACAAAAGGTGTTTTCTTCATTGAACGCTCTGTTGATACGCATCCAGATAGTAAAATTAACATGAGGCAATAAAAAGGAATTCTATGACTAATCATCTCATTCGTTCCTTTCATTTTCTTTGTGAGTTCGTAACCTAAACACTAACAAGTGTCCGAAATAAACGAATATAAAAAGTGATAAAACCAGATCG
>Ga0115567_10002779_pt1 | contig 17343 bp, 15 predicted proteins | sample COGITO_mtgs_1204_2_FD_88679 | JGI IMG/M metagenome (GOLD analysis project Ga0115567, IMG submission 88679) | Pelagic marine microbial communities from North Sea - COGITO_mtgs_120412 | ecosystem: Environmental > Aquatic > Marine > Epipelagic | place: Germany:Helgoland, sampling site Kabeltonne... | reverse complement strand
GCCGGGGCAGCCTCGGCCGCCGGGGCAGCCTCAGCGGTCTCCTCATCGCCCTGAAGGGAGATGGGGCCCTCGTAGAGCTGCGAGCGAAGGGCCTGCTGGGCAGCCACCTTCGCGGACATCACCGCCGGAGCGGAGGAGCCGCCGGTGGCCGACACGACGGCGAGCACACCAAGGGCGACAACCATGACGCCGACGGCAAGCTGGAGGCGCTTGCGCACATCCGAAGATGTGGCGCTGCACACAAACGAACTTTGGGTAAGTGTTCTGGTAGTTCACAGTACAGTTCACACCACATTCGGTCCGTTTGCCCCTTCAACTCGCTGCACCCTGAACCTTCGCAATGAAAGGCGTGGCACATCGTCACCCACGCCAGCATCCGGGTAATCGCCCAAGGGCAACACGAAGATCACGTGATCCAACACGCACCGCACCCACTATTCGATTCGGGAAGACGCTCGAAATTCAGGACCTAGGAACGCACGCTACGGTGCTTCAATCTCTGACTGAGCGGGCTGGCTGCTAGCTTACGGCGCGCCGGAAAAGACATTCCCAGCGTCTCCCGCTCGACAACACATGTGAGCAGTTGGTGCCGGCCTTCTCGGCGCGGCACAGCACAGAGCCGCGCCGTCGAATGCAACAGGCGACAAAAGCATAGGATTATCGCTTGCCACGCTCCTAAATGGCATGCCCTCCGAGCGCCTCCTCGGGGAGGCAGCAGCCCTCACTCAAGTTCCATCAGCGCGCCCCAGCTACGCCAGCACTGCCCTACGGAGTAATGCGACTCCATTCCGTGCCAAACCGCCGCTTTCTGGGCACCAGCAGCGTGCATATTGTGTCTATTTCGCATTAGTGTCGGGACATGCAGGGAGCGCAGACCTGGAGCCTGAGAGGGGTGCGTAAGCTGGTGCCATGATCCCCTCGTCCTATTTCTGGCTTTGTGGTAAGGTTGACCTAAAACGGGGCAAGTAGCCTGCGAGAACAACTTTTGTTTGCCACTCCTTTCAAAATTCAACAAAGGTTCCAAAAGGGGAAGGGATCTCCGTGAGCCGCCGGGATCCAGAAGCCCAAGTTCCGCGCAGCATGTTCTCGCTTCTGAGGCAGCTTGTGCAGACGCTGGAGTCGCAGGTTAGACCCGTGACCACTTAAGATAATTTCTCCGGTGCCCTGTAGCCCTATGAGCGCAGCAATGGGTGCTGTTGCGCCCAAGGCTCGCGCTTCTTCCGCCTCGCGCCGCGGTGCTGCCGGCTAGGGTGCCACTGCAGCTCCTGTTTTCAGAGCAACGGGTCCATTGCTTCCGCGTAGCTGCTGCCTTCCTGGTACGCTATGTGACACCGGCGTGTTGGGCATCGCAGGTCACGATTCTTGCTGCAGACGAGGCATCCTGCACCATGACTGCCAATGGGGGTTTGGAGTACGGTGCTCTTTGCTATGATGTGAATGGATGCTGCCCGGTTGGAGCCGCAGCACACACAACGAAGTCGCGGCTCGGCGAGGACTCATCCTCAGCAGCGTAGTGACTTAAATTATTGCGGTCAAGTGTGCGGACGCACCGTGCTTTGGCGGGGCCTGTGGCGGTGCCTGTAGCTAGTGATGTACAATAGATTATTTTTCATGTCGCACTTGTGTACTCTATTCGCGTGACAAGCGTGTTACATGGTAGTAGCCGCACGTCGTATGCGACTGGGGCACTGTACCAGGCCTGTAGCCGGGCCAAGCTGAGTTACCACCAACAGTTCTTCACGCACGCACATCGCTTCCCGTGATTCATTATTGCTCCCTTGAGATTCCACAACTACTTGCAAGGCACAGCACCATCCCTACAATTACATTGACTGTTACATGCGTCCTACCGGAGCGCCAGAAGCATGAGGGACGGGTCAGCGAGGAGGGCCTTGAAGCGGTTGGAGAAGCGCGCAAGCGTGGCGCCCGCGAGAAGCCGATGATCGCCAGACCAGGACATGCGCATGACCATGGTCGGCGCCAAGTTGCCTTCTGCATCGTAACGTGGAATGCGCTCGATTGCACCCATCGCGCCAATGCATGCCTCTCCGGGCATCAGAATCGGCGAGGTGTATGTTCCTCCGATCGCGCCCACGTTCGACAGCGTTATTGTTCCACCCTCGAGGTCTGCAGGCTTTAGGCTGTTGTCGCGGGCCGCCTCCGAGAGGCGCGCCAGCTCTGCAGCAACCTCGAGAACAGACAGGTTCTGCAGCCCCTTGATGTTTGGCACCACCAGGCCAGACGGCGAGTCAACAGCAATACCGATGTTGTGGCTGCTCAACAGCACCCCGGGCTTGAATAGCACGGACGAGAGAGTGGGAACGGGAAATGCAAGGGGCTACGTGGCTGCTGCTGCTCACCTCCCTCGGTACGTGATGGTGCTGTGGTCCGGTGAGAGCGTGGCGTTGATCTCAGGGAAGTCCTCGAGGGCGACGGAAAGCGCCTTGATGATGATGGGCATGTATGTCAACCGCGCCCCGCGGCCCTCCGCCAGCGGGAGCAAGCGCTTGCGAAGGCTGATTACACCATCCATCTGCGGAGCGATCGGTCGCCAAGGGCGCTGAGCACACGCCGGCGCAAAGCTCTGCAGGCGCCATAGAGGGAAATCGGAGGTCCAGCTGTGGCGAGCTAAAGGGCTACGCATACCTCGTACTCGTCGGAGTAGCCGAAGTGCGGAACCTGCACCTGGGCTTGCATGGTTTTGATCATCGTCCGCGTGTAGCCCCGCACAGGAATCGCCCTGTCCTCTGGCAGCGCCCCGGCGGCCCTGCCCGCAGGCAGCGGCTGCTCATTCCAAGCGGCCGCTTGTGCAGACTCCGCTGCGCCCAACGAGGCGGATGCTCTCGTTTGGGGAGGCTCCGGAGCGCTGGGAGCGTAGTGCCCGTCGGAGTTGGCGCCAAGTGGGGCGTCGATTGAAAGCAGTTCGAACTGGCGCTCCTCGATGACAGCCAGCATGTCAGCCTTGGTTACACGCCCGCCAACCCCGGTCCCCGTGACCGTGGATATGTCAATTTTGTGCTCCTTCGCAATTGCTCGCACCGCAGGCGTAGCAAGCTTCTTCCCATCCCCAACTTCTGATGGATGGTTGGGTGCCGCGTCTGCGGCCGGATTTTTCTGCTGCTCCTCATGATGAGGCGGCTGAGGCGGCGAAGTGGCAGCAGCAGCAGGCGAATGTGGAGAGTCGTTGAGGCGAATGAAGACCAGCGGGGCACCGACGCGTGCGACGGCGCCCGCATCATGGCAAATTTTGACAAGCTGCCCGGTGTAGCGGCTCGAGATCTCGACAGTGGCCTTATCGCTTTGAACCTCGCAGAGTCGGTCAAACTCGTCGACGTGATCCCCCTCCTTCACAAACCATTTCAGTACCTCAACCTCGGTTATTCCTTCTCCAATATCAGCAAGGTTGAAGGCCACGATCGCATCGCCGCCCACGACAGCGCCCCCAGACTGAGCAGCGACAGCGGCGCTGCTAAGTGCCCGCTGTCCGCTTAGTGTCGGTACCGACAACAATGATAGATCACAAACAATGATAGAGGTTCTTGGTACCGCTTGAATCTGTGTCGGGTCATGGAACACCACGGTCAGCAACCTGCCCGATCCGGCAGTACGGCAAAAGATGGGGTGCACCTGCAGCGCAGCTCGTACAGGAATGCGTGGGACAAAACGGGGGGAGAGAATGTGCAGGCGATTGAACGAGGCCTGGATGATTGACGTGCGCGGCATTGCGATGGTCGTAGACGAGACGATTGCACTGCGAATCCCAGAACGATTCGCTGCAACTTGAGCTGCAACTCAGGCTACGCGAGCTGCCAAACAGCGCTGCAGAGAAAGAAGCACAGAGGAGGTCACTTCTTGCAGCGCTGTCACTTTTGAACGCACTCTCTTGCTCGAGATCAAGATCGATCTTGCCCCCTCTGAGGTGTTGACGCGGGGAGTTGGTTCGCACTGCGTCTGCCCTGGTTGCTGCGAGGAAGGACGCTTTTAATTGCAAATTTTGGGAGGCGAAGGCCATGTCCAAGACTGGAGTTCCCCGTAACATACTGTAAGGCGTTGATGGCTTGGCAGACTCGTGTGCGGAAGGGGAGAGCGCATATTGCTTGAGCATTGATGTACGTAGTCACCGACATGTCGCGAGAGGCTGGCGGAGGAGTCACCGGGTGGGGGAATGACGTCGATATGGAGTTGGTGGGCCTTCCTGATTCAGGAGGTGATAGAGCGGGGCTTCCAGCATCGTCAGCGGTGGCTTTGCCCTCGCATCGAGCTGCTGCTGCTCCCGGGTCTGCACAACATTCCTTTGGCCATGGCCCGCAAAATCGCTCTGTGTTTCCGACTGGAAGATCCACAAAATCGCCTGCGCTCAGTGTAAGCAAGCATGTAGGCGCATCGGCCACCGGGAAGGTTGCACAAGTAGCGGTCCCACAGAATCGGGTAACAATATCCTTCGATGAAGTTAATCAGCAAGCCAACATATCAATCTTCCACGCTGAGCAAAGCGCTTATGAGGACTCGCAGCAACGGAACGCCAGCAGCCGGCGACAGACAAGGACCAAGTCCCCAAACACAGGCCAGAAGGGCCGGATATTCCTTGCGCCGAGCTTCCCACCGGTGCAATTCGCACCCAACCATTGCATTCCCCGTGCTCAGCTTCGATCTGAGGGGCCCAGACCATGGCGTTGCCTCAGAATCTCAGAACTAGTGCACCGCGACCGTCCTTTCCATTGCATAGGCCCTGTCGTTGCTTCCAGCGTGATAGCCCCTTTATACGTGGATATTCGATACATCCCTCTCTCACTGCATGTCCTCGGTGAACAGGTAGAATCTTCATATCTGCCAGGAGTTGTTCCAACCATCACAGGACTGAAACGGACGGCAATGTCTCCAAACTCTGTAATGCTCCGACTGCCCTCGGCTGCTCCACCAGAGAGATCACAGTCTTGACCGAGCCCCTACCTCAGGATGGGTGGAAATCGCGTCCGGATGCTTTCTCAGCCTCCCTCCGTCCAGCTACAGCCGAAGGGATACTTGGGCAGGAGCAGCGCTCGAGCGTAGTGGAAGGCGCGGTAGATCGCAGCTACAAGTTTGCAGCCGGCGGCGATCTGCGTGCGAACAGAGCCCTGAGTTTTGGGCGGACGGGATCAGAGCCGCATCGAGTGGCCTCTACAGAGAGCGTGCGCCGGCCTGGTGGTGGTGTGAGAGACTCGCAGCCGGAGGCTCCCTTCAGCGCGCCGTGGGAGTCATCGGCACGTCTTCTTGACAAGGTAAGGGACAGTCGCCTCAGACCAGGGTGTGGGCTCCTCGTGGCTTGACCGATTCTGCGTGAATGTCGATTGATCCCTTGCAGCCTCTTGCATAGCGCTATGTACAACTCAGACCTTTGTGACGTGCGCGCGTTGCCGAGCAACGTGGGTGAGTTCTGTGTGGCCCGTTGACCAGGTGCCTGGAGCTGAGGAGGTCAGCGAGGTCTTCAGCCATGCAGCCGCAGGCCGCACTGCTCGGGCTACGGGCAACGCCCGCGGGGCGGAGCAGCTACATCATACTCGCGCACATACGGTGTGATCCTATTTCCCCGCGAGTCTCCTGTTGAAAGTGCAAACATCTGATGATGTCTTCTGCTGCATCGCAGGAGCATGCGGGGACGTCTCCTCCTCCGTCTGCCTCTGGCGCAAGGGTGGAGCGACATCGCACGAGGCCTCCGATCGATAGCGTGGTGCTCTCGGGCGTCGCGAGCGATGTGCCGCCGACGGCCAACACACAACGGATTAGGCCGCGGACATCCACAGCCGCGCTGAGACAGACGCTCTCGACGGTTGAAAATGTTCCGGGTACACGGGGGCTGCAGAGGGTCGCTGGACCGCAGCTGCTTGGGCACCCGCGAATGCCAGCCGTTGCCGGCCCAATAATGTCGCAATCACCGGAAGAGGAAAGAGGCGCGTTGAGGATGGCCAAGCGAGCCTCAGCCTCGCTACACTCGGGCGCTGCCCCTGCGCCAGCGGCGCGCCTCGGCCCATTCCACCGATCCCGGGTTTCGGAAGAGCCCCAACCCAACACCTCTCTGCACATGACGTCGCCGGCTGTGGAAAGCCTCGCACCTGACGAGCCGCATGACGTCGCTCCGGGGAGACATCTTGCTATCATCCCACACCTATCGCGAAGCCCCGGACGGCATGGCCCCAAGGACACACCGCCCGGAGGCTTGAAGATTTGGAGCCCAACCCGGCAAGAGGCAGAGGAGCGGATCTCAAGGGTGTTTGAAAGCCCGTGGGAACGGGGAAATCATTCAAAGAGCCCGCCTCGGAACCGCGCTACCGAGAGGGAGCGGGCAGCAACTGCGCCAGGAAGACAACGGGACGTTTCACCGGGGCCGCGGGCCAAGCCGTGCGTTCCCCCCTCGGACCTCGCTCTCGAATTGGAGCGGACGCTCATGAATCCAAGGGCCGGAAACGCACTGCACCGAGCGGTGTGCGCGCCAGCTGAGCAAATGCTCAGCTCCGAGAGTGTCACAGCGACGCAGGCGAAGAATGCTGGGAGCGAGGAGGACGCAACAGCTGGGCAGGGCGGGCCGAACTCCCCTCCAGAGATCGACCCCGACGGGACAGACGGTAGCGTCGGGCCGACCGACCAAGGTCGCATGCGGTCAAAAGCGGGTGACCAGGCAGATGGATCTGGCGAGGAAGCAGTGGCAAGTGTGCTGGCCGTGCGGCCACAGCAGCCTCTCATGGTCATCACGATTTCCGAAAGGTCATCACGATTTCCGAAAGAGAGCCGTCCAGCCACTTCACGAAAGAGCCCGCAGGTAAAGGGGCCGGGGCGAGATGACCGTGCAGGGGTGCGGCCGAGGACGCGGGGGACGATTGTGGACGGCATCCGGGCAGAGAAGGGCCTGAGGGGGGCAGATTCCTACGGGGGGCTCAAGCAGGGTGACGGGCTGATGCACATCCTGCCCATCGACATGGCCGGTGCCAGGGGCGTGCGTGACGTCACCCGGCTCATCGAGGAGCAGGTGGCGCTGCCCGCGGTTGCGTCACCCGGCGCGCAGCGGCCGGGCAGCCCGTCGCTCAAGGTCGTCATCAGTAGGTCGAGGCGCAACTCCATCTCCCCGAGCGAGGAGCCCTGGCCCGCGGGCTCCCCGCAGCCGGGGCAGGTGAGCCCAGCGGCGCTCACGGTGCAGCTGAGGGGCGCGGCGTCCCGCGACTTGAGCGCCGAGATACGGAGCGGGGAGGGGGCGCTGGTCGAGGCGCGGCATGGCGCAGGCGTGGATGCACGGTACGGGAAGACAGAGCGACGAGCGGACGCGCAAGACCCCGCTTTGGCCGCAGAGGGATCGGCCCTGCTGTGCAAGCTGCAGCCGAAGCACGCGGCAGCGCCGACCCTGATGCCCACAAGCCATGACGGTGCCAACTCTGCGGACCTCGTTCGCTTGTCGCCGGGAGCTGCAGCACCCGTGTGGGTTCCGCGGCCGGTCAGCGGTTTCCTGCACGGCACAGGCCTCATGGAGAGGGAGGCGCCCGGGCCCACGGATGCAAGCCACGCGTCGCGCCGTGCCTGCAGCACCTTCCGCGCCCACCACCGCGCCCCAAAAGTCGACTACTGCCCGAAAGTTGACTACTTTGCGTCTGTGCGCGGAGAACGCGTGGGCGGGAGGAGCGCGCTGCTCTTCCAGGGGCTGCAAGCTGCGCCAGATGCAGGCTTTGCCGCCTCTGGCCCCGGGGTGGGGGCGGCGAGGCGCGCAGCCCCGCCGCTGGGTGCGGGGGCGGCGCCGCCGCTCGCCCGGGAGGCGCGCGACGTGCGCGTGGCCGTGGTGTACCTCGCTGGGGACATGCTGCCGCAGGGCCAGAGCGTCGGAGAGCGGTTCCAAGGCGGTTTCGCGTAGCCGGGTCTCGCCCGTTTGTATATATAAGGAACGTGGCTGGGACAGCGTGCGGCTCCGAGCGCGCAGCTCCACGAGCTTCTATACCCCGTGGGGGATTAGCGCCGCGGGCTCATTTGTTGAGGCGGTCCATGAGCGACATGGCATCGGAGAGGTACCCGCCGCCAAAGAGGTTGTAGTGGTTGAGCTTATGGTAGAGCTCGTAGAGCACCGCACGCTTCTCGAAACCCACGTCCTTTGGGATCAGGGAGCGGTAGCCCTCCCAGAACTTCCCGCCGAAGCTCGCGCACCAGCTCATGCCCCACTCCGCCTCGTGGTGCCCGTAGTAGCACGCGGGGTCGAAGATCGTCGGGCGGCCCTCGCAGCCGGCGACGTTCCCAGACCAGAGGTCCCCGTGCAGGATCGCCGGCTTGACCGTCACGCCCTCGAAGAGCGCGGCCAGCCCGTCAGTGTTGTCACAGATCTCCTTCCAGAGTTGGTCGAGCCGCCCGTCTCCTGCGAGGCGGACCTGGTGCCCGATGCGCTGCTCGCGGAAGAAGCGCACCCAGTCGTCGTCCCACTCGTTTGGCTGCGGCGTGCCCCCGATCGTGTTGGGCACCGGGAAGCCGAACTTGCCCGCGCGCGCCTCCTCGTGCAGCGGCTCTGCGAGGTGCATCTGCGCCATCGCCTTGCCGAATTCGTACTGGTCCTTGGAGCCTGCCCCGCAGCACGCACGGCATCAGCGTCCGCAGCGCACCCCTATGAGTGGCCGGCTCTGCTTACCGCCGAGGGACAGATACTCCATGATGATGTAGCTCCCGCTGCCGTCGTCCTCGCACGCGTACACCTTCGGGATCCGCACGGCGCCGGCATGGTACATGGACTGCAGGCCGAGGGCCTCGCCCTTGAACATCTTGTCCGCTGACTGCCCTGCTGTCTTCACGAAGAAGCATTGGCCATCCTGTGAGAGCAGATGGCCGGGCCGGTCAGGCCGACGGTGTGTCCGCTGCAGATTGGGCTGCTTTATCTGCGCTGCAGCGTCTGGTTCCCGAACCCCCGTAGGCGCAGGGATGTACCTTGGCCTTGTATTGGTACATGCGAGCCCAACCGCTGCCGCCCATGTTGTCATAGGTATCGATGTCATACCCGTTATCTTTGAACCAGTCGGAGATAGACACCATGGCCAGACCCCGCGAGCCTGCGCCACGAGTCCTCACGCTGCACACACGGTCAATAGACAAAGTCAGACTGCCTGCAGTCAAACACGAGTGACTCCAATGATGCAGCAGCGCAGCAGTTACAGCATTCCTTCGATCCGTGAGGTGGCTGCGGTGGGGCCTCGAGGATCATACCTCGGAATCAGATCGGACGCCAGAGCGCGAGTGCGCACTGCTGGAGTCGACAAGACAAAGGCAGAACCCCCCGGATCGCGGAATGCAGAGGACGAAACTACAAAGCAGGTGAAAATCAAGGCAAAAGTAGACAGCGCTCTCTGACCGGATGAACCCAAGCGCATCACTGGGCCACCTGGTTCACACAAGAGGCTTCTGATTCTGCGGCGGAACCCTGCCCGAAAAATGGATGGCTCAAGTTACAAGGCTCAAGCCCGCTTGTTCCCAGATCCTGACGACAGGAAGCTCCAGCGAGAGCACTGGTGCTGGGCTGCTAGCACCATGGCCATGCTGGAGCATCCTCGTCTGACCGGTGCGCTGCGGTCGTCATATCTCCTCCATGACACCTTCGACCTGGCGCACCATCAGGCTTGCCGAGCGCAGGTGGCCCCCAGCTGTAGCAGTGCGCTTCTTCACTTTAGCTGACGCGCGGCCCGTCTCAAAAACTAAACATGGTTGCGTTTGCGCCAGGCCCTTGCAAAAGCGCGACTGCGCCGATCAAAGGTGTGCCTTGTGCCCAACAATTTCCCATGCCTTGTGCCGTCTCGCACGTTTCTGCTTTACGGCAACCTGAGCATGACACAAACAACTCGGCGTGGGTCAGGGTGGTGGCTCCGGCTTCTCTTGGACGGCCTTTGCAGGTGGAGCAGCATCCGGCTCCGATGCAGAAACCAAGACTGCTAGGGAGCAGCACAAACGACTTATATCAGTCGTGAGCGGGATGGTGGGCGGGGACGTGAGCTCCCAAGAGCTGCACGGTGCAGCGCAGCTTGTCTACGAGCTACTGGGGAGCGAGGAGCGCAGCGTGCTAGAGCGGCGCGCTGCACTTGTTGCAGCTATCGGGTTCGTCGAGCAGGACCTCTTCAAGGAGGCGCTCCAACTCGTCCCCGCCCTGCGCGCGTGGCGTGACGCGCGTACAGGGCTCGAAGAGCCGGCGGCGCGTGGTGCGCTTTTGTCTGCGGGCGCCAGCGAATTTGTGCCCGGCGGGGTAAAAGACGTGGAAATCACGCCGGGGAATCGGGCGCATGGAAGCGGCGAGGTACTGGTTTGGGAGGAGGGCGCGGGCAGTTTGCCGCTGTACGCCAGCGATGAGGAGGAGGATGACGATGAAGACTACGATGACGGGGTGGAGGCAGCACAAGCGGGCGCTGGCGGCGATGCATTCGGAGTGGGCGCGGGAGCAGCAGAGGGTGAAGGCACCGCAGAGTGGCTCGAGGCGCTGATCCTTGAGCACTGCGCGATGGTCGGGCTGCCGGGCGAAGAGATGATTGGTTCGCTCTACTCGGTCCTCCTTTCGCGGCAGAGCGACGACGATGTGCAGGCACGCCTGTTCGACCTGCTGGGACTGGAGGCGCTAGAGCTGATCTCAGCACTGCTCAAGCACCGCGCAGTTGTGCCGACTCCTGCTGAGCGCCAGCTCCGTGCCAGGGAGGCTTCTGGTGCGCACGTCGGGCCAATGGTCTCCCAGATGGGGGCGTTTTCTGTGATGACAGCATCGGACAAGGCGTTGATCAAGGCGCTGCGCCGCGAAGGGAAAAAGGCGCGGCGGCAAGCGGATCTTGGTGCGGAGGCGGCGGCTGGGGGAATGGAGCAGGAGAGTTGGCTGAAGCAGAAAGGGTTCGACCCGGCGGCCATGCGAGAGAAGCGTCTGAAAGAGTTGCAAGAGGGTCCAAAGTGGACAGACCGACAGACGACGTTTGACGGATCCGTGTCTGGCTTTGGGGGGGTCAATACGGGTGGACCAAAGCTGAACTTGCCCCCAGGCACTCAGCGAATCGTCCACAAGAAGGAGGGCTACGAGGTCCCTCCACCTTTGCGGTCATATCTGGGGCCAGAGAGCATTTCTAGAGCGTCGTGTAGAGAAACTGTCTGCGTGTTTTGCATGCTGCATTGATCCTAGCTGATCTTTTTCACACTGAGCTTTGCGCGGCGGCGGCGCAGGAAATCCTCGTCCCTCCCGCGACACCCGCGCCAAAGAAACACACAGAACGGCTCATACCTGTAGAGGAGTTCTCAAGCTTCTGTCAGCCGGCGTTTGCGGGGATGACGTCGCTTAATCGTGTGCAGAGCATGGTGTTTGATTGTGCGTACAAGACCGGGAATAACATGCTGGTGTGTGCGCCGACTGGCGCTGGTAAGACAGAGTGCGCGATGATGACGGTGCTGCAGACTCTGGAGGAGCATCTCGATCATGGCGTGCTTCGCAGTGAGGATTTCAAGATCGTCTATGTTGCACCGATGAAAGCACTTGCTGCCGAGGTTACCGCGAAGTTTTCTACTCGTCTGCAAGGTCTTGGTCTTGTTGTAAAGGAGCTCACGGGTGATATGCAACTCACGCGCCAGGAGATCACCGACACTCACATGCTAGTCGTGACACCTGAAAAGTGGGACGTGATGACACGGAAATCGTCTGACGCTGCGCTCACCTCGCTTGTAAAATTGCTTATTATCGACGAGATTCACCTTCTCAACGAAGATCGTGGAGCCGTGCTGGAAGCGATCGTGGCGCGGACGCTCCGTCAGGTAGAGACATCGCAGTCGATGATCCGAATCGTAGGACTCTCTGCGACTCTCCCCACCTACAAGGATGTCGCACTCTTCCTCCGCGTCCAAGATAAAGATCTTTTCTACTTTGACAATTCCTACCGCCCGGTGCCGCTCGAAACTTCCTTCATTGGTGTGATGGGCAACAACATGAACAAGCAAAAGGCCGCTATGCTTGAGGTGACGTACCGTAAAGTGCTTGAACGTGTCCAGCAGGGCCACCAAGTGATGGTCTTCGTCCACTCGCGTAAGGATACGTACAAGACTGCCAAGACGCTCATCGAAATGGCGCAACAGGAGAACACCACCTCAGTATTTGACTGCCGAGAGGACCCAAAGCACACAATGTGGCAGAAGACTGTAGACAAGTCACGCAATCCGCAGATTCGCGAACTGTTTTCGTCAGGCTTTGCATGCCATCACGCAGGAATCCTGCGCTCGGATCGCAATCTGGTTGAGAAAGTCTTTGGACTTGGCTTGGTCAAGGTGCTCGTCTGTACGGCGACACTTGCATGGGGCGTGAACCTTCCTGCTCATTCTGTGGTGATCAAGGGGACACAAATTTACGATGCAAAGGCTGGCAAGTTCGTGGAGCTTGGAGTCCTAGACGTGATGCAGATTTTTGGGCGGGCTGGTCGCCCCCAATTCGATAAGAGCGGTGAAGGCATCATTATTACGACTCACGACAAGCTGAACCATTACTTGCAGTTGATGCATAACGCGCTGCCTATCGAGTCTCAGCTTTCCTCCTCACTCACGGACCACCTCAACGCGGAAGTAGTCCTTGGAACGGTAAGAAAATTTGTGCTGCACCCAATTGATTGAGCCGTCTGAAATTCGCTCTTCGGTTGTGGTGGCGTGAGATTCTCACGTCTGTTCCGGCGAGCAGGTGAGAAACACGCAGGAGGCAGTTGCTTGGCTGTCCTACACTTATATGTACATTCGAATGTTGAAGAATCCGGCACATTACGGGGTGCCCTACCACGAAATCCAGGCCGATCCGCGCTTGACTGCGCGATGCCGCGAGCTTATCGAGGGCAGCATCAAGGAGCTAGCCAAGGCCAAAATGCTGCGGTTCAATTTCGAGACATCGAACATGAATACCACGGATACTGGCATCGTAGCTTCACATTTCTACATCAAATACGCTTCGCTCGAGCTGTACAACGAAATGGTACACGCTGCGATGTCCGAGGCGGACTGCTTTGACGTTCTCTCGCGCTCTTCAGAGTTTGAGAATGTGCAGGCACGTGACGAAGAAAACCCTGAGATGCTCAAGTTGCTCGCCAATGCCTGTCCAGTCAAGGTGAAGACGAACTTTGTCGAAGGCGAAGGGATCGTCGTCGATCAATATTCGAAGGTGCGGCCTGCTCTGATCTCACGTTCAGTGAACAACGCACACTTCTGCATGTTCAACTCTTGATAAGTAAATGTGCACTACGCGATGCAGGTCAACATACTTCTGCAGGCGTACATTTCGCGCGTCGAGATTGACGGCTTTGCCCTTGTCTCTGATACGCACCATGTGTCCCAAAGCGCTGGTCGAATTTTCCGTGCGCTCTTCGAGCTAGCGCTGAAAAAGGGATGGGTCACCCTAGCATCCAAGCTGCTCACCCTGTGCAAAGTTGTGGACCGCCGCATCTGGCACACGCAGCATCCGCTGAGGCAGTTTGAGAGGGCCATTCCGAATGATTGGTACTACAGACTGGAAGAGAAGAACCTCGACCTGGACAAACTCGTGGACATGCAGCCCAACGAGGTTTCGCTGATGCTGCGGCAAAATGGCTCTGGAAATGTGCTCATGAAGTTTGTGCGACAGTTCCCGTACCTCGAGATTGATGCGTCTGTGCAACCAATCACGCGCACTATCCTGCGAGTCACGCTCAAAGTCATGCCGCAGTTTGAGTGGAATGATAGAGCAAGCGGCTCGGTCGAGCCTTTTTGGGTTTGGGTCGAGGACAACGAGAATGAGCGCATCTACCACACGGAGTATCTACTCATCCACAAGAAGCAGAAGGACGAGGTTCACACGCTCGCCTTCACGGTTCCAATCTTCGAGCCGCTGCAGGCGCAGTACGTCGTTCGGGCGGTTTCCGACCGCTGGCTTGGTGCAGATTACTCTCAGATTATCTCTCTTGCGGGGATGGTACTTCCCGAGAAGTATCCGCCGCACACGCAGCTGCTGAAGCTATGTCCGCTGCCCAAGTCTGCACTGCAACAGGAGAAATTCGAGTCGTTGTACAAGTTCACCCACTTCAACGCTATCCAAACACAAGTGTTCCACAGCATGTACCACACAGACCTGAACATCCTCCTCGGGGCACCGACGGGTAGTGGCAAGACAAACTGCTGTGAGCTTGCTATGCTGCGGCTGTTCCGCACTCGACCAACGGCCAAGGTGGTGTACGTGGCTCCGATGAAAGCGCTCGTGCGCGAGCGGATCAAGGACTGGCGGGTGCGCCTTGTCGAGAAGCTCGGCAAGCGCGTCGTGGAGCTCACCGGGGACACATCCGACATGAGCAACGTCGACAGAGCAGACGTGATCATCACGACGCCGGAAAAGTGGGATGGCGTGAGCCGCGCGTGGGCGTCGCGCAAGTACGTGCAGCACGTGGGCCTCGTAATCATTGACGAGATCCATCTGCTCGGCGAGGACCGCGGGCCGGTGCTCGAGATCATCGTCTCTCGGATGCGGTACATCTCGCAGCAGACCAGCTCGCCGATCCGCTTCGTCGGGATGTCGACGGCGATCGCCAACGCCAAGGACGTGGCGGACTGGCTCGGCGCGGAAGAGGGCGGCGTATTCAACTTCCACCCGTCCGTTCGCCCGGTGCCGATGCAGGTGCACATCCAGGGCTTTGACGGGAAGCACTACTGCCCGCGCATGGCGACTATGAACAAGCCATGCTTCGCGGCGATACAAGACTATTCGCCAGACCAGCCCGTGATCGTCTTCGTGTCGTCGCGCCGCCAGACGCGCCTGACGGCGCTCGACCTGATCCAGCTTGCGGCCCAGAGCGACCAGCCGCGGCGTTGGGTGCGCATGCCGGACTACGAGATGGAGGATTGCGTGCAGCGCGTGCGGGACGCGAACCTGCGCCACACGCTCTCGTTCGGCGTCGGGCTGCACCACGCAGGCCTCGCGGAGAGCGACCGCTCACTCTGCGAGACTTTATTTGAGGCCGGGAAGATCCAGGTCCTCGTCTCCACCTCGACGCTCGCGTGGGGCGTGAACCTCCCGGCGCACCTCGTCATCATCAAGGGGACCGAGTTCTACGACGCACCGGCGAAGCGCTACGTCGACTTTCCGATCACCGACGTGCTGCAGATGATGGGGCGCGCGGGGCGCCCACAGTTCGACACCGTTGGCATCGCGGTGGTGATGGTGCACGCGCCCAAGAAGGCCTTCTACAAGCGCTTCCTGTATGAGCCGTTCCCAGTCGAGTCCGCGCTCGCCGACTGCCTGCACAACCACGTGAACGCCGAAGTCGCCGCGGGGACCATCCGTTGCGAGCGCGACGCGGTCGACTACCTGACCTGGACGTTCTTCTTCCGGCGGTTGCTCGGGAACCCGACCTACTACCACCTCGAGGACACGAGCCAGGAGGGCGTCGCGTCGTTTCTCTCGGACCTCGTTGTGGAGACGCTGCGCGAGCTCCATGACGCAGGTTGCATCGAGATGGCCGCCGACGGCGCTGAGGCCGTGGAGACGACGACGCTCGGGCGGATCGCGTCGCACTACTACCTCGACTACACTTCTGTGAAGCTCTTCGCCGAGCGCGTGTCCGCGGTGCGCACCGAGGAGGGCGCGCTCACGCTGCTCTGCGACGCGACGGAGTTTGCGGAATTGCCCGTCCGGCACAACGAGGAGCACCACAATGCCGACCTGGCCAAGGAGGTGCGATACGGGCACGCGGGCGCGATGGAGAGCCCGCACACCAAGGCGAGCCTGCTCGTGCAGGCGCACGTCGACCGTGCGCCGTTCCCGATCGCGGACTACCTCACAGACCTCCGCTCGCTCTTCGAGCAGACCGGGCGCACGCTGCAGGCGCTCATTGACGTCGCGGCCGACGCGGGGTACCTACATGCCACGCGGCACGCGATGCGCCTCTCGGCGACGATGGCGCAGGCGCTCTGGGCTGACGCCTCGCCGTTCCTGCAGCTCCCGCACTGCACCGCGGTCGTGGCGGAGCGTCTGCAACAGTCTGCGCCCCCCCCCCCCTTCGTACTAATCGGACACGCCGCGTCCTTTAACCCGTACTAATCGGACACGCCGTGTCCCTCAATACAGGTCTGCGGGCGGGAGAGGGCTAGCAGGGCTGCTGGGCGCCGCGAGAGACCGGGCGGCGCTGTCGCGCGCGCTCGCGCCGCTGGGGTCGCAGGCACACGTCGAGGCGGCGGTGCGCGTCGCAGAGCAGCTGCCGCTCGTTTCCATCGCGGCACAGGTCCGCGGCAAGGGCGGAAAGTCCGGCGCAGAGCAGCGCCCGGGGGAGGAGGCGACTGTGACCCTCACCGCGACGGTGCTGAACCCCCAGCGGCGCGGGATCCGGGCGTACGCGCCAAAGGTCGCCCGGGCGCGCGACGAGGGCTGGTGGGCGCTGGTCGGCTGCCCGGCTGACGACGAAGTGCTGGCTGTGAAGCGCGTAACCTTGCGGCGCGAGACGACGACGTTCGCGCTTGAGGTACGTTCTCGCCCTCTCTCGCGCTCCCTTCCGCTCACTCACTCACTCTTACTCTCTCCGACATTCTATTTCACCGAATCCGTGTCAACACCCGAAACGCTGTCAATAACCGAGCCGCACACGCAGGTGCTTCTCCCAGAGCGCTCCGGGGAGGTGGCACTCTCCGTCGAGCTCCTCTCGGACTGCTACCTCGGCCTCGACGCGCGAGCAGAGCTGCCGCTCACGCTCTTTGCGGGGAAGTGAGAGAAGCATTCGTATAAAGGCATCGAACAAAACAACCTAGATAAGAGGGAAGCTAGGAAGGCGGGCAGCGAGTGAGTCCCGCTCTCACGAGTGCCTGCGAGGCTGCTGTCCCGCGAGGCTGCACAGATATGCAACGATACCACGACAAGATGCCACGAGCGGACAGTGCCGCGCCGGGCTACGCCGCGAGCGCCCGCGCGCCGTGCGGCGCGCCAACACACATCTCAAAGGTCCTGCAGTCTGGTCCGCGCTGCACCTTGTGCTCCGAGACCGTGTGGAGCCCTGCCTGGCCGCCGCCACCCAGCGCCGCACCCACGAGCGCCGCCGTCAGCCCGAAAGAGGAGCCCCGCGTGAGCACCCACCTGCGTGAGGGACGCGGCGTGTCCAATTAGTACGGGGTGAGGGACGCGGCGTGTCCGATTAGTACGGGGCGAGGGACGCGGCGTGTCCACTTAGTACGAGGGGGGGGGGGGGGGGGCCCCCCCCCCCCCCCCCCGGCCCCCCCCCCCCCCCCCCCCCCCCCCCGGGGGCCCCCCCCGCCCCCCCCCCCCCCCGGCCCCCCCCTTCGGCAACCCCCCCCCCGGCCGGGAAAAGGACGGGCGGGGCCCCCCCCCCCCCCCTTCTCTCGTACTAAGTG
>Ga0115567_10002769_pt1 | contig 17373 bp, 12 predicted proteins | sample COGITO_mtgs_1204_2_FD_88679 | JGI IMG/M metagenome (GOLD analysis project Ga0115567, IMG submission 88679) | Pelagic marine microbial communities from North Sea - COGITO_mtgs_120412 | ecosystem: Environmental > Aquatic > Marine > Epipelagic | place: Germany:Helgoland, sampling site Kabeltonne... | reverse complement strand
TCCTCGCCTCTGCCACGCAGCATAAAGCCTGCAGATGTAGTTCAATACCTGGCGTAAACCGACCCGCCTCTGCCGCACCAAGAAAATAAAGAAGCGAATCTCGGACCCGATTTTTCCACGCGTCAAGGTTCCATCAATATCAATTATGACGACGGTCATCTTTGTCGCTGATCGGCAAGATACTCAACAATCACAGGTAGACCCCGGACGAGACAGAGAAACGCAGAGGAATAGATCAATACTAATGCAATCGGAATCAGGTGGAAATCCAACTGGAGGTTTGGCGCTGACCACTTCAATGCTTCGATCAAGGCCAACCAACAGAATGTTACTGCCTTTATCACCGCATAAAAAACCCGCATGGACTTGCTACTAACTAACCATGTACCGAATTTAGAAGTCAACATGGAGAAAGGCGATTTCCCTTTCGCAGCGACAAAACTGTTGCGAATAGCATCTACCAGGCCGCCTCGAATCACAAATAGCAGTACGACCCACAAGGGTACGTAATTAAGGTCAAAAAAAACGATCCAAAGCGATATCTCAACGATCCGGTCGATGGCGATATCATACACAGCGCCAAACTCACTGGATTCATTGCGCGCACGCGCCACGTACCCATCCAAAGCATCGGTACTGAACATTAGAACAAGCAAAAAAACATTAAGGTACATCCAGATTGGCGTAAGTTGATAGGTAATTGCGATCACGATTAAAAGGAGCCCCAGTCTCAACGTGGTTATAACGTTGGCGAGGGGCAGATTGGGATAGAACGTCAAAGGTGATGTATTCATGTATCTGCTCACTGTTATTGGTTCGCGCTACCATTCGCATAACCAGGTCGGGGTTGTGCGGTGCGCATTACCTCCGTTGATACGCAATGCAAATTTCATACCGGTTTCTTAATCTACCTCCATGAAGCGCCCTGTGAACCCAACCAATTCTTGCCACCCGCGACCGGGTGCCCCTCAAATCGGTACATCCGGCAACTGTTTTGGTTGGAAAGCCATTCGGCTTCAAACCACCCTCAGCGATTTCCCCCTGCGCCAGAAAACAGTTCTGCTACCTTAATTAGACGCAGAGGAGATTTAGTATGAGCATGTCAAACGCCGAAAAAGTGGTCAAGAACATCCGACGCCAGCCCCCCATCGAAAACAGACAATCATCTCATTCCCGATGGAATAGCCCGGGAATGCAGCGGGTGTGAACAGGGTTGAAAAGGTCATGCCTAAACGCGAGAGCGGCGATTTCACACCAGCGGCTGCTGTACTCCAGGCCAGAAACCACAGGCCTGACAACACTCAGGCTGGTTAATTTGTGACCCTGGACAACGAAGGATTTACGAAGTTACTGGAAAATTGACCGGATCGACTGACTGGCTACCGGGGGAAGCAGATGAAGTTCAAAGCATTGGAAAAATTTCTTCAGAATACCATTTCACGTGGCAGGCTCACCCTGATCAACAGCGACACTCAACGTTATGTTTTTGGCGAACCGGCTACAGATCATCCCGAAGTAACCGTCCGGTTTCTCGATGACAACGTTGCTCGAGAATTGCTGGCCGACTTGCAACTCGGCGCTGGTGAAGCCTATATGGATGGCCGGATGGTTATCGATGAAGGTGACGTCATGGAACTGATACGTCTTATACACATGAACCAGTTGTGGGAAAAAGGCGGACAAATCGATCGGGCACGACCATTGGATAAAGTCCTCGCCCCAATCATCAAGCGTGTGAAACAGTTCAACTTTCGCAGCCGCGCACGCCGCAACACTGCGCATCACTACGATCTGTCGCGTGAACTTTACGAGCACTTCCTGGACGAGGATATGCAGTATAGCTGCGCCTATTTTATCGATTCCAGCAACACCCTGGAGCAGGCGCAGCTCGACAAAAAGTCCCATATTGCCGCAAAATTAGCCCTCCAGCCAGAACACCGGGTCCTCGACATCGGCTGTGGATGGGGCGGCATGGCCCTGTATCTTCATGCCGTTAGCGGGGCAGAAATACTAGGTGTGACACTCAGCCAGGAACAGTTGAAAGTTGCGCGTGAACGGGCTGCAATCAGCGGCGTTACCAGTCGTGTAAAATTTGAGCTCCTGGACTATCGAGATATAGCCAGGTTTTCCGGTCTGAAATTTGACCGTATCGTTTCGGTCGGTATGTTTGAGCATGTCGGGGCCCCCTACTACAGCGAATTTTTCCGTCACACCGCAAACCTGATGACAGATGATGGCGTTATGTTGCTGCACACGATCGGCCGCTTCGGCGAACCGGGATCAACGGATGCTTTCACAACAAAGTATATTTTTCCCGGCGGTTACATTCCTGCACTTTCGGAAATTTTCAAGGCGAGCCAAAAATCCAGCTTGATCGCCACCGATCTGGAAACCCTGCGCCTGCACTACGCTCTGACCCTGCGCCAATGGTATGCTCGTACCACCGCCAGCAAAGACGCCATCGTAGCGCTGTACGACGAGCGATTCTACAGGATGTGGCGCTTCTACCTGGCCGGGGCCACGGCGGGATTCGAATACGGCGACCTGGGCAACTACCAGATCCAGTTTTGCCGCAGTCGGCACGCATTGCCTATCTGTCGGGATTATATGATGGGGCAGGAGCAGAAGTACGGGCAAACGAATGTGGCTCGGGAACGTACTGGCACCTGAAGCCAACTGCGGGACAACCGGATGAAACAGACCTTCATGCCACACGGCCTCTTACCCGTTTGTTGCTATTTACCCCGCCTTCTGAAGACTTACAGCGTATTCTATGGACTCACCTTGCTCAGTGGACAGACCGCAGTCTCAGTCACTTTCTGCCCACAGGCCGTGGAGCTGCTTCGGACGACATTCGCTAGCAAAGCACCCCGTTACAATGTATTGCGGCAACCATGTTGGGCAGGTAATTTTCTGAAAGCAACTAGCCGTGGGCGGCCCCATTGAGCCTCTTCTGGATTATAGCCGGGGGGATTTTATACATTCTCAGCTCGGGAGTATTTTCCTCCCCGAACAAGCCGCAATGATGACACCCTTGCTGTCCCCGCTTTTGCTTCATGGCAGCCCTTTTCACCATAAATACCCCGTGATCGAGTAACACCAATTAGCTTGGCAATGAATCGTCTGGCAGCGCGAATTACACGCGAAACGCGAGCCTTTACCGTGCCAATCAACAGTGTGGTCTAAATAATAATTGAGTTAGGACGGCAAAATAGACGAAAAATCGCTGACTAAATCGCAGTAATCGAACCCGTGGTAGAGACAAGAGCCTGCACTGAGCGACGGTGTGCGGATTTAAACCCGGTATAAATGTTATGTCTCGGCTTTTCACCACTCGCAAAGGTCTTCTACCTCGGCGAGCCCTTTGCTCTAATAACAACCAGTCCGGTAATGCCCATCAGACACAGGGTCATTTCCACCATCAGCGCTGGCGATGTGACGCCCGCCCGAAGAAGCGCCTCAGGGGAAGTGCGCCCACCTAAAGCTGTAGCGACCGGCAGCAGTGCCAGCAGCAGCGCCGTCCAGCGACAGAGCGCGGTCCCGGGATTGCGTTGGCGCCGCCAGAAAGCGAACAGGACTGCCATCACCCAGGCGGTGAGGAACAGCGACAGACGCCCCTGGTAGCTGGAAAACGTGGCAGCGGTGAGCAATCGCGACGTGCACAATATAATGGCCATGGCGAGCGGCAAGCCATAGCAAACACCGGCGATCAGCGGCAGGCGCCAGTCGCCCGCATGCGGCTGAACCCGAAGCTGCCAGATTCGCAAACCGGACACCACGAGAAAGCTCGCCCCCAGGCCAAGTACAGCATACAGTACCTTGAGCAGCAGGCCGCCATAGGACGCGTAATGCAGTGGCGTCATGGCACCGTAGAGTGCCCTGGCCCAGTGGTCGCTGCGCCAGTTGATCACCTCGATCAGCTTTCCGCTGGCCGCACTGACCAGTGCGCCAGGTCGGTATATCAGTGTTTCAGGCAGGGCGCCCAGCACCAGGATTGTCGCATTGCGATCGCCGTAGTGGTTGTAGGCGAGGTATTCGGGTGTGAAGCCCGGCAGGGCTGTCTGCACTGACTGCACCAGGGTACTGGTCGGCAACATGAGTGCTGCTTCACCGCTCGCTTCAAGGGAGATTCCTCCCAGGGCCGTGGTGGCGGACTCGACGTCGCCGCCGAAAGCGACGAAGGCATTGAGCAGTAGCGTAAACCCCACCAGGCCAAGGTAGGTTCCGGTGAAGGCGATCATCAGGTGGAAAGGCAGGCCCCACACGGCCACGGCCTTGTGCAGGTCGGCCCACTTCAGGCGCGTGCTGCGCCACAGGCGCAAGCGCCACATTTCACGGAAAATCTTGCGGTGCATGAATACCCCGGTGCCCAGCGACACCAGCATCGCAACTCCCAGTAAGCCAGTGAGATAACGCCCCCAGGGCGAGGGAAGCAGCAGGTCGGTGTGCAAGCGCTCCAGCAGCAGTGCGATGGACTCCTGGGGGATACTGACCTCTGTACCCTGGCGGGGGTGATAATAGCTGGCCGTCTGGGGGCCGTGGCCGTCTCCCGAGTGCACCGTAATCCAGGGGTGATAGCGGGAGTTGGGTTCGACACTGAAGCCTGTGCCGGGCGCTATGGCACTCCCTGCGTGGGCGACCGCGGCATCCAGCGCGGAGGCATCCAGGCGCTCGGTCGAGGAGAGGCTGCCGGTTTCCCAGGGACGTAGCTCGTCGACAAACAACGAGACTGAGCCGGAGAACAGCACCACGTACAGCACCAGGCCCAGAAACAGGCCAAGCCAGGAATGGACATCGTATAGCGCTTTAAGCGTATCCCGTTGCACCGGCTATTTACCCACAGCCAGGAACACGCTAGTAGCCTGCCAGAGGGGCAGCTACCCCGCCGAGGATGACCAGGCTGACCGCACTGGCGCACACACAAACAGGCTTCCAGCGAGCGTGAGCCAGAAAGATGGCCGCCAGAGTGCTCCAGAACAGTGGCGCAAGCATGGTTGCCAGCAGTGTGTTCTCCAGTGGGGGCAGCGGCAGCCAGCCAGCCAGCGCCAGTCCCAACGCCAGGGCCAGCAGCAAGCTGCTGAGAACGCTACAGATCACTCGCGCCCGGGACAGGTGGTACGCCGCGCGCTCCCCTGTGTGGACTGTGTGTGCAGCAGTTTTCCGCTTGCGCGGCACCGCCGGCCGTCGGCCCCAGGCACGAACCAATAGCAGCGCGAACGCCGCCAGCCCGGCCAAGCCGATGGCTAGGGGAACAAGATGATCCAGGCTCACGCTAGTATTGCCCTGTCGATCAGAACTGGTAGGTGGCCGAAATACCGATGCGCCTTGGGAAACCCAGGGTTGCAGCTATATCACCGGCAGCGGACCGATCATTGTAGACATAGTACTCCTCGTCGAGCAGGTTCTCCGCGAACAGGCTTAGATCCCAGTGGCTGGATCGCCAGCCCAGCTGGGCGTTGGCAACCCAGTAACTGTCGAGGGTTTCCTGCGGCGGGGAACCGAAGCGCGCGAGATACTCATCGATATACTTGGCGTCCGCACCCACGTAGAACCCGGCCTCGTTTTCATAGCGGCCGCCAAGTGCCACATTCCATTCCGGCGCCTCCGGGAAAGGGAATCCGGTGAGGTCGCCGAGAGAGGCATCGACGAAGTCCGTGAATTCAGTGTTGACGTAGCCCACCGACGCGAACCCGGACAGCACCGGCGTGAACTGATACCGGGTCTCGAGCTCAAAGCCGTAGCTTTCCGAGCCGGCGGCATTCACAGTGATCGTCGAAGCAAAGTCCAGCGGCACTTCCTGCAGCTCTACCTGCTGGTCTTCCCAGTCGGAGTAGAACACGTTGGCCGACACACTGAGGCGACCGCTGTCAAAGTTGCCCTTGTAGGACAGTTCGTAGTTCCAGGTGAACTCCGGGTCGTATTCAAATTCGCGGCCGGTGGAGGTCTGAACGCCGGCGCCGCCGGTGCGGAAGCCCTGTTGCACGGTGAAGCCCAACACCTGCCGGTCATCCAGGTCATGGGCGATACCGAGCTTGGGGAGGAACACAAACTCGTCAAATGCCGAGTGCTTATCGGTGCTGACCTGCCCGTTGCGGGAGAAAAAGCTCGTTTCCTCCTGGTCGGTATAGTCTGCCCGGCCGCCGGCGATCAGGCGCCATGTCTCGGTAAAGCGGTAAGTCACTTCGCCAAACGCGGCGTAGTTCGTGGTGTCGCGGGTGCCGCTGCTGACATCGAAGCGACCAAAAGCGTTGCGCGTGGAGTTCAATTCGGCCTGGTCATCGGCAAAGTACAGGCCAGCTACGCCATTGAAGCGTCCACCTTCGTAATTGACCCGGAATTCCTGAGTGAACAATTCCTGTAACTGGTCGCCTTTGGTCACTTCAGTCTCGCCGGCACTGCCTTCATTGACGGAGGGGCGTTCGGTGTCCGAATCGGACCAGGTGGTGAGGGAAGTAAAGCGCAGTGCCGGGTTAATGGCGTGATTGATTTCCAGGATGGCATTGTCGTTATCGGCGGTCCGCGGCTCGGCGTAGACAGGGATATTCACATCCCCGCGATGTTCGTCGTACTCGAAGCCCAGCACCGGGCCCGCGATATCGCGCGGGCTGGGGGAATCCTCGGAGAAGGAGTAGCTGAGCAGAGCCCGGGTATCCGGGGAGTTGCCCGGGAGATAGAGCAGCTTGCCCCGCACCTGGTAGTACTCATCGGTGACGTAATCGTCGTAGCGGTCGAAGCTCTCGTACGTCGGGTAGCTGATATCGCTGTCTTCCCGGGTCTGGTATTCCGCAGCGACGCGAAATGCCAGTTGCCCATCTACGAGGGGGCCACCAAAAGCGAGGGCGGCATTTTTGAGGTCATCCTCGCCATAAATGCCGCGCACGCTGCCACCCCACTCGAACTCCGGATCGCGTGTTTTCACATAGATGGCCCCTCCCAGAGAGGCTCGCCCGCTGAGGGTCGATTGCGGGCCCCGGTAAACTTCCACCTGTTCCACATCCCAGACTCCCCGTGCGCCGCGCCTGGCGCCATTCACCGTCTGCTGGGCGCCATCGATATAAAGGCTGGCCAGGGGATTGCCACCCGGTGTCAGGCCCTCGGAGTTGATGCCCCGGATAATAAAGCCGCCATCGGTCCAGTCGCTGTCCATGACATTTCCGAGGGTCCGGAAAGCCTCGCGAAAGTTGCGCAAATCCAGGTCTTCGATGTCCTGGCGGGAGACCACTCCCACACTACTGAGGGTATCTTCCAATGTATTGGAGGTTCTGCTGCCATAGACCACGATGTGCTCGAGCTCCGGTGACGGCAGGGATTCCTCCTGGGCCGTGGTATTGGCGGCCAGAAGGCAAGCCAGAGCAGCAACTACTGAACGTCGAAGCCGGAGGTCACCAGCATATTGAATGGCGGGGCTGCAGGGCATCGGTTTCTCCATGTGGGTTATTCCCGGTCCAGGTGATCGTGAACGAATATTACAGCAGGGAAGCGCTAATACAAATGATTCTTATTATTAAATGCGACCTGTGCGGTCACTCGTCCGCCAGGCCCTTGTGGCTCAGTACCTAAAACCCTTTGCGGGCTTTCAGTTTGCGCCACCAGAGCACCAGTCCGGTGATACATAAAAGCGTCAACACGATACCCGACGCAAAGATCAATAGCCTGCCGGGCCAGCCAAAGGCTTTGCCGGAGTGCAGTGGATACTGCCACAAAAGAAACACATCCCCCGCCGAACCCGAGGCCGCGTGTTGATCGGCGAGCACCGCGCCGGAAGTTGCATCGATGGTAATCAGGCGACGGCCATAGGGGTCTATATCCCTCGGGTCAAAAGCGCGAGCCATGTACGCGCCAACATGCGGGAAGTAATTGATCACATCAATCTCACGCCCGGCTTCGTCTCGTGCTATTTGCTCCGCGGCTCCAAATGTAACCTCACCTTTGTGCAAAGGTTCGCCGAGTTTTTCCAGGGTGTAGACATGCCGCGAGTTGGTGGGCGATAGCGCATTCACCACACTGACAAACTCGTGATTCCAGGTAAAGAAAAGGCCCGACACCGCCAACATCAGCGTGACCGGGAACAGCCACAGACCGGACGCCCGGTGCAGGTCATACTGAAAGCGGGATCGCCGCGCATTGCGGCGAATCAGAAAGCTTCGGGCCCATTGCTTTAACGCGGGGAAAGAGATGCCAAGCACGAGAAAATGATCGATTAACCACAGGAAGGACACCAGCCCCAGGAACCACAACATCTTGTCGCCCAGAAGCAGGTCCATGTGCAGGTCGTAGAACAGGTTCATGATATTGCGCCGATCAAACGAGGCAGCGCCAAGTACGCGATCCCCCAGTACCTCGCCCGAGAACGGATCGACAAACGCCTGGACGCGCTTTCTTTCCGAGTTTGGAAAAGAGAGGAATACAGCCGTCGTCTCGCCCGGCTTGTCAGGTGGATCGATAAAAACCGCGCTACTTCCCGGCAGGTGTCGTTCCGCGGCTGCCACCATCGCGTCCAGAGACACTGTTGTGCGACGGTGCTGTGTGGTCTTCAGATCCTGATTGAACCAGGTATCCAGCTCGCCATAAAAAACGATGATGGAACCTGTGATGCCCATCAAGGCCAGCCACAGCGCGGCGAACACACCAAACCAGCGGTGCCACAAGACCAGTTTTGGTCGAATTTTCATTGTCATTGGGTAAATTCAGTGCGCCTGAGGCCGGCGCACTGAATGGGACCGGCCAGATGGCGTCACTAGAACAGGACCTTCATGCTTAAACGAAGGTCCCGACCCTGGGCGGACTGGCCGACAATGGCATCGTATCCAGGAATATGGGTGAAATCCTCGACGCTGCCGTGATCGAGGTACTGCTCGTCGAACAGGTTTTTCACTGTGAGAGTCGCTTCGAACCAGTCAATACTGCGAGGCACCCACTGCACATAAACGTCGTGCACGTTGTAACTCGGCTTGTCGATGGCGGCATCTGCTGATTCAACGAAAATGTCGTTGGCATCCGCCACAAACAGCCCCAACCAACCCACCGTAAACGAGTCGGAAGCGGCGTAGGACACATCCACTGTGACCTGGTCGCCGGTGGTGGTGCCGAGATAACCGTAGGCGTATCGGGTCAGCTCTTCACCGTTGAGCTCCGCATCAGTCGATACGTAGTTGACGCTGACCGTGGCCCGCTCCCCCAGATACTGGAAGCCCAGGGTATAGCCATCGGATTCAATGTCGCCCAGGTTTTCGTAGTGGCGGGACCAGGGCAGGGCGTTGCCAATGGCGTCCTCGATCGTTACATCGTGCGCACCGACCGAGAACACCATGTTGTCAAACTGGTAACTCAGCCCCAGCTCAATATTCCGGGCCCGCTCTGCTTCGAGCTCCGGATCGTTGGTAGTGCCAAACAATTTAAAGCCGTCATTGGTTTCCGGGCCGCGCAAGGCCTCGGCATAGCCGCCACTGAAGGTCAGGGACGGGACGATGTCCCAGGCAAAACCGATGTTGGGAGAAAACCCGCTGGCGTCAAAATCTGCGCCTTCTTCATCACTGAGATCAAACTGGTCGTAGCGACTGCCAAAACTCAGCAGCAGAGAATCGGTGAGATTGTAGTGGTCCTGTAGGTAGTAGCCGAGCACAGAACTCGTTTCTTTTTCCTCATCCGGATTGGTGGCCTCGCCGGCGGTGACTTCGTCATCCCGGTAGTCAATCCCGTAGGTCAACTCGTGGAAACCGACGTCACTTTTGTTGCGCAGGTCCAGTCCCCAGGTATCCACCGCACTGGTGTAATTGTCGATCGGGCGGTAGATTTCGAAATCAGTCACATACACGGTAAGGTCGAGGTTCATCCAGTCGACCTCGCCGGGATTAAAAAGATACTTGCCCGTTGTCGTCTTGCGCGTGAACTCGAGGTCCCAGACCGGGTTGGCGGGGCTGGGACCCCACTCCGGACGGCGCAGCTTCTCGCCTTCCTCGTCCAGTTGTTCATAACTCAGACTCAGCTTTTGCGAGCCCCCGATGTTGCCCACCAGCTTCCCGAAGCCGAGTGTCTGCTCCGAAGCGCTGCCAGTGAGAGGATTGCCGTCACCATCTTCCATCTCATCCTGGTCAGAGTAGACGTAACTGGCCATCGCAGACCAGTCCTCACCAAGCCGACCAAAACCTGTAGCGCTGGTTTTGTAACCTTCCGTGTTGGAGAAATAGCCGCCTTTCACACTGCCGCCAAAATCCCTGTCGGGGCCGAGCAATTCTTCGGGATCCTTGGTTTCAAAGCGGATGGCACCGCCCATAGCTCCAGGGCCGTTGGTGGCTTCACCCGCCCCCACCTGAACTTCGACGGCCCGCAACAGCTCTGGCTCGATCGCTATACGACCCGTGTGATGATAGGTCACCCCGGATTGCGTGGCGCCATCAACCATGATGTTGAGAGTGTCCTCACCGAGGTTGCGAACATAGATTTTCTGCGCAACTCCAACTGAGCCCCCAACCAATACTGAAGGCACGTTGCCAAACAGGTCATCCAGGTCGTTGGCCTGGCGGCGCTCAATATCGAGACCGGTTAGAACCGTGTCTATTTTTTCCCCCAGGACCAGCACGTTCTCCAGTTGGGGGTCATCCCCGACCTCTCCTTCGACACTCTGGCCCAGTGCCTCCACGGAGACCCACAGGCCTGCACCGCTTACGGCTGCCACCAGTGTCTTGCGTTCGAATAGCCCCACAACTTTCCCCTATTGCTCGAATTAAAACGCAATAGTAATCATTATCATTTATATTCGCAACCAGCATATGTGCAACGAATTGACACAGGGGAAATATGCCGCAATTAACGCCCGCTATGTATGTCGACTCTCCACCATTACCCGCGACACTGGCATGCATTCAACCAATTTTTTCGACGATCAATTTAATGGACAACACCGACTCCCTACGCAGGACTGGCTTTTGGAGTGCGAGCCTGAAGATTGGTTGGATAAAGTACAGACAGGTACTGCGTCGCTTTTTTCCAAGGGTTCAGTTCAACGCCAGATCAACTATGAAAGGGAGACCCAGTCCATTGCTCCTCTTCCCTGGCGTACTGGTTATATGTCTGTATGAAGGCACTGTAAACGGCCCTGTTTAGACTAATACGATCCAGGCCGACGGCCAAACATCGCCAGCGTTTTCAAAGTCATGACTACCTCATCGTTCTGATTCCACAGGCGACAATCGAAGTACACAACCCCGCGATCCGGCTTCGATTGCGACGGTCGCACTTCGGTAATCCGTGCTTCGCCGGTGAGTTCGTCGCCGGGTCGGACCGGCACCAGCCAGCGCACCTGATCTACTCCCGGAGATCCCAGGCAGGTGGACTCCAGAATGAAACTGTCGCATTGCATACGCATGAAGATGGCAGTGGTCATCCAGCCACTGGCTACCAGCCCATTAAAAATTGAATCTTTCGCCGCTTCCGCATCGGTGTGGAAAGGCTGGGGGTCGTACTTGCTGGCAAATTCAATAATTTCCTGTTCGCTGACCCGATACGGCCTGAACGCGATACACTCACCCTCAACAAAATCCTCAAATGCCTGCGCGACGCCTGTGCTCATATCGTCAACCTCCTTTGCCTGTTCAGATTTCAGGTTCCTGACTATGGTGTATTTAAACCCGTTCCAGCACCAGCGCAATTCCCTGTCCCACCCCGACGCACATCGTACACAGAGCATATCGTCCACCAGTTCGACGCAACTGATACATGGCTGTAGTCACCAGTCTGGCGCCACTCATACCTAAAGGGTGGCCCAGGGCAATAGCACCGCCATTGGGATTCACATGGGCTGCATCGTCCGCAAGCCCCAGTTCCCGGGTGACCGCCAGCCCCTGTGCGGCAAACGCTTCGTTCAGTTCGATCACAGCCATATCAGCCACGGACAAGCCGCAATGTGAAAGTACTTTACGCGTTGCCTCTACCGGACCATAGCCCATTATGCGCGGCTCAATGCCGCTACTGGCCATGCCCAGCACCCGCGCTTGTGGCGTCAATCCATGAGAAACCGCAGCTCGCTTCGAGGCAAGAACCAACGCACAGGCACCGTCATTGACTCCAGAGGCATTGCCGGCAGTAACCGTGCCGCCCTGGCGGAAGGGGGTCGGCAGCCGCGCCAGAGACTCAAGTGTCGAACCGTCACGGGGATGCTCATCTGCAACCACCACAAGCGGCTCACCTCTGCGCTGAGGGATGGTCACCGGCACGATTTCATTCTCGAAATAGCCAGCTGCCTGTGCTTCGGCAGTACGCTGCTGACTTTGCAGAGCGAAAATGTCCTGGGCTTCGCGCCCGATACTAAACTGCTCGGCCACGTGCTCCGCTGTCTCCGGCATTGAATCGATTCCGTAGTGCGCCTGCATCAGCTCATTGACAAAACGCCAGCCGATCGTGGTGTCGTACATTTGGGCATCGCGGCTGAAGGCAGTGCCAGCCTTGGCGATCACAAAAGGCGCCCTGGACATGGACTCTACCCCACCGGCAATTACCAGCTCCGCTTCGCCACATTTGATCGCACGGGCAGCTGTGCCTACCGCATCCATTCCCGATCCGCACAGGCGATTGATGGTCGCGCCGGGCACGGCCACCGGCAGTCCGGCCAGAAGCGCACTCATGCGCGCGACATTGCGATTGTCCTCGCCAGCCTGGTTGGCACATCCATACCAGACGTCATCCACCATCTCCCAGTCTACGTCCGGGTTCCGCTCCATCAAGGCGCGAATCGGTATCGCGCCAAGATCATCCGTCCGCACCGGGGCCAGCGCGCCGCCATAACGGCCGATCGGCGTGCGCACAGCGTCGCAGATAAAAGCTTCGTTCATCAGAGTGCATCTCCTGTCATCATTGTGTGTCTGCTCGCGACCTGGATCGCCCTGTTTCGGGCCGACGCGACTACCAGCGGTATCAGGTGGCTGCAGGGAGAACCCACGGTGGCGCCAACAGTCGCCGCTTGCCATCGTGGCTCCTGGCAATCCCCGGCTCGTCGATATCAACACGGTCCCACAACTCGCAGGTCACCTGCTTGTGCTTCTGGTCCAGGCCTTCACAGTAATTGCTATAGCGGCAAACTATGACTTCGGGTCCGTAGCCGGTTCGGACTTTTTCAAACCAATCCGGGTCAGCCAGTGCCTGGCGGGCCAGGCCGATAATATCTGCCTGGGCATTCTGCAGAATTTCTTCCGCCGCGGAAAAACCGAAGATCCCCCCCGCCACCACCAGGGGAACGTCCTGATTGTTTTCCTTCAGGGTCTGGCGAATTGCCGCTACAGGTTCGATATTGCGACCAAAGGGTCCCTGATGGTCGGAAATATAACCCGGCATGCACTCATAGCCGCTCTGGCCGGTATAGGGGTAGGCCGCCCAGCCCACCTTGGGCTGTTTGGCATCGTCGAACTTGCCGCCCCGGGAAAGCGACAGAAAATCCATTCCCTCTGCCGCGAAACGCTGCGCGAAATAACACGCATCATCCAACTGGTTGCCCCCGGCAATAATTTCATCGCTGAGAAAACGGCAACCAACCGCAAAATCACGCCCGGTCGCATCGCGTACCGCACGGTATACTTCCAGCGGCAGCTTTATCCGGTTTTGGCGGGCACCGCCGTATCCGTCAGCGCGCGTATTGGTAGCTGACAGAAAGGAGGCCATGGTGTAGGCGTGTGCGTAGTGCAACTCAACGCCGTCAAAGCCCGCTGCCTCGGCCCGGCTCGCCGCACTCGCAAACAGGCCCGGCAGGGTTTGAGGCAGCGCTTCGATGGCGGGAATGGAGGTGTCGGTTACTCGCTCGCGGTAACCGTACTGCATATCCTCCCACTCCTTGGGACTCAACACCTGCTGCAGCGCTGTATTGTCCAATTGCATGAGTTGTTCGCGAACTTCCTGTTCATCCGCCTGGGGCAGTTCCAGCGCCGCGCGATGAGCATGGGTGATCACCAGAAAGCGGCGCAGGAATTTTTCCGGGTCGGGTCGACGCCGGATGCCCAGAAAATCAATGATCTGAATCAGCAACCGGGTCTGGTCTTCGCTGGCCTCCCGCACCACCTCCACCAGTTTCCTGAGACCGGGAATATAGCGATCATCGCCGATACGCAGCAGCGGGCCGCTGGGGATATCCCGGATACCGGTCGCCTCAACGACCAGCACGCCGGGTTTGCCGCGAGCGAAGCGCTCGTACCACTGCAGCACATCCTCGGTAACCTCGCCCTCCTCGTTGGAACGCCAGGGCACCATGGCCGGCACCCAGGTTCGCTGGCGCAGAGCCAGCGGCCCCACCTGTAGCGGAGAGAACAACAAGCTGGCCTCGGCTTCAGACTGGCTGGGCCAGTCCTCTTCAACGGCGGTGTATTTGATTCGTTCGGCGGGTTTCCACATGACACAGCCCTCTGTATTAGACGGCTGTAATTTTAAGCTTAAAATGTTTGAGGCACAAGCGCGAGACGCTACAGCCCCCGTTTGACCTGGTTGAGAAGCAGCATCAGCTGGTCGACTTCATCGCTTTCCAGATGGCCCAGCATCTGGATAATCCACTGCTCATGTTGCGCTGCCATCGCGGTGAATGCGCGTCGACCCCTGGGGGTCAGTTTAACCATGAAGGTACGTCGGTTGTTGGGCACCGGGCTGCGGTCAATGAGCCCCTCCCTCACCAGTTGCGCCGCGATACCGGACACATTGCCCCCGGAGACCATCATGCGCCTGGACAAATCCCCCATGGTCAGGCCCTCGGGAACACGCGCTAACTGGGCCATGAAGTCAAAGCGCGGAAGGGTCGTATTGAACTCCTCCCGCAGGGCGCTGCGCAAACGGGATTCGATCAGGCTCGAGCAGGTCAACAGGCGCAACCAGAGCTTGGTCGAGTGGTGGTCATCCTCATGCAGACGCGTCTCGTGGTCTAGACTGACTACCTCCGGTTCCTGACTCATGGTTTTTAACGGCCTTATATTTTATATCTAAAATGTTTGCGCTATACTCGCATCATGCTTTAAGCTTAAACCATTATTACCAATCTGGCGAGCCATACCATCCAACGGGTGGAGTGAATGGGGAACTCTATGAAAATTGTTTGTTTAGGGGGCGGACCCTCCGGGCTCTACCTGGCCATATCCATGAAACTGCGCAATCCCGCCCACGATATTACAGTGCATGAGCGCAACCGCCCCGACGACACCTTTGGTTGGGGTGTGGTATTCAGCGACCAGACCGTTGAAAACCTCAAAGCCAACGACCCGATCAGCGGCGAGAAGATCGCCAATGAATTCATAGACTGGGACTTGATCGACTGCTATTTCCGCGGTGAACTGGAGCGCTCTGATGGTCATGGCTTTATCGGCCTCGGCCGCAAGCGAATGCTGCAAATCATGCACGAGCGCTGCCGTGAACTCGGGGTGAAGCTGGAATTTGAGAGTGAGTTCAGTCCGGAAGATGTCGACACCCGATTTGCCGACGCCGATGTGGTGGTGGCCGCTGACGGCATTAACTCGCGGATTCGCAATTCCGACCTCGAGACCTTCGACTGCAGTGTCGACGTACGCAGCAACAAGTTTGTCTGGTTGGGAACCAAACAAACCTTCCGTGACGCCTTCACCTTTATCTTTGAGGAAACCGAGCACGGCTGGATCTGGGCCCACGCTTACCAGTTCGATGAGGAGACCTCCACCTTCATTGTGGAGTGTAACCCCGACGTTTACGACGCCTTCGGCTTCGAGCATATGAGCCATGAAGAAAGTGCAGAAACCTGCCGCAGGGTGTTTGAAAAATACCTCGGCGGCCACCCCCTGCTCACCAACTCAGCCCACGTTCGCGGTTCCGCCTGGATTAACTTTCCCCATGTTCTGTGTCGGAACTGGGTGAAAAATGAACGCCTGGTACTGATAGGCGATGCCGCCCACACCGCACACTTTTCCATCGGCTCCGGCACCAAGCTGGGGCTGGAGGACGCCATTGCCCTGGCGGATCACCTGACCCGCGACGCCACGATTGGCGAGGCTCTGCACGCCTACCAGGCGGAGCGCGAGATAGATGCCCTGCGTCTGCAGAACAGCGCCCGCAACGCAATGATCTGGTTTGAAAACGTACCGCGCTACGCCGGCGCTTTCGACCTGAAGCAGTTCAACTACTCCATGCTGACCCGAAGCCAGCGCGTGAGTCACGAAAACCTGCGCCTGCGTGATAAAAGCTGGTTGGAAGGCATGGAAAAGCACCTCGCGAAACGCGTTCTGGGTGACGACTTTGATGAGGCGTTACCCCCGATGTTCCTGCCCTACAAACTACGCGAAATGGATCTGATCAACCGGGTAGTGGCCTCACCGATGTCAATGTACAGCGCGGTGGACGGTCTGCCTGACGACTGGCACCTGGTGCATTATGGCGCTCTGGCCAAGGGCGGAGCCGGGCTTGTGTATACCGAGATGACTGACACATCCCCGGAAGGACGCATTACCCCGGGATGCGCCGGCATCTGGAATGACGAGCAGGAATTGGGCTGGAAGCGAATCGTCGATTTCATACACAAACATACCCAGGCCCGCTTCTGCCTGCAAATTGGCCACGCTGGCGCCAAGGGTGCCACCAAGGAGCCCTGGAAATGGGACCCAGCCATTCTGGATGAACCTCTGGCCGAAGCCGAACAATGGCCACTGGTATCGGCTTCGGCCATTCCCTACGACAGCTATAGCCCGGTACCAACGGCGCTGACCCGGGAAATGATGGATGAGATTGTCGAACAGCATGTTGCCGCTACGCAACGCGCGCAACGCGCCGGTTTCGACATGATAGAGCTGCACGCCGCCCACGGCTATCTGATCAGTTCATTCATTACGCCAGTCATGAACCAGCGCGATGACGAGTATGGCGGCAGTCTGGAAAACCGTCTGCGCTTCCCGCTGGAAGTGTTCCGCAGCATGCGTGAGGTGTGGCCGGCAGGCAAACCCATGTCAGTGCGCATCTCTGCCTGTGACTGGATGGCGGAAGAAGGCAATACCGAAGAAGATGCCGTGGCCATCGCGCGCGCCTTCAGTGAGGCTGGCGCCGACATCATCGACGTGTCCAGCGGACAGGTGTCGCACGACGCCAAACCACTGCCTGGTCGTATGTTCCAGACCCCCCTGTCGGATCGTATCCGCAATGAGGGCGGGATCGCCACTATGGCCGTAGGCAATATCTATGAAGTTGACCATGTAAACAGCATCATCGCCGCTGGCCGCGCCGACCTGGTGTGCCTGGCGCGGCCTCATCTGGCGGACCCGAACTGGACACTGCGCGCCGCTGCAGAAATGGGGCACACAGGTACCGGCGTCACAGAACCGCACCAGTACTTCCTCGGCTATCGTCAGCTCCATGTCAATCTGGCACGGACGCGCGAAATGGCGGCCAGCG
>Ga0115567_10002768_pt1 | contig 17379 bp, 21 predicted proteins | sample COGITO_mtgs_1204_2_FD_88679 | JGI IMG/M metagenome (GOLD analysis project Ga0115567, IMG submission 88679) | Pelagic marine microbial communities from North Sea - COGITO_mtgs_120412 | ecosystem: Environmental > Aquatic > Marine > Epipelagic | place: Germany:Helgoland, sampling site Kabeltonne... | reverse complement strand
ACGTGCGCGCGTCCCGTTAGTGGTGTGGGCCTGGGACTTAGTTATTATCCGGCTTCACTGCTGTGGTCCCCCGGCCCCCGCCCGTCGCCAGTTTTTCGCTCTGCGGTTTGCGACTGTTTGCCATTAAACGTATCTGTCTCTTTGTGGCGGTAGATCTCGTTAAGGCTCACTGGGAAGTATTGGGCTGCGCCCTTTGCCTCCTCACTGCTCGCGCGATCCCGCGCACGGGCCCGGTGTGGGGTTGGGGCTTTTGCCCCGGCTCCCGCCGCCCACGTGCGCGCGTCCCGTTAGTGGTGTGGGCCTGGGAACTTTTTGTTATACGGCTTCTCTGCTATGGTCTCCCGGCCCCCGCCCGCCGCCAGTTTTTCGCTTTGCGATATGTGACTGTTTGTCATTAAACATATCTGTCTCTCTTTAGGGTTACAAAGAACTGTGTGTAGTGTTGAGTACTTGTGTCAAGTCTCAGCGGTGCCGACCTTCAATGAATTCATCTCTCCGGCTGACTTCGTTCAATAGAGTGCGCGAGCTCTGGAGTACGGATTTACTGAACCCACTCCCTCGCTGCCTCGCTGCCTCGCTGCCTCGCTGCCTGCCTGCCACCCTCCCTCCCTCCCTCAAAACGGTTGAGAGCCCTCATAACCCGGCTAGTCCTTGGGGAAGGCTAAAGTTAGGAAATGCTAGATCCTACCAGCCCCGCACCCCTTAACACCCGTGCTACGCACTGACGCCTCTGGCAGCGCAGAATCTGCGAGCCACTAGGACCAGGAACCTTAGTCATCCATCGCAGCGCACAGCTCCATGAACTCGATGGTCCACTTCTTGTACAGCGCCATGACCTGCTCAAAACGAGAGGGCAACAGGGACATGCAGGTCAGGGTGGGGGTCTTCATTCTACCCCGCGCAAGACCCTGCAAGAGTGAAACTGCATAGGCGCGCGAATCAAGGGCGCGGGTCGTGACTGCACCTTCGCGATGAAGGCCTCGAGGTGGAAGATTGGCTTTGAGCCCAGTTGCATCCGGTGCTCAAAAAAAGCTGCCTGCGGACATGGTGCTCAGCAAGACTTTCGGAACACTAGCCCGTCGGGTTCGGGGGCGGTTTTTCACTGCGCCAACCCGTTTAGAAATGGGATGGGTTTCTCCGTGCGCGCAGCGCACCTGCTGCAGTATCGCAGGCTTGATCGAGTCATCCATTTTCTTGAGCAGCTCCACAGTGAGACGCTGCAACAGACGGGGATAGCGGTGGTACATGTCAGTCCGCAGCGCAGAGCTGAGCTGTTGGGCGTGGGGCGCCAAATGTTGAACACCAGAGGAGAGCCGGCACAGGCCTGGATAATCATCTCAGCTGGGATGCAGCAGGCAAGGAGATCGTAGAGCTGCCCGCGGACGGTCATGAGCATCCTGGGCGACTGTTCCTGCAGGATGTTATCGCCGATTATGCCTACCATTGCCTCCCAGTCCGCCACCTGCGGAGCTGTACCCTCCGCGATCGTGTGCCCGTGCTTCACGTGCATCGCCTCCATCATGAGAATCGCTTTCCGCAGATTGCGTCCCGAAGTTGCAGCTATCCGCTCTTGGACATCTTTGGGTAGCCCCGCCTTGCCGCCCTCCTTCTTGTAAATCTTCTCAAGCACACCCGAGACCTGCGCCACTGTTGGGGCAGGGACTCGCAAGCAGACGCAACGACTTCGCAGTGGCTCGATCACCTGCGACCAGCCCCAGAGTACAGTGAGCGCCAGACCAGGATTAAAGACTGCGCGAGGCGGGTTAGCACCCGGGCAATTGGGATGTGCCTCTGAGGCTACAACAAGCATGCATCGGAGTCGCGGCCTGGGCATGCCTTGCAGGCGTTGTTGCAGACCAAGATGAAGCGGCAGGCTGCAGTGTACTTTTCCATCGTCCGGCGAAGTGCAGCTTGGCCATCGCGTGACATCTTATCGACCTCGTTGAGAAGCACTACTTTGAAGCCTGCGCTTTGTGCATTGCTTGGCGCGTGGCTCTGGGCGATTTCTTTGATCACCTCCTGAGCCACATCGCGGTCTCTGCCGCCACAGTGGCGCATCAGCGCCGCATTGAGACACGATGGTCTGAATTATAGCTGCCACAGATGCAACTTTCCAGACAGGTGCGGTCTTATGGTAGGGGCTGACCTGTACGGCCCAACGTCGGAGGGGTTCATCTCGAGGTGGTAATTGGACGAAATGAAGGTAATCTCGACAGTCGAGGACTTAAACTTGAACGGCCGCACATCAACCTTGAGTTTTTCCACACCAGCGCCGTAAATCTCACGCAGCAGGGCCATCACCTGCCGAGAGAGCGCTTTGGTGCTCAGTTGAAATCTTGGAGTGGAAGCATCAGCTGATAATTATTAGTTCCATGCTCCATTCGTCCTTTTCCGGGGCAAAATCTTGGAAACATGACGGCAGCAACAAGCACAGCAAAAGAATCTTGTAAGTTTGCCTAGTTGGTGTGCCGGTGTCCTGCAGGCCTGGCGCTGGTTGCTCACCCTGGTCTTCTTGCCAGCGCCCGATGGCCCATAAAACAGAAGATGGCTCATGCGGTTCACACTCTCCTTGCTCGCCATGCGGCGTAGCTGGTCGGTCAGATCGCCATGGTAATCGAGCTTGTCGAGCTGATTCGGCCGGTATTTGTCCACCCACAGCATTGTGCAGGCTGCGCAGGACAGGGCAAGCCCGCCACTCGCCCGTTGTTTTCCCGCGAGATTTGCTCCAAACCTTGGAGCTATTTTCCTTGTGTCCCGCTGCGCAATTGGAGTGCTTTACAAAAAGTAAGGGACTGACGGTCAGTCCGATGTGGTCAGTCACTGGCCACATCGGTGCATCTTGACCGTGCAGTTGGGTGATTTGGGATCATGGCGCTCCGTGCCAATATCTGCGATCTTTATGCGAGGTCCGTAAGTTCGTGTGAAGGCCTGGCCAAATTATGGTTGGCAGTCTTCATCCCCGGCTAGACTGGATGTCCCCGGGAGGTGGAGCAGCGCTGCACAAGTTCTAGCTTGAATTGTAATAGATTCGGTTTATGCCGCACCGGATCTGCAGTCATCTCAACTCTGTATCGCCGGCCACCCCCCGCATCTCGACTGCCTTTTCCACCCGCTCCGCCCATTCTGAGGCCACTGCCACGCCAACTCTCAGCACGCGCGATTGCTTGCCACGTTGCCCACCGCAACGCCGACCTGCGCTGGAAGTCGCCTTCGACGCTTCTTTACCCTCAGAACCACGTTTGGTTCTCCCTGCCATGGGCCCTCTCCCACCGTCTGTGGACTTTTCATCGTCTGTCTTGCTCACATCTACCTCACGAGCATGTCGAATACACAGCCCGTTGCTCTGGCGCGCTTGTTTGTTGCACCTGCACAGAAAACATTGTGTGACACCTTCAGCAAACACCGGCGTGATTAGAATCGCGCCGCTTGCCCAAGGCGGCTCACCCAGGGCGTGAGCAGCGCGAGTGTTTGAGGTCGACGTGGCCGGCGGCCCTGCGCGACAGACGAAACCTGTGCTGAGCACTCCAATTGCGCAGCGGCCCGACGCAGCGACAAACGGTGCAGGCAAGACCTGTGCTCCCTACAGAAGCGTGGCCCTTTCACGTCACCCGGCGCACCGAATGAAGGTTGCCGCGCGCAGCCCAGCGCATGCGCGCAAGCTCGAACCTGTGCCTCCCGTACTTTACTTGACATGCACGCGGCACAAAGAACGGAAGCTCAAACGGGGAAGAACTGCGTGAAAAAAAATGTGGCAAATATTCGCGATGGTCCTTCAAAAAGGCGCGGGAATTCTGGCGTCTTGCAGGAGTTGGCGCTGCGCGGGCTAGCACCTTCAGGTTTACGTCAGAGGAACTGCGGTGAGCCGTGCATGTTTCCGCGCCCCCGCCATCCCTCGAACCGAAAATTGCGACTGACGTACAGCCCTCTGGATGGCTGCAGATCCGTGAGCGCAGATCGACCTCTGTTGACTCACGATGTCGCCTGCACGCGACGGGTGCAAAGCCTGCACGCCCAAAGAGCGCTTGCCGGGCGCAACTCGCTGCGCGGCAGCTTCTCGACACGACATTTACATCTGATGCCCCACGATGCGCCGCACAAAAGCGAGCGCGGGCTTCCCCGGCAGGCGCGAACGAAGGAACGGTCGTGCACCTGCGAGTCTCCGCAGCTTCAACAGCCGCTTCGCAGTGGCTTGTGTGTTGCGCACGGGCAAGAGCATTTAGCGCTTATTCGGGGTTTGACCGCGGGGCCTCGCAGGAACGAGCCAGCACAATGAAATGCCTCTCCTGCCTGTGCACACCGCAAAATGCGGGCAAGCTCCGCTTGCCCGCGTAGCTTGCACGCTGTGTGCAGCCGTCTGCCTTGCACAATCCGTAGGAGTAGATTATCCCGTGGCTCGCGTTGCGGTGTGTCGGACAGAATCGCGCTTGCCCTGCTCAAATAATGGAGTCAGCACTATGGACTTGTTTCGTTCTGCATTCACGCGGTCCAAGTGGTCTGCCGCGAGGAGCAATCAAACCTTTGCCGTCCTTGTCCGCATACTTGGCTCGCTTCTTACAGCCCTCGGTGTGGCACCAGGCGCGCGAAAGCCGATTCGGGTGCGACTGCCGCAACGACGGGAGTGCAGATTCTGCAAAGCAAGGCGCCGAGACGTACGTGAAAAAAGCAATGAAGGCAACCAGGTACCCGCCACGCACCATGCCAGGGTTCCCTGGGAGCTTTCGATGCAAGCCCTTCAAGCCAAGGACCCAAGCCCGGATTCCGGGCGAGAAGGGACTATTCCATCGTGTTCACCGCACGAAAGTGCTACGTGCCAAACAATCTATTCCCCCGGGTCGGTGATGTTGACGCCGCGCACAGCAACCTTACTCCACACCAACGAAAAAGCTGCATATATTGCAAAAAGTAATTCAAAAAGTGTCAAAAACACTGCGTACGGGAGCTCTGCGCTGCAGAAGCATCACGTCGTGTGGGCGGCCCAAACAATGAAATCAGATGTAAGAGAACGGCGGAGAGATGCAGAAGAAAGGTCCCTTCGAGATTACCCTATCGCGTACACGGTCTTGCCCGACGAGTACGACGACAAGACTCGGGATGGCAGCAGGCGCTCTAACTTCATCGGGCTTTCGTGGGACTGCAGCCCGTTGCGCCACTGCTTCGGGGTGAGCTTTTGGTTATTCGTGTTTTTGCAGGCCATCGTACTGTTAATGTTCGGGTCAATGCTGTTCGAAATGCAGAACCTCGCGGTCTCTGAGTGTGCTGCAAAAATTCCCGAGACCGACGAAGCAATCTCGCGGCGAAACAAGATCGCGAGGAGGACGCACGAAGCACTGGCTGTCGCGGTCATAGTTCGCAATAGTTCAGCGGGTGGTGTTGAGATTTGGACACGATCTCGGCAGAACGATGGAACTGGGCGCGACCCGATGTACGACGGGCGGTGGGAGACGCTGGGACGGTCACTAGACCATGGGGAGTCACCAGTGTACGCGATCGGGCTTGCTTTCAAGGACGTATTCGACATTAGCAGTGACGAATTGACAGAGGTGCGAGTCGTCGGTCTCAGGCCGGGGGACATCGAGTACAGTGTCACAGGGCAGCATCCGTCGAGCACGCCAAACCAAGTCGTGACAGATCGCTACTTTTCCCTGCGGCATCCGTTCATGTACGTGCAAGCATTGCAGGGCACAACACCTTGGAGTGCAATTGGTATGGTAGCTTTGGTGCATGAAATGCTGGAGACGCACCGCCAGCCCTTTGGCGCGCCAAAGATCCTGCAGCGCTGGTGGCGCCCCGGGGAGCTGCTGCAGGAGCTCGACCTCTTCCCGCACAACTTCGTTGGCATCCACTACCCTATTCTACGCCAGGGTATGCGCCTGCTCCATGCCGCCACCCAGCTGCCCTATCTCGCCTCGCGGCGCGACCTGCGAGCCGCGAAAGTGTCTCCGACGAGCCGGCCCCAGTATCGACAAACACGCCTCGCTGCACGCGGATGATCGCCATCGCCCACTCGCAGTGGCGCAGGATCTGTCTGAGGGGCGCCTCTCGCTGCAAGTTGAGGGTCTGCAGCGTGGTGCGCTGCGCGCGTCCAAGTACCGCCAAGACGGCACGTTCGCTGATGCGGCGGACGCGGCACCAAAGGCGCCTGCAGCGGGGAAAGCCGCCGCACCGGACTGAGGGTCTCTGAGCGCTGCTCGCTCACACAGCAACTCGCAGGTGAAAAGTAGTAGACCATCTACCAAGATGGTGTCCCCCTCTGGTGCCAGATATATGAATTGTTTACAGAATCGCACGGCGGCCGGGCAATCGCTTCTGCCTTGGGGCGGTGCCGAGCAAACAACGTGCCCTGGCCGCCTGCCTGCGAGCTCAGGCCTTTTGCACGAACCCTGGTGGAGCAGCGAGTTGGTCATGAAGTGATTTGGTCTGGTGCTTGTACAGCTCCTTTGCGACCTTGATTTCCTGGTGCTGCTTCTGCTTCATCGCCGCCCAGCGCTCCTCTTCACGTGAGTCCTGCGTGTCGTGGCGTTCTTGAAGCTCCTGTATCTGTTTGAGCTGCTCCTTGCGGTCTGAGAGCATTTCCTTGATCTTTGATTCTAAGTCGGCCTTGTCATCCTCTCCCTGCACAGCTTTTCGCACTGCAAAAGCAAGCGACGACTCGTACAGCGTCTGGTACCCCGCGATACGCATGCGCGCTTCATCCCGAATGCGCAAAAAGAGCAGCCCACGCTCTGCACACTCGATGGTTACCTGGCGGATCAGTTCATCGAATGTCTGCGCGTAGAGCTCCTCCCGGATCGTGCAGATCCCTGAGTCCCGGGCCCGCCGCAGTTGTAGCCGCTGGTCGAGCTTCTCGCCCAGTGCGATCGCATCCGAACGCGTCGGAGGCTGCGCGGACACATACTGCACCCACAGCTCCCCGTCCTCTGTCCACTCACGCGGGGGCAGAATGGCGTTGAGAATATCGTCTGTTTGCAGCGCCTTGCCCTTCTTGTCCAGCGCCAGTGAGTCGTCCTTGCCCTGCTCAGTCAGCGCTGCTTCAGCGGGACCACGGCTACGGCAGCGAACTAGATGGGGAAGGCCGGTCACACCTTATTCCCCTTCGCCTTGTCCTTGGTCGACGAAACTAGTACGGGCTTGTCGTACTTGACTAGGCTTTCCACTGGAGGGATCATCCTGCCCGCTCCCTCGCTGGGTACCCGAGTTTTGTTGCGACAGTGCCCGGGTGTTTTTCTTCACGCCGCGTGTTGCGATTCCACCAGTCGCCTTCTCCCAGCGGTGCTCTGGCCTCGCCAAATCGCGTTGCGACAAACACAGAACCCGTACGGTCGCCCAGTCCTTGCTCCCGCCCTGGCGCCGTCAACGGTTTGATTCACACCCCTCTTTCATTATGGGAAATGGGAAATTCGGTCTGACTGATGTTCCGAAGAGCATGCGGGGAGATAGGCGCAGCCCAAACAGCCAATTTACCGGCACGTGGCTTGCTTTACCGGCACGTGGCCTGCACGAAAAGGAGAGGAATGCAACGGCCGAAAACGGATTCGGGTTCACGGGATTGTTTGACACTTGCTGCACACCAGTGTGCGATTTCCAAGACCCGTTGGTCGCCCCAGGGAAGAAGCGTACTGCCCTAAAAGCATATGGTGGAGGAGCAAACTCTGACAAGCGTGAGACACTTTTGGCGACTGTGCCAGGAGTAGCGGGCGTCGATCCACCGTCTGAGGTTTCACTGGCGTGCTGCACGGCTGTGTGTGACTTTCCGGACGATCTACACAGCTGGAATAAAAGAACGAATGCGCCAGACCGCCATCAAGGAAACTCCGTGCTCAAGAACGAGGCTGTGCTCAAGCGTGGGGGGGGAAAGGCGGCTGCAGCTGGTGAACTGGCCCGCGACATTCAGCGTCTCCCGTACGCCCCATCCCAGCAACCAATCCGGCAACGCCCACGAAATTACAGCGCCAACAGGGCCCGGTGGGTCTTATCGCTGGACCCTGGGTCTTGAGATAATTGGCGGCGCCACTGTGTGCAGTGAGGTGAAAGGGCAGCTGGACGATACAATGGCGTTGCTTCGGCGGCGGATCCGCGAGCATGACCAGGCGAATGGAAACCCGCATTTGGAGATGTCGGCAGATGAGGGTAACGCACTAAAGCGTCTAGTCGAGCGACTGGATGAAGAGCACAAGCAGCTCATGGCTCGCATCAAGAAAAACGGAGGGATGTCTGGGCTGAGGTAGGCAGGCGGATGTAGTTTTCCAGAAACTATCGAGCATACCAACGGAGCTTCAGGATGCGATTCTACGGGGGAGTACAAACTTTCGAGGAGCAGGCCCTGATGAGGAGCCGCATGCCGCACTTGGAAGATGAGGATTCGAGCTGTGCTGTTTCTGCCGTGTAAATGGTGAAGACGTAAATTGAATATCCTGGGTGCAAGTCTTTTCAATTAAGGACCGTGATTGCGCCCGGCTCCCCAGCGCGTCTGCGGCCGACTACCCGTTGGCCGAGTCCCCCATCCGTATTGTGTGCCTTACAAGGCTCAAACTTTACCCCCCGCCCCACAATTTCGCTCGCGCCTCGCCGCTCCGCCTGTCGCTCCACCTCTGAGCCCCTGCCGCTGCGGATTCGTCAGCAGCTTCTGTGACGGGAGGCTCCTCCTCCTGTAGGGGGCGCGGCACGCGTGTGCGGCGCTGAATTTCTGCAAGTGTTGTGTCGTCGTCAAGCTGGGTGTGTGTCAGCATGTCTGTGTGCGTCAGCACATCTGCCAGCGTGTCGTCTGCCAGCGTGTGCGTATCGAGCTCCGTTGCCGCGTCAATCCCTTGCAGGATACGTCCACGCTCGCTTGCCGTCGGCGCGGCGCCCCCGATCACCGCCAGCCACCCACGGGGAATGGCTCCGTCTGAGGGTGCGGCCATGCCTCTGAGAATTCCGCGCACGGGCGGCGCCTCGTGCGAAGCCTGCACGTCGCTGAGGTCACTGGAACGGTAGTAATCACCTATCTCCGACTGCGTCTCTTCTGGGAACGAGAGTGATGAATACCCACTCTCGTCCCTCGCTTGAAGTCGGCTCGCCTTGTCAGCGCGCCCCGCGAGCCCCTCGAGGCGCGCTCGCTGGCGCTGCGCGTTGAGGTGCATATAGTGCTGTGCGCGCTGCTCTGTCGGCAGCACTGCAGGCTTAGGCAGCCTCGGGCTCTTGAGCCCAGTGCGCACCTCTCCGGGCCGAACGGAGCCGCTGGGCTGTGCACCGTTTGCCCAAGGTCCTGCCTGAGGATCGCTGGCGCCGCGGCTGAGCCCCAGCTTGTTGCTTGCGGGGACCCGCTCGCCTCCGCGAGGCGAGCGGCGCGGCCCGCCCTGTGCGGACTTGACTGGGACTTCCACAGGCCGCAGCTGCTGTCTTGCCAGGTGCTCGGCTACGGTCGGGCGTTGCACGGGCCGCTCCCCGCGCGGAGTTACGCCAGCACGCGGACGCGGGGAGGAAGGGTCTGCCTTGCTCCCCGCACGCGACGCCACTCCGTCGGCGTCCGGGGCGGCCGGCGGCGGCGGCGCAGGGAGATGCGATAGGTTTCCGAAGATATCGGGATGGTGCGCCGAGTAGAACTCCTCAGCATTCGTCAGGAGGTACGAGTCCTCCGCGTCACGCGTGAGCAAGTGCTCAAGTTTGCGCTGCACCTGCTCGAGGTGCGTGCTCCGCTCTGGCACGTGTGCTTGGATGGCCTCGAAATCCGCTGACGACGCCTCAAGGCGCGAGACGCGGAGATGGATGGCATGCATCTCGGCATTGAGCAACCGCGAGAGATCGCGCACAACTTGCACCTCCATTGCCTGCTGGCGCAGCCGGCCGCGATTGCGCCGCACACTCAGCTCGACCATCAGCTCCTCGACGTGCACCAGTTGTCGCAGGTCCGAAAAACGCCGCGCTGCCTGAACGAGCCCTGCTCGTTCGGCCGCTAGCAGCTCCACGCATGCGTCGAGTTCCTGGACGTCCTGCCGCAGCGCGTCGCGCTGCAACCCGCTCTGCACCTTCTGACGCCGCGCCTCGCGAACGCGGAATGCACAACAGAGCGCGATCAGGAGCACAAGTGCGAGCGCGCCTGCGCCGCCCCCGATAGCCAGCGCGATCCACAATGGGGCCGGGCATTGAGACGTGACGCCGTGCGGCGAGTTCACGCCGTTGTTACGGAGACGCAGCAGGGTGGCACCAATCGCCGAGTCCGTCGTGTTGCCGAGTAGCAACGCGAGCGGGGCGTCGGCTGCCGCCGGGCAATAACCGGAGGGAGTAGAAGGATGAGGATGGTGAACAGAGAAATAAGGCGAGGTAGTGGTGCCTGGGCCGCACGCCAGGGCAGGAGTGCTGAAGATTGCGGGATGCGGCTGGGCCAGGTCTGGGCAGGAGGGGGACAGAAGGCCACAGAAGGAGGACAGGGGAACGGGGCCCGTGAGCGGTGGAAGCATCGCAGGAGCGACGGCGACGGCACCAGTGCGAATGTAGGCGAGGAGGATGAGGTTTGAGCCTCGGAGATGCGTGATGGCGAGGCGGCCGTCCCCGACATCGAGCTCGTTGCGCGGGAGGCTGACCTCTAGTGCGCCGCCCGCGGCTCCAACTGCCTCAAGCTCCACCTCGTAGAACACGCCAGGGGTCGATGCGGGTACCGTTCCTGTTGCTCGCTGAACCAACACCCTGCAGCAGGCCGCGCGCAATGACGCTTGGCGTTGGCGCGGCCTCCACGGCACTGCAGTGGGATCAGGGCGGTGGGAGCAAAGGCGGGGCACGGGACGCTCACCCGGCATGCAACAGCGCCTGCGCCAGCGCAGGGTGGGACTCCCAGATCGCGAGGCTCGCTTCGGCAGGGCGCAAGCCCGGGGGTACGCTTGCCGCGCTGGGCGGTGGCCACAGCGCGCTGCGCCCGGCTGGAAGGGTGGAAGCCTCTGCCGGCGCGGTTGTGAGAGGCGTGTCAGGATCCATGCCTGGGTGGAACACCAGCGCCCCTGCGCGATCCAATAAGAAGCACTCAGCCGTCTCAACGTCGCCAGTGCCGGCTTCCCCCGAGCAGAGCTCCCCAGCGCTCGTCTCCACCATCGCGGCGAGGGCTCGCAGTCCGATGCCAGCACCCACCGCACCAACCACCGCGGGTGGACCGGCCATCTCGCCTCCCTCCGCATCAGGCACCGGCGCGGGCGTTGCAAGTGCCCTCGCGATCATGACTTGTGGCCCGGAATGTGACAAGCACCCGCCGGTGGGGCCCAAGGCGGCACAGGCAGCTGGCGGTGATACCGTCACCTCGTCTGGGCGGCGAAGAGCGCGCGCGAACCACTCCTGGGCCCGCACGTCGAGGGTCGGCAGCGCGGGTGGCGCGGCGGGCCATCCCGCGCATGCGCCTGAGGCAGCGAGGGCGACAGCGAGCGACGTGGCCCCCGTGCGGGCTGCCGCGCCTGCGGTGAGACGCGCGGAGTCCCAGCGCGCGGCGAGGCGGCGCACGAGTGCGGCGTCGCGCCGCGCCCGAAAGGTGGGTCCACCGCCCGCAAGCGCCTGGGCGCCAGAAGACGCAAGAGCCGTCTCAAGTTCCGATGCGCTGAAGTCGCTGGCGGCCCACGCCTGTAGCGCGGCGTCGGCCCCGGCGCGCGAAGCAGGCGCCTCGACAAGGTAGCGAGCAGGGTCCTCAAACGCCCCGGGCGGCAGCTGCAGCGCAAAGGTCGAGGATAGTCCCTCGGATCCAGCGGTGCCGGGCGCGATCGCGGGCGCGTAGAGAAGAGGCGGCGCGAGATCCGGCGGCAGGGGCCAGCGGGGCGTACGCAGGCGGAACACAAGAGTGTCTGCAGGCTCCGAGGGCTCTGCGGCCGGGGCAGGCACGTCCCACACGAGTATGTACCCCGCGAGAGAAGTACCAGGCACCGGCGCGGAGCAGAGCGCTACTCGTGAAGGCTCCGCGGCTCCCTGAAAGATGCCCTCGTGCACCAACCGCGCTGCCGTGCTGCTGCCCGCGCGCGTGGCGCCACGCCGGTCCAGCACTCCAAGTGCACACGAGCGCTCGCCCTTGAGCACACGCGAGAAGAGGCTCTCGGTGTGCGTGGCAGGCACCTGTGGCAGCGGTGTTGTTGTGTTGGCGGTGGTCCAGCCGCTGCCCCCTTCGCCCTCGGCCTCCCAGGCGAAAGCCCGCGCGAAGCCGCCGCGCGTTCCTCCAGCGGAGTCAGGAAGGTCGGCCGGTGGCTGCACGAGGGGGTGCGCCAGCAACAACCCGGGCTGTGTGTTCCGCATTGCAAGAGCCGCGTGCGCACTCAGTGTTCCCGTATCATTGCGCTCCGTCGCATCCCACTGCGCCAGCTCGGTCCAGATGGCCTCCAGGTCGAAAACAGCCCTCGCTACTCCGTGCAGAATCAGCTGCCGGCCCTGCGCGGACGCGGAGCTGCCGCCGCTGCCAACAGTGTGGGAGAGCAGGACTGGCGCCGCGAGGGTGAGCACGTGCCGCCCGTGCGCGGCTGAAAACTCTGGTGCAGGCGTCTGCAGTTCCGTTGCGGGCCTCTCGCGCGTCTGTGCGTCGAGGAGGTGTGCCGCCGCCTGGAAGGCACAAGACAATGCGGTCGGTAACGGGGCACCGGAGGGCTGAATGAGGCAATCACGCGTCACGCGCAGGCGTGGTTGCGGGTGCGGTTTGAGGGGTGACCTGGTTAATGATCTGGAGGCGAGAACGCAGCGCAGCGGGATCCGGAGGTCCAGCGAGCGGCAGGTGCACGCCCTGGTTGTTGCATGCGAGCTGGACGCAGAAAGCACAGGCCCCATCCCCAACAGAAACCGCATGAACCTGTGCATACGTGCCCGTGCGCTGCTGCGCATCGACGAGCGCCAGCGCCTGCTCCGCAGCAGACTCTGGAATCACGCCGTCGGTGACGACCACCACCGTCCGCGCACAGGGCGCAGCAGCCTCTGAGTGCGCGCCGCCTGCGGCCGTAGCGTTTCCGGGCGTCGCGTCACGCAAAAGTGTCCAGGCAGCCCGTAGGGAGGCGACACTCCCGCCCTGGGCGCCGACGAGAAGATCGGCGGCGAGCGCCTCCGCGGCGACGGCGCGAACTGCGGCGCGGTTCGATGGCGAGGCAGGCACGAGCGCGTGGGCGCCGAGGCAGGCGCCGCCCGGGGTCCCGGAGATCACGATCTGCACGCGGTCCTGCTCTGACAGCAGCGCCAGAACCCCATCGATCGCGGTGAGCGCCTGCGCCGCCGCCATGGCGTCTGCCCGCGATGAGGCCGAGAGCTCCACCACCACCACGAGGTCGCGCCGCGCAGCCGCGGCCGCGCGGAACCACTCTTCCTCGCGCGCGTCGTACCCCACGCCGGCGGTGAGCAGCGGTACCGCGCCTTGTGTGGTCGAAGTAGAGAGGTACTCGCCCTCGGGCGTGGCGTACGACACCTCAAGCAGCGCAGGGAGCGCAAAAAAGGGGCCTGCTGACTCCATGAAGCGCCGTGCAGCGGACCAGAACGCGCACGCCTCGCCGGTGTCGCGCTGCCATGCCTCACGAGCGCCAACCGGTAACGCCCATACTGTCGTGGTGTCCGCTGAAATGTTTGCAGGCGGCCATGTGCTACAAGTCGCCAAGCCTGCGCAGCAGAGGAAGGGGGGTGACATGGTGCCGTGCGGGGCGCGCCACATCGCGCCGTTGGGCAGTACCCGAGGTCTGATTGTCGCCACCAGTCTTGGAGTCTCCCGCAAAGCCACGTAACGTAGCAGTGAGTACATCTGCTGCCGCCCACAGCGGTCCAAGCACGCCAGACGCGTGCTGCGTGTAAGAGTCGACGGCCTTGCCGAGGTCCAGCACCTTTTCCACTGTCAGTGGCTCTAGCGCTGCGTCAAACCCTGGTCGCGGGCATCGCTCGCCTCCAGGTAGCGGTGCTAGTAGATTCGTGCAAGAGAAGTTTTGCAGAAATGACTCCATGCCCAGACCGGCTTCTCTCACTCGATCGATCTGCAGAGGGCACGATCGGTGCGGTCAACGACCTCTTCTGCAAGTCAGGACTATGGACCCACGGTCGTGAGCAAATGAAGGAGCGAGTAGGCTACACCAGTCCCTGGATTGAATCTCAGAGTCGATGCACGAACAAGATTTCAGAGCTCAGGCGGCGTGGACGCACCAGAGTTGGCGCTGCGCCTGCGCCCGCCGGCGAGTATGCAGCCAGCAATAGGAGAAGGACTGACAGAGGAAGCATTTGGCACAGCAAACCAATCCTCCGGTACATCATCATCTTTTGAGATACCTTCAGGTCCTCTGAGGCTTCATCACGCTGCCGCTGGCGCGCTCTTCCTCAGGAACATCTCGCCCTCCCAAAGAGGATCTCGATCACTTTTGAGTTCCAAGTTGGGGAAAGTCATCATCTTGGAGCAGTTCTTGCTCAGCAGGACAAAGGAGACGAGGAAGGAGTTCTCCTGTCCTTTGTGCTGAGGGTGGGGGGGTGCGGAAGATCTATCTGGGTGTCACGATGGGTGGAAGTAGCTCAAAGCTAGAAAAATCACTCCCCCCTACGTTTCCAGAGAGCGAACGGCTCTTCGGGTTCGAAAATGTGCGACCCCGCTTCCGTGCCACCCTTCTCTGCGACCTGCGATGGTCCATGCTCTGGCCCGCCAATGACCTGACATATCCACAAATTCCCGTCATCTGCCCTTGGAAGAGCCGTGGGGAGGGCGGTCTAACGAGAAATCTGCACCCATTCCCCGCAGTTTGGTAACACCTGCTATTGCAACTCCGTTATGCAAGGGCTCTATTTCTGCATCCCATTCCGCGAGGCAGTGCTCAAGTGGGCGCGTGAGCCAACGCAAAGCAAGGTGCGCAAGGATGATGACTCAATGCTCGTGGCAGTCGCGGATATGTTCCAAGTTATTTGCACCAACAAGAAAAAGTTTGCCCCGTCTATAGCCCGGGCTCGGCCCGGCTGTGCTCGAAGACAGGCGCAGTGCGGGCCATGCGTGCATGCAGCGCTCTTACGGCCCAGCACTGACCGAGTAGCGTGCACTGGCTGCGGTGCCTGATGGCGACAGACAGGCCCTCCACTGCAGGCTGCCGGGCCTTTCGCTGAGCCATGCTTGCTGCTTTCGGCGCGACAGGTTCGGGGTATACCCGCCCAAGAAGCTGATCCAGGTGCTCAAGAAGAAAAACGAGGCATTCAGAGGATTCCAGCACCAGGATGCGCACGAGTTCATGAATTTTCTGCTCAATCAGCTGGGAGAAGAGATCCACGCCGAGGTGAAGGAGATCGCTGGAGACCATGCGCTCGCCCCGGGGTTCATTCCCGCAATGCATTCTTGCCGCCGCTGCGTTCATGTAGCCGTCTGATGACACCACGTTCTGCTGAAACAGCTTTAAGCTTCCGCGGACGTGGGTGCAAGACATCTTTGAGGGCACGCTGGTGAACGAAACGCGCTGCCTGACGTGCGAAACGGTGACCTCACGCGACGAGGCATTCCTCGATCTCTCTCTCGAAATCGAGGTGCGCCTTGCAGCCATCACACGGACACAGGCTCTTCGAAAAGCTCTTATTTACTATTCACGCGTCTGCGCGCACGTGCCTGCACGCATGTTTGCCGACATAACTTGTGGGTCTGCGCTCATGTGGCTGCGCCGTGTGCGCAGGAGAACTCGTCCATCACCTCGTGTCTTCGCAACTTTTCGGGGATCGAGACACTAAACAAGCAGGCAAGCCTGCCCTGCCTTGCCTTGCCCGCGGTGCGCCGTGTTTGCAACACATTGATGATCGTGAAGAGGAGGGCAGGACAAGTTTTACTGCGATAAGTGCTGCTCGCTGCAAGAGGCGCACAAGTGCATCCGCGTCAAGAAGACGCCCAGCATTCTGGCGTTGCATCTCAAGCGCTTCAAGTATATGGAAAACGTCGGGCGCCTCAAAAAGCTTTCACACCGAGTGGTTTGCCCCCTTCATTGCAAACCTGCGAAAGAGTGGATTGTGCCGGCGGCGCCACAGACATGAGGTACCTTCATGTTCTTTGTGCATGAAGCACCAGCGGACAGACGCAGGCAGGCTGCGATTCCCGTGGAGTCCGGCAACAAGTTGCGTATGGTGACATGAGGCGGGCGCGCGCGGCAGGTCTTTCCTGCGGAGCTGCGCCTCAACAGCACAACGGGAGAGGCGGCGGAGGAGGATGCAACCTTCACACTCTTTGCGGTAGAACCCAGCTGCGCCTGCCGCGCCACTGCACGATTGTGTGGCTGCGTGGTGGTTGAACGGTGTGATCGGGGGGCAGGTGGTGATTCATGTCGGGAGTGGTATGAACCACGGGCACTACGTCTGTCTGTCAAAGATTCACGACCAATGGTTCCTCTTCGACGACGAATCCGTTGAGGTTCCGCCTGTCGTACTCGCGAACACGCCCGCGCCCGGACTGAAACCACGACCGTGTTCCCAGGGGATTGAGGAATCGCAAATCCACACGTGCTTCGGTTCCTCACAGGAGGGCAGCGGGAACTACTCGGGCTACATACTCTTGTACCAGAAGGCGCGAGGGCAAATTCACTGACCAGGCGGAGGTCAGAGGCGGAGCGAGTAGATTAGCGCGGAAGCGTAAGCGGCTCTAACCTGTGACGACCTGTAGGTCGGGTCTACAGGTCGTCAAACGGGAATAATTGTGATACGAGAGAGCGAGGGTGTATTGAATGACCTCGTGCAGACCGGATACCCAACAACCGAGCCAAACGAGAGAAGCATCCGTTTATTGTCAAACAGTCGCAGATCGCAGAGCGAAAAATTGGCGGGTGAGCAGGGGCCGGGAGACCGCAGCAAGGAAGCCGCATAACAAAAAGGTCCCAGGCCCACACCACTAACGGGACGCGAGCACGTGGGCGGTGGGAGCCGGGGCGAAAGCCCCGACCCCACACCGGGCCCGTGCCCGAGATCCCGGGAGCAGTGAGGAGGCATAGGGCGCAGCCCAGTGCTTCCCAGTGAGCCGTGTAGCTGAGGCCCGGAGGCTGTACAGCTGAGCCTCCATCCGGAGTCGAGAGAACGTTGCGCCGCGGCGCTGGCATAGTTGCTCTGGTGTCAGTGGCGACCTCAGGGAGTTCGCGACGGCGTGCTGCTCGGCGGCGTCCGTCTTCAGGGTGGAGAGCTCCGGATGTGGCGGTGACCACAGGCACGAACCAGTAGTTCTTAGCCTGAAGCCACTCGTAGTGCTTGGTCACCTTGGCGCGGTACCCGTGTAGACGCGTTTATTGGCCGTTCCAGCCTGATTCCATCCAGGGTCTCGCCCCGCTGGAGAGCCACCCTCCGCGCGGGGGCCCGCTGGAGAGATACTCTACGCGCGGGGGAGTCACTGGGTGGTTCAACCCCCGCTGCATGCTACTAGGAAGGCGGGCCCGATCTGCGCCAACCAATACCGTAGTCACTTTATTGAATGTAAAGTCACTT
>Ga0115567_10002765_pt1 | contig 17383 bp, 28 predicted proteins | sample COGITO_mtgs_1204_2_FD_88679 | JGI IMG/M metagenome (GOLD analysis project Ga0115567, IMG submission 88679) | Pelagic marine microbial communities from North Sea - COGITO_mtgs_120412 | ecosystem: Environmental > Aquatic > Marine > Epipelagic | place: Germany:Helgoland, sampling site Kabeltonne... | reverse complement strand
AGGGAGTCAAGCCGCGTGGAGGCTCGGACGCTGGGACCTTCAGAAGGAGTATCTTCAAGCGGCAGAGACGCACAATGACTTTGGCGGAAAGGTCCCTTTCGAGAATCACGTCTCGCAGCTACTCCTCTCGTTGCGTGACGAAAACCGCGAGCGCCCAGCCTGGCAAAAAGTTCTGAAGAAGGCGCGTCAGTCAGTGCTGGAGCCTCTAGCTGCGGCTTCAATGGAGTCCTACCAGCGTGCGTATCCGCTTCTTCTACGGCTCCACATTCTTCATGAGCTCGACCGCGCGGCTACGGTGCCAAGCCTTCTCCCAACCCGCCCTACCCGACTGATTTCTCTCACACTTTTCTGCTGCACTGTTTGGACATGTCCTGAGCAGCCACATGGCAGGTCGCATTTGATCCCGAATCGTCAGAGGCTTCCTCGGCTCTCGCTCAGATTCGTGACGAATGGCCCTTACGGCTGCGCGCAACGGCGCCGCATTTGATGGCGAGAGAACCGCTTCTGGCGGTGCGTCGAAATATTCTGGCAATCTTGCATCAGGATGATGAAGTTGGCGCATCGTGGGCAGATTTTGCACGTGCGGCACGCAAGGCAGGGCATGATGCAACCGCACAGAGCGCTATAATGCAAGCCGAAAGATTTGGGGCAAGCATGGCTCATCTTGAGCGTGCAAAGCTCATGTGGGCTGTTTCGGCGGAGCGGCACGACGCGTTGAGGCTGCTCAGGGAGTACATTGAAGAAGTGAAGAGCACAGCCATGGCGTCGGGCACTGCACAGGTCTCGGTAGTTGCCAATCCGCAGATGTACGTCAAGACTCTGGTTCGGTACTGGACTTGGGTGCAGGAGACGGGATTGCATCCGACGTTGGAAGTTATTGAGGAATTCAAAAGAGATGCGATGGCTGCCCCACAGCACACAGGCAGCGAAAAGGTTCAATTTGTACTTGGTCAATTCTATGATACGCTGGTCTTTCCGGACCGAGGCGGACGCTCACGTTACGAGGTAAGAGATCCGAGCAGTGACAAGGGGAATGGAAGCGTAGTGACAAACGTGAAGCTTGTGCAATTTCTTCCCAACATTGTGAAGCACTATGCTGACAGTCTCAAAGTTGGGCATAAACACATCTTTCAGTCACTGCCTCGTCTGCTGACGCTGTGGTTCGAGAATAGCACGAATGACAAGGTCAGCACGGACATCAAAGAGAAGCTGAACATGGCTGTTCGCAGAATGAGCAAAGAGGTTCCTTCTTACACTTGGCTCTCGGTCTTCCCGCAGCTCGTTTCTCGCATCTGTCATCCCGAGCCACGCGTGCTCGAGTGCCTCAAGCAAATCATCGCGCAAGTGCTTTCGAAACATCCAAAGGAAGCTCTTTGGGCTTTTGTGGCCGTTATCAAGTCCACACAATCAGCCCGTTCCAAGCCTGCGAAGCAGATTCTCGAGCTTGTGTACAAGATTACGCCAGACAATCGCGCTTGGCGCGATGCGGCCAAAGAATTTCTTGGAAGTGAGGGTTCACCAGGAATCGTTAGTGAGCTCATGAAGGTGTGCAACATCACTACGAAGACGGGTAATCCTCAGGGGAAAAAGAAAACGCTCACCATGCGTGGGGATTGTCGAGCGCTCTATGAAATGGCGCCACGCTCTTCCGTCCTAGTTCCGATTCAGGCGATGTTGACACCAGCATTTCCATCTAGCGGACTTTCAGAGTCGGGCCACAACCCATTTCCAGACACTGCGGTAACAATTCAGGCATTTGGCGACAAGATCGACGTGATGGCCTCACTGATGTCACCGGTTGTAATCCGTATCATAGGATCTGATGGCAAACAGGTCATAAATTCCCCGCGTGTCGCATATTGTTATCCCAGATTGCTCATAGTGACCCTGATGGTGCCGGGCCCGTTGCAGTACAAATTTCTCTGCAAGCCAAAGGACGACCTTCGCAAAGACTCGCGAATGATGGACTTTAACTCGGTCTGGACCTCACGTTCCTGAAGCAAGCTGGCCCAACCGTTTCCTACACAAATGTGTTAATCCTAACACGTCTTAACTGTACACTCTTTCGTGAAACAGGTTATCAACCGACTTCTTGCAAAGGATGCGGACGCGCGCCGGCGTAATCTCTACATTCGCACTTTCTCCGTCATTCCGCTAAACGAGAGCACCGGCATGATTCAGTGGGTCAATGATACTATGGTGCTTCGTAACATACTGCAGGAGTACTACATCAACGATAAGGGACCAGGTGATGATTTTCTGTATCCAATCCTAGGAAGCATGTCAGGGTAGGGTCTTGTATACTTTGATCTTGACTCAAACGACACGCTGGGCTGGCAGCGTGGATCAAGACCGGGCGAATCCAAGAATTGTACCAACGTGAACTTAAACCCAAAGGGAAGCTCGATCTTCTCGAGCTGTATGAGAAGATCATTGTCGATTTCCCGCCTGTGTTTCATCGCTGGTACCCTGCGAGCCCGAACTTTGCGGGGCACTGCTCGCATTACGCAATCTGAGTCTGATGCTCACGTATCGTATCGACCTGCAGGTTTCTAGATCACTTTCCGGAGCCGTCGTCTTGGATTGCTGCGCGGAACAACTACACGCGCACGACAGCGGTGTGGAGCATGGTTGGCTTTGTGGTGGGCCTTGGAGACCGCCACGCAGAAAATATCCTCTTTGATTCGACGACAGGGGACTGCGTGCACGTCGACTTTTCTTGTCTTTTTAACAAGGGCGAGTCGCTTGCCGTTCCTGAGCGGGTGCCGTTTCGTCTTACCCGCAACATGGTCGATCCGATGGGGGTCTCTGGGCACGAAGGCGGCTTCACGAACCTCTGTGCTGTCACTATGAATGTCTTGAGAGGGAACCGTGACTCGCTGATGAACGTTCTTGAAACGTTCGCGCATGATCCCCTCCTTGAGTGGGCTCGCAAGGAAGGGAATGAGGGCCACCGGCAACTGGCACGCTGCGAGCGGCGTCTACGAGGCGAGGTCACGCGCTTCCCAAACAGCCGTGATATCTCTCAAGTGCTCTCAGTCGACGGCCAGGTATCTCTCCTCGTGGTCAAATCACATGTTGTTCCCCGCGCGAAAGCGTCGGGGGAAAGCGATGTTCTCAAACACAGGACCCGCAACTGGCTGAATATTCTGACACCTCCGAACAGGTGCGTGCGGTGATAGCAGAAGCGGTGTCGCCTTCTAACCTCGCGCAAATGTATCGCTGGTGGATGCCATGGTTTTAGGACTTTCGGTAACATTTTGCAATGGCGGGTCGTGTGAGTTTTTGCCAAGCGAGCTTATGGATTTGGGAACTTGCATGGGACTCGAGGGGGATGGGACTCGAGGGGCAGAAGAGCATCAACTGTTGTAGAGCTGTAAATACATTTCTGGGAATATTGCCTGTCATTGCAGCACGACCTTCCAGAGTGCAAGGCGGAAAGCTGACCGACACAGTTCTGTGGTCACGCCCGTTATTAATTTTTTCTTCAATCTGTGCATGAGTTATGCGGCATCTAGCCTGTCTAACCCGGAAGTTGGCGAGATTTCAGACGGTTCAGTGGCGATGAATGACCCAGAATCGCCACCGCGTGCGCTCGCCTGTAGCGTAGCCGTCGGGTTTGGAGGGTGAGTCGAGCAAGATGGTGCTTGCCAGAGCTGCACCAGACCTGGGTCAAAGCCCGCGGTAAATAGCCCAAACTCTGCATCGTCGCCGCCGAAGGCACATGCTGACGTGAAGCGAGGCGTCTGCACTGCACCCTCTCTCGAGAGCACGCCCGCCTTGGCGCCATCTAGCGTGTAGACGCGCGTGGTGCCATGCCCCAGAGCAGCTGCCATCAGTCCCGCGCGCTGGTCCAAGGCGAGGTCGCGGACGCCGTGACGCCCACTCTTCAGAGTCAGGAGGGGCGTCCGAGCAGCCCGGAGGTCCCAGATCTTGATAGTGGCGTCGTCAGACCCCGTTAGGGCAAAAGCGCAATCCGGTGCAAGCACAGCCACGCCAACCGTATTGGAGTGTCCTTGGAAGACATGCTGGGCTGCGTCTGCTCGCGATGAGCGCGTGTCCCAGAGCCGCGCAGTGCAATCCTTGGAGGCTGTCAGGATTATTCCCCTGGTACGCGATGCTGAAACCCAAGTTAGAGGGCCATCATGCCCCACCATCGAGCGCAGCGGCTTAGACGCTCCGCGTGCCGCATCAAAAATCATTGCAGTCTTGTCGGCCGATGCAGTAACTACTTGGCCACCCGAATGAAGCCAGTCTGCACAAGTAACCGCCTGCAAGTGCCCCCAAAGCGTCGCAGTGTTCCGGAGCAGGCGGCGATCGGGCGCGCCCTGCGGTGACAGCGATAGTCTGAAAGAGCCACCGCCAGGCAGGCGGCCGTCGCTTCGCCCGTTGTCCTCGTTCGTGTCGAATCCCACGGGTGAGTCACCTCTTTCTTCCCCGTCTCCAAATGCATCCGGAACGCACCATATTGCACACGAACGGTCTCCAGAGGCTGTAAGAAGAAGGCGCTCACTCGGATGAAAGCGTGCTGAGAGGACGGCACCTCGATGTGTGGCAACACCAAGCTCTCGGCGGTGTTGTGGCGAGTAAATCACTGCAGACCGGTCCGCCGATGCCGAAGCAAGCAAGCAACCTACCTGCCCCTCCCAAGCACTTGTGGCCAGCTTCCATACACCATCGTTGTGAGTGTTACACTGATCGATGCGCAATTTCCATGCTGTCGAATCTTCGTCCGCTCTCAACCGAAACACACGCGTGACCTGGCGTCGAAACGGTTAGGTCAGACTCACTTTTCATCCGTTGGCCGCTGGAGTCAGCAATTCATGGGGAAATCGTGTGCGCTTCTGTACCGCAGTTGAAGAATCGCGGACACGTGAGACCAAGCGCCGACCACGCAGGCGAAGTCGGTCTCTAAAGCGCTCTCCGCCGGCGCTCTGTCCAACGCTGCCGCTTCCAGCCAAGCCCTGGCTCACTGCAGAACTACCCTCCACTCGGCCCTCTTGTTTCTCCCGCCCCCGTGCATCCGGAGAGGGCACCTCCAGCAACCGCCCGTGCCCGTACTCCATGGCGAATTGATCTTGGTGATGGGCTCCCGCCGTGCGTGAATCCGATACCCCCGCAGCAGTTGAGCGGGCGTCCACCCGTGAGATTGCAGAGCCCAGTTGCTGCGAAAGCGATTGTTGCGGGGACGTCGCATGCGACGTGGAGGGCGGCGAAGCCTGCAGATACTCCGAGTTGCTGTGCACAAGGGGAGACAGACCAAATGCATAATCACTCGACTGTTCGTGATCCCCCCCGTTCCTCTGCATCCCCGAGTCGCTTCCCGCTACCGACGACAACGACCCACTACTGCCCCGCGCACCGCGCTGCACCCTCCACGAGTCACGCCTACCTCGCGCATCGTCCCGCATCAAATTTTGGTGCTCAGTGTCGGTTCGCGACGGCATCTGTGCTGCTTGGCTTGTAGAAGCGGCTGTTGCTCCCGACGGTGAGGGCGCACCAACATTATGTTCACGTTCTGGCTCACCTGATCAGATTGCACTTCAGCAATTCCGCTCTTACCACGACTGCAGTGACTGTCACACACAAGTCTGAACGCAAACATGGGACGCATGCCGGATACTGGATGAGGACCTCCTCTGTATCCTGTCTCGGAGCGTCGCAGCATTGTACTTGTCACACCCGGCGCAGTGTTATCCAATCGCGCACGAAGCTCCATATTTTCACTGCGCCACAGGCAATGTGAGAATTTAGGCCAAGTCCGCATCCCGCTTATCATGTCGTGCGTTGGATCCAAAGACAATGGGATGGAACTGGGTCCAGCAACGATTATGTCGCTGAATGAGATGATGAGATGATGGTAAGATTTTATGTCCAGCATGGATGATACACAGCCAGATCTGAATTGCTGGTGAATGAACAAGCACACCACCTGGCGAGAACCAAGAATTCACGCTCGATCTGGCCGAAGAGGAGCCGGAGACGAGAGACGCTAACGGGGACCTGCTGCCCGCAAACTCCAGTAAGTTCCCAGGGTCGAAAGGATCACGTTCATGGCCCGGATTGAAAGAGCATGGAGGAACGATGCGATCTATCATGTGAAGATGCATGCGGATCCTGCAAGACACACCATCGTGTTTTCTGCGGGTTGCGAAGCAAGGTGCGGGAACGCAAGCACCCTCTCCATTGGAATTGCCATCCTCCTGCGAAAACGATAAATTTGTCGTGTGAGATGAACCGGGGCTTCAGCGACGCTGCCGTGTCACCCCAAGCGGCTCAAGGGCACGAGGGCATCACAAAGCGTTCCGGGCGAAAAGGGAATGACAGGCATGGATGATGGCCCGGTGGTCGGAATGGAGCTCCTGGAGATGTTGAAGGCTAGCCGTGTCAAGGTTGTTCCCTCAGGCCTCTGAGCCACACCAAATTCCTGAGCTCAGACGGCAGCTGAGCTCGGTGCGCCCGTGCCAAAGTGCGACTGAAAAGCCGCAGTAAATCTCGCCGCATACATTCGCGCGTACGGTGTCTTACAGCTGGACTTCGTAGGTGCACAAGTGCCATTCGATTTGCGACTTTTTTGGGTCGTTCGGCTTCATGGTTCAGGCCGTACTTGCTGTATTTAGTTTTTCTGCTTTGATTGTGAAACGGTATCAGGAATCGCCGCGCCGTCCCGTCAACGTCTTCAAGGTTGATCTGTCCCAAGAAACCGTGCGTTGGCCTGGCAATCGGATGCTTACATGCATGTGCGGCAGTTTGACGCGGCCAAAAACGGGATCGGCGCGGGGCTGGCCCACTTTCTCAATATCTTCCTTTCCATGATCTTTGCGGGCAAGACGGATCCTTGCCCGTTCTACCTGGTGCAGATCATCACCGACACGACACTTATTGTGTGGCTCAACTTCATCGTTTTGAGAAAGGTGGAGGAACATATTGAAGCATTGTGGGGTATCAGTGTGACCAGTGGGGAGTACGGGGATCCGCCCGAATGGAGGCGCTGGGCGCAGCAGGTTGGGGTGTGGTGCGGCGTTGTAGTCGGCTGCAAAATTGCTGCTGCGGTAATACTCAGTACCATCCGAGACTCTGAGCGAACCTTTTCCGAGTCCGGAGGATAGGCCCCTGTCAACTGGCTGTAACAGGTCCTGGAATTTCAAACCAATCGACCTTAAAGTTGTTCATGTGCGGCAGTGCGTGCAATGGATCTTCGTGGTGCCCCTCGGAGAAGCGGGAAAGATCGTACTGTCACCCCTGTGCTTCAACCCTCACCTGGAGCTGTTCATCGTCGTGGTGCTGCTACCTCTTTTGCTGAATGCATTTCAATTCTGGATTGTCGACAACTACCTCATGTCGTCTATGGATGCGTACAAGAAAGAGCTTCCCAGTTTTTCGGGCTTGTATGGCAGTTTCCAGGCAGTCGAGAAGTAGGCCGATTTTTGGCCTTTTGTGGGGAGCCAAAATGAGAGTGGCAGCGCTGCACGGAATGGTGAAGCCTTCACTAAAATATAGATTACCTCTAAAACTCCTCTTACAGTGTACACACTTTCAAGACTTCCCTTGGGCCTAAGTCAGGAGATTAAAGAATTTGAGGCCGCATTTTTGTCTGAGCCAGTCACCGCATCGACCTCTTTGGCGCTGCGCTTTGTCAGGGCCGCTTCCCCGGAGGCGAATGTGTTGATGAAGTCCTTAATCTCATCTCGCGCCTTCGGGTTGACTCTGTCGAAGTAGTATTTAACGCACTCGAGGATACCCATCCAGAATATGCTACCGACGATTGTGATCACGAACCAGGCAGTCACCTCTGGAGAGTACACATAGTGCGTTTCAACCAAGTCCAACGCCGCTCGCAGGATCACTTGCAGTCCCCAAGCAGCATTGACAAAGGAGAAGGCGACGACCATTCCAATACATGCGGCAACCGCTGAGCCTACGAGAACCGGCACAACACTGCCGACGATATCCATGTTCGCCACGGCCTGACGTGACGAAATAGCACCCACTGCTGCGCCTCCGCAGCCGAAGAGCACGGCTGAGAAAGCATAGACGCCCTTGTAGCTCCGAGCCTTCGTGCTCCAGAGTTCGAGCTCGCCAGTTGTCGAATACGATTCATTTCCAATCTTGTACTGTTCCAGTATAAGTGAGACACGCGCAGCCTCCTGCGGAGACTCAGGTCTGTGCTGAAGCGAAAAGTCTGTCCATGTGTAGTACGCCTGTCCCGATATGGACACCAGTTTGTTGACCTGCGCTCACAACAGGACCCTTAAGCTGATGCTCCCAGCAGGCAGCAGCAGGGCTCGATGCGCCCGAACAATCAGAGAGTCGGGAATTGGGCAGAACCTCAGCCTTCTCAATGTAGGCGGGCCCAAAATATTTGTAGTTGTGGGGCTGGCGCTCCCATTCATGATCCAGCGGCTCGAAAATCTGTACTGGGCTGACAATCACTCTGACGCTTGCACCTTCCCCGTGGCAACAGTGGCAGTGTATGGCAACGGAAAAAAGGGGCTGCTGAGGAAAGCAGCTACCTGTATCTCCCCTCCGACCATGCCCTCAGGCACCTGAACGTCCACGATGTCGACTTGGTGCGGTACCCAGAAATTGTGAGTGTCCTCAAGTAGTGCCGTGTTAGATCCTTGAAAATCAAGCGACGACGTGTAGTGCGAAGAACTCTCCTGGTATGGGCCAGGGAGGGCTACAAACACCTACAGATCGGCATTGGGACATATCAGTGTTACTGGCACTATTTGTCAATTCAGTGGCCTCTCTGGCAACAGAATCAGGCGATGGTAGAAGTACAGATATTCACATTCGCATGGGTCGACACAGCTGGGAAAATAGCTTTTACCTTGAGAACCCACGCGTTTGCGCCTTCGAGTTTGACCTTATTGAAGAATGTGGGGCACACAGCTCGGATTTCAGACGAGAAGCACAGCTTACGTTGACCGTCGACATTAAACTGCGCCCAGCTGCGTATCCGAGCGATGACGTCTCCGGATGCCATGCCAAAGAGCATGTTTTCTAGGACCGCGTGATTAGCCACAAGTGTGGCGAGCTCCTGCCAGTCGATATTGCTGAGATACCCACTGTGCGCCCCCAAAAGCAAGGCTTCTGTCCCGTCGGTGGTGAACTTCAATGTGACCCCAGAAAACCAGTCTTTGATGAAGAAGACGATTAGCATGACCAGCCCCGCAAACATCCAGTTCTCCATGGTCCTATATTTCCCGCTGCAGTCCGACAAGTGCACGTACACCCTAACCAGAGCGTGCTACTCTACGCCTGCTCGCTATTCGACTTTTTTAAGGTCTCTGAACTCGGGGTTGTCTTTGATTGCAACCCCACACCCAAAGAAACCGAGGGCTGAAATGCTCCCAGTGCTGGCAGGACCCCATGCGCCGGGGGGGTCACTCATCCTCCTAAGCGCTGCACTTTGCCGCTTAGACGACAATCCCGCTCTCAATGCAGCTTCTCGAGCCGCAGGGCCCGTAAGCTTTGCATTCATTGCTGAGGACAGTGCAGCGGCGCCAGCACCATCGCCTGCGGCCCTTGACGCGGTTGACACAGCGGTGTTTGCACAAGCAAGTGACGCGTCTTCGTGGCCATTAGGACGTGCTTGTCGGGCCTTTCTCCACCGTTCCCTGCGTGAGCTCGATGCTGATGTGCGTAGGCGACAGCAAGGAAGCCGAGGAATCATTTTTCGTCGAGGGGACCCATCCATGCTTCTGCCCGAGATCGCGCGCGTACTCGGAGTTGCACGCGTGCTCTGCGCGATTCGGTACGAGCCGACCCAGAGACAACGCGACGAGGCAATGTGTCGCGTTCTCTCCGATGCAGGCTTCGAAGGTGCGGAGCCGGTCCAACACCCGCGCGCGCGCATAGCGGGACTCTGGAGTTCTAACCGCGCCGTGCGGTTTTGCAGTGGTAAGCTTCCCTGGCTTTCTCATGCATTCGCCAGAAGAGGTAAAGCTACCGTTTCCTGGAAAGTGGGTCGGCCACTACGGGACGCTCACACCCTTTGTCGCCGCGTGCCGCGCCCTGGGGGAGGACTTGCGCCCACTCCCCGAGCACGAACAACTTCCTCCCGCGCACTCGGAAGCGCTTTTGGCAAAGACCGGCGGAGTACGGCTCGAAGATCTTGGTCTTGATGATGCGCCTGGACGCTGGAGCGATGAGTTCGAGCGTCAGTGGAGAGGCTTTGGTGAGTCTGCTGCTCGCCGCGAGCTTGTGAGGTGGACCAGAGAGAGGTACGGACGCTATGAGCGGGACCGGAGTCGTGCAGATTCCAAAGAGGCTGTCTCTCGGCTAAGCCCCTATCTGCGCCTCGGCATAATTTCGCCGCGCCGGGTAATGGAGGGCGTACAGAAGGCTGGCGGCTTTGCCGTGTCGAAGACGGCGTTCCGCCGTCTCTACTGGCGTGATCTCGCGTACTGGCAGCTACACCAATGGCCCACCCTGTCGCAGGTGCCCTTGCGGCCAGCGTATGCGCGACAGCGCTGGATGGATGGCCTCGAGGCGGAGGAACTGCTCGAAGGATGGTATGTCGATGTCCAAATCCAAAACCCGAAACAAAATCAGACACCACCGCACTTGCACAATGCCGCTTAACAGGTAGAACCATCGAAAACAATTCCAAAAGTTCTTGTCGTCCGTTTCAGTATCTTGACATCATTTCTGATCGAAATGGGGTTTCAATCTCAGGCGGCGAGGGAAGACGGGATTTCCCCTCGTGGACGCAGCCATGCGGGAACTTGCTGCGTCAGGTTACATCTCGCAGTCTGTACGCATGGCAGCAGCAGCCTATCTAGTTGACTATTGCAACATCGACTGGCGCGAAGGTGCCAGACACTTTCACGATTGGCTGGTCGACGGTGCCACCCGTTTCAGTCTCGTTGGCTCTAGCGGCCACACCCAGCCCCTGTCCTGAGACCCCTCGAATGTAACATATTCTTCCTGGGCGCAGGGGACTTGGCCATCAATGGAATGATGTGGCAGAACGCTGCAAAGTGATTTCCGTCCGTTGAGCAGTCATCATATTCCTGTTCTCTTTTTCTGATCAGTAATCAAGTTTGGGTTATTTATTTGTCGCTTGACTGATGTTGGTACCCGTGCTACTAGCCCGTAACGTTCCGTGAAAAAAAGTGGTCTTTTGACAGGTGTGGCATCGATCAGTGGTCTTTCACGGTCAAGCTCCCATGAGGCCGTGTCACCGTGTTTCCAACACGCGCGTTCATATGCACGCAAGAGGCTGAAGGATCTGGTGGGAGACAGGTGAGCCCGGTGGCTCGAGCATCAGATCCGAACGGAGAGTATATCAGCAAGTGGGTGCCAGAGCTGCGCGCTGTGCCCAAGGAGCACATACACGAGCCTTGGACCGCCCCGGCTTCTGTCCTGGCTGCTGCAGGGGTCGTCATTGGCGAAACGTACCCGGCCCGCGCTGCGTGTCTGCAAGACCTCAAGTCTGCACGCGCACGGGCGTTGCAGGCTGCACGCAACGCACGCGCAACAGCACCACCGATGGATGAGGACAGCAACGGGTACGACGTGATTGACGCCCCTCGCGGATCGACCACTTGGGAGAGGCACGCCCCGAACCGTGCCATCCTCCTCGGCTCAAATTCCCTGTGCTGCGCACCGCTCACGTGTTGGGCGGTTCAATAGAGTGGAGCAGCAGCGAATCCGCGTCTACACTATCCCGCCTCTGCGCGGGAGAGGCAAGGGTCTGGCAACAGGTGACCAAGAAAAGGACAATGGTGAAGGGTCAGCGGAGGCTTCCGATGGTGCAGCCGCCAAAAAAACCAAGGGCAGCTACAGGCGCAGGTCGTCAAACCAAGGCAGCAAGAAGGTGAAGGCGAGCAACGGAGCGACCGGAAGGCAGCAGACGCTGCTGCAGGCCTGGGGCAAGGTGGATGCGCGGAATGATTCTCCAGCAGTGAATTGAAACGGAATTTGATACACAGAAACAAAGCTCACATTTGTGCGGTGTACCGACGCTTCAAAAACCACCACTTGACTCATAATCGTTTGCGAGATATTGTGACGTGCACTGCTGAAACGCGCCTTTCTCCAGTCTTCGCGCTGCGTGCCTGCGACGACACACCCCGCGTTTGAGACATTGTTGCCTGTCGGCAACTTAAGCTCAGACACGTGAGCTGACTCAAGTATTCAAACCTCGGCATCGTTTGGAAGCCAGTCATCCGTGGCAACGACAGTAGACGTGTTCACCGAAACGATTAACTCCCCGTCTGCTGCTTCGGCGGAACGGAGGATGTCACGGACCGACCCTCAAATCTGATTTCAAACATGTCCTAGACGGGGCTTTCGGCAGCAACGGGCGAGAACCTGCAGATGCTTGCACCCTGAGCGCTAGCGAGACGGCCCGCTCGACCGCTGCTCCACTTGCGTGCAGACACACCTCGCCCTCGTTCTCCAACCTGGGACCGGTCAGTGTGAGAGCTTGCGGAAAGGTTGTGTGGCGCCGTGTCAAATAGCCTTGCTCTTGGTGCTACTGCACGTATTGCGCGGGAGGGAGCGGACATGCGGGAAATTCGGCGACGAAGAGCTGGGGCCGACTGGCGGCGCGACATGAAAAGGTCTTGGGGGCGCCTGACCCACTTTGGCAGCAGTCTGCGCTCGAATCTACCAGGAGGGACCGTCGTCAGCAGAAATCATGTGCGCGAAAAAGAATGCGGCGTTGCCGCTGCCATAAGCTCACCTGAATTCAGCGGGGCTCTCCTCCACCTCCATCCCAAACCCGTTGTCGACCCCGTGTTTTCGACCAAAAAATCCTCCGCGTAATTAAAATTTGTTTCCGTGAGGGGGGGTGGGTAGCCCCGAGGCAGCAGAGAAGCGATGATAAGGTGACGGTGTACGCTGATCGCTCCCTGAAGGCATTGGGAGAGAGGGAGGCGTCCTGTGACTTTTCTGGAGGCAGCGCTAAGCGAAGACGCAAACTGCCCTTGGACCCATGTTGCGCTCGATGCGCCTGACTTGGAGCGAAGCAGTCATCACTGTATTCTTCTGCATCTATGGGACGCAACGGTGTGGAGCGCAGGATCCGTGCCAGCATCTCGGTGAGGATGCAGACCAGATCCATGTCTTCGAGTCTCTGAAGGTCTCTCCCCTTTGTGTCCGAATCCTGAGGCCCAAGTCGTGTCATTCCTGCAATTGACATGCGATGCAACGAACGGCAAGCTGATCGCAAGAGTTCTGATTTGTCAGGTCCCATGTCCCGCTGCGAAGCAGTGGGCAGATTATACGCTTCAATTCACTGCCCACGGTAATTTTTTGCCCTCCAAACACGCTCCATTTGCATCATGGAGCGTATCAACCTAAAATCCAGCGCGACACGCTTCTCGCGCAGATGCTTACAGGAATGGGACGATTTCGAACATCAGCGAGGCTAGTCTCTCCCTTGCAGTCATCAGCGACGACACAGATCTTCGGATTACACTGGCGAATGACCTCCCAAATTCCTGTGGAAGTTCGTCGCTTCCGAGAGATGCTAACGGAGCGGTTGAAGGCTCGTTCAGTAATCCGCACTGTATCCGCACTCTTTCACGAGTGGATGCGACGTGTGCGACCGCGAATTTCACCGTCGGAAACTCAAACACTTCGGCTGTTGTGCGCGTTTTCAACGATCGGGAACCCTTGAAAAACTCAGGGGCGTGCTTCTCCGGGGTGCATATGACAATTTCGGCGATCATTTCGGTGAGGCCTCCACAGTTTGCTGTATTCACCCAGTTTCAAGTACCGGTATCTAGTGTCCTCTGAAACGTCACACGATAGAGAAAGTTGAGTTACAACACAATATTGTCTTCAAGTCCATTGTCGCGGTTGTGGTGGCAGGGTCTGCCCTTCAGGTCCAACGAGTCCTCCAGCTACTGCTCTGCTGGTCTTTCTGAACGCGCCTGCAAGCCGGTGCACCAAAGCCCAAGAGAAAGCCTTTTGCCCGATAATTTCGTGTCTCTCCCCGTCTAGCAAAGTTTCTGTGTACCTTTGGGCGAAGTGGGTTTACGAGGCCGGCAACTGTAAATCTTCGCTCGTTGCCTGACCGTGGTTGGACAGGTCCAAGTCGTTCCCGGGGTCGCACCACCCTTGCTTACAACCTTTATCTACCCGCCACACTATGTGCTTATGCAGGTTTCGCTCCGCATATGCTTCTACCCTCCGAATCCTGCACCATGGCCAGTCGCTTTTATCATGGGTGTATCGGGGTGGATGTGTAGGTGCTTCTAAATCTCTGGACCCGCGATCTCTTCTCGCCCGCCATGCAGGAGGTGCTTTGAATGTCTCTGTTGTGTCTCTACCTGCTCTGAAGTACCACGTTTTGCTTTTGCCGAATCAGTCACGGGCTTGTGGGCGTGTCTGCCTCCCACCGTGACCTTCTCCAGATCAGAGTTTTCGTATTTGGTTTGCACGGTGAGAAATAACAAGTGCGCGCGTGCTCTGTCCTTCTGTGCTAGGCCTTCGTCTCGGCAGCTGGAAGTGCTGCTGGGGTGCGATTTACTGGCAAGAATCGCAACGAGGTGAACATCACCGAGGTTGTGCAGAGGCTCTACCCGACTTCAATCGCCGTGAAGTTCATCGTGAGGGCTGACTCTCTTAAAGAAGCGACACAGATAGCAGAGGTAATTACATCTCGCCGGAAGGACCGTGCTTTGCCGGAAGGACCGTACTTTGCCTCAACTGACTAACACCTTCAATCGGTTCGAGCAGAAACTTACATTGGAACGCTTCAACAACTTCTTTCTTCCGCTCGTCATCAGCTTCAACTACACCATACCTGTCGAACAGGTCCTCGCTTTTGCTCCGATTATTTTTTCTCGAACGTTCTTGGTATTTCGGGGGTCACGAAGGACATGCTTTGTGAATTGTGCTGTCACTAACTAGGTATCGTCCGCAGCTGATTGGTCCTAAAGTTATTTCGGAGGATTTTTCCGCGGCATCGCAATCATACATGGCGCCCCGCTTGTCGGTGCTCGTGCTCATTTCTATTCTTTCCGCCTTTCTGAGTAGCCTGAGAAGCACGTGCTTCTCGCCTTCTAAGTAAAGCTGGGCGGCGGAGAAGCTGCTTTCGTACTCTGTAGTCTCTTCAAATCAGCACGAAGCTGTTCCTCAGTTTTCGCCTATCCAAAACCTCCGAATTCATCAGTACTTCGGCACGAAGAAGCCTGAGGGGTATGTCATGGAAAGGAAGGTGGGGTGGGAAAGAGGTAGCGGGCCAAGATGTAGAAACATGGTCGGGGCTGTTCGAAAATATACCTCGAGACCTACCCTCTTGGCTGCCTCCAGGTGATCTTTGAAGATTTTCATCTCCTCCCATCGGCGCTGCGAAAGATCCATTTCGTAAGGGCATGGCGAATGCAAAAAGGGTCGTAAACGGTGTAAAACTATTCAATCCTTCGCTTCAGAACAAGAGCAGCTCATCGAACGCGGAAGCACAAAACATCGCCGACCTGGACGCTCCGCTTTTCATCTATGTTGAGATTCGTAATAAGCCCTGCGTTACCTGACGGCCGCAGCCCCGGATGCTTTCTGCATGTCGGTCCCAGGCAGTGAACTCAGACCAGACTTACACGACGTACACCATGTCAGAATCGTGAAAAATGTTTGTTGGGACAAGATTTCAGGTCTTCAGAGTAAAGAGAAAACCTTCGGTAGTCCAAAGACAAGTCAGACCCACTTCCGGTGACCGCCTTTGGTCCTTTCAAGTTCTTGACATACACGGTGTGTTCGGACCAATGCTCCAACCCCAAGATACGCAAGCGATGCTGCGTCGAATTTTCGATTAGATCGCATCAATCTGTACATGAGGCAAGTTTTGAGAATATTGCGCAGCAGTCGCATTCACCAGCGATATTTCGCGGGCACTCACGTCCTGCGGACGACGGTGATCGGCTAGAATGCTCGATTCATGGCGGGTTTGAGCTCTGGCATGTATATCTGGCATCTGTAGGCCGCATCTTAGGACGGATGCAAAGGAACATCTTCAAAACCGACATCACAGATGTTCGGACTTCCCCCTTCATTTGTGTGTGCCAATCACAATTCAAGAAATCATCCACGATCTTCTAGGCGAAATCAAACCAAAATCAGCGGAAGCCCGTTTTGTGATCGTTACCGTGTCTTTGCTCTGTTCTTCAAAGTACTTCTGTTTTTCATCAAAATCCTCCTGCTCAAGTTCGGGCTTGATTTTTGCTGTTGGCCAGCATCCTGTCCCAACATACCGCAAAACACCAACAGTTGCTTTCAAGTAGACATAGAGTGAGGTTACAAAAGGTAGTTGCCTTTACGCGGAATCGGGGGTCAATTTTGCTCCATTCGGCCTTGCTCTGCGGCATGCTGAAGTTAGCAGAGAAGGCACCCTTGGAAGGAATCGGCAGTGGAGTGCGCATGCTTTTCACAAGGGCTGGCGCTATGTTCAGTCATGGCACCTTCTCCCACTCCTTCATGTACCACTGCCGCATTTCAGATCCTGCTGCATGATCTTCGCTTGGGGCAATGACTTTGCGTCCGCCCGGTTGCGTCTGCGCCCTCATCGGCTGTCTACCTTGACCCCCTGACAATTCCGCTCGAGCTTTGATGCGCTGTTTGGGCGGGGATTGCTGCAGCGACAGCGGCTGTGGAGTCCCTTGGTAGGGTACAGCTTGAACATCATCGGCACCACCTAGATGCCCATGCGAGTCCCGTCGACAGTCGACAGGGCGAGAGCTGCTCCTCGAGTCTTGTGCTCCGTGTCCTTGCCAGAGCCCAGTGTCTGAGATCATCGGGGCATTGTGCGCTACTGGCATCAGCACCCGCGGAGTTGGCTCGTGGTCCATCTGGGCACAGCAACCTAGATCCTCCCTCGTCACGCACAGAACTGTCGAGCCCTGCGCCCAGCCGCTGGTCCCCGCCTCCTCCGCATGAGTGCTGAACGCTGTGGGACGATCCCTCGGCCGTGACATCACAAGATTCACGCGGCGTTCGGGCCCGTCAGAGTGCCCGCAGCACGCGGAGGCGGTCGCACCCATCTCCAACCACTGATAGTGTCAACTTTCTGAAACAAGTTGACTTATACCCGTACTTTGTTGCGACCGGCAAACATCGTCCTCTGCTGTTCGCGATGGCACTCCTTCGCTTCGTCTCCGCACTGCCAGATTTGTCGCTGATCTTCAATCACATCACTTAGGGTGACTTGGCATCTGTGATACCTGCTCTGTATCGTACGTGCTCATACTTGCGCGGGCAGCTGCGCAGGGAGGACTATACCGGAAATGTTTTGGTTTAGGTTTAGGGTTTAGGGTTTACCACGCGAGCACGTGGGCGGCGGGAGCCGGGGCAAAAGCCCCGATCCCACACCGGGCCCGTGCGCGAGATCGCGGTAGTAGTGAGGAGGCATAGGACGCAGCCCAGTGCT
>Ga0115567_10002761_pt1 | contig 17400 bp, 17 predicted proteins | sample COGITO_mtgs_1204_2_FD_88679 | JGI IMG/M metagenome (GOLD analysis project Ga0115567, IMG submission 88679) | Pelagic marine microbial communities from North Sea - COGITO_mtgs_120412 | ecosystem: Environmental > Aquatic > Marine > Epipelagic | place: Germany:Helgoland, sampling site Kabeltonne... | reverse complement strand
GGCCACGCCGCGCCGCTGCGCCCGGACGAGCACGGCCGCCCCCGCCCCTGCGGCCCCTCCAGCAGCATCGGGCGCGGCGCGGACGTGGAAGAGATGCAGCGCGTCTGCCGCGCCGCGCCGCGCGCCTCAGCGCCGCCGCCGCCGCCGAGGGCGAGGCCGCGGGGCAGGGGGGCGACCTGCAAAGAAGCCGACGAGCAGCAGCCACTCCCCCTCGCGGAGGCCGGGGCGCGACGCTGCCAGCGGCGCGCCGGGGTGCCACAACCGCACGGAGCCGTCGAGCCCGCCGCGGAGGTCGCCCCTCGTGGGCCCGCCGTGCGCAGGCACCACCGCGAACAAGCGCGTGGCGCTGTCGAAGCGGACCAAGCTCCAGATGCCAGCCTCGGTCACCATGAACAGCGCGTCGGGCCTAGACGTGGACGTGGCCGGTATCCTTTCGAGCACGGCGACGCGTGAGAACATCGGCTGCCTGTCGCCGTGCCGCAGGTCAGAGGTAATGGCGCGTGGACGGAGAGGGTGGAGCGCGAAACTAGACGCGCTGCGTGCGACCTGCACTCGAGCTGCAGCGGCTCATCGGCATCGTCGCGAACGGACCACACCCGCACCTATCACGAGAATGGTTCGGTCGGTCAACATACCGAGCGCACCCCAAATCCCGACAGACCGGGGCTTGCAGGCGGCCTGCCAATGGGAGGATGAGGGGGCACGACTGCACCTGCCCTAGCTCTGCCGTGACAAGAACTTCTTCCCCTGCCTTGAGGAAGCAACCTTGCACAGCGGCTACAACAGCAGAAGCTTCGCGGCAAGTCTCTGTGTACAGCATGTCGGCAGTGCGCCACGGAGCCTCAAAACTTATTGCTCCGCCCGGGTCGGCCGGGAACGAAGGCGCCTGCCGCAGTTCCAAGGGCCGGGCCTATAGGCTCTCTGGCAATTCAGGGCCACCAGGCATCAGCGTCGGCCGGCAAATGTGCATGCCATGAAGCGCCGACAGAACAGGAGGGGGATTCCAGTCACGAGGCGGGCCCAAATCGGTTTGAGCGCACCACAGAAGGGCCCGCCTATGGATTGTACGGTTATTCGCTGTAACTGCTTTTGGGTTTAAGGTCAGGGGGTCACTCCCTGACCGGACATGACCACTCCATCTTGACGAGAGGCCTCCGAAGCCACATCATGGCGCGGTTACTGCTAACTCTTCCGGTGGCGCTAGCGTGCCTCACGCACTGCGGGGCTGTCGGCGGCGGGCATGTTGCGGGCTGGGGGCAGGGTCGCGCGGCGGGGCTGGGGGCGCGGAGGGCCGCGCGGCTGGGGCGGGCAAAGCTGGTTGGGCTGCGGGGCGGTCATACGGATACGATGGCGGAGAGCGTCGACGACGGGCAGGTGTGGACGGAGGAACGGCCTCTGCAGACGCAGACCGCTGACGGACGTCAGGTTGTCACAGTGACAGAGCAGTATATCGTGAATGAGGTCATGAATCTTCAGTCGTACTTACCGCACTTGCAGCAGTACCAGAACCCTCTGTTGACTCGAGCATGGCCGATCAACACAAACTTCGTCGGCATCAACGAAACCGTGACTGACACCGTCTTCTGCAATTCTCTTCGCGCGCAGTCCAAGGGGCTCACGTATAATCAGGTTCCGCCCCGCTCCTATGCTGGCTCCTCCTCCAGCGACACTGCTGACAAGAGCGGCTGCAACGTTCGCGCGTCCCAGTGCGTATCGCGTCCAGACCTGAGCACCTCTCAGCCAGCTCACGCCTTGTCGGCTGGCAGTGGGTGCGTGCGGGACCGCGAAAACACACCTTCTTCACGCCCTCGGAGGTCAACGCGGCGATTGTGTCGTGCGGCGGGTGCTGACCCGCCGCACCCTCGCGCCTCCCACGCCGGCGCGCACTCAGCAGGCCCCCCGCCCCCGCAGGCTCGACCCGGGAATCAACATCGTAGTCAAGGAGATAGCCTGCACGCTCACGCTCGCCTACAACGTGCGGCGCGCTTGGGGGGTGCGTTTCGGCTGGCGCGGCTTCACCGACCCGGCTGCCAAGGAGTGGCTGGAGCTCACCCAGGAGCGCGTCGCAAACATTCACAAGGAGGGTGGCTCGATCTTAGGGTGCCGCTCCGCGCCCCTCTGCTCTTGCCGCCACGGTGTGTGTAGGCGCCCCGTGGGCTGACGCCGATCCAACACAATATAGATCCAACACTTTCCCAATATAGATCCAACACTTTCCTAATACCCCCACGGTGTGTCTAGTCTCCGCGACACCCTTCACAGAGCGTCTCTTACCTGGGCCCCGCGCTGTATGGGCAGGTACTCGGCGGACGAGTGCCAGGTCGAGACCGTGCTCGACGTCCTCGAGGAGCGCGGGATCAACCAGGTGCCGCGCGCCGCCCGGCGCGCCCGCGTGCGGCTGGGGAAGCTGTGGTGCGGCCGCGCGCGTGCCGCCGCGCCCCGCGTGTGCCAAGGGTGCTGAGCGCAGGCGGGTGGCGGCCACAGCTGTACGTGCTGGGGAACGTGGAGGCGTGCCGGAGCGCGTCGGAGGTGCAGATGGGCGCGGTGAAGCGCAAGCTGAAGCTGTCGGTGATCTTCATCCCCAAGTCGATCGAGAACAACTTTCCCTTCATCGACAAGTGCATCGGGTTCGATACCGTGGTGCAGGGCGCCGTCGACGCGATCCACCGCGTGCTCCTCGCGGCCTCCTCGGTCCAGGGCGGCATCGGCATCATCAAGCTCGGCTCCGGTTTCATGTGCCTCAACGCCGTCATGGCGTCGGGCGACGCGGACGTCTGCCTCCTCAAGGCCATCCCGTTCCAGCCCAAGGTGGTGATGGAGTACGTGGCCAAGGTGATCGCGTCCAAGGGCTACGCCATCATCGTGGTGGAGGACGGCGCGGCGGAGGACCTGGTAAAGAAGTGGAAGGCGAAACTTGACGAGGAGGCGGCGCAGGGGATCAGCCGGAAGCCGGTCGGCGGCTCCATGGACGAGTGCATCGGGAAGCGCGTGCCGTCGCACCAGGAGGACCTCAAGGGCTTCTCCGGGCAGGTGGCCGGGTACGACGTGGGGCAGTATCTCAAGGAGACGGCGATCGAGCACTTTGCGCAACAGGGGATGCAGGTCACTGTGCGCCTCTCGACGCCGGAGTGGTACATCCGGTCGATGCCCGCGCTCGCGTCGGACCGCATCTTCTGCACCATCGTGGCCTCGACGGCCGTGCACGGCGCCTTCGCGGGCCTCATGAACGTCGTGATCGGCCGCGTGAACCAGCGGTACGTGTACATCCCGACCGCCATTATCTCGGAGAAGAACCGCCCGGTCGTCAAGGAGACGTCGCGCATGTACAACCGCATGATCCGCGCGACGGGGCAGCCGTCCTTCCAGCGCCTTGGGCACGCCAAGCTCATCACGGGGCGCGGCGACGTGCGCCGCGCCTTCACCCCGGACCAGGCGCTGTCGGACATGGCGGGCGACAAGCCCAAGACGTTTGGGGTGTGAGCGGCGCACCGCTGCAGCCGGCGCACCTCTGGGGCGAAGCGGGCTGGGCGAGCAGGCGGGCTGTCGCACCGATATGACTAAATTTGGGCACCACCCCCCGCGCGCCCCGGCCGACTAGAGCACCCAGAAGGGCCGCACGGGGCGCCCGCGGTCAAAGTACCCCTCCCACACGACGTTGCCGTCCTTGTCGTAGAGCGTGCCGTAGCCGTGCATGCGCCCGCGATGCCACTCGCCCTCGTACGCCGCCAGGTTCTCCCGGTTATAGTACATGGTGCCCGCGCCCGAGAAGCGCAGGCCGATGAACCCGCCGCGGTAGAGCAGGTGGTTCGACCCCGGGTACAGCATGATATCTGCGTACGAAACCGAGTTCTTGGCCCCGTCCTGAACGCCGCTCCCGCCCAAAACGCCCCCGCACGTCAGCAGGCGCCTCCGCGCAGGCGCCACGCGCGGCGGCGGCGGGCGTGAGGCCGGCCAGGACGCGCGGGGCGCACCTCGAGGCGCTCGAGCTTGTCCTGGAGCGTGCGCGCCGACAGGACATTGAGGTCGGGGCGCGAGATCTCCGTCATGACGCCGTTGCTCTGCGCCTCGTCGAGCAGGCGGTGCAGCATCGTGCCGCGCTTGCCCTGCAGCGGCTGCTTGCGCGCGCCCGCCAGGTCGAGGATGAGGCGCCCGAGCGACTCCCGCAGCCCGGCGAAGCGCCGCTTCTGGCGCGTCGTTGCCGTGTAGCACGCAAAGTGGAAGATATCGCCGTTTGCGCATGACTCTGCCTCCGCCTCGGACAGCGACTGGTGGTAGCTGAGTGCGACGCCGACGGGGAGTCGGAGCTCGTCGGAGTACGGCCCGGCGTCCCGGCCGCGCCGGCCCGGCTCAAATGTGACGGTCTCGCTGACCTGCGGCCCTAGACCTGCCTCGGCGTTGGGGCGCGTTTTCGCGTCGAAAGTCTTTTGCATGCAGTCGCTCGGCCACCCGCGCTCTGCACACTGCAGCGCTGTCTTTTGGTCCACCTTTTGGATGTTCGCAGAGGCGTGGGCCTTGTGAAACGTTGTATCTCGCATCCAATCTAGCCATGTTTGAATGCTATTCCGCGAAGTGTCAAGCCCATCCAGCTGTTGGCAGAGACTGATGGCTCGGGTGAGCCGCTCTTGTACCGTGCCTGCGATGATCAGGTACAGCCCGGCGAACATCACCATCAGAGCAAACACAACTGCCTTCCTTCCCGATTTGAAGCCCAGCAGCTTGACCCACCACGGGTCTTCAAGCGCCAGCGGTGCAGAATCGTCCTGCATACGGGCATGTGAGCGACGCAAGGCTCTGGGGAAATGCCGCGCCATACGGTAAAGGTGGCATGGTGCGTGTCAAGGGGGCGCGGACCTGCGGGACGAGCGGAACTCCTCCCATAAGAATGGACTCTGTGTCATCGTCGTCGTCCTGCGGCTTCTGCTTTCGCCCCCCCCCGCATGAGTCCTCGCCTGGAACCGCCAGCGCCTGCAGGGGAATGCAGCTTCCAGGGCGGCAGTAGGCGAGGCACGCGTGTGAAAGGGACCCATACGCCGCAGTGGCACAAGTTTCCTCGGGTCTGTGTTGACCTGCCGCGAAGATGTCCACCGCACCCGTTCCTGCGGGGCCGTCCCACCCGATGACGCCACCATCCCGGTCAGGTTGTTTGCAACTACTCTCATCAAAAGTTGACAACCCCCCATTTGTGTGGTGAACCCGAAAAAGAGGTGTCGTCACCAACCTCGTGCAAGGCATGGCGCAGCCCAAGTTCCAGCTGCCGGAGGTGCCGGTGAACCCTACTGGATGGGGACCTCCGCCCAACTCCATTCCGGAGCATGTATGTCCCCTGCCCGACCTCGCCCGAGCTTTCAGCTCTGCTGTAGACCCGTCTGGCAGGGCAAACGTGCAGAATCTTCATAGCGTCGTAGGTGGGTCCCGCTGGCAAGGTGGCTGTGGGCAGTGCGAGTTCCGCTGCTGCGTGCCGTTTGCCCATCCATCTTCGCACCTATGCCTGGTTAGATGGAAGACGGTCCTGCGAAGTGGGCCTCGGACTGGAATGTCTGAGCTGCCGTCGTCACCTGACCGTGCCGCCAAACCCCTCGCAGCTGCGCTACCTCCCGTTCGCCCCGTTCTCCAAGAACGAGCGCCTCGGCCGTGCGTGCGAATGGACCAAGCGCAATGATGACCGCGACAGTGAGCTCCCCACCGTGCGCAACGCGAGGGTCCACCTGCTTGGTTGATCGATTCGAGCAACCTCGCAGAGCTGTGATATGTGGCGCGGCTCCTGACGAGAGAGCGGCGGGTGAGCGTGCAGAGAACCGCTGGCCGCGGAACAACGTGCGCGGCGACACGGAGCAGTCGCCGTTCGTGATCGAGCAGGTGGACGAGGAGGGGTTCCACCTGGTCGACACGAAGCAGATCATGAAGCCAAAGTGGGGCCCCGGCGCGCGCCGCGGCGGGATGGGCTTCCAGGGCGGGCGCGGCGGGCGCGGCGGCGGCAGCTGGGGGCAGGACCGGAATCGCGACGGGCAGTCGCAGCAGGTTAAGGATCAGGCGCGCGACCGCGCGGCCTACCAAGCGGGGCAGCGCGGGGGCTTCGGGCAGCGCGGGGGCTGGGGGGGGCGCGGGCGCGGGGGGCGGTTCGACTCGTGGCGCGACAAGCCGCAGCGCGTACGCGTGGCGTCAGTGGAGATCCGCGCGGACTGGGCACCGCTGGACGGGAGCGCGGGCACGGACGATTACACCATGTCGCTGCCGCAGATGGAGAAGCTCCGCATCGAGGAAGACGCCCCGCCCGTCGAGGAGCTCGCGTGCGTCGGCTCGCTCTTCAACGTGACCAAGACCATCGACAAGGCCTCCGTGCGCGCTGCGATCCCGCTCAAAAAGCTCCAGGAGCCCAAGCCGTGGCACCTCGCGGTCACGGAGGACCCCGTGCTGCAGAAGCTCGCGTCGCAGGGCAAGGCGAACGTGTTCACGACGGACACCGCGCTTGCCGTGCTTATGGCGGCGCCGCGCTCCACCATCTCGTGGGACATGGTGGTGCTCCGCCAGGGCGGCAGTATCTTCCTCGATGTTCGTGAGGGCTCGTCCATCTACGACACCACTGTGAACGAGACCGCGCAGGACGCGCCGGACGACGAGCAGAAGGACATGAACGCGATGACGGCGCTGGCGGCCGAGGCCGGCTACATCAACTACTGCTACTCGCAGCAGACGCTCGACAAGCAGCAGGCGCCCCAGGCGCAGGAGAAGGGTGCCAAGGAGCTGACCGGCGCATGGGCCTCGGGCGCATCCGGCGCGGGGCTCCCGGCCGGCAGGGCGCTGCGCTACCGCCGCTTCGAGCTCGAAGACGGCCTCACTCTCGTCGTGCGGTGTGAGCTGGACGGCATCATGGAGACGCGCGACGGCAAGGCCGCATTCGTGACGACCAAGGCGATGAACGAGTTCGACCCCAAGATCTCGGGTATCGACTGGCGCCAGAAGCTCGAGTCGCAGCGCGCGGCCGTCCTTGCCAACGAGCTCAAGAACAACCGCAACAAACTCGCGCGCTGGACCGCCGAGGCGCTCCTGTCCGGCGCGGATTTCATGCGCATTGGCATGGTGTCGCGCGCGCACGCCAAGGACAACGTGAACCACTTCATCCTGCAGAACCAGGTTTACCGGCCGGAGGAGTTTGCCAAGATGATCGACCTGAAGACGGAGAACGTGTGGGCCATAGTGCAGGCTGTCATGAAGCGCCTCATCCAGCTCCCCGAGGACGGGACCGGCTCGTCGCTCTACCTCATGCTGCGCGACCCGATGAAGGCGCAGGTGAATCTCTACCGCGTGCCGGCGGACGCGTTCGACTTGGACGTCGAGGACGAGGAGGTGCAAGTGCAGGACGACGGCGACGACTCGGACTACTAGGCCGCGCGCGGGAGAGAGGGGCGCGCCAGGCCCGGTAGCCGCGGCACGTTTGACATGCACGTTGTAGGTGCTGTTGTTGCAGAGAGGCTGTGTGAGTGGTGATGTGAAAGGAGGAGTAGTCCTGCACACGTTCATTGTCCGCACAGCCCCGTTCGCTATGCACGGCTTTTAATCGCCTGCGCCGTGCGCCTCTGGTGGGCAACTTTGCAACGCGTTCGATGCGGCACCGCCTTCGCCTCACAGATGCTGTCTTTCTGGTGGGTATGCCCCGTCTTTGTCGCCGGCCTGAAGGTTCACCATTCTTCGCTGGATGGGCTCATCTGGTTCTGTTGAATAGCGGAAAGGAGAAGTTCGTCCCCGCCATGTTGGAGGTATCGAGGCGCTCTACACCTGCTCGGAACCGTCCATGGCGCCGCCGCCCATGTTCAGGTACGCAACCCCACCCTGCTGGTTGGGCATGCTGAGGTTGTTCAAAGAGCCACTGTTGCCCTGCATCTGACTCTGCACCAAATCGGCAGCACCACGGTTCTGCTGTAGGAGCTGCTGAAAGTTCTGGACGTCGCCACCCTGTCCCTGCAGCATCCCCGCCTGAATACCTCCGCTCTGCCCGGCCTGCAACACACAGATCATGAGCGTTGGCTTCACTAGGGGTGTGAGCGAACAACTGTGTTTGATCCGCAGGGTGGTCTCTGGCCGAGGTGTGAGTTTGCGCGACCTTGACGAGGTCGGAGAGGGAAGTGAGTGACTGCAGGTTGCCCGACACAGACGAAAAGGGGGACAAGAAGCCAGTGATTGAACCAAGGTTCGCCTGCTGCGCTTGCCCATCCTGCTTAACCTGTGCCCCATGTCCGACAGACTGCGCAAACCCTTGCATTGGCTGCTGCATCTGCATGATGTTCTGCCCAGCACCGGCGCCGAAGTTCATCCCACCGCTGGTATGATGCTGAAGGCCGCTACCTTGCATAACGCCCGCTCGCTGCTGGCTCTGGTCCATAGATGTCGGTAACGTTCCGCCGGTGTTTTTCATCCCTGAGAGCTGTGCCATCCACTCCATCATTCCAGGCTTTCCATCCTTGCTGTCTCCGCCTAGGCGCCCCTGGGCCCCCAGGTTGTCGTCCCGTTCGCGCCGCCGTGCGCCCCCGTTCTCTCCGCCCTGTCCGTGTTGCTGCTGGATGGCGTGACATGCGTTCATGACCACCCACGCGAGGCGCGAGATCTTGTCCTCGGTCGCTGTCTGTCGCTGCTGCACGCCCTGCAGCTCTTGGAAGAGCATTGCCTGCAACAATGAGCAACCCAGAGGAATCTCAGTGCCTGGTATCACCAGGACAGCACACTATGACACAACCGCAAGCAATGTGGGGACAGGGGCGCATTCACCTTCTCCATCTCTTTCTGCACGAGGGCAGACTCGAAGAGAGCCAGTCGCTGCTTCAGGTCACCGACAACCTGAGCGACCTCGTCCATGTCTATTTTGCCCTTGCCATTGTCCGACTTCTCAACTGCCACCTTGCGTTTGATCTTGTGCAGGAGGCCAGGCTGATCGCGCTTGAAGAACTTGTGCTGGAACTCGCAGAGATCCGGGTCCTGAGTTGTCTTGTGGAAGCCGTACAGCTGCGCCCACGGTGCGTCAGCTGCGCAGGAACCAACGCAACTTGGAGCTCGAGGCTTCATGCGAAGGGTCACAAGAGGGTTGAAGCGCTGCAAGTTGAACTCAGCGCGGCCAAGGGTTGGGGCCAGCTGGGCCATGGTCGGGGCTCACGTTGAGCTGCCGCACGAACGACGCAAAATTCGAGTGTTTGAAGAAGCGAGGAATCACCTTCTGCTCCCGAGAAGAAGAAACGGCGGTCAAACACTGACAGAATGCTGGGCATGCGCTAGGGCAGCCGGTGTCCGCAAGTGGTCGCGGGGACCGTTTCGCAGGGGTTTCATTACCGTGGCAAAGGCGCCGGGGTCCGATATCAGCACCGTCTGACCGTCATTGCCCCAGCGGACCGACTCGTGATTCTCGTCCCCTTGTAGCATGCGCAGGAGTTTTGTGATAAACACAGGAAGGGCGGAGTTGTCCTCATTTTCCTCGCCAACGCGGCGAGTGTCGTCCTCCTCGTCCGACATGTTTAGTGGTTCCGGCTGTTACCAACCCAACCTCAGCCTCTTCGCGCGTTTCCCGAAAAACGACCTGGTCACGAGCAGCAGGTGTATGCAGAGCAACCAGCGCCGAGCAACCCTGCGCCCGAAGTGCACCGAGACAAGAACTGCGCTCCTGCAAAAAGGGGGCGAGCAAGCAGAGAAAGTGCCAGAGCGGCCGAGAGGGCTCCAGAATCTCTAAAACGACCCAGAAAATATAATTACGCGGTACTAACTCGCCCGGTAAATGTATCCGTGCCGAAGACAATAACGGGCATCGATTTGTTTGGTTTTGTTTGATTTGTTGGGATTTTTGACTTGCCTTCGATTTCAGTGGAGCCCCTCAGAGTGGAGCTGGCGCAGGAGCGCTCGAGTGCGTGACGATGGCGGACGGCGACGATACCACCGAGTGGTGGTAGGTGCCGGCTCTGCTGCGTACTTCGTTTCCCAGTGGTCTGCCGGCACCGCTGCCCGGTTGCCTGGGATTATTTTCCCTGGTTGGCAGCGGCGCGTGACGTGCGGGCTCGGACTGTCCAGGTACAAGGACAAGGGCGGCGAAAAGACCGGTCCTCTTCCCGTCGACCTTCTGGAGGCGCTATGGGTCAGTGGAGAGATCGATGGAATGACTGAGGTGTGGAAGGAGGGCATGGACGCGTACGTGCCTGTCGCTCAGGTCCGAACAAGCTGACGGGCCCGCGCCATGCCTGTGCCCAGGCTTTCTCTGCTCTGTGCGAATGACACGCCCATGCACCCGATAGGTGGACAGCCTGCGGCAGAACTTTCAGGCGCTCGCGCAAGAAGACGACATCGAGGAGGGAGACGAAGAGGGTGATGGTGACGGCACTGCTGCTCAAGGCGCTGGAGGTGCCCCGGCGGCGGCGGGCGCGGAGGAAGCGGGTGCGCAGACCACAAAGACAATAACGGGCAAGGAGCTGTGGGACATGCAGTGGGCCACGACGACGACGGAAGACGGCGTGACGTACCACGCAAACAAGTACACATTCGAATCGTCCTGGGTGCCGCCGACGCAGCCCACGGAGTGGGACGAGGAGGCGGCGGCGCTCGTGCGGGCGCCATGGATGCTCTGCTGGACCGCAGCAGGAACATCACTGTGGCTCAACACCACGAGTGGAGAGCAGCAGCAGGAGTGCCCGTTTCCCAAGGGCCCGGACTTCATCGCGGCGGAGAAGTTCGAGGGTTCAAAGAAGGGGTACTTTTTCAAGAGGGGCGGGCTGGGACTGGGCTACTACAAGGACGGCGTGGCGCACGCCAGCGGCGACGCGGGCGGCGAAGACAGTGCGGCAGCGCAGGCTGGCGAGAAGCGCAAGCGCAAGCGCAAGAACAAGCCAAAGTGGAAGAAGAGCAAGATCAACACGTACGTGTACGCGGAGGGCCTCCCGACCGACACCACCGCAGAGGAGGTCGCGGCCTACTTTGGCAAGTTTGGCGTGCTGCGGCCGGACGAGAACGACGGCAAGACCCCGAAGATCAAGCTGTACACAGACGCAGCGGGCAACCTGAAGGGCGACGCGCGGGTGGGCTACCTCAAGGAGGCCTCGATCCCGATCTGCCTGCAGCTCGCGGACGGCGCGCCGTTCCGCGACGGGAAGTTCCCGCTCAAGGTGGCGCTTGCGACGTTTGAGATGAAGGGCGACACCTTCAAGCCGAGCGAGGCGCCCGACGAGGAGGCCAAGGCGCGGCGCGCCAAGAACCTCCTCGCGCTCAAGAAGAAGGAGCGCGGGCTCGACTGGGGCGCGGACGAAGGTGCGCCACGCGCTGCGGCCCTGTCTCGCGCGCACTCCACGCACACCCTCCCTGCACTGCGCGTTGAACGAGGGGCGTTTTTGTGCTGCACCGAGCGGCTGAGCCAGCGCCGTCGCCCGCGCACGCACGCTGAGCGCGACGGGACGCATGGGGCAGGTGTGGATGACGGCCGGGGCCTCCGCATTGTGATCCTCAGGGGGATGTTTACGATCGCGGAAATGGACGCAGATTTGGACGTGAGTCTGTCACCTTGAAGCTTTGCGGCAAAAGCCGCACAAGCCGTGCAGTCCGCTGCGCGAAGCGAGCCGCCGTGTTCCGGCCTGACCGCGCGCGGGGGCGCCTGCTGGGCAGGCGGCCAAGACGCTGCGGGAGGAGATCGAGGGCGAAGCCAAGAAGATCGGCGAGGTGGAGAAGGTGACCGTCTTCGAGCGCAACCCCGAGGGCGTCGTCGCGGTCAAGTTCAAGGTCCCTGCGTCCGCCGAGCAGTGCATCGGCATCATGAACAACCGCTTCTTCGGCGGCCGCCAGGTGCGGCGCCCTGCCCCGCCCGGCGGCGCACAGCCCCCTGCCGGTGCAACGGAGCGCATCGCTGCCCTCACGCCTGCGGCTGACGGATTTCATGGGGGAGCCCCGGCAGATTACATGTGACTTCTGGGACGGGGTGACCAACTACGTGGTGAAGGAGTCGGCCGAGAAGGAGGAGGAGCGCCTCGAGTCGTTCGGCGCCTGGCTCGAGCAGCAATCGTCCTCTGAGGAGGAGGAGGACGACTAGGGCCGGCGCAGGCGGCTTTGCGCCTGGTGGGCGCCAGTGGCACGCAGGCGCGAGCACACTAGTCAAGTCAGGCTCATTCATGAAAGAGCGTGTGCGCGTCATGGCCCTAGCTTGACGCGACACGGAAATTCATATGCTCCGGGCATCCAAGCCCGCCGCCCCGGCCCTACGTCGTGAGCGAGATGTCCCCGCGGACGCGCTGCGACACGAAGTCGCCGACGCCCGACTTGTCGAGGTGGCGGCGCCACTGCGCCTTGGTGAGCCGCAGCGAGAGGAGCTCGAGCGGCGGGGCGGTGGAGCCCGAGAGGATCACGTCCCTCAGCCGCACCCCGCACGTCTCAGGCAGCGCCTCGTCCAGCGTCAGCAGCGGCTCCTCGTGCGCCGCCGCGGCCGGCCGCGCGCCGTGGCCCGTGAGGCTCGAGTGCGGCACCCACTGGCCGCCTGCGCCGCGCCCGCCCGCGAAGCCTCCCGCGTCGGAGCGCGCGCTCTCCTCCTCGCTCTCCTCCTCGCTATAGTCCTCGCTCTCCGCATCCTCGTTTGCTGAGCCGCTCTCGCTGCGCGCCGCGCTGTCGAAGCGCGACATGAGCGCTCGCCCGCCGCCGGCCTCGACGCCGCGCTCAACGCCGCCCGGCGCCTGCGAGGGCCCCGCGCGTGCGTTCACGGCGGCGGCCGCGCCAGAGAACCAACCAACGCCGTGCGCGCTGCGCAGAGGGAGGCGGGCAGGCAGCGGGGGTACGCACCTGCTTGCGGCAGCTGAATACCGTCTTAGGGGCAGTCCCCGGAGGCGTAGCCTGCTGTGGCCGCCGAGGGGGCGGGCTGGCGGTCCACGTGGAGGAGAGGTGCGGCTGGTGGATGTAGCGCTCTGCCACAACGTCGAGCGCCTGCCGGCAGGGTGGGAGGAGAGGGCACTTTAACATCGTGAGGTGAAGCTGTGGCGAGCGGCCGGATGCGGATGCGGCTGCACGTGTTGTCGTGCTGGGGTCGAGGTTACGCACCCGGCGCATCAGCAGATCCTCTCCACGCGCCCCGTCCTCGAGCCCGCGCCCTGCTCCTCGCTCACCGTGCATGCCGTCGCGGTCCACAACACCCCTGGAGCACGGGCAGGGATTAGGCTGCGCGTCAGGCGCACCAGCCGCGTTCACGGCTGAGGTGATCGGTGGGGGTGATCACAAGGTGCGCTCAATGCGATCATATGCTGCCGCTTTCTGCCTGAGCGTTCCCTTGCTGCTTGCCAAAAGCACCTCAGGCGGAGGAGTCAAAGGCCTATCCAACGCATGTTTCTGTAGAATCAGAGAGAGAATCAGTATGGACCAGGTCCAAGTGAAAGTGCCGGCCGGCAGCACCCGCGTGAAAGGGGTGGCACGTCACGGCCACTCCCGAACTCGACCAGCCGGGCAGTGTGATCCTTTTTGGCGCCAGGGACAGTCGCCAGTAACAGTATGCATGCAATTCGGGTTCGTGAAGGGCACAATGCCCAGGTCGTGTAGAGCCCGACCAGGCAAGAGGCTTTGTGCAGACATGCAAGGGGAGCGCAACACGGCCCTCGCCAGTAAGGGACAACAATCGTTCCGACAGAGAAGGAGCAAAACCTCGCTGCGCAGGAGAGGATCCTCGTCAAAACAGGAGGAGAGGTGCTGCCCCATACTTTTTCGCCGTGAGTGCGGACTCGGGCGCGTCGTGTGGCCGAACCCGGCTCACTTGCACTCCCCGATATGGCAAGTGAGGGTGATCGTGTCCTGACGCTGCAAAATGATTTAAAATGATTTACTGCCTGTAACATCTTCCCAGAGTGTTCCAAGGGATTCAGAGTCAAGAGGGATGGCTGTCTCCAGTCTGTCGGCCTTTGCGCTGCTGCTTCTGGTCTCGCTTCCTGCGGTGATGTCGTTCACGGGTGGAGCCCTTGTTACGCCTGCAGTGCGTATGCGGCTGGCGGCGTCTCCGCGCGTGCTGAGGCGCTCTGGCTGCCTGGCAACTACCTCGCAATTGAGCATCGACCCTGACGAGGAGGACAACGAGGGGTACCCTCCTTACCCTCACCTGCTCGTCCGTACAAGCTCCCAAATCAATACTGACTTTGTACTTCTGCAGGTCGGGGGATAAGAAACTCGACATGTCCGCACTCAACGCGCGTATCGCCAAGGTCAAGGTTGTGCTTCATTCCTCTTGCTTGAACCCTTGTTCCCCTGCCTGCGCTAGAGCCCCGGCCGCCGCTACTAACTTGAGGAGTTCACATTTGCTGTTGAAAAATTCTAACAAGTACATGGCGCCATCGTAGGAACGCGAGGCAAATCCGGTGCTGAGGTTGCAGGACACGGTGCGTCTCATGCCAAACCAGCAACACCCCGCACCCCGCGAGCACGGAAAACCGAGGCGGGGGCGCTCGTCCTTGTCACGACTTTGATATGGTCACGTACAGCCCCATATACTGGGGATGCGAAAGCTAGGTTGTTTTGAAGGGCGGTCCATGGCCCCATGCCACGTACGTTGCGAACATGTTGCATGGAGACGCTAATTGCTCGAGACGGGAGCGCAGGTGAGTGACGCGCTGGAGCCGGTGCAGTTTGAGGCGAAGAAGCTGCAGAATAAGGTGCCGCCCTGTTGCGCTTCAGCGTGCCGTCCCACGTGCGCGAGGCCTCTCTGCTGGCCGGAGCTCACCCCGTGCCCTGCAGATTCCTGATCCGCGCGGCGCCATCCCGACCACGGGTGTTCCAAAGTGGGCCCTTCCGCTCGGGGTGCGCATCCCTCCCGTATGCGCACACGCGTGAACGCCCTTGCACACGCGTGAACGCCCGCCGCTCGCACGCACGCGCGCGCAAGGGAGTTGTCCGAGTAGCCGGTTGGGCCCGGGGCTCCATGAGGGCCGGATGCCGCGGCGACCTCTCGCTTGCTGCAGAGCGCCTCGCTGACCGCGCCGGCGCCGGTTGCAGCTCATCATCGGTCTTTCGCTCTTCTCCGCGATCGTGTCCAACACCGGGGGCTCAGTTTCGGACACCGCGGGTCTCGCCACAGGCAGTCTGTAAAGTGATTTAAGCAGTTTGACTGTGTTCTTGCCTTTCAGCTCGTTGCATCGCCGGTCCCTGGACTCGCGGCTCCCATTCTAGCTCTCTTCGTCGCTCTCGGTGTCGTCGTTTTGCGCCTAGAACGACGGCCTCGCGTCGCCAGCACCCCCCGCCCCCACAGGGGCCCCCTGCGCCTGTGCTTGGGCCTGCAGCTGCGCCCCATGTTGCATCAAAGGGTGGCTGGCGTGAGCTGCGGGTGCGGCGGGAACTGTCCGCTGCAACTGGTGCGGCTGCACGCTCTGCAGATACTCGTTCTGCCTGTGCGCGAGCTGCAGGACCACCACCCGTCGCTCCTGCTCCTGGTGCTGCGCAAGCTGCCGATGCGTGGCGCGCCGCCACCGCTGCGTCAGCCCTCAAGGACACGCGTGCGAGACGTTGGCATCGGCTAGCAGGGTCGAGGTACATCGGTGGGGGTACAGCGGGCAGACCTGCTGCAATCTCTCCGCACACCTGTTTTGGATTGCTTGCACTTGCTGCTGCACGTGCGCGTTCACAATCGCCAATTGCGGCGCTGGCATTTGTGGCAGCTGCAGCAGCTGCTGCTGCAGCTGCAGCTGCAGCTGAGTCGCGGTGGCGTCATCTTCCTGCACAATCTGAATGCGCGCCGCTGCTTGATGGGCACACAGAACTTCCCATGCTGCCTGCAGCTCTGGGTGGAGGTTGGGGATGCCATGCGCCGCCTCGGGGCCAGACGATTGGCGTTCAGCCTGCACGTGGTTGTGTTGCGTGTGCGGCGGTAGCTTCAGGCCCTGGTGTGGGTTACAATCGGAGGCCGGCGCCTGGGGCGGGCAACACGCGGTGGGTGACGGGTGGCGCGCGGGGTGTACCGCGAGCCCTGTAGCGGCAGGCACCGTCGGCGTCACTGCTGTGGCCCCAGCAGATGATCCAGAGCCTGCGGCGGCGGTAGCAGCAGCGGGCGTCGGAGACGTTCGCTCCTTCTTCTTGGGTCTGCTTGCACTGCCTGTCTCCTGGTTGATCAGACCTCCGATCAGCGCCAGCTTCTTCCGCTGTTCACTTGTCAGCTCGGGACCGTCGCTTGAAGCTCTCTTCTTGCCAAGACGCTCCTCTACCTCCGGCGTCGCGCTGACCACCTCTGAGGCCTGCTTCCAAAGGCGCGCACCAGAGACCGCTCTCGTCACGCGCTAGCAGTGCTCAGGGTTCCATCAAATTCGTCAGGCTGTCAAGGTTGTGGGGAACCGCACCGCTGTCGAGTTTGGTGTGCCTAATCGTGCGGGCTGCACGGATGCGCCTCCGAGCCAAGTCTGTAGCTGCTGTGTGGTTGCAGTTTGCCCCTGCAATTGATAGGCCTGCTGCAACTTGATAAATTCTTCTAGATGCTGTTGCTGCGGTTGCTGCTGTTGCTGCTGTTGCTGCAACTGTTGCAGCAACAATTGGACTTGCTCCGCGTGCTGCGTCTGCGGGTGCTGGAAGTGTGACGCCTGCGTTGCAAACGCAGCATGGATTACATACTTCAAGCGCACAAAGAACAGCGTGTGTGCTGCTGCCGAATGAAGGTTGGCAATTGGAATCGGGTCAGTCAACTCGCCTGCTGTTGCTGTTGCTGCTGCTGCTGCTGCTGCTGCTGCTGCTGCTGCTGCTGCTGCTGCTGCAAGGCCACCTGCAGTTGCAAATAGACTTGCTGCTGCTGCTGCTGCTGCTGCTGCTGCTGCTGCTGCTGATCGTGGGATAGTTGCTGGTGTTGTCCCTGTTGCTGCAGCGCTGCGATCTGTTGGGAGCCCAGTCGGTGCATTGAGCTTCGCAAATTCATCATGGTTGGCAATGACTACATCGAAATATGCGCAAGGAATCCGAAAAGCGCGTGCCTGAAGCATGAGCTGCTGTGCGAGCTGCTGTTGATGCTGTTGCTGCTGTTGCTGCTGTTGTAGGTGATGCAGCTGTTGCAGCTGAGCTTGTGGTAGTTGCTGGTGCTGCCCTTGTTGCTGCTGCACTGCGACCTGTAGGGAACCCGTCATGGTGCATTCAGCTTTGGGAAGTGACCATGCTTGGACAAATATGCAACCAAATATTCGCAACGGAACTGAGGGCCGTGTGCCTGTTGCATGAGCTGCTGCTGCTGTGCCAGCTGAGCTTGAAGATTAAGAGCCCTCTGGTAGCTCTGTTGGACCTGAGCCGCTGCCTGGGTCAACTCTGCCGTGTTCTCCGGAGCTGCTTGAAGCTGTGCACCTGCAGGCCAGGGACGAGGGGAACCCGTCATTCCGCCAGGGTCTGCACCGTAAGGAACTGACCCGCCCTTGAAGAGGGGTACCCACGTTGTATCGCTTGAAGAAGGTTTTCGTC
>Ga0115567_10002760_pt1 | contig 17401 bp, 17 predicted proteins | sample COGITO_mtgs_1204_2_FD_88679 | JGI IMG/M metagenome (GOLD analysis project Ga0115567, IMG submission 88679) | Pelagic marine microbial communities from North Sea - COGITO_mtgs_120412 | ecosystem: Environmental > Aquatic > Marine > Epipelagic | place: Germany:Helgoland, sampling site Kabeltonne... | reverse complement strand
GAAGATTGTGGCTATTGTCCACAGGCTGCGCGTTACCACACCGATTTAGAAGGCAATGATCTAATGACCGTTTCGCATGTGAAAGCACAAGCATTACGCGCTAAAGCAAGCGGAAGTTCCCGAGTATGTATGGGTGCTGCATGGCGTAATGTAAAGGATGGAGCAGAGTTTGACCAAGTGTTAGAAATGGTGCGAACCATTAACAAACTTGAGATGGAGGTATGTTGTACTCTTGGGATGATTACCGAAAATCAAGCACACCGTCTTGCTGAAGCAGGACTCTATGCTTACAACCATAATCTAGATACTTCTGAAGATTACTACAAAGATGTGATTTCAACACGCGCGTATCAGGATCGATTAGACACCATAGGTAATGTGCGTAAAACAAATGTGACCGTTTGTAGCGGTGGTATTATTGGGATGGGTGAAGCGTTGGAGGATAGGGCAGGAATGCTCGTTGCTTTGGCTTCTTTAAATCCGCAACCAGAAAGTGTGCCTATTAATGCCTTGGTGGCAGTAGCAGGAACGCCTATGGAAGAAATAGAACCCATTTCTATCTGGGATATGATACGTATGGTAGCTACAACTCGCATTGTAATGCCCAATACACAAGTTAGATTGTCTGCCGGTAGAACCGAAATGTCCAGAGAAGGACAAGCCATGTGCTTTTTTGCAGGAGCGAATTCTATTTTTGCAGGGGACAAACTTTTAACCACTCCTAATCCAGATGTAAATGACGATATGGAAATGTTTAAGCTTTTAGGGCTTGAGCCAATGAAACCTTTTGTGAAAAAGGCACAACCAGAAACAGTAGAAGCACAATATTCTCAATACCAAGCACAAGGAGAGAAGCCAAAATGGACGCGTCCAGGGCATACCATTCAACGTAATGAAGAGGCAAAAACAAAAGCTTCAGTAAAATAAATGACACAATATAGTGTTTTATAGACTTCATTAAATTTATGCAGTTACAAGAGATAGATAGGGTTAAGACCATTTCTAAAAAAGATTTTCTAAAAAAGTATTTTAAGCCACAGAAGCCTGTGGTGATAGAGAACTTTATAGAAGATTGGCCTGCGTATAAGAAATGGGATTTAGATTATATGGCCAAAGTGGCCGGTGACAAAACGGTTCCGCTATATGATGATCGCCCCGTTACCCATGAAGATGGATTTAATGAGCCGCACGCCACCATGAAGATGCGTGATTATATTGAGCTGCTAAAAAAGGAACCTACGAAATTCCGTATTTTCTTATGGAATGTTTTAAAAGAAGTTCCAATACTTCAGAAAGACTTTAGCTATCCCGATTTTGGTATCAGGCTTATGAAAGGGTTGCCTATGTTGTTTTTTGGTGGAGAAGACAGCCACACGTTTATGCATTACGATATAGACCTTGCCAATATTTTTCATTTTCATTTCCACGGAAAAAAAGAAGTGGTGCTCTTTGATCAAAACCAAAACGATTACTTATATAAAATTCCACACTCCTTGATTGTTAGGGAGGATATTGATTTTAGTAATCCGGACTACGACAAATGGCCAGCGCTTAAAAAAGCCAACGGATTTAAAACACATCTTTCCCATGGTGAGGTGGTTTATATCCCCGAAGGATATTGGCATTATATGCACTATCTAACACCAGGATTTTCTATGAGTTTGCGTGCCATCGCTAGAAACCCTAAAAACTTAGGTAAGGCGATCTATAATATTTTCTGGATGCGTCACTATGATAACTTTATGCGACGCAGAAAAGGACAGGCTTGGATTGATGCCAAAAATGAAAAGGCGATTGAGCGCACGCATGAGAAGTTGGGAATACAGAAGTAAATATTTTTTAAAAACGGAAACTCCCATAGAGAATGCCATATCTTGGAACTGCCCTATACACGGTTTCTGACTGCACAAAATCTGATGCATTTTCAAAAATATAGGTGTCTGTATTAAATATATTCTGAACTTTTAAACCGATTGACCAATCTTTCTGTTTTGGTCGATATTCTATTAAAGCATTATTGGTTTCATAAAATTGGGAGGAAATTATATATCCTTTACTTTCAATGGTAGCAATAAGACTTTCAGAAAATTTTAAGACTGTTTTTAGCTCAAATTTATAACGCGCGTTACGCACAATATTTGTCGCATTCTCCCCTTTATTTATTGAGTATTGCGCCAGTACTTTGAAGTTAAGCGCACCTTTAAAATAGGTTGTCCCAGAAAAATAATAGGAGGAAGTGTTAGTTTTTAAATTGAGTTCTTGGTCGTTTATAGTTACTGGCTTGTTAGAAAATTGCTGATTAAAACCTAATTTATACGAAGTGTCTATTGCATCTAGATACGAAGTAAAACCAGTGTTAAAAAAAAGCAGTTCCTGTCCAGGAATAAAAATGGTACGTGAAATATCAAGGTCTTGATTGAGTAGATCCCTAAAAGAAAGTTCATTTTCAAACCGGGTATAGTTAAGACTGGAACTAATAAGAATGCGTTTTTCAATTTTATTAAACGTATGTCCCAGAGAATAGTTGTGACTTTTAAGTGGCGTTACATCTTGAGTACCTAGCGTGAGACTACGATAACTTTTTACTAAAAAATTCTCGGTAAAATAAGTAAGGCGTGAAATTTGAGTTTTGTACCCATATTTAAACCTAAAGCTGCCCAATTTTGTTTTTTGTAGCCTAATTCCAGCCGAAGGATTTGGCAAGAAAAAAGTACGCTTGTCATCATTTTTTTCATAAAAGTTTACTGCGGCATCCAGGTCTGTGCTAATAAATAAGTTTTTAACGAGCTCGTGTTCCAATTTAAATTGAAGGTGAGGTGTAATACTTTGGGCACCATTGCGACCCGAAAGCGAATCGACACGGTTGCGTTGTGTGGCCTCTCTTGAAAATGTTTCGCTGTTAATGGTCTCATTGAGGTGCTCTACACCTGTGGTAAAGGAATAGGAAGTATTTCCATTTTTAAAGACTAAGGCGGCGTCCAAGCCTTGATAATCCAGGGTGTTTATATGAGATATGTCCAGACTGTTGTTGTCTGAAGGTGATTCTTCTGAAAAAGTGTCGGGAAAAATTTTAAAATCCTGTTTCAGGTTTTTACTGCCTACATAAAAATCAACCACTGCAGCACCATTTTTAATTTTTTGTGTGTACTGAAGTTGGGATTCAAGTTCTTTTTTGTTGTTTTCTAGCAATTGGTCGATACGGTCGCCATTAAAAAGCAATCTGTTGTCGTGCTGTTCATTTGTAATGGAAACCGAATTAGTGAACACCAGATTGCTGTTTTGAGAAGGAGTAAATTGTACTTCCAGATCATTCGCTCCATTTATGTTGTCAAGGTCAAAACGGTTTTGCTCTGTAAATAAAATATCGTCAGGTTCCACAAAATAACGAATGTTACTCGTGTATTGTTTTTCAAAACTATCGCTATAAAAGAATAGTGAGTTGCGGAGTTTTAGACTGTCACTAAAACGTTTATTGATTAATAGGTTATTGGCAAAGGTGGTATTTTCAATGTAATTTTTATCTTCCAGTTCTAGATTGCTGCCTTGTAAGTAGACAATGGGATTTTGATTAATGCCGAATGTCTTGCTAAAATCATTAAAACCGCCATACGTAAAGTTGTAATTGTTAAACTCAGCTCCCGCAGCGTCCCCTACATTATTGGCATTTGCCAAATCAAGAAATTTAAGCGCTGGAGTAATAAGTCCCAGATTGGCATCTGCCAGAAATCTATTTTCTATACCGCCACCCGCTTCTATACGACCAAAAAGGATATTTTTCTTCCCTTTTTTCAGCTTTAGGTTTAGCGCTACATTTTCTGAATTTAAAAACTGTTTTAAAACAGGGTTTTCTTCATAATTGCTCAATATTTCTACCTTATCCAGCACATCCGAATCTAAATTTCTAGAAATTACCTTATAGTTGGAGTCTGCTAAATCATCGCCCTCAATCAATATTTTCTGGATGGGTTTACCCAGTGCCCTAATATTACCGTCATCGTCCACCTCAATGCCTGGCAGTTTTTTGAGCATATCTTCTACGGTGCGTTCACTATCATCTTTAAAGGCGTTTACTTTAAAGGTAATGGTGTCGCGATTGATCTTTATTTTTTGATCTGGTCTTAGAACTACGGTGGAAAGTGATTCTATTTTTTCGGTAAGTTGAAAATCTTTTGTGTAGTTATTTTCTTCGTCAGAGAGAATGATAACAGCATTGATTTGCTCATACCCTAGACTGTTTATTTGTAGGGTTAGCGTATCCTGTTTTTTTCTTTGAAAAATAATAGTAAAAACACCTAAGTCGTTACTATAATTATAGCCTACTATGGTCTTGCCATTTTTAACGACTACAGACGCAGTAGGGATGATTTCTTTTGTGCTGCTTGAAGTTAAGGTACCCTCAATAGTTACCTCTTGGGCATTCCCATAAATGCAAACCCATAATAAACAACATAAGCAAAGTGTTTTTTTAAGCAAATCATTTTTTATTTTTATTTGGATCTTCAAAAACTTCTATATACGTTGAGGACATATTAAATTCTGGGACAGTTACATGCGTTTTTAGTTCCTTATTAGCCATATTTTCTATAAAAATCTTAGATCTAGTTAAGGTGTTTTTATGAAATGAGATTAATTTTGATTTATATTCTTCAAAGTTTATCCATTCCTCATCTGCAGGCTTCTGAATAGGTTTTAAAAACTTCTCACAATCATCGCAAGGATAGTTTATTGCCTTAAAGTACCAATAGATTTCTTTATTTTTATCGTAGGCTTCTAATATCATACCTGGTAGTCCTTGTAATTTCCAGGGACCGTAGGGTAGTGGGATTTCGCTAGTAAACCAAGCGGTATAGTCACGCCCTCTAAAGGCAGCTGTTGCTTTTTGAGCTGTAAATGTACCAATTTCTTTTGTTTCATCTATTATTTTCCATTGTATTAGAGGAATATCTTCCGCAAGATATAAGAATGCAAAATCTTTACTAAATACTGAGTCCTTCTTTCTGTCTAAAATATATAAAAGCCCAACTGGACTTGTGGATGCTGAGAATATAGTACCTCCAGTTGTAGTATTCGTTGCATCAATTTTTTTTCCACGGATAGGTTTTTTCTCTAAAGAATCTTTACGTGTTGTGTATAGTGAGCTTTCTGCATTAAAAACTAATAATGCTCGATAATCATAGCCTGCCAGCCCGCCAATGCCTAAGCTCTGTACTTCACCATAATGTATTTCTCCTGTTTTAGATTGGCTTTGTATATTTAAATAAAAGCTAAATAGAAATAATATTAGTACTGTATTTTTTTTCATAATTATGTATTATTCAAAAAATGAGCTTCAAATCATATATGACTTGAAGCTCATTTAAAATAAAATTATTAACAGCCAGCGGATAATTGCTGTCCCATTGCATCAGCATATTCACAGTCAACTATAACATTATAATCTGGAGGTCCAGATGTATCTCCATCACACCAAACTGATATTTCAACCTTACAAACATCTTTATCGATGTTTTCAATTTGAGTTTTTGTAATTATAATTCCATTTACATCACTATTAGTAGTGTTAAAAATGTTTGTATTAGCTGTCATTGTAAAAAGAAACACAAAAGTGGTAATTAAAGCTAAAAACTTTTTCATAATATATAAATTTAAAAATATGCCTAATTATTGTATTGGGCTTAGGCTTACACCAAAACTTTAAGGGGGAGAAAAAAATAAAATTGAGCAGAAGTTTTGTGCACAGTTACTCAAGTAGAAATTCATAAAGAATAGTTAAATTTACCTAATAATTTACCTAATAGGTTAATTAACAAAAAATTAACGTTAATTATTGTTTATTTTTCTCTGGATCCTCAAAAACTTCAATATACGTTGAGCGCATATTAAATTCTGGCACGTATGCATTTGCCTTTGCTACAAATTTTGGATCCATACTCTCGAGTGCAATCTTTGTCCTGAGGAGAGTGTTTTTATGACCAGTAATTAAAGCTGTTTTATAATCATGAAAATTTAACCAATTAGTATCTTTAGGTTTCTCAATAGATTTCAAAAACTTACTACAATCATCGCAGGGATATTTAATGGCTTTAAAATACCAATAAATACTTTTATCTGTATCGTAGGCTTCCAAGATCATACCCGGTAAACCCTGTAATTTCCATGGGCCAAAAGGTAGTGGAATTTCGCTGGTAAACCAAGCGGTATACTTTCGACCTCTAAAAGGTGCTGTAGCTTTTTGGGCAGTATAAGGTCCTATTTTTTTTGTTTCTTCCGCTATCTTCCATGGTATCTTAGGAGTTGTATCTGCAGTATAACGAAACCCAATATCCCTACTAAAAACGGAATCTTTTTTTCTATCTGTAGCATATAAAAAACCTTGCGGGCTGGAAGAAATACCAAAAATGGCACCGCCTTCAGCAGTAACATATTTATGTTTGCCACTAACAGATTTTTTTTCTAAAGAATCTTTTCGAGTAGCGTACAACGATTGTTCAGTATTAAAAACAAGTAGGGCATTATAATCATATCCAGATAATCCACCAGTAGCTAAACTCTGTACTTCGCCATAATGGAGTACACCGTGACTGTTTTGTGCTTTTGTATATAAACTATACAAGAGAGAAATGGTTATTATTATTATTGTATGTTTTTTCATATTTTTAAATGTAAGAAAAGCTGTGAAAAGAGTAAATATAAAAGCTTATAAAGTTTACTTGCAATGCATGATAGTGTTACTTTTCTGAAAGCTATAGTAATTAAAAATTCATGCCAGTTCTAAAACTTTGGCAATTATTCTAGATCTTTAATATTTACTCTTTTCGCAGCTTCTATTTATATATTAACAAAATGATGCGAATTGTTGTCGCATTGCATCAGCATATTCACAATCTACGACAATTGAATAGTCTTGGATCTCCATCAGTATCACCATCGCAATAAACTTCAACGAGAACATTGCATACATCTTTGTCAACATTATCTAATGGTGTTGTGTTAATTAAAGTTAAAACTTTTTCATAATATATAAATTTAAAAATATGCCTAATTATTGTATTGGTTTTTAGGCTTGGACCAGCTTTAGGGAGGGGGGAGCAAATATCGTGTAGAAGATCGCTTACAGTTACAACGGATTCATCATAAAGACTGGTATAAATCTATTTACAATCTTAACAAAAACAAATTCTTAACCTTGTTAAGGTCTTTTATGTCAAATAAGTTCCCGTAACTTTCCCCAAACCAATTCACTTTCCCACCCTCTATAAAATAGATAGTCGGCGAATTTTTTTCTTTTTTTTTGAAAGCATACCAAGGATTCATGTCGTATCTTTCTTGTGATGGGGGAAATCTTACTTTTCATAATGATAGCGACAGGCAGCTATCATAAGATTTTTTTCAGCGTACTTATAGACCAACCGATGCTCGGTCGTAATTCGTCTTGACCAATAGCCATGTAAATCTCCTTTTAGTGCTTCGGGCTTGCCTATTCCTTCAAAGGGGGTTCGCATGGTGCTTTTTATTAGGTCATTGATGCGCTTGACCATTTTCTTGTCTGCTTTTTGCCAATATAAGTAATCGCCCCAAGCGGTTTTAGACCAAGTAAGTTTCATTAATTGATCAATTCTTTTTCAATACCCTTTCCAGCTTCCAGTTCTTTAATAGAATGGAGCAAAATATCCCTGTTCTTGCCAGTGAGCAAATAGGTGGTCTCTTTTAACGAGTTGTACTCGTCCAGTGAAATCAATACGACGTCTTTGCCTCCTTTACGTTTAATAACAACGTCTGTCACATCGTCAACAACACGATCAAACCAATGCTTTAGGTTTGCTCTAAAGTTTGAATAATTTACAGTTTCCATACCGTAAAGATACTAAAACGTACCCAAATACGTACGTTTTTTAAATTTAGTTGTTTTAGAATTTGAGCGGCTATTACTTAATGATGTTTTTCTAGATTAATTCCCGCACCTTTTCCCAAACGAGTTCACTTTCCCATCCTCTATAAAATAGATAGTCGGCGAATTTTTTTCTTTTTTTCTGAAGATCGCTCTCTTTCTCTAATTGTAAAAATCGTTTTTCAGCAAGGATGTCAAAAGTAGCGAGGTATTCATCTTCAGGGATCTCTTTAAGGGCCAATTTGATGTTGTACTGTGAGATTTGTCGGAATTTTAGTTCGCGAACAATACGTTGTTTCCCCCACTTTTTACTTCGGAACTTTCCACGTGCAAAGGCTTGGGCAAAACGGCTTTCATTTAAAAAGTTGTGTTGTAGCAAATGATGGATGATGTCATCGATCGCTTCGGGAATCATGCGCATCTCATACAGTTTTTGTTGCACCTCTTTATGGCAGCGCTCTTGGTAAGCACAGTAATGCTCTAGCTTTCCCTTAGCTTCATCTACTGTGTATGTTTTGTTTGATTGCAAACTTTTTATTTATATTTTACTATCATAGGTTACTGAGCGTCCGCATGCCGATCGGGCGGGCAGTCGAAGTATGGCCTCATCTACTGTGTATGTTTTATGTGGTTGCAAACTTTTTATTTATATTTTACTATCATAGGTTACTGAGCGCAGTCGAAGTATAGCTTCATCTACTGTGTATGTTTTGTTTGATTGCATGACTTTGCAAAACTAGGAAAAATTTGGCTGGGGCACCCCTTGCAATCTATGTCTTCCTCTCATTCGTAACTCATTCGTCGGAGACAGGTCAAGGGGACAATTTTTTTTAAACATTTTCCAAGACAGGAAGATTTTTTATGAGCGTATCCATTATGGTCACGAGTTAGACAAAATAGAATAATAGTGTTGAAATTTTAGGATTACCTTCTCTAGGGGACAGTTTTTTTAAACATTTTCCAGAAGAGGAAGATTTTTTATAAGCGTATCCATTATGGTGACGACTTAGACAAAATAGAATAATAGTGTTGAAATTTTAGGAGTGTCCCCTTGAGGGGACTTTAGGGGTGTCTGCGTTAGGGGTAGCAGCGGCATCCCGCACCTGAGTTCCTGCAAGGTATTGCCCGCTATTTGGTTATTGCTTATTTTATTAAACCATTCAATGTATAAAAGTGTCTTCCTCTCGCTCCTTTGGTCGCTCGTCGGAGACAATAAAAAAACCCCATCAAAATTAATTGACAGGGTTTCTGGTTATTTGATCTCTTCACCGTCTTTACCGACAAAGTGATACTCTAGATACGTGTAAGCATCGCGTGGTTGAATTTTTACCCATTTTTTGTGCTCCATAAACCATTTGGTACGCACAGATGGAAAACCTTTTGTTAAAAAGGCGGCGATAAAAGGATGCGTATGTAACGTTATCTTTTTATGCTCTGGTTGTTTTGATATTCTTTTTAAATCTTCAGTGATTCGTTGCACCACTATAATAGGTGCTTCAATTTCGCCGTCGTCACCTGTAGGTGATTCTTCTCTTGTCTTGATGTTCATCTCTGGGCGAACCCTTTGACGTGTTATTTGTATCAATCCAAATTTGGTAGGTGGTAATATCTTGTGCTTGGCCCGATCTTCCTTCATCTCATCACGCATGTGATTGTAAAGTTTTTTTCGATTTGCTGCACTAGACATGTCAATAAAGTCAATGACAATAATACCGCCCATATCTCGAAGTCTCAACTGCCTAGCACACTCGGTGGCGGCAATCATATTTACTTCTAGCGCGGTGTCTTCTTGGTTTTTAGATTTATTGCTACGGTTACCACTGTTCACGTCTATAACGTGCATGGCTTCTGTATGTTCTATAACTAAGTAAACGCCTTTGCTGCCCGATACGGACTTACCAAATGAAGTTTTTATTTGACGCTCGATACCAAATTTTTCAAAAACGGGTACGTTGCTGTCATAATACCTGACGATATTCTCTTTTCCTGGTGCAATTTCTTGCACATAATCTTTTATTTGTAAGTAGAGGGTCTCGTCATCAATACAAATATTGGTAAACGAGTCGTTAAAAACATCGCGAATAATTGATGCTCCCCTGTCTAACTCACTAAGCACCTTACTTGGGTGGTGCGCCCCTTGTAGCTTTTTACACATCGCTGTCCAGCGATCCATGAGATTTTGTAAATCTCTATCCAGTTCTGCTACTTTTTTGCCCTCTGCTACGGTACGTATAATAACTCCAAATCCTTTAGGGCGTATGCTCATAATTAAGCGTTTTAGCCTTTCTTTTTCATCTTTCGATTCTATTTTTTGTGAAATAGAAATTCGGTCTGAAAAAGGGACCAACACAATATAACGTCCGGCTATAGATAGCTCAGAACTTATACGGGGTCCTTTTGTAGAAATGGGCTCTTTTACAATTTGTACCAGAGTCGATTGATTTGATTTTAGGGCATTGTTAATGCCACCGTTCTTATCAATCTCTTTTTCAAATGGGAATTCTTTTAAAGAGTAATCTTTAAGTTTACCTGTGCTTACACGTTTTACGAATTTTAAAAGTGAAAGTACTTTAGGGCCTAAATCATGATAGTGCAAAAATGCATCTTTTTCATAGCCTACATTAACAAATGCAGCATTAAGCCCTGGCACAGTTTTACGGATTTTGGCGATGTAAACATCACCTACCGCAAACTTGTTGTCCTCTTCCTCTTTATGTAATTCTAATAGTTTTCCATCTTTTAAAAGGGCAAAATCAACTTCTTGTGAACTGGATCTAATAAATAATTCGTAGCTCACTTGCTTTTTGATTTTAGTCCCGAACTAACGTCGGGATGGATTAAACAATATTTTATCACAGGTTTTTGTGATTCCGAAGTTGCTTCGGAAAAACCCGTCGAAACCACAATCTTGTTATAAGATGGTAACAAATTGTAATTTCATTTTCAAAGAACTAAATTGTCTTAAATAAAAAAAGTAGTTGTTTACACTACTTTTTCTTGTGGCGATTAGCGCGTCTTCTTTTTTTACGCTTGTGCGTCGCTACCTTATGTCTTTTTCTTTTTTTACCGCTAGGCATATGCTTGAATTTTATAAAGTCCCACCCAGAAGAGTGGGACAGATTATTATTACTTAACTTCTACGTTTGTTTTAACACCTTCTACAAATACTTTTGCAGGCTTAAATGCTGGGATGTTGTGTGCAGGAATTTTGATCGTTGTATTCTTAGAAATATTTCTTCCTGTTTTTTCTGCTCTTTTCTTGATGATAAAGCTTCCAAAACCTCTCAAGTATACATTGTCGCCACCTTCTAGTGTGTTTTTTACTTCAGTCATAAAGGTTTCAATAACTGCTTGTACGTCACCTTTTTCCATTCCTTCTTTTTCTGAAATCTTTGCTACGATATCTGCTTTCGTCATTTTTTTAAATTTTAAATTTTACTTTTATTAGGGATTATTTTTTTTTCAAGAGGGCAAATATAATCATTTTAAAATCAAATAATCAAAAGGTTAACAGATTATAATTTAAACAGATAACTAGTACATTTGTAAAATGCCCAAAACGACCTCTTTTTTTTCTAAAAAACTGATTAAATGGTACTTACAAAATAAGCGGGAACTACCCTGGAGAGGAAGTAAGAACCCTTATTTAGTTTGGCTTTCTGAAATTATTCTGCAACAAACACGTGTTGCTCAAGGATTACCATATTATTTGCGATTTACGGAAGCATTTCCTGCCGTACATGATTTGGCAAATGCCCCACAAGAAGAAGTTCTTAAACTCTGGCAAGGGCTAGGCTATTATTCAAGGGCACGAAATCTCCACACAACAGCACAATTTGTAACCAACAAACTTGATGGGGTTTTTCCTAAAACATACGACGGTTTATTGAAACTGAAAGGAGTTGGCGATTATACCGCCAGTGCCATCGCCTCTATTTGCTATAATGAGCCTACAGCGGTGGTAGATGGAAATGTGTATCGCGTTTTGTCACGTGTTTTTGGAATTAAAACACCTATAAATTCGACTTCGGGCAGTAAAGAATTTAAAATAGTAGCGCAGAAATTACTGGATACAACCGACTCAGGAACCTACAACCAAGCGATCATGGAATTTGGCGCCCGCTTTTGTGTGCCTCAAAACCCGACTTGTGAAAGTTGCATCTTTAACGACAGCTGTTATGCGTTTCAGAATAAAATGGTAAACGAACTTCCGGTAAAACTGAAAAAATTAAAAGTAAAAAAAAGGTATTTCAATTTTATGGTTGTGCTTACCAATGATGGCAAGACGGTTTTAGAACAAAGAAAAGGAAAAGGGATTTGGCAGCAGCTGTATCAATTTCCGCTAATTGAAACTCAAAATCAAGTCTCGTTACAAAAATTAAAAAAATCTGATGACTTCACTAAATTTTCAGAAGTATTTCAAGCTTTAGATATTACCTTGTATAATGAGGAGCCTGTAGTTCATAAACTTTCGCATCAACACCTTTATACGCGATTTTGGATTGTAGAAACTTCAGAAAAAATAGAGAAAGCAATAGCTGTTAAGCAGCTTGATCGCTTTGCAGTGCCTATACTTATCCATAATTTTATGGCAAAGTTCTTTGGCATTTAAAAAGGCAAAAAATTCCCTATATTTAAATCGCAAAACATACCTTTGTAAATTAGATATAAAAGTCAAGAAATATGAGTGGTACATTAAATAAGGTGATGCTGATAGGGCATACAGGAGACGACGTAAAAATGCACTATTTTGAAGGTGGTGGGAGCATTGGTAGATTTCCTTTGGCGACCAATGAGAGTTATACAAACCGAACTACAGGCGAAAAGGTTTCTAATACAGAATGGCACAATATCGTAGTGCGTAACAAAGGCGCTGAAATTTGCGAAAAATACCTGAAGAAAGGGGATAAAGTGTATATAGAAGGGCGTATCAAAAATAGAAAGTGGCAAGACGACCAAGGGAACGATCGCTACAGCACTGAAATACAATGCACAGATTTTACATTCTTAACGCCAAAATCGGACGGACAAGATATGAATCAAGGAAACGCTTCGCAATCACAACAGGCACCATCAGCCCAAAAGCCGGCACAACAACAGCACGTGCAACAGCCCGATAATGACGAAAACGACGATCTGCCGTTTTAAGGTCTAACAAACAAAACAATTTTGGATATAGAGCCTCCTAGTTTACTTTTTATTTCTCTTATAACAACTACAAACATTACAAGTATTGTAGTGCTTGTTGTCTTGTTAGGTTGCTCTGCCATGATTTCTGGAGCTGAAAATGCATTTTTTTCACTTACTGCGCCAGACCTTGATACCAGTGATGATAAAACGGGGTCGAGAAAAATAAATATCATACGGAGCTTGTTAGTAAAACCCAAAAAGCTGTTGGCCACGATTCTTGTGGCAAATAACCTGATCAATATTGCGATTGTACTTTTATTCGCTTCGCTAAGCGACTTATTTTTTGAAGGGATAACCAATCCACAAATACGATTTGTAGTCGAGGTGGTCGTCATTACCTTTTTGATTTTGCTTTTTGGAGAGATTTTGCCAAAAATTTATGCAAGTAGAAATAGATTATCCTTCGCTATGTTTATGGCGTATCCTATCAATGTGCTCAATACACTTTTTAGTCCCTTGAGCAACCCTATGCGAGCGGTGACTTTATATATGGAGCGCCGTTTTGGAAAACAAAAATCTAATTTAAGTGTAGATCAACTATCACAGGCATTAGAACTTACCGACGAACAAGAAACTACTTTAGAGGAACAAAAAATATTACAAGGGATCGTAACTTTTGGTAACACAGATACCAAGCAGGTGATGAAACCAAGGATGGATATTTTTGCGTTAAATGAAGATTCGACCTACCGTGATATCATTCCAGAGATCATAAAAAATGGTTTTTCGCGTATTCCTGTTTTTAAGGATAGCATGGATAACATTACAGGAATCTTATATGTAAAAGACTTAATGCCTTTTATAGATCGAAAGAACCTGGATTGGAAAAGTTTGAAAAGAGATCCTTATTTTGTTCCTGAAAATAAAAAATTAGATGATCTTCTCAACGAGTTTAAAGACATGAAAATGCACCTGGCCATCGTGGTGGATGAATATGGTGGAACCAGTGGTCTTATTTCTTTAGAAGATATTATTGAAGAAATTGTAGGCGAAATTAGTGATGAGTTTGATGATGAAGATCTTATATTTTCTAAATTGGATGATCATAACTATGTATTTGAAGGAAAAACATCGTTAAAAGATTTTTATAAAGTGATTAAAATTGAAGATTCACAAATTTTTGAAGATGCCAAAGGCGAGGCGGAGACGCTTGCTGGATTTTTATTGGAGATCTCAAAAGGGTTTCCTAAGAAAGATGAGATACTAATATTTAATCAATATACGTTTACGATAGAGGCGTTTGAGAACAAACGTATTAAACAGATTAAACTTTCAATAGCACAACTTTAATGCGTTTTACAATTCTTCTAATCTTCGCTTTTCTTTTACTTTCCTGCGGGGAGGAAACCGTTGTTAAGCCTAGCGCACAGTTGCGATTAGAATACCCAGAAGGTGTTTATAAACGCGTTGACGCACCGTGTCATTTTTCTTTTCTGAAAAATGAATATGCCACCTTACAGCCCGAAAAAAACTGCGGGGCAACGCTTGTGTATCCCAAAATGAACGCCGAGCTATTTATTAGCTATCAGAAAGTTAATGATACAAATTTAAATTCGTTGCTGTACGATGCCCAGAAGCTTGCCTATGGGCATAACATTAGAGCTAATAGCATTCCTGAGCAACCTTTTGTAAATCCGGAAAACAATACCTACGGGATGTTGTACATGATTAACGGGGACGCGGCTTCTCAATCGCAGTTTTACCTTACTGATAGTATCAACCACTTTATTACAGGAGCGCTTTATTTTGAGGCAAAACCTAATTTCGATTCGATCTACCCTGCGGTGCAGTATCTTCGGAATGACATAAGATCTCTTATGGAAACTGTAGAATGGCAGAAACCATAATATGCGCCTAGTATTTACACTTCTTTTATTTTTTTCTATTGGGACTATCTTTGGGCAAAACAAAATAGTTGGAACCGTTCTTTCTGAAACAAGTGAGCCTCTCGAAAATGCTTCGGTTTACTTTAATAATACGTCGGTTGGTGTTATTACAAATGCCAAAGGAGCTTTTTCCATAGCACAACCCAAAGGGACTTTTCAATTAGTGGTTTCTTATATAGGATATGAGACTCTTTCGTATCAATTGAAGCCTGGGGATCTGTTAAAATCATTGGTTTTTAAACTCACACCACAAAGTAATATGTTGGATGAGGTAGTGATACGGAAACAGAAATATGATGAAGAATGGGATTATAATCTTAAGCGATTTAGACTAGCATTCATTGGGCAGAGTGAAATAGCTTCAGACTGTGAAATTATAAATCCAAAGGCCATTTTTTTTAGTTTCGATTCAGAAAATCGGATTCTTACCGCAGAAACCCGGGAACCACTTCGTATTGAAAATAAAGGATTGGGTTATGTCATCACTTACGACTTGGTTTCCTTTGCGCTTTCTACTGAAAAAGTATTTTTTAAAGGCTACACAAAATTTGAAGCCATAGAAAAAGGCAAGTCTAAAATGCGAAAATGGGAGAATGCAAGACAGGAAGCATACAACGGCTCTATGATGCATTTTTTTAGAGCCTTACAAAACAACACTTTGAAGGAAGATGATTTTATTGTAAACCAGTTTAAGCGTATTCCTAATTCTGCAAGGCCTTCTGATAGCGAGATTAAAGCAGCGCGTGAATATCTTAGAAAACATAAAGTGGCTATCAATTTCAGTAAAGATGTTTCGTATCCAATTACAAAAAGCGATTCGGCTTTAGCCATGATCAAGAAGGCAAGATTACCAAAAACGCTGGATGCACTGTATACTAAGAATGTTGCTTACGAGAACATGTTTACAAAAAGCGGTGACGTCGCTGTTTTAGATTTTGAAAACTATTTGAGCATCATTTATAATGGAGAAAAAGAAGAGCGCAACTATTTAAATTCTGGATATTCTGAAGGCAACCGCAGCCCTGGACCGCAAACCTCTGCTATGACATTACTTACAGATAAAGCAGTCTTAGATAAAACGGGTGCGCTTTTAGACCCTTTAGCGGTATTTGTCGAAGGTTACTGGGCTTTCGAAAAATTGGCTGAAACACTTCCTTTAGATTATAACCCTATTGAAAAATAATATAGGGTATTAAATTCAGCTTTCTAAATAATTAGCCACCTTTGCAACTGCTTATGAAAGGTGTAGACAAAAAATGGATTTATCTCGCTATTCTCTCCGTTGTCTGGGGGAGTAGTTTTATTCTTATTAAGAAATCGTTGGTAGGATTAACACCGCTTCAGGTGGGAGCGCTGCGGACATTGTTTGCAGCTGTTTTCTTATTGATCATAGGTTTTAATTCAATTAAAAAAATTGAAAAGAAAGATTGGAAATGGATAACGATTTCAGCTTTTCTAGGAACTTTTATTCCCGCATTTCTTTTTGCTTTTGCCGAAACTGAAATAGATAGCGCCGTAGCTTCCATTCTTAATTCTACAACACCTTTGGTCACCTTAATACTGGGAGCCGCAGTTTTTAGTATTGGCTTTACCAGAAAGCAATTGTTTGGGGTTTTGGTGGGGCTGCTAGGTAGTTTTCTTCTTATTTGGGGAGGCGCTGAAGTAAATCCCAATCAGAATTATTGGTACACAGCACTCGTTTTGATAGCATCTATTTGTTATGCAATTAATGTAAATATTATTAAGCGTTATCTTCAAGAGGTACCGGCACTTGCAATTACAGTAGGTAATTTTGTGATCCTTATGATTCCTGCAACGATTGTTTTGCTCTTCTCTGGATTTTTAAAAACTGAATTTACCAATGACCCCGAGATCATAACTTCGTTGGGATACTTGGCGTTATTGGCTGTTATCGGCACAGGGATCGCTAAAGTTTTATTCAACAAATTGGTACAGATAAGTAATCCTGTGTTTTCTACTTCGGTTACCTATACCATTCCTATTGTCGCGTTATTATGGGGGCTGCTAGACGGTGAAACATTTACATTGTTTCAAATATTTTCGGCCGGGTTAATTATTTTAGGGGTCTTTCTTTCAAATTTAGGGCGAAAAAAAAATGCCACCCGTTAGAGTAGCATTTTTTCCTCTCCCGAAGCTGCAAAAAAGCAGCTTCGACCTCTCCACAGGAAAGGTAAAATTAACAGGAGTTAACTTTATAATGTAAGCTTCAGGTTATTTAAAATCTTCTTCGGTCACACCTTTATTGATGGTTACTTTAGAAACTTTAAACGCTAAGTCTTGTGGTCCTAAAGATTTTGTGATCGTATAAGGCACTTTTACGCCCTCTACTTCTGTATAATCACTGTAATTAGTGATGGCGGTGTTTGTTTGTCCCATCATACTTGCGGTTATTGCATCTCTTACTTTTAGACCTGTT
>Ga0115567_10002757_pt1 | contig 17407 bp, 17 predicted proteins | sample COGITO_mtgs_1204_2_FD_88679 | JGI IMG/M metagenome (GOLD analysis project Ga0115567, IMG submission 88679) | Pelagic marine microbial communities from North Sea - COGITO_mtgs_120412 | ecosystem: Environmental > Aquatic > Marine > Epipelagic | place: Germany:Helgoland, sampling site Kabeltonne... | reverse complement strand
GTCAGTTCTACTAAATCGATGACGGGCCATTTGTTAGGTGCAGCGGGTTCAGTTGAAGCTATTTTTACAATATTGGCGCTGCGCGACCAAATTGCGCCACCTACCATAAACTTAGATAATCCGGGCGATGGCTGTGACTTAGATTTTGTTGCTAATGGCGCCGCTGAATTTAGCGCTGACTACGCGCTTTGTAATTCATTCGGATTCGGTGGCACGAACGCATCATTATTATTTGCACGGATAGAATAGTTTTCTTAATGCAAATTTGATAGATTAAGTGAAGAGTTCAACCCGATTTCTTCACTTTTTTTTGCCTTTTGTTAGGCTGAAGGATTAGACGCCAGTCGATTGAATATAAACATTTTAGTGGCAAGCTATTTGTCAGAAATTTCACCTGAGTATTTTAGTCTCAGTGCACATGTCGGGGCTAATACAGTTGAGCCGAATTTCACTGATATTCAGTTTATGAAAAATGCCGGGGTTTCAGTCATCGACAGAGCGCTTAATTACGGTGATGGTTGCTTTACCACTATGTATTGCGAGCACGGTAAGGTGTTTATACTCGACGAACATATACAAAGACTTAAATTCGATACGCAAAAACTTGATATTCCGTTTTGTACAGCCACTATGAAACACTGTTTATCAGAAGTCAGTAGGGTTGTGCAGCTAAATGAACGGTCAGCTGCCGCGATAAAGATACTAGTATCAAGAGGTGTCGGGGGGCGCGGCTATGAGCCGCCTGAGAGTCCTGTGACGCAAATAGTGATTAGCGTATATTCTACTCATAAACTTGATGTCTCCGTCCAGCAATGCAAGTCGTATAAGCACACTGTTCGAATCGCCAATATGCAATTGTCTTCTCAAGTTTTATTAGGGGGTATCAAGCATTTGAACCGCTTAGAGCAAGTGTTTGCAAAACAAGAGTTACGAGCGCGGGGATGTGACGATCTACTACTGTGTAATCAATCTGGAAATGTCATTGAGGGCTCCGCCTCGAACGTGTTTCTTTTGAAGCAAGGCGTATGGTTAAGCCCTGAGATTAGTGACTGCGGAGTAAATGGCCTGATGCGAAAAAGTATTCTAGCGTTTATGAACGTTCATAAAATACCGTGTGCAGTTCGTAAAATTTCCGTTAACGACATAATAGGCGCAGAGTCTGTGTTTTTGTGCAATTCGCTGAAGTTTGTGGTGCCCGTTTCTAACTTTCACGATAGAGAACAAGACGTGACTTTTAATATTATGCCAAGTCATGTGATGCTTCGCAATATTTATCAATGGCTTAGCGGTGATAAACTGCTCACCTTGGAATTAACTGCATGAAAAGATTCGCCATCTGCTTATTTGTAATAGTCGTATTATCGCTTGCAGGAGCAGGGTATGTTGCTTGGCAGAAAATAACGACGCTAGACATGCTTACCTTAAATATTGCGCAGCCAATTGAGTTTGAAGTAAAGCCAGGGAGCAATTTATACAAAGTGGTTGAACAGTTAAGAGACTATGGCGATATTGATGAGCTAGGCGTCAAATTGTGGCTCAAAGTGCACCCTGAATTTCAGAATATACAATCGGGTGTTTACGAAATACCTGTTAATAGCCGTTTTGTAGACGTAGTTACTATGATTTCTAATGGCACCGTAAAGCAGTTTAGTATTACCTTGATAGAAGGGCTAACTGCTAATCAGTGGCTTGAGGCACTTAGTAGTAGTGAAGGGTTAGAACATGATCTTGTAGAGCCTAGTACACTATATAGTTTGCTTAACATATCAGATGAGAGCTTCTGTGCTAACGCATATGCAAGTGTAGAAGGGTGCTTATTACCTGATACTTATTTTTACACCAAGGGCACTAAAAGTTCTGAAATAATACGAAGATCGCATGAATCGATGGGCAAATTTGTCAAAGAAATATGGCCCTCTCGTTTTAAAGACATTCCTATAAATACTCCTTACGAAGCCTTAATTTTGGCGTCAATCATTGAAAAAGAAACTGCTATAGAGTCAGAAAGAAGTGAAATTGCCGGTGTTTTTGTTAATAGACTTGATAAGAATATGCGTTTACAAACCGACCCAACGGTAATTTACGGGATTGGAAAAGACTTTGATGGTAACATCACCAGAAAACATTTACGCACGCCAACACCCTATAACACATATGTAATTAAAGGCTTGCCAATAACGCCAATTGCCATGGCCAACAAAGCGTCTATTGAAGCGGCGCTATTTCCTGCGCTAACCGATTCGCTATACTTTGTGGCTACAGGTACTGGTGGTCACCAGTTTTCTACCAACTTGGCCGATCACAACAAAGCGCTTAGACGATATTTACAGCAATTAAAGCGCAATAATGCAGACAATAACTCAAGCAATAGAAATTAAATAAAGGGTATTAATGAAGGCAGCATTCGTTGTAGTAGAGGGGCTTGAAGGCGCAGGTAAAAGTACCGTAATAATTGCGCTTCGAAACTTTTTGGTGCGACAGGGGCATCAAGTGGTTTGCACAAGAGAACCCGGCGGCACGCCCATGGCAGAAGCGATTAGAGATTGCGTTAAGCAGCAGTGGGAAAGTGAAACCGTAACACAAGAAACTGAATTGTTGTTAATGTATGCCGCCCGCAGTCAATTAGTGCATAACGTGATACTCCCCGCCTTACAGCAAAATATATTTGTGATTGGCGACCGACACGATCTTTCTTCAGTCGCATATCAAGGCGGTGGTCGCCAAGTTCCTCTCGATACTTTACGTGCATTAAAAAAATTAACGCTTGGCGATTTTACGCCTGATTTCACTATTTACTTGGACATTGAGCCTAGCATCGGCTTAGCAAGAGCGAGAGGTAGGGGCGAATTAGATCGAATTGAACTTGCGGGCATCTCTTTCTTTGAGCGAGCGAGAAAAATGTACAAGCAGGAAATTCTTAATATGGACAATGCAGTCAGTATAAATGCCGAAAACAGTCCTGCTATTGTCAAGCGCGATGTGTTGTCTGCCTTAGCCCTGTGGTATGAAGAGCAATGAAAGTAAATGAAGCGCTCTACCCTTGGCTAGTGCCTGTGTTACATAAACTTCAGCAGCGATATACTGAGCAGCAACTACATCACGGTTTACTGTTTGTCGCTGATCAAGGTGTAGGTGAGAACGAACTAATTAATCAGCTAACAAAAACCTTGGTATGTAGCGAACAAAATGCGTGTGGAAAGTGCAAAGGATGCATGCTTTACGACGCTCAGTCGCATCCAGATATAAAACGGCTCGTATCAGACAAACCAAGTATTGGGGTTGATCTGATCCGCTCAGCTTCAGAATTTGTTACCACAACGTCTCAACTTTTAGGTAATAAAGTGGTGGTGATTGAAAATATTGAGCGTATGACCGAATCGGCCAGTAATTCACTATTGAAAACTTTGGAAGAACCAAGCCAAAATACTTACTTATTGTTGAGCACTAATAAACCCAATCGAATACTTGCCACAATTACGAGTCGATGTGAAAAAATAAGACTCTCTCTGCCAAATGTACAAGAAAGTCTTGCTTGGTTAGCGAGTAAAACTCAAGAAAATGTTAGCGAGGAAGGTTTGATGGCGTTCTCAGGTTCAGCTATCGACTATTTACAATCCTTGCAAGGGAGCACAACAAACTATCTTGAATTTGATCAAGATTTGGCGCTACTTGGAGAAAGTAAGATTAGCGGATTGGCCTTAGCTGAGAAATGGCAGGGTGACGCTTCATTAGTTTTGTCTTGGATTTACCAGAAAACAACAGTGCAATATAAAACGCTCTTAAATGCGTCAACGCAAACAACCGTCTTAGAAATAAATCAGCGTCTGTCTACCATAGAGTCACTCGTGGGTGACTGTCAGCAAGCCAATAAAAAGATTGGCCAAGCAGGTATTAATAAAAGTTTAATTTTACAGCAAGTCTTCAATAAATTTCAGGCAATACGTGAAAATTTTATTAAAAGCGAATAGTATCGTTATCCTAAAAGAATAGTGTAAACAGTTTATAGATCATCTGTAGATTGACAGAAAAACTAAAGAGGTAAGTGTGTTTGTAGATTCGCACTGTCATTTAGACAGGTTAGATAAGAGCGGTAAAGAACTAGACGACGTAGTCCATCAAGCAACATTAGCAAAAGTTGAACATATGCTTTGCGTTGCAGTGTCGGTAAAAGAATTCTGTGACATGAAGGACGCGGTTCAAAGTTATCCTCAGGTGTCTATGTCATGTGGGGTCCACCCTTTGCATCATGAAGACGCTTGTGATTACGATACCTTATTTGAACACGTTGCATTAGACGATGTGGTAGCCGTTGGTGAAACCGGACTTGATTATTTTTACAATAAAGAAACTGCCGACGTTCAGTTAAAATCCTTTATTGATCATATTAAAGTGGCTAACGAGGTTAATAAGCCACTGATAATCCATACCAGAGGCGCTCAGCAAGATACTTTAGATGCGCTTGAGAAATATTATAAGCCCGCAACTGGCGCCGTTCTGCATTGTTTTACGGAAAGCCTTGAGATGGCGCAAGCAGCAATGGAAATGGGCATATATATTTCTATTTCGGGCATAGTCACATTCAAATCTGCGAAGGAATTACAAGATACGGTTAAACAAATTCCTTTAGATAAGTTGCTCATTGAGACAGATTCTCCATGGCTAGCGCCAGTGCCGTTTAGAGGCAAAAAGAACGAGCCTAAACACGTAGTAGAAGTGGCTAAGTTTATCGCGCAATTAAAAGGGATTTCGATAGAAACATTAGCTGAACATACCACCAATAACTTTTATAAACTTTTCAGCAGAGTAAAAAGGGCGCATAAGTAGAATGGTTTTCCCTCGGTGGAGACAGTCCATTGCAAGGAGCCTTCATGCGCAACGTAGTAAGCCTGAATCAAAGTTTTTTCAAGTCGCTAGTATCTCTGAGGACAATGAAAGTGGTGAGCTTAGCGTTGAGAACAGAACCGTAGTATTTCGTGGGTTTGTGGACGATAGCAATAGTTTTCTCGCCATCACCGACAGCCGAGCGGATAAATGTGAACAATGGCAACAAAGACCGCAAGCTCAAATATGTTGGTATTTTACCAAAACAAGAGAACAGTATAGAATAACGAGTGCTGTAATAATGATTGGGCATCAATGTATTACAGCTGAAAAAACTGAGTCAAGTAATACAGCAAGTGTCAGGTCAAGCGTGTGGTCATCTTTATCTGAGAAAGCAAAAGCTCAATTTTTCTGGCCCTCTCCGAAACAAGAAATTAACATTACGCCACAGGACATAGGTACCGACGAAAAAGGTATTCCTGATACATTCGTTGTGCTTGTGTTTAATCCTACGTTAGTTGACTACTTGAATCTAAGAACTGAACCACAAACTCGAGAATTACACTCTATACAATATTTAAATGACGAAACCAGCAAGTGGAGCTATACAAGCGTTAATCCTTAACGGCTAGCTTGACAGAATTTAGATAGCATATACAAATTTATTTGCACATTAGCCATATAGCGTCGAGACGTTTGCTGAAAACATAAAAGCGACTTTCGCGTGTATTATCTCAGTTTGACTGAATTGCTGTATTTTTCTAAGTTTAAGTAATTGCTCGGCTGTTAGTTTGTCATCAAAGTATATAATGCGGCAGGTTTCGGCCTTTAGTAATTTACACATTAACGTAAATTGTGAATGCGTGCCTGTTGCTTGAATTTGCAAAAACTCATGATGTTGCTGTGAAAACACATAATTATGACTAAGATTACAAATCCATCCTTTTTTACGCGCTTTTTCAGGTGCTTTAGTAGAAGAGAAGTTTACTACCCCTCTATTAAATTGAGCGGCTTCGACATTTACACTATTGTGAGGACTATGGAGTAAATTCATATTTCAGTACCTATCGCTAATTATGTGATGGGTATATGCATTCTGTAATATTTTTCGTTTCGTTCGAGTGCTTGCGATTATAAGCAATTTCAGCAACGCAATTTCAAGCTCGACTTCAACTAACAGTATGTATATACAGTGTATGCATATACAGTAGTACTGTGTAGAGTCGAATGCAAGGTTTATTTGAAAGTAATTTTATCTTCTTCGTTCACAGAAACTTAAAGACCAAACCTATACACATCTAAGGAAATGTTAGTTTGCTTTACTGGTTATCACTAATGTTATGAGACTTCGGCATAAATAGGCTTGAATACATTCTATTAGCGAATTCGTCTGTCATTCCTGATATATAATCTGCGATTACTCGGTATTTTGCGTCTTCACTTTCTGCTAACATCCAGCGTACACTGGTATTAGGGGGCAGAAGTCTTTGTGGATCGCTGCTAAACGCGTCGAACAAAGACATAACGATTTGTTGCCCTTTGTATTCCAGCAACTGAATATCGGGTTTTTTGATAACGTGCTTAAACACATAGGCTTTAAACAGATTAAGCGCTTGTTCATGCTCTGAAGGTAGGGTGGCTACATAATCGAGTATTTCAGCAGCAAAGACTTCTTTTTTATCAATATAAATAGCGGTAATAAAACTATTTACTAAGGCGCCAATGGCATTTTTACGAGCATAAGGTGTTTTGCCAAAAAGCGCTGTTTGCTGTTTTTGTATGTGATCTGAGAGCCAAGGCACCGCTAATCTCTCAATAGGTTTACAGACCTCCTCAGAAAAACTTGATACGCTTACCGAATTCATCACAATAGCATCTTCTAAATCATGAATAGCATAAGCAATGTCATCGGCCAACTCCATTATTGAACAATCAAACGACTTCTGGAGGGTTTTTGAGTGTTTACTTTCAGAAGCCTTATAAATCATAAAGTTGGTTTTGTCGTCAACTGATAGGGGCGACAACACCCAGTCAAAAACCTCTCTATCACAATCAAACAAAGATTTAGGAGGATGCCATTCACTGGCTTTGACTTGTGTGAATCGCTCACTTCTTTGAGGCACGCACGCAGTATTCGTTAATACAGACATAAAATTTGGGTATTTTATAACACCTAACAGGCTTCGGCGTGCTAGGTTCATACCATTTTGTTCAGTATAAGCCTCTAACTTAGTTAGAATGCGAAACGTTTGTCCGTTGCCCTCGAAACCACCGTGCTCCTGCATCATGTAATGTAAAGCAATTTCTCCGCCATGACCAAAAGGTGGATGACCAATGTCATGCGCTAAGCAAATTGTTTCTATTAAGTGCTCGTCAATTTCTAAAAGCGTGGCTAATTCTGGATATTTTTGACTTAATTGTGCAGCGATACCCGTACCAATTTGCGCTGCTTCTAGAGAATGAGTAAGACGTGTCCGGTAGAAATCGCTAATCCCAACGCCCATTACTTGAGTTTTTGCTTGTAGTCGCCTGAATGCGGCGCTGTGCATTATTCTGGCTTTGTCTCGTTGGAAAGCACTGCGGTGGTCTCCGTCGCGTTTAGGGCTTCTAACGCCCATTCGCTCTGACCAGTTCATAAAACGTATTCCACTAATACTGAAAAGCGCTGCTTGGGCGTAAATAAATATGAAGTATCTGCTTTTAAACGCGTTTTTATAAACACTATTCTGTATTTCCCTACTTATGTTGCAAACAAGAAGTCAGCGCTTAACTGACATGAATCTGATTTCGTACATTAGCCCTTACGATACGAATAGGCAAGCGTCTATTTGTGCTTGGTAAGCCAGTAAACTAGGTCTATTGTATAGGTAAAATGTATTTGAGCACTAAGCAGATAACTCATCGACATTGACTAAACATTTATCTTGAAACAGTGTCAAAAACATCTCGATTTCAGGTGCTTCTTCGGTGTAATCGTCTAACATGTGTTTTAAGCGTGTTTTGACATGTGAAAACTCATCGTTTTGAAATCTTAATTCATCACAGGCCTTTAAGTAAGCAGCAATTAAGTCGGCGGCTTTGACTATTCTTTTGTAAACAGGGTCTACATTTTTTTGTACTAACAGTTCAGAGAATTGAGACTGCAGTTCAAGTGGTAAAGTTTTCAAACATTCAATTTCTGCCATCGCTTCTATTTTTTTAAACTCACGCGTTAAATCCGGATTATGATATTTAGTAACATGATTGATATCTTGTAATTTTGTCTCTGAAACCTCGTGGTAAAGTGCAACCGTTGCCGCTCGTTCTGGATTTAAATCTCCGCCAAAGTAGGTGTTTCGAATAACCGCCAATAAATGCGCAATCACCGCAACTTGATGTGAATGTTCAGCTACATTTTCTTGTTTCACGGTATGCATTAATGCCCATCGTTTAATCAATGGCATTCTCAAAATCCACGCTAAAAATGCCGAACTTGACTGCTTGCTCATACTTGTTTATATCCTTGGAAAAAATCATTAATATCACGTAAAGCTGGCCGCAGTACATCTTTGTGAGGTAAAAATACAAGCCTGAAATAGCATCCTTCATGAAGGTTAAAGGCGCTGCCGTGTACGACCAGAATCTTCTTCTCTTTGAGTAAATCTAAAACAAAATTGACGTCACTTGAAATATTAAATTTCTTTTGATCAATTTTAGCAAAACAGTACATAGCTCCTTTGGGCTCGACACACGACACGCCCTCAATGTCATTTAAGCCTTGCACCGCAATATTTCGCTGCGAAACTAAACGACCGCTTCCATTGACTAAATCGTTTATACTCTGATATCCACCCAATGCGGTTTGAATGGCGTTTTGACTAGGCACATTAGAGCACATTCGCATGGATGACAAAATAGTCAGGCCCTCTATATAACTCGATGCCATTGCTTTATTACCACTAACTAAAAGCCAGCCGGCTCTAAAGCCAGCAACACGGTAGTTTTTGGATAGACCACTAAATGTAACGCAAAATAAATCAGGGGCAAGCGCTGCCACGCAGTGATGCTCGTTATGGTCATACAGTACTTTATCGTAAATTTCGTCGCTAAAGATAACAAGGTTATGCTCACGTGCTAAATCGACAATTTCTTGCAGCAGCGCTTTTGAATAAACAGCGCCCGTAGGATTATTTGGATTGATAAGCACAATTGCTTTAGTCGAAGACGAAATTTTTGATTTTATATCGGCAATATCAGGAAACCAACCGGCCTGCTCATCGCATCTATAATGTACCGCGCTGCCAGAGGCCAAATTTACCGCAGCCGTCCATAAAGGATAATCGGGACTGGGGATAAGCACTTCATCGCCATTATCTAACAAAGCTTGCATCGATAAGGTAATCATTTCACTTACACCGTTGCCCAAATAAACGTCGTTAATTTTGATGTTTTCAATTCCCTTCTGCTGATAATACTGCATTACGGCAACACGCGCACTGTATATGCCTTGCGCGTCTGAATAGCCTTGTGCATTTGGCAATTGGCGAATTACATCTTTTAATATATCGTCTGGTGCCTCAAAACCAAAGGGGGCAGGGTTGCCAATGTTGAGCTTGAGGATGCGATCTCCTGCTTCCTCCATTTTGTTTGCGTGAGCCAGAATAGGGCCACGAATGTCATAGCAGACATTTGCAAGCTTTTGTGATTGTTTAATAGTACGCATGAAAGTAACAGAAACCCTAAATGTGAAGAACTAAGCTGCGAAAGGCAAAAAAACAACCTTCACTAACCGATAGTATTGACGTAGTGCTAAGAATAAAGCAATGCCAATGCCGTGTTAAGTAAAGTTTTGAAACATTTTAGTCATACATGCACTCTTAGTAGTATTGTATAATATTAACATAAGACAAGGATATTAAATGCCAGCACCTTTAATTTGGATAGGCGGAGCAATGCTCAGCGCTTATACTGCAAACAAAGCTAACACTGCATACTTAAAACGAAAGATGCTGGTAGATGCTATGCCTGGCGAAAGCCAACACATTTCAGTGCCGGTAAATGGCAGCATTGTGACCTGTGGCATTTATGGTGTGCTTGATCACACTGGAATTTGGCTTAATGGCAATATTTATGAGCTCTCAGGCAAAGGTTTAGTGAGATGCTTGTCTCCTAATCGATTTTTAGGTGATAGGTCAGGAAGCAAAATTTACGTTGCCTGCAATCTTGCAAATGAACCCTTGTTTGATACCGATGCATCTGCGCGTGCAAAAGACTTGTTGTTCACAATACTTGACTATCATCTGTTAAAACAAAACTGTCATAAATTTGTGGCTCGTCTTCTCGCCAACTATGAACTTGATATTACTAGCTTTAGCGACCTAAACACATTTTTGAGCGAATTCTTTAAAAGCCCTATTCGCTGGAACATGACCGGAATCGATAATCGTTGATATTCTTTTGACCTAGCTGCATATCTTGCTTAATATATGTCCTCGTAAGCATTTACAGGAGGTCAGCTTTATTTGGAATGAAAATAGGCTGTAACAAACCCGTAATTTTCTTTACCTAATTCGCTTCAAGAGATGATGTCAGCTTCTGTCATCACATGTTTTATTAAGCCACCCTGAGGGAAACCTACATGTCTGAGAACGTTGAAAAAGCCTCCAACATAGACAAAAACAAAACTGACGAACAGCAAACCGACGAACATCCGGTGGTAGATAAAATCGAAAATGCCATCGAAAATAGCGGAATAGCACGTGTTATACCGTGCACCGAGCTTAATAAGTTCGCTTGCTTTAATTGGATTGCTCTTGCCGTTAACGACTTTAAAAAAGCGAAACTCGTTAGTTTCACCTATGGCATTATTTTTACACTTATTCCAATTGGCATTACCTACCTGGTGAGATCCTCAGATCTTTACTTAGTTATATTTCCCGCCATGATTTGCTTTATGTTATTGGGTCCATACTTAGCCGCTGGTTTATATGATGTATCTTGGCAGTTTGAGAAAAAACATAAACCTTCGTTGCGTCACTCATTAAAAGCAATGTCTAGAAATGCCGTAAATGAGTGGGCATTTGGGGTATTGCTAATGGTGTTAATGATATTTTGGTTACGCGTAGCAACGTTGATTCATGCATTATTCCCAACTTACTTAGATCCAACCTTTGTTAATCTTTGGCCGTTTTTAATCTTGGGTACTATAGTAGGAGCGGGTTTTGCAGCGCTAGTCTTCTTTATTAGTGCTTTCACACAACCAATTCTATTAGAGCGTAAAGTAGATTTAGCAACGGCAGTTCTCACAAGTATGAATGCGGTTTGGCGCAACAAGTTACCTATGTTTGTTTGGGGATGTGTGATCTTATTCTTGGTATTCTTGGGTTTTGTGACTTTTTTCGCTGCTTTTATCGTAATTATGCCCATTCTTGGTTATGCAACATGGCATGGTTATATTGAGACTATTGAAACTAAACGGGCACGAAAATTCGTGTAGGTTTTTCTCAATCGTAATGAAAAGGGCGACCTCTATAGGTCGCCCTTTGTTGTTCTAGGCATGGCATTAAAATCGATTTGATATCCACGCACTCTGATAGGGTGCGAGTTCAATATCTTGCAGCTGAGATTGAATGGGAGTTTGCGTCAGTAAATCTATCCAGTTGTCAGTGCCAATCAGATTAATATCAGATAAGCGAATACTTTGAACCTCTTTAGATATATTAGAAATACAAAAAATACTTTGCTTACGGTCAATGCTCTGTCTCCAGTAACCGAATACCTTATTGCCAAGTTGCAATGTGAATTGAGTAGCATTTGGATGAAAAGCAGACTGTCCAGTGCGTATCGATATTAACTGAGTTATTTGTGTGAGTACTTGATGATGCAAAGAGTGTGCGTCATCAAGTTCGTGGATCAGTTCTTTGTAATGCCACCTATGCCTATTTATAGAGCGGTTTTGTCCAGTATTAGTTACTTTGTCATAGTCGTTTGTGGTGCCCAGCAGCGAATGAATATAAACTGCAGGAAGACCTTCTAAACCCAACATAATAGTGTGAGCACATAAAAAACGCTGAATCTGATATTCATCAGGCCCGTTAATATCGCCCTGCAATGCGTCTATAAGTGCAATATTTATTTCATAAGGTTTTTGCTTACCTTCATCTCCCGTACGCCACGACACCTTGCCACCAAATTTTTGCATACATTCGGCAAGAATGCTTATTTCATCGTCGCTGAGTAATCCTTCTGCCGGGCGCAAGCCAATACCGTCGTGCGAGGCAATAAAATTAAAATAGAAAGTGCCGTTCTGCGCAGGAGGCATACTCATTAACCAGTTTTTTAAATAACTGCAATCACCCGATACTAAGGTGTTTAGCAGAAGAGGTGGCAATGAGAAATTGTAGATGGCATGCGCTTCGTTGGCGTTACCTAAATAGGTTAAATTTTCACGATTCGGAATATTGGTTTCAGTAATGATAATCGTGTTGGGAGACGCGTGTTCAATGAGCGTTCTCATTAAACGCACAACTTCGTGGGTTTGCGGTAAGTTTATGCAGTTCGTGCCAAATTCTTTCCATAAGAAGGCGATGGCATCTAATCGAAAAATACGAGTGCCTTTATCAAGGTACAGGCGAATGATATCGACGAACGCGATGAGTACAGCAGGGTTTCTAAAATCAAAATCTACTTGATCATGACTAAAGGTGCACCACACATATTTAGTGCCGTCGGCGGTTTCGGTTTCTCTTAGCAAGTCGCTAGTTCTTGGCCTAGTAACGCCCGCAATGTTGGTATCTTTATCTACGGTGAAAAAGAAGTCCTTGCCTGGAGATTGTTGTTTGATAAAGTTTTCAAACCAAGCACTGCGAGAACTACAGTGATTGATGACTAAGTCGACCATTAGCCCAAACTCATTTGCTATATGGGTAAGGTCTTCCCAATTTCCGAGGGCTTGGTTGACTGTTGAGTAGTCGATGACTGAAAAACCATCATCTGAACTATAGGGAAAAAATGGTAATATATGCACATGATTAATTGCTGCAGAGCAATACTTTGTTAAAAAATGATGTAAAGACTGCAGAGGTGGTTTAATCATACCTTCAGCTAGTTCTGCTGACGGTTCAATTATACTATCGCCATAGGTGATTAATACTACGTCATTCTCGCTCCACAAGTTGGTATGTGGCGTCACAACATGAATGTCGTGTTCATTGCTAATACGCATACTTTTTAGCAAACTTTCGCTAAAAGTGTCGAAATTACCTGCTACCTCTACCCCTTGGTAAATAGTTTGCAAGTGATGTATGACCTTTTCCTTGAGTTGATTAGATTTTTCCATAGTGCTACCTCGAATATTCAGCAAAGTCTGCTTCCACAGCTTCTTTTAAGCGTTCTAATACATCTGGCTTCGCGCTTACTACTCTGTTCCATGAAGGAATAAAAGGCGTTTCCATCGGATTTTCCAAGAAACTTTTTCCTGCTTTCATGATATTTTTCGCAAACAACTCAACAGCTTTTTCTTCGGAGTGAATATCAAGCTTTAAGCCGTTCATCACCGCGTCATTATGGTATGTCTCAACAAAATCTAAGGCTATCCTGAAGTATGTCGCCTTAATCGTTCTAAAGGTTTCATTACTAAACACTGTGCCTTGCGTGGCTAATTTTCTGAATAATGCTTTGGTTATATCGATCGACATTTTCGACAGGCCACCTTGATCATCGTGTAGCGATAAATCTTGATGTTTATGATCATAGGTGTGGGCGATATCGGCTTGGCAAAGTCGATTATGTGAGTAATTTCTATGCATTTCAGAGAGCACGCCTATTTCTAAGCCCCAGTCACTGGGTATGCGAATATCATTCAGCACATCTCTTCGAAACGAAAACTCCCCGGCTAAGGGATATCTAAAACTATCCATGAAATCTAAATAATCGTTTGGCCCCAAGGTGTTTTTTAACGCTCGAAGTAAAGGCGTCACTAATAGTCGAGAAACTCGGCCGTTTATTTTGCCTCCCGCAACGCGTGCATAATATCCTTTGCAAAATTCGTAATTAAATAGCGGATTTGCCACAGGATAAATTAGACGTGCTAATAGTGAGCGATCGTAGGTCAATATGTCACAATCGTGTAAGGCAACACTTTCTACTTTATTTGACGCAAGGACATAGCCCATGCAATACCAAACATTTCTACCTTTACCCATTTCTTTTGGCGCTAAACCAAGCTCCTGTAGTTCGTCATCGAGCGCTTTTAATCTTGGGCCGTCATTCCATAAAACGCGGTGATCTTGTGGCAAGCCTGAAAAGAATTTTAAGGCATGTGTAAACTGTTGCTGATCGGCACGATCTAGGCCAATTACAATTTGATTTAAATAGGGCACCTTTTTTATGTGCTCAATCGTGGCCGGTAATGCTTTACCTTCTAATTCAGAGAACAGACTGGGTAAAATCAATCCCATTGGTCTTTTCGATGAAAAATCAACAAGTTCCTGCTCTATCTCATCTATAGGTCTATTTTCAAGATTATGAAGCGTTGTTACTATGCCATTTTGATAAAAATCAGCCATTGAGTATCCTTTATTATGAAATATTTGGAATAAGTTGGTCCATAACTTCTGTCCAACCTTCAGGCCCAGTTTTCGAGCTGGTGTGTACATTGTGGTTGCGTTTAAGTTCGGGTGGCGCATGCACAGGCGATGCAATTATTACTGCGGTGCCGGCAACTTCTAACATGTCTATATCATTCTTGCCGTCACCTAAAGCTATACTAGAAACGCTGCACTTTGGATGCTGTCGCTTATACTCTTGTAAGAGCCAAAGCAGCGCTTTCCCTTTATTACTATCACCACATATATGCAAAAATCGACCACCTAAAAGTGGATAAGCGCCGAACCTTGTTGCTTTGCCAATAAATTCGCTGCGCTGCTGTTCGGTGCCAAGCCACATCACGGGCTCACCAAATTGACGTTTTGAAGCCTGCAGAGCGCTTTCCTCGTCTAGCCCAGTTACTTCGCTAATACGCCCAATGTTCATACTACCAAATGTTTCAAATTGACCAACATGACCCGACGCAATTTTCTTGATGATTCCTTGCCAATAGCTACGTTTCTGCGCAAATGATTTTATCCAAAATCCGTCTTTCCAAAGTGCACCTTTAGGCTTGTGGGGCAGAAAGTCTTTTGGTAAATAAATTGCCGCGCCATTTTCGACGATAAGAGGTGTGTCCAAGCCCATCTGCTTTTGCAACACGATAACCTCGGCAAGTGTTTTACTGGTATTAGGAATAACAGAAATACCTTGCTTAGTTAGCCTATCAATACAGGATTTTGCAGCGGCAAAGCTATAGGAATAATGATCGAGAATAGTCCCGTCAAAATCGGTAAATACAAGAACCTGCTTATCTGATGCTATTTGTGCAGACATGTTTCAATTCTTCTACGTGTATCTAATGTAAAAAGACTGTCGCACTTTGCCGGCATGTTAGTCAAGGCATGTTGAGTAAGGCGCTGATAAAACTGCACAAATCTCAAAATTTGATCATCTGACATGGTATTAATACCAGCGTTTCTATCTGTTTGATTTAACTGCAATTTTTTTATCAGTTTATGTTCCTGCTCACTGCGCCATTCAAATACCTGTTCAAAAGAAGGTGCTTTTAGCATGACAGTATAGTCAATCAGTTTAAAAACCCGTTTGTAATCTACAGACAATACGTCGTTTACATACTGTCGCCAGTTTAGCGAAGGGTCTTCAAGTGCTTCAAGCTCATTAACTGGCGTCAGCAAGTCCTGCTGACTTTGACTATCGATACCAACGCACCAGCCTTCTAAAATAATAATTTTGTGGGGTGAGTTTATGGGTATCCACTGCGCAATTGGCGCTAAGTCATCTATAGCTTTGTTAAAAATAGGTAGCTTTACGTCTTTACCGAGTAAAAGTCGATTAAGCGTGGTCTCTAAAAAGTCAATATCGTGAGTGCCTGGCGCGCCTCTCGTTGCTAAAAGAGGATTAACGGATTTTGATAGTATAAGACGTTGTGCTTTTGATAAATAAAAGTCGTCGATAGAAAAACCAATCGTGGATTGATGAAAAATTTCATTCAGTACAGTCACTAAAAAAGAGGTTAATGTCGACTTACCAGAACCTTGGCAGCCATTTATGCCAACTAGTATTGGACAGTCTGCACTAAGTTGGTGCTGAGAAATTATATTTGCTAGCGGCATGAACCATTTTTGTGCAGTGTCAATATAGCTATGCGCTAACTGATGTTGCTCGATGAACTCGTTCAATATAGTGTGCAACTGCGCATTAGCTGGTTCTGAATGCTTCACGAATACCTCTGATGAATGATTTATCTCAACATTAGACTAAAGAGAGCAGGGCTTCTTCTCACCTAAGTATTCAAATTTGGTGCCAAAAAATTGAGAATAGCTTGACGATCATATATGCAAAGCTCAAACATTTCTATTTACAGGTGAATGATTAAGAGGCTATTAACACAGCTCGCTTCGGTGCAGGATAACCTTCAATAGTCTTGCGGTGATCATTTGGATCTAAAAAATCCACTAAAGAATGATTTTCCATCCAAGGCGTAGCGCGCTGTTCGTCAATACTTGTAACATCAATATCTACACATTTGATGTTGCTGAAACCCGCCCGCTGCATCCATATTGATAATGCTTTTACGCTAGGTATAAACCACACATTTCGCATTTGTGCATATCTGTCCTTTGGCATCAGCACACTATCCTCGTCTCCATCTATTACCAAGGTTTCTAACACTAATTGCCCGTCAGTTGCTAACTGAGATTTTAATTCCTTTAAAAACCCTATTGGGTCATGGCGATGGTATAGCACGCCCATAGAAAATACTGTATCAAAGTAAGCTGTAGGCGGCATTTCCTCAATACCAATTGGTAAGAAATGGATATTAAGATCGTTTAAATACTGTTTAAAACAATGGAACTGATAAAAGAATAGGGCCGTTGGGTCTATGCCAATAACTTGTGAGGCTTTACAGCCGTGCATCCTAAACAAATGATAGCCACTACCACATCCTACATCCAATACTTTTCTTCCCTCTAAGCTCGCGATGTGAGGCAGCACTCGGTCCCATTTCCAATCTGAATGCCACTCGGTATCTATGTAAATTGAAAAGAAATCAAAAGGGCCTTTTCGCCAAGGCATGAAGTTTTTTAATACCGACACCGTTTTTAATATCTCGCTTTCTCCAAGCGACTCTTTTGCGACAAGTTTAACGCCGTTAGTTGCATCAAGTTGCACATTTTCAAGCCTTGGCAATTGCGCGAGTTGTTTTTGCCATCTGTTTGCTTCTTTTTTGGATAAGTTGCTTTCCCAATTTTTGAGAATAGCGGCAAAAGAATCAATATATTGCTCAAGTCCTGTATTGATAACACTTTCATAAAACGCAGAGCGCCATGGTTTGGTATACATAAAGTTACTCACACTGTTATTTTATAGCGACTATTGATAAAAAATTGTAATGTTGATACCACACGCTTATCTTAGTGAATCCAGCCTTCTCGAGTCTTGCTTTATGAATTTCGACGGTATCTAATGTCATCACTTCTTCAAGCGCCGTTCGTTT
>Ga0115567_10002755_pt1 | contig 17414 bp, 18 predicted proteins | sample COGITO_mtgs_1204_2_FD_88679 | JGI IMG/M metagenome (GOLD analysis project Ga0115567, IMG submission 88679) | Pelagic marine microbial communities from North Sea - COGITO_mtgs_120412 | ecosystem: Environmental > Aquatic > Marine > Epipelagic | place: Germany:Helgoland, sampling site Kabeltonne... | reverse complement strand
AAGCAAATTCCTGCTGGTCGATTTGACGAAAAACCTTCTACAGGGCTTAGCGAACAGTTAGAAAAATATGATATGAAAATTGGTAGGTTAAAAACAGGAACTCCACCAAGGTTAGATGGCGATACGATTAATTATGACGAATTAGAAATGCAGCCTGCTGATGATGATCCGAATTATTTTTCATTTTTAACAAACAAACTTTATAACAAACAAATTAAATGTGGTATGACTTACACAAATAATACCGTACATAAAATTATTAGTGACAACATTTCTAAAAGCGCTATGTACTCAGGCAATATTAAAGGGGTTGGACCGAGATATTGCCCTGCCATCGAGGATAAGATAGTTAAATTTAAAGAGAAAGAAAAACACCAGATATTTTTAGAGCCTGAAGGTTTAAAGGACAATACTGTTTACCCAAATGGTATCTCAACTTCTCTGCCAGAGGACATACAGCTTCAAATATTGGCTAATATTAAGGGTTTAGAGCAGGTTAAGATGAAGAGAGCAGGCTATGCGATAGAGTATGATTATGTTGATCCTAGAGAATTAAAAGCCACATTAGAGACTAAGAAAATTAAATCTCTGTTTCTTGCAGGACAAATTAACGGAACAACTGGCTATGAAGAAGCTGCAGCACAAGGTTTAATAGCAGGTATTAACGCAGCATTAAAAGTTTTAAAAAAAGATGAATTCCTTTTAGATCGTTCTACATCTTATATTGGAGTGATGATAGATGATCTAATTACAAAAGGTGTTTCTGAACCTTATCGTATGTTCACCTCTAGAGCTGAATACAGATTGACTCTAAGAGCAGATAATGCCGACCAAAGATTAACTGACCTTGGAATAAATTTAGACTTAGTAAATGAAAATAGAAAAAAAATATTTCTAGAAAAGAAAAAAAACATTTTTGCACTAACTAAATCTTTACAATCAAACTATCTTACGCCTAACGAAGCGAAGAAACATAATATCAAAATTGCAATGGACGGGGTAAAAAGGTCATGTCTCCAGATCATTGGTCAAAGAAATCTAAATATGGCAAAAATAAGGCAAGTATTTCCTAACATACCTATTTATAATAAGTCCATAGATGATCAGGTTGTAATCGATGCTCATTATGCTGGATATCTTGATCGTCAGTCTCACGATATTAAATCTTTTAAAAAAGACGAAGCGGTAATTATACCAGCTAAGATAAACTATGAATGTTTAAGTGGTCTTTCAAATGAAATCAAAAGCAAGCTCAATAAAGTGCGGCCTAAAACTTTAGGCCAGGCGATTCGTATCGATGGTGTGACGCCTGCAGCGATTATTATAATCCTTTCTCACATTAAAAAATTGAAATATAAAGTTTCTGCTTAATGCAGGAAGAAAATGCTATTAAATTACTGAAATCTGATCTTAAATTTAGCGATTCATCCATTAAAAAACTTAAAATATTTGTTAGAAGCGTAATCGAGTCCAATAAAAAATACAATTTTATATCTAAAACTTCCGAAATTGACATATGGCATCGTCATGTTCTTGATTCTGCTCAGCTGGTTAAATTTATAAACTTCAAAAATGGCTCTTTAGCTGATCTAGGATCTGGAGCAGGTTTTCCAGGTATAGTCCTTGCTATATTCAACAGTAACGTGGATTTTCACGTGAAATTATACGAAAAATCTCCTGTTAAGTCAGCTTTTTTAAAAAAGATTGTAGATCAACTAGATTTAAATGCTAAAATTTTAAAAAACATCTATGATGATAAAATCGAATCAGACTACATAGTATGCAGAGCTTTCAAGAAACTAGATAGAATAATACAAGTTTCACGTGAAATCGCTAAGAAGCCCCATAAGCTAATAGTTTTAAAGGGTCAAAATGCTCAGGAAGAGGCAAATAATGCTTTTCAAAACAATAAATACCCTTATAAGTTAGAAAATAGCATGACTAACGACAAATCAAAAATCATAATAGCTAAATTTGAAAAATGACTACTACAATTTCGGTAATTAACCAGAAAGGTGGCGTAGGCAAGACAACAACAGTTATTAATCTTGCAGCATCACTGTCCATAATGGGTCAAAATAATCTTGTTATCGACTTAGATCCGCAGGGTAATGCGACGACAGGATTAGGTAAAAGCAACGGTGATGAAAAAAACAACATCTATAATTTATTAATTAAAAAAATCAGTTTAAAGGCCTCGATACAAAAAACTGATATTGAAAATTTAGATATCATTGGATCCCATGTAAATTTATCAGGTCTTGAGGTTGAAACAGCAAATGACTCAAAAAGAGCATTTGTTTTAAAAGAAATTTTACTCGATGAAAAGAATGGAGAACTTCAAAAATATGATAATATATTTATTGATTGCCCTCCGTCATTAAGTTTATTAACAATAATGTCTCTTGTCGCTTCTGATGAGTTGTTAGTACCTCTGCAAACAGAATTTTTTGCATTAGAAGGCATAACGCAGCTAGTCAAAACAATAGATAGAATTAAAGAGAACTTAAATCCCAGCCTTTCTATTAGGGGTATTCTATTAACTATGTTTGATAAACGAAATAAACTTTCTTCTGAAGTAGATCGTGAGGCAAGAAATTATTTTAAAGATAAAGTTTATCAGACCGTAATCCAAAGAAATGTGAGATTATCAGAAGCTCCGTCACATGGCCAACCTTGTGTAATTTACGATAAAAATTGCGTAGGTAGTAAAGCATATTTAAAATTAGCCGAGGAATTTAAAAAAAAAAATAATATAGAAAGTGCTGCATGAGTTCGGGTAAAAAGAAAGGTTTAGGAAGAGGATTATCTGCTTTGTTCGGAGATGACTCTCCAAAAGATAAAAATTTTGATACAAAAGAAATAAGTAAAATTTCTATTAGTGATTTAAGCAGAAATCCTTTTCAACCAAGAGAATTTTTCAATGAAACAAAACTCCAAGAACTAACTGATTCTATAAAGAAAAATGGAGTGATACAGCCTATAGCTGTAAGACTAAACAAGTCGGAACCAGGAAAATACGAAATTATTGCCGGAGAAAGAAGATGGCTCGCAGCCCAAAAAGCCGGGCTTCATGAAATACCTGTAACTATACTTGATTTAACAGATCAAGAGTCACTCGAAGTTGCAATTGTAGAAAATATTCAAAGAGATGACTTAAATCCAATTGAAGAGGCAAGAGGATATAAAAGATTATCTGAAGAATTTAAATATGATCATTTAAATATTTCTAAACTAATGTCGAAAAGTCGAAGTCATGTAAGCAATTCTCTAAGACTATTATCATTACCAAAAGATGTAATTAACATGATCGAAGAAGGCTCACTCACATCTGGACAAGCCAGACCTTTAATTGGAATTGCAAATGCATCATCTATTGCAGAGGAAATTGTTGCAAAAAATTATAGTGCTAGAAAAGTTGAGTATTTGGTTAAATCCAAAAAGAATACCAACAAAGAAAAAATATATGATGCAAATATTTTAAAAACTCAAGAACGTATTGAAAAGATTTTAGGTTTAAAGGTGAATATAATAAATAAAAAAAATAATTCCGGCAAAATTACTATTGAATATAAAGATCTCGAACAATTTGAATTGTTATCTGATCTGCTTACGAAGAATTAGCCAACACACAAACGTCTAATAACAGTTTTTTTATAATAATATTTTTATTTATGTTAGAGTCAGATTTAATTTTAATCTCGCTTTCATAGGTTTTATTTAACGCAGACTCCAACTTAGTTTTGTCCCAAAGCCTTGCTTGTTCTAAAAAATTAGGTTTGTCTTTCCAAAATATTGGAGGCTTAACGGAATTTACAGCCTCTGCAAGATTCTTATTTAATTTTAAATTTGCAACTTCTTTTAGTTTAATTAGTCTCTGATTAATAATACTTAAATATAAAGGATTTTTTTCAGCCTCTAAAATAGTCGTGCTTAATAATCTATTGGTTTCTTTCTTATCTCCGTTAATTGCTTTATTTTTTAATTTTTCAAAATCATCGTTAACTTCTAAATTTAGCAATGCATTAAGAAGCTCCACTTTAATTATTTTATTATTAAAATAAGATTTTATTTTTACAATTTCATTATTTATTTTAGCTCTGTCTAGGTTACTATTTTCAATTAATTTATTTATTACATGTGGTGACAATCCAGAATAATCCTTTAATTCATCATGAATTATTTTTTTTATAGTTATTACATTATCTTTATAACAAGGTATTGTGTCTAAATCATTTGCAGATTCGAAATGATGTCTCAATTTTGATTTTTTTTCTAAGATACCACCAAATAGATAGATTGAATTATCACCTTTAATAGTTTGAATATATTTCAACGTATCTAAAATTTTGTCAGTTATATTATTTATAAAAATAACTTTTTTTTCTTCAAAGAGTGAAATGTTCTGAATTTCTTGGATGATAATATTTTCATCTTTTAAAATATCTTCTTGCGTAAACTGTAAAATCTTTTTATTTTTTTTTTTTAATTTATTTTTAAATTCATCAATAAGACCCAAATTTTCTCCATAAAATAAGGCTATGTTATTTTGTAGACAGTCTATATCTTGCTCTACAATAAAACTTTTATATATCATTTTTAAAATTTACCAATCTTTCAATTATCTTTTCAGAAATACTGGCTGTCATTATTTCAACTAATTTTTTTTCGTTAGTTATAGTATCAGAATGTTTGTCGCCAACATTATAATCTCCCTCTTTTAAAACATAAAATTCTTTTGTGTTAGAATTTAAAGTATTCATCAACTTTATTTCTGTTACAATTTTAATTCTGTATTTGGTTATTTGATTTCGAACATTTTTTTCTTTAATTGTTTTTGTTTTTTTGGAATTGATTGTCAGTTTTACCTGTTTTTTGCTCCCCTTATCTGAAATAGAGGATAGTTTATTTTTTAAAATATAGTTTATTTTTCTATCACCTGAGGTAACAATATTATTGATATCCAAACTAATCTTTTCATCAACTATTTTGTAGCCACAGCTTGTAATTAGCAAAATGATAACTGTAAATTTAATAAATTTTAAACTCATTATTTAACAATATAATTCATTATTTTGTCTTCGACAAAGATAGTTTTAATAATTTCCTTATTTTCAATGAATTTTTTGGCTTTAGAACTCTCGTAAATTATTTTGTTTACTTGTTCTTTTTTCAAACTTTTCTTTACACTTATAATATCCCTAGTTTTGCCATTGACCTGCACTGCAAATTTAATTTCTTCCTCTACAGCATTTTTTATTTTGGGCCAGCTATCAATATCTCTGCATTGTAACTTTTCTAAACATTCTAATGCTAAGTGAGGTGTGAAAGGGACCATTAACTTCATAGTTTTGATAATATTTTTTTCTAAACATTTGTTACTTAATTGTAAATTAATATGCTTATTAAAAATTTTATAAATTTCATAGAAGTGAGCGATAGTTACATTAAATTTAAATTCTTCAATAGATTTATCTATTTTTTTAACTAAAGTATCTATGCTAAGATCAAATCTTTCAACTAGTTTTTTATTGATTGTATTTTCTTTTCTAGATCTGATTTGAACGTTTAGGTCCCAGATTTTTTGTAAAAATTTATTTGAGGACGAAACGCCAGAGTCAGACCACTGCACATCTTTTTCAGGAGGACTGTCTGACAGTATAAACCATCTTACAGCATCAGCACCGTATAAATTAATCATAGTTTCCGGATCTATTGTATTTTTTTTTGATTTAGACATTGACTCCGGGGGCCCTATAGTGACTTTTTCTTTATTTTTTTTTCTAACCGCCTGATCTACCGAAATTTTTTCAATCTCATCGGGGTAAAGCCAATTACCTTTCTTATCCTTATAAGATTCGTGACACACCATGCCCTGTGTAAATAAATTTTTAAAAGGTTCTGATAAATTCAGATTTTTATAGCATTTACTAATACTTTTCATGAAAAATCGTGAATACAATAAATGCAGTATAGCATGCTCTACCCCTCCAATATATTGATCAACTGGCATCCAGTATTTAATTTTTTTTTGATCAAATGGACCGCCTTTATAATGTGGAGAACAAAATCTTAAAAAATACCATGATGAGTCCACAAAAGTATCCAATGTGTCTGTTTCTCGTACAGCGTTTTTGCCAGTAGCTTTATGGGTAGTGTTTTTCCATGTAGGATGATTTTCCAAAGGATTACCTTTATAGTTTAAATCAATTTCTTTTGGTAAAAGAATAGGCAGCTCTTCTTTATCTACGGGAACAACATTTCCATCTTCTAAGTAAATCATTGGTATGGGACAACCCCAGTACCTTTGACGTGAAATTCCCCAATCTTTCAAACGATAAAGGGTTTTTCTTTTTCCAATATTCATTTTTTCGATTTTATTAATTATTTTTTCTTTAGCTTCTTTAATATTTAAGCCATTTAAAAAATCTGAATTAATAATTTTTCCATCACCCGTATAAGCCTGTTTTAATCTTTCATTTTTTTCGTCAGAAACAACCTTTATTATTTCTAATTCATATTTTTCTGCAAAGTCAAAATCTCTCTGATCATGAGCAGGGCAACCAAATATTGCTCCAGTGCCGTAATCCATAAGAACAAAATTGGCAAAATAAATAGGAATTTTCTTTGTTTTAATAAAAGGGTGCTGAACAAATAAATTAGTCTTAAAACCAATCTTGTTTGCGTTCGCTAATGCTTCTTCGGTTGTGCCAGTTTTATCGGATTCGTTTTTGAATTTTATAAAACTTTTGTTACTAGAAAAATTTTTACTTAACGGGTGATCACTTGATAGCGCAATAAATGAAGCACCAAAGATTGTATCAGGCCTGGTAGTAAATACCTTGATATTTTCTGTTTTTTCAATAATTTTAAAATTTATTTCACAACCAAAAGATTTACCAATCCAATTTTTTTGCATTAGTTTAACTTTTTCAGGCCAACCATCAAGTTTTTCTAGATCATTTAAAAGAGGATCAGCAAACTTTGTAATATTGAAAAACCATTGAGAGAGTTTTTTTCTTTCAACCACAGCATTAGATCTCCAACCTCTTCCATTTACCACTTGTTCATTAGCCAGCACTGATTTTTCGACAGGATCCCAATTCACATAGGTTTCTTTTCTTGAAACTAGACCCTCATTAAAAAAATCTATAAATAATTCTTGCTGATGTTTATAATAGTCTTCATCGCAAGTAGAAATCTCTAAATCCCAATCAATAGATAAACCTAATAGCTTTAGCTGGTTTTTCATTACTAAAATATTTTGATTGGTCCAATCTTTTGGAGGCACATTATTTTGTCTTGATGCATTTTCTGCGGGTAAACCGAAAGCATCCCATCCCATTGGATGTAAAACATTAAATCCCTTAAGGTATTTAAAGCGAGCTATAACATCACCTATAGTATAATTTCTAACGTGTCCCATGTGAATTTTACCAGAAGGATAAGGAAACATTTCTAAACAGTAAAATTTTTTACCATCTTTATTGTAAAGTTTCTTTTTAGCAAACACTTCCTGCCATTTTTTTTCAATTAAATGAAAATTTACTCTTTCCATCTTAAATTATTTTTTTTTATTTTTTTGATCTTTATCCATTAAAGAAGCTTTTTTGAGAATGGCCCTGTGCAATTCTTCTTGTATGTTGGAATTATTTAAAAGTTGAATTTTACAATTGCCAGAGCTTTTACAAATTCTTTGATGAACAGTAATTTTAACACTTTCACTTCTAATATCATTTGACAAAAATCTAACAGCAATTTTGATAGATTCTTCTGTGTTGCTATTAGTGTCGAAATACCAATCAGTGATTATAATGCCACCTGAATAATCTACAGTCGTTAAAGGCAAAAAATCTAATGTCTCTAAAGAGGCTCTCCACATCGGATTTGCTGTACTAAATTCATAAGTTGTTGCACCACCACGTATACCTTTAACCGCATTACCTATCGATACACCCCGACCTTCTTCTATATTTTTTCGAGCTTTTTCAGGACCAGAAATGGGCTCAGATGATTTGAATTTAATGCAAGATACTAGAAAAAAAGAAAAAATTACTAGCAAAGAAAAGCGCTTAACATGATTAAAAATTATATTTTGTGATTTTTTTGTCATTATAAAAATATTTAGTAGGTTTATCGGTAAAATTTTAGGTTTTAAACAAAAAAACGCAAATTTATTGGGATTTTTGGTGTTACATAAATATCACACTGCAAGAATTTATAGTCAAAATTAGTACAAATTAAAGCAAAATAGTAAGAAAAAATGTAAAAAAATGGTGTTTTTAAAATTAATAATAACAAAGGAAAAAAATGAAAAACATACTAAAAACAGCAGTAGTACTATTTACTGCATTATCGTTTTCATTTGCTAACGCTGGTGAGCTTACTGTAACAGGTAACGCTAAAGCTTCTTACATAATCGTAAGTAGTGACTCAACAGCTGGCGCACAAGAGCAACCAAATTCTCTTGGTGTAGCAAATGAATTTACTTTAAGCGCTGGTGGAGAATTAGACAACGGAATGACGTTTGGTTACAACATCGATATCGATGGTGACACAACTCAAGACGATGGTAGCTTATTCTTAGACACTGGTTCTTTAGGAAAAGTTATGATCAGTATTTCTGAAGGTGGATTAGAGACTGGAAAAAAAGGTATCCATTCTGCAACAGGAGATAGAGGATCAGATTCAGGTTTTAATGAAAGCATGTTTGAAGAATGGTCTGTAGGTGATGCGAACAACGTATCTTACCACACTCCAGCTGATTTATTACCATTTGGTATTAAAGGTTCAATAGCTTACGCTCCTTCAACAGTAGCTGACGCTAACCAATCAGTTAATAACCTAGTTGCAGTTAACACAGGTGCAATTACAGCAGCAAACAATTCAGGTGCTGTATACACGACAGGTTCATTAGCTAATAATGGTAGAACATTCACTCAGTACGCAGTATCTGCAGCTCCACTTGATGGTTTAGCTATAGGTGCTTCATACGGTGAATTCGGTGGTTCAGCAGGAGACACAGGTCAAGGTGCTGAAGGTGGTGCATGGTATGCGTCATATGCAATAGGTAACGCAAAATTAGGTTATTCTAAATCATATGTAGCTTTAGCAACTGCTAGAACAGCCGCTACTTACGAATCAGTATTTGGTCATAAATACTCTGCGTTAGTTGCTGTAAATGATGATTTATCAATATCTTACGGTGTTGAGAAATCAACTGCTACGCACATGTTAAATACAACTGATGATGTAGAGCAAGAAGTGACTCAAATCGCTGCTGCTTACACTACAGGTGGTTTAACACTAGCTGTTTCAATGAATGACTACGAAAACGTTGCTTACACAGCAAATAAAGACGTAACGTCTACTGTGTTTAACGTATCAATGGCATTCTAATTAAGTTAGAAAATTAAATTAAAAAAGCCGGCTAGTAATAGCCGGCTTTTTTTTTACCCCAGACATTAAAGCAAAACCATTACATTTGATTAAATTTAAGTTGTTTAAATTTTTTAAATTTATACCACCCAGTGGTATTAAATTTTTGTTATTTTTTAAATAATTATTGAATTTTATTACTCCTAGAAAAGGTGCATATTTATCGTAATTAACTGAAAATAGTTTTGAAAATATTATCACCTCGCATCCTTGTTTAATCTTTGCATAGATCTCCTTTTGAGAGTGAGCAGATCCAATAATTTGAAAATTTGTTTTTTTTAGAGACAATGCCTTAAACGATTTATTATATGAAGATAAGTAAATCCCATCTGAGCAAAGATATGTAGCAAGTTTTAAGTTATTAGCTACATAAAAATCTATTGATTTTATTTTACATTTTTTTCTAAATTTTAATAATTCATCTTTTTTTTCAAATTTATCTTGATTTCTATAAATAATTGAGAATTTATGATTTTTTTTTATGTCATCTAAATTTATATCTTTTATACTTTCAATTATTAGATAATATTTTTTTTTAACAACAAACATATGAGCACAATAATAGAAAGATTTAATAAAATAAAATTGAATATTGCCTCGACTAAGTCATTCCAGAGAGTAAATATTATTGCAGTAAGCAAAACATTCTCTTTAGATCATATAAGACCTTTAATAGATCATGGTCATCGTCATTTTGGAGAAAATAAAGTACAGGAGGCTACTTCAAAGTGGTCTGAAATTAAAGATACAAATGAGAGCGTAAAATTACATATGATAGGTAAACTTCAAAGCAATAAAGCAAAAGATGCTGTAAAAGTTTTTGATTACATTCATTCTTTGGATAACAAAAAATTAGCAGATACTTTAGCAAAGCATCAAATAAGTCTTAAAAAAAATATAAAATATTTTATTCAGGTAAATATAGGAAATGAAATACATAAGTCTGGTATACCTGTAAACGAATTAGATCCATTTTATAATTATTGTAAAACTGAATTAAATTTAAATATTTTAGGACTTATGGTTATTCCACCTAATGACAACAACCCAAAAAAATACTTTAAATCCTTAAATGAATTAAATAAATCACTTGCTTTGCAAGATCTTAGCATGGGAATGTCCGCTGATTATATGGAAGCAGTAAACAATGGTGCTACTTTTGTGAGAATTGGAAGCTCTATTTTTGGAGAGAGATTATAACTTGTGTATTTGGCTCTACTTCTTTTACAATTCTTAATATTTGATTCTTCTTTATAGCAATGCATCCTTCGGTTTTTTTAAAATTATTTTTAGCTATGTGAATAAAAATAGCACTACCTTTATTCTTTTTGATTGGATTCATATTATAATTAAGGACTAAAATAATGTCGTACATGTTTTCTTTTTTATAAAGTTTTTCATGACGGTAAACAAAAGGCAATTTAATAAGTTTATTATATTGTTTAGATTTAGGATCATCGCACCATCCCATATTTTTTTTAATAACCTTTTTTTTTAATTTTGAAGAGATTTTAACTCTATCTTTTCTATATAAAATATATTTAATTCTAAATTGTCCTTTTGGTGTTATTAAATCACCTTCTTTTCTTTTATTACCTATTCCTTTTTTACCTATCGCACATTTTATTTTTAATTTATTATAAGTAAGGTAATTTTTATTTATTAATATATGCATCAATTAAAAGTTTTAATTTTAGGTCCTACTTCATTTTCATCTACTCTAGATGAACTAAAACCTTTTTTAAAGTTTAATTCTGTTAACGAAAAAAATTCATCGGATTATGATGTAATTCTATTTCATGAGGATGCTTTAAAGGACAAAGTAGACAGTAGACTTGTGGTTAACAGTGATAGTCTGAAAGTATGTGCCTCAAGTAAAAAAAAACTATCTAATAATTTCGACGCTTTTTTAGAATTGCCCTCATCTTTGAAGGAAGTTAACGCTATCGTAGAAAACGTTGCTGCAAAAAGAATATTTAGCAAAAACTCGTCAATTGAGATTAAAAAATACTTATTAAATAAAAATGAAAAAAAATTATCAAAAAATGGAAACGAAATTATTCTTACAGAAAAAGAAATACAATTACTAGAATTATTTCTTAAAAATAAAAAGCCTATATCAAAAAAAAAAATACTTTCATCAGTTTGGAATTATTCATCTGACGCTGATACTCATACTGTTGAGACACATATATACAGATTAAGAAAAAAAATTAATGACAAATTTTCTGATGAAAAATTTATTATAAATACTAAAGACGGTTATTCTTTCTGAAAAAAAGAAACAAAATTGCAAAAGATTTGTTTACAAGCAAATATAGAAAAAGAGTTGTGAAACCTAAAAAAGGTAAAGGCAGCTTTAAAAGGAAAAAAATTAATTAAGGTTCTTCTTAAAGAAAGCAATTGTTAAATTTACTGCTTCATTTAATTTCTTTCTATTTTTTCCTTTACCGCTTTCAGAAGTGATGCATTTTCTTTTAGCTTCTTTTCTAGATATTCTCGCCCCACTATATAAACGAAGTTTTCCATCAGACATTCTTACTATTGGATCATGCCTACAACCGTTTACTGCCACACCCTTACCAATTTCACCGTTAGTACTAAAGAAGTGGTTAGCCTGAGGAATATTTACTAGTTTTACTTTATTCCCTTTTTTTAATAATTCTTTTTCAAGAATTTTACATGGTTCAATATAATAATGGCTTTCTTCTCCTTTGATAATCAAAACTGGATGATTAAATTTTATTGGTTGGTGAAATACATTACATCCTGACTATCAAATTTTAAGTATTCTGAAGCTGAAAGATTAAGAAAAATGAAATAAATTAAAATTGTGATATATTTTATCAGCTTAGTCTTGCTCCTATAATTTGAATTACTTTTGAAGACATATCTGTTCCAACTTCTAAACTTTCTCTCATTGATTTTTTATTAATATAGCCATGTAAAAAACCACCAGCAAATAAATCTCCTGCACCAGTTAGATCCTTGATTTTAAGATTTTTTTTCGCAGAGCATTCTGTAACTTCATTATTATTAATTGCTACAGCGCCTTTATCTCCACGAGTAACAACAAGCAATCTATTTATCTTTTTTGCGAATTCAATTACATCTTCAAATTTTTTAACGTTTATCAATGACATAATCTCTTGTTCGTTTGCAAAAGTAATATCTAATTTATTTTTTACTAGATCCAAGAAATGAGATTTATGCCGTTCTACACAAAATAAATCTGATAATGACATAGCAACTTTATTTGAATAATTAATTGCCTTTTCAAAAGCTTTTTTTGGTTCACCTTCATCCCAAAGATATCCCTCTAAAAATAAGATTTCACTATTTTTTACTGCATTCGTATCAATATCATTTTCATTTATTTTTCCTGCAGTACCAAGAAAAGTTACCATAGTTCTTTCAGAGTCTGGTGTTATTAATATTAAACATGTTCCAGTTGGAATTATTTCTTTCTTCTTTGAATAAAAATATTCTACATTTTCTTTTTTCAAACCCTCTTCGTATTTGATACCTAAATCATCATCACTTACTTTTCCTATGAAACCGACTTTATTTCCTAATTGAGAAAGACCAACTATTGAGTTTGCTACAGAGCCGCCAGAAACAGTTTCTTCAATTTTAAGCGTTGATAAAAGCTTCTTAAATTCAGCCTCATCTACTAGTTTCATTGTGCTTTTTGTTAAGTTGTTTTGTGTAATAAAGTTGTCATCAACTTTACAAATTACATCAACAATGGCGTTGCCTATTCCTAAAATTTTCACCTGCTAAGCTTTTTTTGTTTTAAAAGTTTTTTTTCTATTTGGATAACAGCTTTTACAAATTTTACAAGTTATTCCATAACAATCTCTAGCTTTACAATATTCTCTACCATACCAAATTATCTGTAAATGAAGTTTGTTCCAATTTTTTTTAGGAAAGATTTCTTTTAAATCTTCTTCTGTTTGAGCAACATTTTTACCATTAGTCAGACCCCATCTTTGTGCCAATCTATGAATGTGAGTATCTACAGGAAATGCAGGAAAACCAAAACCTTGAGACATTACTACACTGGCTGTTTTGTGGCCTACACCAGGCAGTTCTTCTAATTCCCTGTAAGTTTTTGGCACCTTACCATTAAATTTTTCTACTAATATTTTTGATAAATAAAAAATACTCTTTGCTTTTACTCTAAAAATTCCTATTCGCTTTATTAATCTTTCAATCTTTTTTCTTCCAAGTTTAACAAAGTGCTCAGGTTTATAATACTTTGGATAAATATCTTTTGTAACATTATTTACATTTACGTCTGTGCATTGAGCGGAAAGTAAAACTGAAATGAGTAATGTAAATGTATTTTTATAATTTAAGGGTATTGGTATTTTAGGATAAGTTTTATTCAATATGTTTTGAATTACTTTAGCCTTTTCTTTATTATTCACTTGAAATTAAGTAAATCCCTCATTGAATAAAGCCCAGCTTTTTTTTTGATTAACCATTTTGCAGCCGTCAGCGCACCTTCAGAATATAAAGCTCTATCAAAAGATTCATGATTTAATTTTATGATTTCTTTTCCGCTAGAAAAGCTCACTTCATGCTCCCCTATTACTTCTCCTTTTCTAACCGAATTAAAGTTTATCTTTTTTGAGAATGGAAATCGTTTCTTATTGAGAAATTTTTTTCCAATCATACTAAATAAATTTTTATTTTTGCCGTCAGCTATTCCTTTTCCAAGCATTAAAGCTGTTCCTGACGGATAATCAATCTTATGTTTATGATGAACCTCGAAAACCTTACTTAAAAAATTATTACCTAGAGATTTAGATGCAATCTCTGTTAAGTACATTAATAAGTTCACACCTAAACTCATATTCCCAGCTTTAAGAATTGGAATCTTTTTTGAAAATTTTTTTATTAACAATTCTTCTTTTTTATTAAAACCTGTTGTTCCTATCACCACTCTTTTTTTTAACCTTGTAGCTAATTTTAAAACTTCTAAAGTACATTTTGGAACAGTAAAATCTATTATAACGTCAGTTTTTTTAAACGAACTAATATCATTTAGGCTAGGCTTAATTCCTGAAATATTTTTATTAATAGCTCTGCTTTCTGTAAGAGAGATTAATTTAAATTCTCTTTTTTTTTTAGAAGATTTAATTACTTGCTGGCCCATTCTTCCCATGCAGCCAGTGATTGATAAATTGATCTTTTTCATCCGCCTATAATGTAAATGATTACAATAATAACCAAAGTAATTATAGTCCAAATAGATAAATTCTTAAAAAAATCCTTTATTTTATTACTTGTAGATAAAAAGCCCGGTAAGATTAAAACTAGAACTGCAATTAAAAAAATTGCAGACATTATCTGTTCAGTACTCATCTAATCAAGAATTCTTCCAAAATTTCTTTGCTTTTTCAAAAAAGGTTTTAATTGCTGGATCTGGTTTATTCCCTTCAATTTCATTAAACTCCTCAAGTATTTCCTTTTGTCTCTTAGAAAGTGAAGTTGGAACTTGTGTATTAATTCTTATATAAAGATCACCGAAAACACTTCTTCTCATAATAGGCATTCCTTTACCTCTGAGTCTAAATTGTTTTCCGTGCTGAGTGCCTGCTGGTATTTTTATTTTTGATTTACCACCGTCAATTGATGGTACTTCAACAGAGGTACCTAAAGCTGCATCAGAAAATGATATTGGTAACTCGTAGTATAAATTTTCTTCAGCTCTTTTAAAAATTTCGTGATTATCGATTGAGACAAAAAGATATAAATCTCCACTAGCACCTCCTTTAGACCCAGCTTCGCCCTTTCCTGATACTCTTATTCTTGTGCCATCATCAACTCCTTTTGGAATTTTTACGGTAACATTCTCATTCGCTTGAACTTTTCCGTTTCCACTACATTTATCACATGGATCGCCAATCATTTCACCGTACCCACTACATTGAGGGCATGTTTGTTGAACTGTAAAAAAGCCTTGGTTAGTTCTTACTTTTCCTCTTCCAGAACAATAATCACATCTTATCGGTTTTGAGCCCTTAGCCGCTCCACTGCCTGAACATGTTGAACAAGATTTGTAAGTAGTATATTTAACATTTTTTTCTATACCTTTGTAAGATTCTTCTAAATTTATACTTACATCATATCTCAAGTCGTTACCTCTATTGCTAGACCTTCTACTTGTTCCTCCTCCACCAAAATCACTAAAGAAATCTTCAAATATATCTGAAAAAGATGAAGTATCGAAACCACCAAAACCTTGACCACCTGAACCTGCACCTTCAAAAGCAGCATGACCAAATTGATCGTAGTTTGCTTTTCTTTTTTCATCAGAAAGAATGTGATACGCCTCGCTTGCCTCTTTAAACTTTTCTTCAGAAGCTTTGTTACCTTTAGTTTTGTCTGGATGATATTTTAGAGCGAGTTTACGGTAAGCTTTCTTAATGTCGTCTTTTGATGAGGATCTTGGTACACCTAAGACATCATAATAATCTCTTTTAGCCACAGGACGTCTCCTTTATTTTCTTAGGCGCTTTTTTCTTTGTCTTCTTCTTTTACGTCTTTTACATCTTCAAAATCAGCATCAACTACATTTTCTTTGTCATCAGGTTTGGCGTCTTTTGTACTATCAGCTTTATCAGAGCCAGGTTTTTGTTGGCTCTTATAAACCGCCTCACCTAACTTCATAGAAACTTGAATTAAATTTTGTGTTTTCTTTTTAACATCTTCTACATCACTTCCCTCTAAAGATTTTTTAAGTTCAGCAATACCTTCTTCAATAGCTTTTTTTTCTTCAGCAGAAATTTTATCTCCATGTTCCTTTAAACTTTTTTCGGTTGAAAAAACTAAACTATCAGCTTGATTTCTAGCATCAACCGACTCCCTCTTCTTTTTGTCAGCTTCTTTATTTGCTTCAGCTTCTTTTACCATTTTATTAATTTCTTCCTCAGATAATCCTCCTGAAGCTTGAATTTGAATTTTCTGCTCTTTACCTGTTCCTTTATCTTTTGCTGATACATTAACAATACCGTTTGCATCTATGTCGAATGTTACTTCTATTTGAGGAGTCCCTCTTGCCGCCGGGGGAATGCCCACCAATTCAAAATTACCCAAAATTTTATTATCTGCCGCCATTTCTCTTTCTCCTTGAAGCACTCTTATAGAAACTGCGGGTTGATTATCCTCTGCAGTTGAGAACACCTGACTTTTCTTAGTTGGAATAGTTGTATTTTTTTCAATCAATTTTGTTGATACGCCACCAAGAGTTTCAATACCGAGAGATAATGGCGTTACATCTAATAACAATACATCTTTAACATCTCCTTGTAGTACTCCACCTTGAATTGCTGCACCCATCGCAACAACTTCATCAGGGTTTACACTTTTGTTAGGTTCTTTACCGAAGAAATTTTTTACTGTTTCAATTATTTTTGGCATTCTAGTCATTCCCCCAACTAGAACCACTTCATTAATTTCAGCAGCAGAGAAACCAGAGTCCTTTAAAGCTATTTTACAAGGTTCTAAAGTTTTTTCAATTAAATCAGAAACCAAGGCTTCCAATTTTGCTCTAGTAAATTTTAAGTTAACATGTTTTGGCCCTGTTTTGTCTGCAGTTATAAATGGAAGATTTATTTCTGTCTGAGCTGCAGACGAAAGTTCAATTTTAGCTTTTTCAGCTGCCTCTTTTAATCTTTGAAGTGCTAATTTATCGTTTCTTAAATCAATACCATTATCTTTTTTAAATTCATTAATTAGATAATTTACAATTGTATCATCAAAATCTTCACCACCTAGAAACGTATCACCATTAGTTGATTTAACTTCGAATACACCGTCTCCAATTTCAAGAATCGAAACATCAAATGTACCACCACCTAAATCATACACCGCAATTTTTTGGCCTTTCTTTTTATCAAGTCCATAAGCAAGAGCGGCAGCAGTTGGTTCATTAATAATTCTTAAAACTTCTAGTCCAGCTATTT
>Ga0115567_10002752_pt1 | contig 17417 bp, 18 predicted proteins | sample COGITO_mtgs_1204_2_FD_88679 | JGI IMG/M metagenome (GOLD analysis project Ga0115567, IMG submission 88679) | Pelagic marine microbial communities from North Sea - COGITO_mtgs_120412 | ecosystem: Environmental > Aquatic > Marine > Epipelagic | place: Germany:Helgoland, sampling site Kabeltonne... | reverse complement strand
ACATCATTTCCCCTCTGGAATCGGTCACTTATCGGCGCGAAGAGTCCGGCAGTTTCGCCACTGAGCGCGAAGTACGCCAGCCCGAGGTCAGGGAAGCCTGGACCAGCGGCGAGATCACCTCCTCCCTGTTTATGGCCGGCAAAAGCATGGGGCTGTCGCAGCTCAAGATCATGGAGCTGGCTGGTATCTTCGGCGGCGTCATTGATTTCGTACTGGATCCGCGCCAGGGAGACACCATCCACGTGGTCTATGAAGAGCTATATCTAGATGGCGAGAAGTACCGCGACGGTGACATCATAGCCGCCTCTTTTACCAATCGCGGCGAAACCTTTAATGCCTATCGCTTCGAAGACAGCGAGGGTGACGTCAGCTTTTACAATGAAAACGGGGTGAGCATGCGCAAGGCCTTCCTCATGGCGCCTGTCGACTTCACCCGCATCAGTTCCAATTTCAACCTGCGCCGTCTGCACCCAATTTATAAAACCACCCGGCCACACCGGGGCACCGACTATGCCGCCCCCACGGGCACACCGGTCTTTGCCGCCGGAGATGGTCGCGTGGTCAAGGCAGGTTACAGCCGCCCCAACGGCAATTACGTTTTCATCCAACACGGCGACAAATACGTCACCAAATACTTGCACCTGCACAAACGTAATGTGAACAAGGGCCAGCGCGTGGCACAGAGCGATGTCATCGGCACGGTGGGCAGCACCGGCGCCGCAACCGGGCCCCACCTGCACTACGAATTTCTGGTCAATGGCGCACACCGCAACCCACGCACTATCCACAAGGAATTGCCCAAAGCCAGAACTCTACCCCGGGCAGAGCTGCCGCGCTTCCAACAGTCAATTGCGCCGGCATTACAGCAACTCGCCTCTCTTCAGTCCGGTACCCGCCTGGCCTTGAACAACGCCACCGCCGGGGATGAGAGCCAGCGCTGAACTTGCTGAAGGCACGGCTGTGAGTGCCCGGCTGTATGTAGGACTGATGTCGGGCACCAGTATGGATGGCGTCGACTGCGCCCTGGCGCGTTGCGACCATAGCGGCACAACGCTGCTGGCAACCTACGAACACCGTATCCCTCCCGACACACGCGAGCGTATTGCTCGAATCAGTCTTCCTGGCGACAACGAAATCGAGCGCATGGGCGCCCTGGACCGGGAACTGGGGCAGTTATTTGCCGCCGCCACCCAGGCCTTGCTGGCCAATGGCGAGTTCAAGTCCCGTGATATTGCCGCTATTGGCAGCCACGGCCAAACCATCCGGCACCGTCCCCCGTCTGCGCACCAGCCCCCCGAGCACGGCTTTACCCTGCAAATCGGCGACCCCAATACGATTGCCGAGATCACCGGCATTACTACGGTGGCAGACTTCCGGGGACGGGACATTGCTGTTGGTGGCGAAGGGGCTCCGTTGGCGCCCGCCTTCCACGCGGCGGCCTTTGCCAAGCCCGGCTCGACCCGAGCCATCGTCAATATAGGCGGTATCGCCAACGTCACGTTACTCCAGGGAACAGGGCAGGTACTGGGCTTTGATACCGGCCCCGGCAACACGTTGCTGGATCACTGGATATCGCGACACCTGGGCGCCGCCTACGACAGGGACGGCCAGTGGGCCGCCGAGGGAAGCATCCATACGGGACTCCTGTCCCTGTTACTAGAGCACGATTACCTGGCTCAGAGCGGGCCGCGCAGCACCGGCAAAGAGGTGTTCAATCTGGGCTGGCTGGACCACTGCCTCAGCGAGTTGCCCACCCCGCCCCAAACACAGCAAGTGCAGTCAACGCTGGCGGAGTTCACTGCTGAGAGCATTGCACGTGGCATACACCAATGTGCCGCAGAAGTTTCAGAGGTGTATGTCTGTGGAGGGGGAGCCCGCAATACCGACCTGATGCGGCGACTCTTTCGCAAACTCGAGCCGGCGGCGCTCGATACCACCGCAGTGCTTGGCATTGAGCCAGAGTGGGTCGAGGCAGCGGCCTTTGCCTGGCTGGCGTGGCGCAGTATGGAGCAGTTGGCCGGAAATATTCCCGCGGTAACCGGTGCCGAAAGGGAAGTGGTTCTCGGCGGTATCTATCCCGGCACCGCGCCGGCGAAGCCCTGACTCACACCGAGAAGGAGGCACCACAGCCACAGGTTGTGGCCGCATTGGGGTTGTTGATGACGAAGCGCGAGCCCTCCAGACCCTCAGTGTAATCCACCTCCGAACCCACCAGGTACTGGAAGCTCATTGGGTCTACCAATACGGTCACTCCATCTGTTTCGATCGCAGTGTCGTCTTCGGCGGCGTCCTCCTCAAATGTAAAGCCGTACTGAAAGCCAGAACAGCCGCCGCCTGTGATATAGACGCGCAGCTTCAGGGCCTGATTTTCCTCTTCGACTACCAGTTCGCGGACTTTGCTGACCGCTCTGGGCGAGAGGTTGATGCTGGCTGGATTGAAAGATTCAGCTACTGACATGCATGGTTACCGGGGCACTCTGACCCACAAGAACAAATTCGAAAAATCTCTGACCGGCAATTATGGTAAAACCAAGTAAATTAGTCAACTTTAGCCATTGCCGGCGTCGCCGTGTCCAGTCTGTTTTCGCGAGATCTCTCCGTCGCGGCCAGGGACTCCGGTTTGCGCGCTTTGGCTTCTTTTTCCACAGCTTCCACGTGCATGAGGCGGCCGTTTACCTCTGAGCCGATTGCCATTTCCACCAGGGTATAAAACACATCGCCCTGCACGCGCGCCTTCGGGGCCAGTTCAAGATGACGCGTCGCGTGCACATCGCCTATGACCCCGCCATTGATCACGATTGATGGTGCTCGAATGTCGCCTTCGACCAGGCCCTTGTCGACAACTCGCACCACTGCATCCTTGCCCGACTGGGATACGATATTGCCCTTGACCTGCCCCTCGATATCCAAATTTCCGCAAAAATGAATGTCACCGACCACCTCGGTGTCCCGCGAAATCAGTGTTGTCCCCCCGGACGCACTGCCCCCCGTTTTTTTACTTCCCAACATGGGTAAATTTCTCCTGTATCTGCCAGGGATAGAGCTCCCCAACTTCCAGCTTGCGCGGACTGGTCACGGTGGCCAGCACGTCGATTGTTTGAACCTGAAAGCCCTCCGGCAGCGCCAGTTCGCCTTCTATTGCCTGGAAGTACCGGAATCGCAACGGAATGTCGTTGTTCTCCATGTCATCGGTCAGTGCCGCCAGAGAATAGCTTACCGACTGACTTTCCTGCAATCCAAGCAGGTGAACCTGCAACTTGCCGCGCATCGTCTCGTGCTTCCGCGCTTCCTGCTGAACTACGATCCGGTAGCCGTAGCGGCCGGGCTTGTCTCGAGCTACCAGCTCAATACCCCGCAAGCTAAAACCCTGGGCGATTTCGCCAGGGGCCATCAGGCTGCGATAAAAGCGCAAGCCTTCATCGAGGTCGGCAATCTGCTCCTGCTGCTGCGCCAGATCCTGTCGCACCAACTCCAGCGCGGCCCGGTCGACCTGGTGACGGGTATCCGCCGCAGACAGTCGCCGCTTGAGCTTCTGCGCTGCGCGCTGTGCTTCCGGCAGGGCCTGTTGCAATTGTCGATAGCGCTGTGGGTCAACACCCATATCGCTGTAGGCGGCGCGTTGTCCGATATAAATACCGGCCGCTAAAGTCACCCCGACCGACAAAGTAATCGCCAGCACCATAACCTGGCGGCGCCGCGGGTGGTATGCGCCGCGCTTCAGGGTAGCAACCCTACCTGCGCGAGCCCTCGATTCTCAGGCAGGCCAAGCATGATGTTCATATTTTGCAGGGCCTGACCGGAAGCGCCCTTCACCAGGTTATCTATCGTCGACATCACCACCACGGTATCGCGCTGCTGGGGGATCGCTATGGACAACTGGCAGTGATTCGCCCCTTTGACCGTTCGGGTCTGTGGAAACGTACCACTGGGCAAAACGTCCACAAAAGGCTCGTCTTGATAGCGCTGCTCAAACAGGTGTTGCAGCTCTTCAATGCCTTTTCTACCCGGCTGCTTCAGCCGCGCAAACAGGGTTGCGTGAATTCCGCGCACCATTGGCAACAGGTGGGGCACAAAGGTCATCGCCACATCTGCGCCTGAGATCAGGGACAGACCCTGCTCGATTTCGGGCAAGTGTCGATGCCCGCCAACGCCGTAGGCCTTGAAACTGCCCGAAACTTCACTGAGCAGGTTGTCGATTTTGGCCTGGCGACCCGCTCCGCTGGCGCCGCTGGCGGCGCTCGCAACCAGGTTATCGGTGTCTATCAGACCGGCTTCCAAAAGGGGTATAAAGCCCAGTTGTATGGCCGTGGGATAACAGCCAGGGCAAGCTACCAGGCTCGCTTGTACAATCTGCTCCCGATTCACTTCCGGCAAACCGTAGACCGCTTCAGGCAACAGAGCCGGACTGGCATGGGGCTCCCCGTACCACTGCGACCAAAGCTGCGCATCGCGAATACGGTAATCTGCAGACAGATCAATCACCCTTGTACCGGCTTCCAGTAACTCGGGAACCAGATGCATGGCAACGTTGTGCGGAGTGGCAAAGAACACCACATCACAAGCGGCAAGCAGGTTCACATCGGGCTCGGCGAACGCCAGTTCGTAGTGACCGCGCAAATTGGGGAACAGATCGTCTACCCGACGACCAGCTTCCGCTCGTGACGTGATCGCCACCACCTCGCTGTCTTCATGCTGCGCCAGCAGCCTCAGCAATTCCACGCCGGTGTAACCGGTGCCGCCGACAATACCTACTTTCACCATGGTCCTGACCTCACTTGCCTCCGATAATGGTTCATCTGCCTGCCCTTTGCGTCAAAAAAATATCAGCCTGAATTCAGTGCGCTCGCGACAAACCAAACAGTATAGGAGCAAACCCCGGCAAGTTAACTGGTAATATTGGTTTTTTGTCTGTGGAGGCCAAGTCGTTGCAGAGGTGGTTAAACAGCTATCGGCGCTATCTCACCAATTATCAATCAGTACTGGCGTATTCTGTACTGGGCGTGGTGGGCGGTGTCGCGTCGGGCCTTATTGTGCTTGCCTTCGAAATGGCGATTGCCGAACTGGCCCGATTGTGGGGCGTTGGGGGCGGCGGCGAGGATTTTGAATCACTCGCCCGGTGGCAGTTGTTCGCCCTGCCGGCATTGGGAGGACTGACACTGGGCCTGGGATTTTGGTTACTGAGACCCGAGAACCGGGAGACCGGAATTGTGCATGTGCTGGGCCGGATGCACAGCGATTACGGCGTGCTCCCCCTGCGGAACGCGCTGGTGCAGTTCATCGGCGGCGCCTTTGCTCTGGCCACTGGCCAATCGGGTGGGCGTGAAGGTCCCGGCGTTCATCTAGGGGGCGCCATCAACAGCTTGCTGGGGCAGCGCCTCGGCCTACCCAACAACAGCCTGCGAGTGTTGATTGCCTGCGGCACCGCTGGCGGTATCGCCGCTGCATTCAATACCCCGTTGGCCGGCGTGATCTTTGCCATGGAGGTGATCGTCGCCGAATACACAGTGGCAGGGTTCATCCCGGTGATGCTGTCCGCCGTGTCCGCCTCTGCGGTCAGTCGCAACCTCGGTGGCGGTGCCGTGCTGTTCTCTATCCCCCCGGTGGAACTGGGGTCGCTGTGGGAACTTCCCTACATCGTACTACTGGGCATCTGCTGCGGTGCCGCAGTCACGGTGTTTATCTTTCTCAATCGCCTTGCCGTACGCCTCAACCACTGGCCAGTCGCGGTGCGCTTCACCCTGGCCGGTTGCGTGACCGGAGGACTGGCACTGCTGGTTCCCGAAACCCTGGGGATTGGCTACGACACGCTCAACCTGGCCCTGCAGGGCGAGCTCCTGCTGTACATGTTGCTGGCCATCGCCGGCTGCAAGCTGATCGCCACCAGCATCAGTTGTGGTATGGGCATGCCTATCGGATTGATCGGCCCCAACCTCCTGATCGGGGCCTGTCTGGGTGGCGCTCTGGGAATAGTGGGTCAGCGCTTTGCACCGGAGCTGGCCTCTGAACCCACGCTGTATATAGCTCTGGGCATGGCGGCCAGCATGGGTGCCGTGCTCAATGCGCCACTGGCGGCCATTCTGGCGGTGATTGAACTGACCCAGTCAGCCAGCGTCGCGATGCCCGCCCTGCTGGCCATTATCGCCGCCAATCTCACCAACAACGGTGTGTTTCAGCAGCGGGCCGCACACCAGACCGCACTGCGTCAGTTACGCCGCTTTGCACCCAATGATCCGCTCAACCAACTGCTGCACCGCACGGATGTGACCTCCAACATGGAGATCAGCGTGGTGAAGATCGCCATTGAGCTCGACAGCGGCAGCATTCCTACCTTGCTCAATGCCACACCGGCCTGGTGCCTGGTGACTCGGGAAGGAGAAGATCTGTTTTTGCTCAACGGCAAGGAACTGGCCGGGTGGCTGCGCGAGCATGCGGCAGCTGAAGGCGCTACCAATCTGTCGGAGGTTGACCTGCGCCGCTGGTCTATTGCTCCGGTGCCGGTACAGGCGACTTTGCGCCAGGCGATGGACCGGATCAAGGAGCGCACGGTGGAAGCGGTTTGCGTTTACGGCCGGGGCACTGGTGGCAAGCGGGTGCTTCAGGGTATCGTGACCCGCGATAGTATTGAGCGGTTTTCGCTCTCCAATCTCTGAGCGGGGCTCCCTATGCTGTGGCTGAAGGCCTTACATATTGTATTTGTAGTGTGCTGGTTTGCAGGGCTGTTTTATCTGCCCCGCATTCTGGTGTATTTCGCCGCCAGTGAGCACCCGCAAACTCGTGCCCAGCTAGCGGTGATGGCGCGCAAGCTGTACCGTTTTGTCACGCCTTTCATGTATCTAGCGCTGGGCTTTGGGGTGGCGCTGGTCTTTAGCAATCCGGATTACTATCTGCAGGCGAAGTGGTTGTGGCTGAAGTTGGCAGGGGTCGCGGTGCTGATTGCCTACCATGTGCAATGCGGGCGCTATGTGCGGGCAGTCAACGACGATACGGATTCGCGTTCACATGTGTTTTACCGCTTTTTCAATGAGGTGCCGGTGCTGTTTTTGTTCGGGATTGTGCTGCTGGTAGTGTTGAAGCCCTTCTAGCGCGAATGCTGTACGGGTGGATATTGCTGCGACCAACGCGGATAATCCCCATCCAACAAGAGGCGACAAGATTGATGAGCCCGGCGGCGCCCCCTCAGGGTTCCGCTGTAACACCCCGTAAATACATCCGTGCAGGCTCGTGTTGCGGGAGGCCGCTCCCGACCTCCATGTCTCACACGGTTACCGCGGAACCCAGAGGGCCCACCGCCTCATCGCCAGATTCAGGCCTATCTCAACCTTTGCGACCTTTAAACAGGAACCACATGACTTCATCCGAACAACTCTTCGCACAAGCCAAAGCCCACATACCCGGCGGAGTGAACTCTCCGGTCAGAGCCTTCAAGGCCGTGGGAGGCACCCCGGTGTTTATCGAGCGCAGCGAGGGGCCCTATGTGTTCGACTGCGAGGGCAAGCGCTACATTGATTATGTTCTGTCCTGGGGCCCGATGCTGATGGGACACAACCACCCGGTGGTACGCGACGCGGTCATCGAACAGTGCGCCAAGGGCCTGAGTTTCGGCGCGCCCACCGGTCTGGAAACGCAGCTGGCGGATCGCCTGTGCGAGATCATGCCGAATATGGACCTGGTGCGCATGGTCAACTCGGGCACTGAAGCCACGATGAGCGCGATTCGCCTGGCGCGCGGCTACACGGGCCGGGACAAGATTGTAAAATTTGAGGGTTGCTACCACGGCCACTCGGATTCGCTGCTGGTCAAGGCCGGCTCCGGTGCGCTGACCCTGGGTGTGCCCAGCTCCCCCGGCGTCCCCGCGGCACTGGCGGACCACACACTGACACTCACCTACAATGACATTGAGGGCTTGCGCCAGGCCTTTGCGGAGTACGGCCCGGACATCGCCTGCGCAATTGTGGAGCCGGTGGCGGGCAATATGAACTGCATTCCCCCGGCGCCCGGTTTTCTCAAGGCGCTGCGTGAGGTCTGTACTGACAATGGTGCGGTACTGATTTTCGATGAGGTGATGACGGGCTTTCGCTTCGGCTTGCAGGGCGCGCAGGGTTTTTACGGCATCGAAGCCGACCTCACAACCCTGGGCAAAGTCATTGGTGGCGGCATGCCGGTCGGCGCTTTCGGCGGCAAGCGAGCCATTATGGAGCAGATCGCACCCCTGGGGCCGGTCTATCAGGCCGGCACCTTATCCGGCAATCCGGTGTGTATGGCGGCGGGCCTGGCGACCCTGGATATCATTTCCACCCCCGGGTTTTACGAACCGCTGTTCAAACGCACCGCAGCGCTGTGCGAAGGCCTGGAAGGGGCTGCCAGAGAGGCCGGGGTGCCATTCACCACCAATTCGGCGGGCACGATGTTTGGCGGCTTCTTTACCTCGGAAAACAAGGTGAGCAATTACGCCCAGGTGACGGCCTGTGACACTGAGGCCTTCAACCGGTTTTTTCACCACATGCTGAGCGAAGGCGTGTACCTGGCGCCGGCCTCCTACGAGGCGGGCTTTATGTCGGCGGCCCACACCGATGCCGATATCGAGGCCACCGTCGCCGCAGCGCGCAGCGCCTTCGCCAGTCTGTAGCCAGGAGACCATCATGCTATTCACCAGCCAACGCGGCGCTTTCCCCCACACCCGTATGCGGCGCCTGCGGGCGGCAGAGTTCTCTCGCCGCCTGGTGCGCGAGACCGATCTCAGTCCGGCAGACTTTATCTACCCGGTGTTTGTACTCGAGGGGAGCGGTCAGCGCGAAGCGGTTCCGTCTATGCCGGGAATCGAGCGCCTCAGCGTCGACCTGCTGGTTGAACAGGCCCGGCAGGCACTCGCTCTTGGTATTCCGGCACTGGCCTTGTTTCCGGTGGTGCCAGCAGAGCGCAAGAGCCTGCTGGCCGAGGAGGCCTACAACCCCGACGGCCTCGTGGCCAGAGCCGTCAAATCACTCAAGGACGCCCTGCCGGAGCTCGGCATCATCACCGATGTGGCGCTGGATCCATACACCACCCACGGCCAGGACGGCATCATCGACGAACACGGTTATGTACTGAACGACACCACCTCCGAGATTCTGGTGCGGCAGGCTCTGTCCCACGCCGCGGCCGGTGCTGACGTGGTGGCACCCTCGGATATGATGGACGGGCGGGTCGGCGCGATCCGCGCTCAGCTGGAGAGCGAGGGCTTTCACAACACGCTCATCATGGCCTATGCCGCCAAGTACGCTTCGGCCTACTACGGGCCGTTCCGCGATGCGGTGGGCTCCTCGGGCAATATTAAAGGTGGCAACAAGTACAGTTACCAGATGGACCCGGCCAATACTGACGAAGCGCTGCACGAATGCGCGCTGGATCTGCAGGAGGGGGCCGACATGATCATGGTCAAACCGGGCATGCCCTACCTGGATATCGTGCAGCGGGTCAAACAGGAGCTGAAGGCCCCGACTTTTGCCTATCAGGTCAGCGGCGAGTACGCGATGCATATGGCCGCATTCCAGCAGGGCTGGCTGCAGCAAGACGCAGTGATGCTGGAATCGCTGACGGCCTTCAAACGCGCCGGCTGTGACGGCGTGCTTACCTATTTTGCGATGGAGGCCGCCCGGGCGTTACAGTAAAGCCATGCTGTTTCGAATCGTCATCGCCACTGCCGCACTGGTTTTCGCCCCCTTCGCCGCGAGCGAATGCGAGTGTCTCTGGCAGGGCAGCTTCGACAAGGTCCAGGCTGACACAGACCTGATTGTGGCGGGCTCTGTGATCGATGCCATCGGCAATTCGATCGATTTGAATATCGATCGCGAATTGCGCGGTGGCGAGAACTTTGACGAAGTGCGGGTGTGGCTGAAAACCGGTGATTACTGCCGCCCGGAGCCAGATACCTTTCCGATCGGCAGCCAGTGGGTAATGGCCCTGCACGAGATCAGGGAATCGGTGCCCGGCGGCTTCAACCCCAATACCCCAAATGTCAGCTACGGCCGCATCGGCGATTACCAGCTATCGGTCTGCGGCGGCTACTGGTTAAGCCGCTCCGGTGACTGGGTCAGTGGCAATCTGGTCGACGCACCGCGCTGGGTTCGGGAGCCGGAAATGACGCCAGTACTGCTCGAGGTAATAGAGCAATACGTGCGCGGGGAGATTGACCGAAATGCACTGCTGGAGGCCAGTCAGGAAGATCCCGCCGTGCGTCAGCTGATGCTCGATACCAAGGCTTTTTTGCGGAAAAACAGATCATCTGACTGAGTCGCGGTGCCGACAGTGGGCGGAATCAGCCGAATTCATCCAGGCCTTCGCCCAGCTCAAAAACATATGCCAGTACCTCCGCCACCGCCACATAAAGAGATTCCGGGATGTCCTCGCCCAGAGGAACCTGGCTGAGAACGCCTACCAGATTGTAGTCCGCTACTACCGGGATGCCGTGGATCCGCGCAAGGTCCGCAATTGCCATTGCCTGGGCATTCTCGCCGCTGGCCACAACACGGGGAGTGTCGCCTTCCGGGTACTGCAGCGCCACTGCCAGAAACGTCGCATCGTCTCGTATAAAGCTCATTATAGGCTCTCCCATACAACCAGCCACCGGGCCTCCGGGGGCTGCAGCGTGACCGACAGGTTATTATCAGGCATTGGTATCCACCCCAGCTTGAGGTGTCTCACCCTGCGCCGAGCGCAACTGCACATGCAACCCGCCCAGCTCCAGTCCAGACCGCGCCAATGCCTGTGCCAGCCGGTCCTGAGACGCTTTCATCTGCGTTAAGGCAGGCGTTGAATCGGCCACGACACCGACCAGGACCACTGTGCTCTTGAGACTTACTTCGATCTCCAGTTTACCAATTCCCGCTGGCTCCATTTGCAACCGCACCTGCCACTGTCGATCAGTTGCTTGCTCCTGAGCACGACGGTCCGGTTCGGACTCGCGCCAGATCGATGCCTGCAGGTATTGAAACTGCCCTTGCCAGGTAAACGGGAGCGTCAGGTACCAGGTCTGGGACAGTTCTGAACCTGCGGATTTCAACTGATTGCCGGTTATACCAATCAGCGATGACTTGACCGAAGCTTCGAGTTCCGACATCGACCGGGACGCAGGCTGACCCGCAACGCCGGTGCGCAGTGAAATTAACAGCTTGGCCAAAAGCATTTTGATATCGCGATCGGAAACACGATTGCCCTGCAGCAGGGAATTACCCAGCAAAGCCTCCAGCCACGTGCCCGACCCGAGCAATGCCGCGCGCAAAGGCGCCGCACCTGCCAGCGAACCCGAATCGGGAATGGCGGCTATCAGCCGGCCTGCCAGCGGGGCCATGGCTGCCGGCAAGGTACGCGCAGACTGTAATCGTGCCACCTGGACCAGCACCTCAACCAGCGAGCTGCCGGTTTGGCTCAGGGCGACCGGCAGAATACTACCGGCCCTGGCCACGCCGGGTTGAAGGCTTGAGCCCGGTACCACAGTGGCAGGCTGCACCGTGCGCAACAACACCCCGGGCGAGGTCTTTGTCACCACCACTTCAACCGCCGCACCAACACCGAGGGGGACTCGCGTTTCAGCCAGCAGAGTCTGACCGCCAACCCGCAGTGTGACCAGGCCCGGCCCCGGCTGTGCTATCACCGCCGCAGAAAGGCGCTGGCCAACGCTCAAAGCTTCCAGCCAGGCTCGGGCCTCACGGGTCGGGCTTGACTGGGTTGGAATGGATAATTGAATGTAAGACATGCGAGCGCAGTAGCTTTTTCTACACCTTAACACAGTGTCTTGTGCGGGAGCTCACACCAGCATCTAGGCACCACGCACAGGACATGTATACTTCAAAATCCACCAAAATAACCGTAATAAGAGACAGATTACATGGATTTAGCAACGCTGTTGGGGCTGATTGGTGCAATGGGGGTGATTATTGCTGCCATCGTAACCGGCGGCTCACCGATTATCTTTGTCAATGTCCCCTCCATCCTGATTGTACTGGGCGGCACGGTTTTGGTGGTAATGATCAAATTTACCCTGACCCAATTTTTCGGCGCTTTCAAAGTCGCCGCCAGGGCTTTTATTTTCAAACTCGAAGACCCCGAGACCATGATTGACCATATCGTCGATCTGGCCAACGTGGCGCGAAAAGACGGCATGCTGGCTCTGGAAAATGCCGAAATACAAGACGAGTTTCTCGCCGGTGGTATCCGTATGCTGATCGACGGCAATAGCCGCGACGTGGTCAGCTCTGTGCTCCATCAGGAACTCAAGCAAACCATCGACCGGCACAAATGGGGCAACAAAGTATTCAGCGCGACAGGGGACGTGGCACCGGCCATGGGAATGATCGGCACCCTGATCGGCCTCGTTCAAATGCTGTCGTCCATGGATGACCCCAAATCCATTGGACCCGCCATGGCAATCGCCCTGTTGACGACCCTGTACGGCGCCATACTCGCCAATATGGTGGCACTGCCAATTGCCGACAAACTCGAACTGCGCAAGAGCCAGGAAGGGCAGCTCAAAGCGATGTGTATCGATGGCGTACTCGCCATCCAGGAAGGACAGAATCCTCGGGTCATTGAATCCATGCTGCGGGCCTACATTGACCCCAACAAGAGACGCGCTGAGCCAGAGCCCGCTGCATGATCGAATTCGAGCAGCAGGAAGAGGAAGCCAAACCAGGCGCGCCTCCGTGGATGGCGACATTTGCCGATCTGATGTCGCTGCTGATGACTTTTTTTGTTCTGCTGCTGTCTTTCTCGGAAATGGACGTCGAAAAGTACAAACAAATCGCCGGCTCAATGCGCATGGCTTTTGGTGTGCAGGACGAAGTTGAAGTGGATTCCATCCCCAAGGGCACCAGCATCATCGCCCAGGAATTCAGCCCGGGCCGCACCGACCCGACCATTGTTGACGACGTACGGCAAGTCACCTCCGAAACCACCAAAATATCACTGAGCACCGGCGCTGCGGACGGTCAGAGCCAGCAATTGAGTCCAGAGCAATCACGCGAGATCCTAAAGCAGGAGTTGCGAGAGTTACTGGCAAAAACCACGGAGGACGCCGAGGCCTTGCGGGAAATTCTTCAAAACGAAGTGAGCAATGGCAAGGTAGACATCGAGACGGACGGCCGTTCAATTGTTATACGCATCCGCGAAAATGGGTCTTTCTCTTCAGGTTCGGCGGTACTGAACCCCGAGTTCCTGCCGACCCTGGAGAAACTCCGCGCTGCATTGAAAACCATTCCGGGAAAAATCGCCGTCGAGGGTCACACTGACGATGTCCCCGTCGCCGGGCGATACACATCCAACTGGGAACTGTCGGCAAAACGCGCCCTGTCGGTAACCCACGCATTGATCCAGAATAACGGCCTGGACAACAATCGGCTGATGGTCGTTGGGTACGCGGAAACCCAGCCGTTCACCTTCAATAAAACTCCCGCGGGCCGCGCGCTGAATCGCCGGGTGGAACTGGTCATTCGCCAGGGCGAAGACAAAGAGAGCGATCAAAGTCTCGAAGCCCTGCTGCAAAACAACCCCGAGGCGCTGGATATTCTTGGCCTTGAGCGGCCGGCGGGTGAAGCTACGGCCAGCACCGGCATTCCAGCGGCGCCCTGAGCGCCGGCTTAATTGGTCGCGGCTGCCAGCTTGACCAAATCGCTCCAGGGACCGGAAAATACCGGGCCCCGCTGCAGCTCTGCCGGTTTCAGCAGTGCAATAACCACTCTGCGATTGCGCGAGCGGCCTTGTTCAGTGTCATTGGATGCCACGGGGTTCTGTTCAGCGCGAGCGAGGATGGACAGCCGCGCGGGAGCCACGCCCGCATCCGCAAACAGAGTGACTACCGAAGCCGCTCGCGCCGCCGACAGCTCCCAGTTCGAAGCGTAACGCTCTGTCGCGATCGGCATGTTGTCGCTATAACCCTCGACCTGAATGGGGTGATCCAGAGGGGCCAGTAGCCGGGACAGGTCCTGTAACAGCGGTACCGCAGTGGACAGCAGTACGGCACTCGCACTGGGATACAGCAGGGTTGCATTGAGTTCAATTTCCAGGCGCTGATCACTGCGACGCACCGTAAACAGCTCGCTATCAAGTCCCTGTTCTTCAGAGGACCTGACCACCAGCTCGGCAACCCGCGATAAACCCAGTGTCTCAGCGGCGATTGTCGGCCGCAGGGGGATGGCGGTGGATGCGGCAGGAGGGGCGACACGGGGTGTCTCGACGGATGTTTCAGTAATACCCGACAGCGTACGAAGGGCCTGCTTCTGGGCCGGGAGAAAAGCGGCGCTTATCGATTCGGAAAGGACTCTTACGTCCCCGTCTCGGGCCTGCGAGATCGAATACATGACGACAAAAAAAGCGAACAATAACGTCAGCAGGTCAGCGTAGGAAACCAGCCAGCGATCCTGGCTGGCAGTCTCTACGGGCATACGAGGTTGCCGCCGGGTAACCACTAGCTGAGATAGCCTTCCAGTTTGCGGCGGATAGCCTGGGGGTTATCCCCATCTGCAATCATTGCCAGCCCCGCCACGATCATATCGCGGTACTGCACCTGGTCCATGTAGATGGCGCGCAGCTTGCTGGCCACAGGAAGAAACAGCAGGTTGGCCAATCCAACCCCGTAAATGGTCGCTACAAAAGCTACCGCAATGCCCGACCCGAGTGCGCTGGGGTCGGACAGGTTTCGCATAACCTGAATCAGGCCAAGTACTGCACCGAGGATGCCCACGGTCGGACAATAGCCGCCCATGGCGTCAAAAACCTGCGCATAGCGCGCCTCGGCCGCCAGGCGGCTATCATTGTGCACTTCCAGGGTGGCCCGTATCTCTTCGGGCTCGAAGCCATCGATCAACAATCTTATGCCCCGGCGGGCGAAATCATCCTGTTCGCTGTCCGCGGCGTCCTCCAGCGCCAATAAGCCGTGCAACCGGGCAATGCGACTCCAGTCCACAATCTGCTCGATCATTGCCTGCCGATCTATATGAAGCGGGACAACCACTCGCACCAAACGGCGCATCGCCTGTACAAAATCCGCCAGCGGAGTTTGCAGTAACACCGCCCCCATTGTGCCCCCCACTACAACAACAAAGGCTGTGAGCTGCAGCAGGCCGCCGATTTTCCCTCCCTCGAGCATGTTGCCGGCAACGATCGCACCGACCGACATCATCAGTCCCAGCAAGGTCAGGTAATCAACGGCACTGCGCTGTTTGCGTCCTACCAGAACCTGGCTCTCTCCCCTATTGCGCCCAATCACGCAATTTCCCCTTAAGCCGCGCCAGCGCCTGTCCATGGAGTTGCGAGACCCGGGATTCGGACACGCCAAGCACCAACCCAATCTCCTTGAGGTTGAGACCTTCATCGTAATACAGGGACATCATCAGGCCCTCCTTCTCGGGAAGCTCGGTAATGGCTTGAGCCAGCAGTTCGCGCATCCGCTCAGCACCCAGACCGTGTGCCGGATCATCGTTTTCGTGCGATTCATACGCCTCTGCCTCCTCGCCCAGATTCACCATACGGGCACAGGCCAATTGCCCTGCCAGGGCGTGATAATCCTGCAACGACATCTGCAACTGATCGGCAATTTCCTGCCCGCTCGGCGGACGACCCAGGGCCGCGGCGGCACTGTCGATGGCCTCGGCCACCCGCCGAAGGTTCTTCTGTACCCGTCGCGGCAGCCAGTCACTGGATCTCAGTTCATCCAGCATCGCGCCCCTAATCCGTATTCCGGCATACGTAGTAAAACTGGCGCCACTGTCGGGATTGTAATTTCCCCGGGCGTGCAACAGGCCTATCAGGCCGGCCTGCATCAGATCGTCCAACTCGATACTGTCCGGTAACTTTACCGCAAGCCGCAGAGCAATTTGCTTTACCAGCGGCAGCTGCTCACGCAGCAGGTCATCGACGCCTGCCGGCTCAGCACTCTCATAGGGACGGGAGGTTAAAGACATTGGCGATTTCAGGCTTGAGCCATATCCTGATCCAGCATTTGCTCAAGAAAAAACACGATCCCCCCCGATGGGGGGCGCACCCTGAACTGCTGCACAATCCGTTCAGAGACATCGCGAAAGGCGGTCGCTGACATCGAGCGGGGGTAGGCCACTACCACCGGGGACCGGGACTGTACCGCTTTGCGCAGATAATCGTCCCGGGGTACGGTGCCGAGATACTGCAAGCTGACATCCAGAAAACGGTCGCTGATGCTGCAGAGGTTGGCGAACAGACGGCGTCCGGCGGCCTCGTTCTCGACCAGATTGGCAAGGATTCGAAAACCTTGTACCCCGTGGTTCTGGTGCAGCACCTTGATCAGGGCGTAAGCATCGGCGATTGAGGCCGGCTCATCGCAAACCACAATCACCACATCCTGACAGGCACTGGAAAAAGTCAATACAGCCGGGTCAAGCCCGGCCCCGGTATCGACAATCAGGGTGTCAAACCCTGCCTCGAGATCGCCGAACTCCCGAATCAAACCGGCCAATTCCGACTCGGTAAGGCGCGCCATGCTTGCTACCCCAGAGCTGGCGGGAATAACCCTGATCCCCGCCGGCCCCGGAATGAGGACATCTTCAAGCCGGCGCTCGCCGGAAATTACGTGACTGACGTTCCAGCGAGGTCGCAATCCCAACACCTGATCGACATTGGCCAATCCAAGATCCGCATCAAACAGCACTACCGACTGGCCCAACTGGGCCAAGCTTACGGCCAGGTTCACGGCGACATTGGTTTTTCCAACGCCACCTTTGCCGCCACTGATGGCTATCACATTACTGGGTCGTTGCTGAGTCATGGCAAAACTGCTCACCTCTCTCGGTCTTAACATCAACATCCATATAAATTCCTCAGGCGATCGCTTGTGCGACGCCGTCCCGCAATACTGCGCTGTTGGCGGGCGGTGGCCGGCTCAGCTTTTCCGCCAGTGCAACCAGCTCCTCGGGAACAGACACCTCGAGATCCTCGGGGACACGTTGACCCCGACTGTAATACAGCAAGGGTACCCTGGCTCGAATCACGGCATCCAGGACGCCGCCCAATACTATCGATTCATCAACCTTGGTGACAACAACGCCACTGACTTGCATTGCAGCGAGTAATTCACGATTCTGCGCCGGTTGCGCAGCGGCAGAGAGTACCGCATAAATCGCTACAGGTTGGTACAACTCGAGCAATATGCGAACCTGTTCCTGTATTCGTGGATCGCGTTGTCCGAGGCCCGTAGTGTCGATGTAGACCCGGGCACAGTGATCCATATCGCGCAGTGCCTTGACCAGCTCGGAAACGGAGGCAGCCCGAACAAACTTCAGATCGAAACGGCGCGCCACCAGTTCCAGTTGACCAGATCGGTCATTGCCGAAACACTCCATGCTGATGACGCCAATGGACTGGATTGTATCGACACGTTTGGCGCGAACCGCAAGGCGAGCAACGGTTGCGGTTTT
>Ga0115567_10002750_pt1 | contig 17437 bp, 21 predicted proteins | sample COGITO_mtgs_1204_2_FD_88679 | JGI IMG/M metagenome (GOLD analysis project Ga0115567, IMG submission 88679) | Pelagic marine microbial communities from North Sea - COGITO_mtgs_120412 | ecosystem: Environmental > Aquatic > Marine > Epipelagic | place: Germany:Helgoland, sampling site Kabeltonne... | reverse complement strand
TAAACCCTAAACCCTAAACCCTAAACCCTAAACCCTAAACCCTAAACCCTAAACCCTAAATAGTGATATCACAATTAGGAAAGAATTTACAGTTTCTCTGTCGCGGCGTCGCCAGCTTCAATGCGCGAGCGATCCTACTCTGAGACAGCGCCGCGATCGAGAACGCAGACGACCAGCGGGCAGAGGGGAACGGGCCGATGGTGCTCTGGGTCCCCGTGCGCAGGCGCGAGCGCCAGGTCGAGCAGCACTTGCTGCGTCGCCGGCGACGGTCTGCACGACTCGTTGCACATGCGAATGGCCGAGAGCAGTCCATCGCGGTCTTGCACAGCCCCGGTGGCCAGAATGAGCTCGCCAGCTCTCACCAGCCCACCGAATCCATCGCTGATCATCCGGACTGATCCGCGCCGACCAACCGACCGCATGGAGCTCCTGCGCATCATGTGATCATGTTGCATTGCTGGAGCTTCTGTGTCCTGCGAGATGACGACCCAAAAACATCAAAAATGGGCTGACAAAACAGTCCATACTACCAACATCATCAGGCAGGTCATGGGCGGTACCGAGTCCTGTTCCCAAAGGCGTAATCCGTGGCACAAAACAGACGGAGCGAATGAGACAACCTCGTATTGCACTGTAGAAATCTTCGCGATAGTGATCATCTGCATCGAGGCACACAACGCCTTGATCAAGAGACTACCAGTATTATGACCACGCACGATCCAATCCTACGGAAAGCGTGGGAATCGTAACCTCAGAACGGGCATCGCGATTCTCTCCAGACACAACACAAGATTCGGCAGAAGCATTTAGCGGCTGTGATGATAATTTGCTCTTTTCTGACGAAATATAAGGAGTCCAGCCAACGATTCCCGCGTGGGGATCCAAAACAACCTGACCCCACCGGAACATTGAGTATGTTTAGACAAAACACTGAATGCAATATGACCACCAACAAAATCTGCGAAGGAAAAGAAAATTTCTCTGTGCAATGACCTGAATTTGTTCCCAGTTGAAATCAGAAATAAGATGATTGAACTCCGTACGACGCCACATATGAAACAATCGGGGTTCTTTTGGAGCCTCCGCTTTGTGCACCGTCACCTGAATTCACAGAATAGAATTCAAAGGAGAACAGGAATACAATATTCGACCCCCACTGATTTTATCCTTACCTTGAAGTCCAATTCCATCGGAACACCAAGCCAGCGCGGTTCAACATCTGAGAGACTCGTGCCCTGAACCTTCTCCAAGCTCAAAGCCTCTCTGCGGTTCGCATTCCGATTTCAAACGTCAATCTTTGAACAGTAGGGACAGCTGCCGCATCATCAAAACTTGATGAGTAACATTTCTAACCTGGAGGAATCCACGATCTGGGTTCCAAAGTAGGACTTCAGCCATAGAGCACATCCTTTGGAAAAGAAGGCTGTAGTATCCGACACCGGCTGCCGATCTCCGCCCACACCGTCAACCTCAAAATCGAAGTTGCCGTCTTGAGCGCTGGCCTCCCCCCGCACCTGGCTGAATGCCTGGCCACGTTGAATCTGAACGACGTTTGCATCGCCGCCACACCCTACAGCTTCAGCGGAGGCAGCGACTAGCCGAATCGTAGCATGAAGTTCTGAACCAATTTTCACGGTAGCGAAACGCGGAGCTAAGCCCGCTTCTTCACCAAAGGCTCGGAGCCCAACGGCGTCACAACTGGCGTTTGCAGCAAGCATCGATAGTGGGTCGCTTACAAAGGACTGCTGTGTGAGCGAGTATTCAATTCGAACGAGATCCGCGTCTTGAAGAGTCGGTGAAAGTGACAAAATGACGTAGTAACCGGGCCGATCTATCCGCGCGCATCCCATGCCGCGCGACCATTTCACATCCGCTGCAATTTCGTCAACACGATGAAAGGCCACCCGGAAAGATGATCCGGCAGAAGCCAGCGGCATGAAGGCGAAAAGTAGCTCGGCCTTCGATGAAGCGCAGTGCTGGATTCTGAGCACAGAGCGTCCCCACACAGAAGGCCCAAAATGCTGCGTGACCTGAGAGGATCAATGGACCTTTTCAACAAAGAGAAACGAACTCGCAAAGACTGCTGGACACGGACCTGAACGACTGAAGACACGAGGCGCGCGTCGCGAACGACGAGAGCGTCACGGTTGAAGGCGCTTGACACCGCAGCTACGGAGAGAGAGAGACCGCGGATACCGAGACCAGGTAATGGTGAGACGTCGAGACGGGCAAGCGGGACGGGATTCCCCTGAGCAAACAGCTGAAGCGCCCCGCCATTTGGTGAGATCGTCTCCTCGACATCGATTCCTTGTTGTGCAATGGACTCCTCAATCCGTCGCTGAAACCCCTGAGGAGATACTCGTGCAATTACACAAGACTACACATGCAGGACCATCTTGAAAAAGGAGCACAACCTGGTTTGGAGGTGGCGGAAAGGCAAGCATGGCCTGGGCTCCTGAATGACACAGCGAAGCAAAAGCATAAAGCGGCTGGTCTGCCGAAAGATCATCGAAGGCCTGCCAGGATCAATCACGTGCCAGCATTTTAACCTCGGAAAAATCAATTGCATTCAGAAAAGCAGACAACGTAACAAGTCAGATAGCAAGAGGCATGACAGAAGGCACCCGGCCAGAAAAAGACCCGTTGATGTAAAGGTCGACTGCCAACCGAGGAATCTGCCGTTGTTGACACACGTGTCAAGGATGCAAATGATATCAGCAACCTATGCAGTATCCATCACAAATCCTCCGAATGAATGGAGGCGAGATCAAGGGAAGTGGAAATCAGGAGCAATTGAGTTTGACCTCCCCTTCCTTTCGCCGTTCCTCTGCCGTAAGTCCTTTTCTCACGCAGACGCCACGAATCGGAGAAAGTAAGAGACCCACTCGGTCCCCACTGGCAAAATAAGAGCCCTCGACAAACGGCCGCCGGACATTGCCGGAAATTAGCTCAGACCGGGCTGCTATCCTCTGGTTTGACGACACCTCAAGCACCACCTGAGTCCGAGGCTGCGAGATTGTCGCAAACGGAAACACTGTTTCTGGAATACCTGTAAACGGTGTGCCAAGTGGCTGGCCGTTTTTGAATATCGTGGCAGTGCGTTTGACAGTATCAACCTGAAAGCCGACGCGATCGCCAACTCCAAAAAACGAATTTGGAACCCATTCACGCGCCTCTCCAGCTTCCAAGACCGTTCCAGGAGCCGCTTTCGCATGCACAAGCGCAAAAAAGTCGTCTGCGCTCAGTGCAAGCGACGAATGACTTGAATCGCTCCCCTCACGTGCATTCCGCTCACCAGTACCAGCCATCGGCGCGGCCAGAACATCCAGCTCCGCATCTGTCGTGTGGATTCCCAGCGCATCCAGTGCCCGAAACACAGCGTCTCGCCCAAGAAGACCAGTCTGCGCCATGTCATGCTCGACAAAGAGGTCTCGCAACTTTCGGTCGAGAGCCTGCTTTGCACTAGCAATGGCGCCCCCACTCTCATCGTCAAACGGGATGCCCAGCGTCGAAAGCAAACCCTCCGTGCCCCCAGCGCCATCAGGCAGCCCCCACACGGCTGTGCGACGCTCATCGCGTGTCCAATCGCCGGTCCATCCGCCGCGCTGGAATTCCTTGGACACCAGACCGACGAAACAGCCACCCCCGAGCGATGCACCACGCGGTTGCCCAGGTGCACGGAATACAGTCTCAAAGTATGATGCACCCTTGGGCGCCGGTTCGGAAGCGCGGACACTTTCCGCGCTCATCAACGGCACTCTGACAACTTCGAATTGCATATCGTTATCCGTTGTCCTTGCTTCTTCGTCTACACGTCCATCGTCGCCCAATGTAGCGACTGCAGCGTTGCCGCCCTCCAAGATCTGAATTCGCGGGCCTCTGTACCGAAAAGACCAGCCGGTATGAAAGTCGGCCGGCTTTGACACACTCACTCCCCACCACGAACCAAAATCCTTATCCTTGACAATGTGGGAATCGGAACCGCCCCCCGGCAGGATGTCAATGCTTCCTTCAGCTCCTCTCATGCCATCCTCGGCCGTTTCGCGCACACCCGTCCCCCGGACTGACCCTTCCACGATCTCACCTGATCGAGTTCTCGAGGATGCGTCTGCAGGTGATGGAACAAGTTGAGGCTTGGGCTGCGCGTGCACCGTCTGCAGACCTGTAGGAAAGATGCCGATTTAGCCTATTGGTCGCTGCGTATCACAAACAACTTGCAAAGCTGGCAGCCCCTACACTGCACGGGGTTTGTCGCTGACCGACTGTGTAAGGCCCTTGGAGCGAGGATCCGTCATGTGCTCCCGGATGGCGTAGAACAAATTCAATGTACAGATTGTCGATGTAAGCAACATCCGGTATTGGTGCGTCTGAGCGCACTGATGCAAAGCCTCCTGTGAACGGTAGCGGATTCGAGTGTGCGACTGAACAATCCGGAAAGTTGGAGATAACAATTCCTGCAGCCTTGTGAGTCCTGGCCCAAACGGGATTGAGAATCAGGCTTTGCGAGCTCAAGCCAGTGGGAAATATCATGGCGACAACTTGCCCTTCGAAAGAGCACAGCATCAATTACGGAATTGATCGACCTGCTCCATGTTGTTGAGAACCGCCTAGATGGTTCATCGATCAGCGCTAATTCTTGCGACGCCGTGATGCTACCAATTTGGCCCTTATTTAAGCGCGACTTGATAGGCTCTCCATACGACGCCCGGTGGAGCTGCCTGGGGAGCTTGCTGCGACTGTACAAGGCAAGTGCTTTCACCTGGAAAAATGTCACTTAGTCTAAACACGATACAGAACAAATATTGATGGGCATGAAAGTCACCGCAAACGAGTGTCGTGCCCCTTCTGCGTCCCTTGTGACTTCCTGCATCCAGCCGTCCGAATCAAGTTTACGCCCTTGAGACAGCTTCGCCGAGGCAGGAGGATGAGGTTGCAGCGTGTCTCTTGTAACCGACTTCTCGGCAATCTCCCGACGATATGCAGCAAACAGTTTTTCCGTCGCGACGTTGGGTGAGTACTGCACTGGATCAATTACGATAGACATGGTTGGCGCAGGGCCGTACACCATGGCAACAAATTCAATATAGTTGATTCTTCCTGTCCCAGAAAAGTCGCAGCATTGAAAGGCCAGCACCAGCCCCTGTTTGCTCACCTTGTATCCGGAAACGGCGAAAAGCCTCTGAAGAACTTTCCGGAACTCGTCTAGATTGCAATCTCGCGTCTCCGTTGAGTCGCGTGACTTGAATGCTTTGAGAATTTCATTGGCAGTGAATCTTTCTCGGAGAATCCGAACCTGAAAGACAGATGCCAAATCACGAAATGAATGTATCGGGATGGCTGGACGGCATGCAGGACACGAAAGATCAGGGTACAGGTACCGCGTCGAACTCTAGGTGGTCTCCAAATGAATTTCGATGTCCAGATCGTTCAAGATGTTTGTGGATCTGCCAATCAAAGATGGTAACAAAACCTGGATAAAACGATCACTTCCGATGATACATGAATGAAGTTTGCAAGAAATAGGTCTGCAGGCCTGAAACCAATCATATCAAAAACAAATTCAGTCATTTGAAAATTCACCTGCTTTCCCCTGTTCGCGAGCAGCTCTCGAATCTCCAAAACACACGCACCAATATGCTGACTCTCAAATTCTAAAGATCCTGTTTCGGAAGTAAAGACATCGAAACGAATGTACTTGGAAAACGCTGAATCGTATTCAATTTTGACCGTCTTCTGCCACGATGGATGAATCGTGCCACGGGAAAGTTCTGTTTCGCCCTGGTACCTCGAGGAAAAGGGATGCTTCAATGTGAATCATGCAAGTTCGGTTCAATAGTGATGCAGCACAGTGATTTGTTCCACATGTCATCCTGGGACAGGGGTCTCTTTGCGCACCTCCGCCATCCACAAGTACTTCCCCTTCTTCGAAAGCATCTCATCGGCGACTGAAACGACACACTTGGAATCCACACGTGAGTCGAGGAATTCACCCTTCAACGAAGAACATTCCAACAAAAATCGCAAATGGCGTCTGTTCTCGGGCTTGCGATGGTGGCCTCGCACAGCCATCATGCCCTCTGCTTCTGATGTGCTCGGTCGTGTCTCTGCTTGAGTGTGGTCAGATTTCATTAATCCTGAGCTGTCAGCAGAGCTGGGCACCCCTTCGACGTGTTCTTGCATCAAACGTCGCTCAGGTCTTTCCGTTCGATGTACAGCATCGACCGTTTGGGATCTTCCAGACAGAGTGGCAAGACCGAAATTTGAGTTCGAGTCCTTACTCTCTCGGACATTGCCGGATGAAACAACCCCTCTGGCTGCAGCAGGAATACGCGTATGCAAAGTGCGCAGTCCGCGTTGCATGGGATCACGAACCTCTTGATCAACGAGATGACGATGCGCGGCCTCTGAATCGGCATTGTGACGATTCATGCCCTGATGGGGTCTATGTTGCTCTTTGCCAGGGTTGCGTTGCCGTTCGGCCGAAAGATGATCGCCGATCGGAACATACGGTGTATGACGAGGCGAAGATGCGGTAGAGGAAACAGAAAATGGAATTGAGGCACATGACGCTGCTGAAGGGATCCTCTCGAACACGCGCTTGTCCACATCCTTAGCTAGGGGGGATGTCCTGATGCAGTCCCCGCCCAGTCAGTCACACCTGAAGAAAAGGCAGCTGCGTTAGGGCATCAGGCACACCTGATCTTGTCCTCAAGGCGCATGCCGATCTCGTGCCAGGGCATCTTTCGCTCCTTGCTTGTGGTTCGTGCACCCGCCGCTCCTCCATGGCGCCCAGCCGCTTGAAACGCGGATCCCCCACAAATTGGGCGCCGGCCCCGCGCCATGGCCTCCAGCGCCACAGCATAAAACCGGTCGCCATGGTCACCCCGCTCAGCAGCGTGCTGCGAATGCCGTCGGAAGAGTCCGCGCCGGATTGCCTGCTTCAACTCGGCTTTGCGACTGCTCGCCTCACGTGACCCCTCCTGCTCATGTTTTCCGTGTAGATGGCGGGATCCCTTCTTATGGGACGCACGACCCCCAGCGAGGTACTGCAACTCTTGTGGAAGAGCAGCTTCTTCATGTAGCGAGGCTTCCACCTGCATATCCGCCGTCATCCTGCGCGACGAGCGGGGAGTTAGTGCGAGGCTGGTGTCCCTGATTATTCCTGCTACGTTCCAAGACCAGAAGATGAGGGACGGGGCGCGCACAAGTCACGGAGAAATTCCTGCTCAGTTTTACGGCGCGCGAAAATCCCGCTGATAGCTGGGAGGGCATAGTGGTCAAGCGAGTCTGGGTCATCCATCATGTGCAATTCGGAGGCACCCAAGAACTGCGCCCTTTTTCGCGCGTCTCCCGTTGCCGATTGCCCAGCCAGCGATTCACCCTTCCCGGTACCCTTAAGCTGTGAGATCTGGCGTGATTACATCCTGTCCGCCGGGGCGTGGCGTCAACCGCGCGCACATCATGTGCAGGAGTAGGCCTGCCGTACGTCGGGGAGGCAGGCAGGCCCGACGTACAGAATGAGCCCGCCTCGCTACACAAATCAGAGAACGGCTCCAATCGCACTTCACGTGAAGACGAGAGCTCGGGTTGCGGCCAGGCAGGGGGCAGATGTCCGGCGGAGACCTCTTCGCGGCGCTTCGAGGCGGAGCGCGCTTTGACAAGCAGCGGTTTGCTTCTGACATTTCGCGTTTCAATGGGGGTGCAGCCGAACCCGCCAATTGGAGTGGCGCCTCGGCTCGCTCAGGTGGAGCAGGGCTGCTTGCGCCGCTCGACTTCTTTGGTGATCGGCGCAGCGCTGCTGACGGCACCTCTGTCGCCAGCAACAAGGGTCGATCGTCAAAAACAGTCGGTAAAGCAGCCGAGGACAGACGAGATAGACACACCAGTGGGCAGGTAGCGGGAAAGAGTGATGATTCCGACAGGGGACGGAAGAAGATGGCCAAGCAGCGAGCTGCAGAGGGCCGCGAGTGCGAGAAAAGTGAGGACGACTTCGCTTATTCTAGTAGTGATGAAGATGGAACAGAGTCCGAAAAGGCAGGTCGTGGAGGCGGAATGCAAATCTTTGCGGGGGGAGAGGAGGTGGAGGATTTCGACGAGGCTGAGGGGTTGAAAGGGGGAAAGAAGAAGGCCGCGTCAGCGCGAGAGAAGGCGGCCCAGGAGACTCTCGAGCAGGAAGCGCTCTTTCGCAAGCAGATGAGGATCTCAGTGACCGGGGATGAGGTTCCGTCGCCCGTGGGAAGCTTCGAGGAGCTGCAGCTGAGTGCGGATCAGCGCTGGCTGCGGAGCGGCATCGAGAGTGCAGGCTGGACGGAGCCGACACCAATCCAGATGCAAGCCATTCCCGTGCTGATGGCAGGACGGGATCTGCTAGCCTGCGCACCAACTGGCTCTGGGAAAACAGGCGCCTTTGTGATCCCGCTTTTTGCACGCCTGCGAGGCCCGAGGAAGGCTGGCATCCGCGGGCTCGTGATCGCACCGACTCGGGAGTTGGCTACACAAATTTTCCAGCAGTGCAACACGCTTCGTTCAGTGTGCAAGATGCAGGTGAAACTACTGACAAAGGCGACGGCTGCGGCTGTGGCGACGCTGCAGGGCGAGGGCGGCGGGCGGAACCACGATGTGCTTGTGTCGACGCCCGCGCGCCTCGTCTCGCTGCTGCAGGAGGGCGCGATCGCGCTCGAGACCGTCGAGGTGGTGGTGGTAGACGAAGCGGACAAGCTCTTCGAGGACGGCTTCGTGTCGCAACTGGACGAGGTCCTCGCTGCCTGCACGCACCGCCGGCTCCAGAAGGCGCTCTTCTCCGCCACCCTCCCGCCGGCAGTCGAATCCCTCGCGCGGACCATCATGCCGCACCCGGTCCGCATCGCTTTCCTCCCAGAAGCCAGCATCGCATCTGTATGCCGCACGCTTTGGGCGATAACCCGGGGGGCGAGACCGCGTCGCGCCCCCCGGGGGATCCACGCTGGGTCATTGAGTCAAGGGAAGCGTGGCAGGTGTCGGTGACGGTAGGTGGCAAGGTTGCCGCGTCGTTTTCTGTCAAGCAGAAGCTCACCTTTTGCGGCAACGAAGAGGGGAAGGTATGAATCAAATCCGAATCCTCTACCCGTCTGCTCCATGCAGCCCCACCTCCGGCTGTGTTTGAGGGGGATTCTGACGCTCCTGCGTGCAGGTGATTGCGATGCGGCAGCTTATCAAGGAAGGCCTGCGGCCGCCAGCGCTGGTGTTTGTCCAGTCGGTCGACCGGGCCAAGCAGCTTTTCCGGGAGCTAATTTACGACGGCATCAACGTGGACGTGATGCACGCCGACCGCACGCAGGCGCAGCGCGACCGCGTGATCCAGCAGTTCCGCTCTGGGGCCATCTGGGTACTCATCTGCACAGACCTCATGGCCCGCGGCATTGACTTCAAGGGCGTCAACCTCGTCATCAACTACGACTTCCCGCAGAGTGTCGTCAGGTTCTTTCCAAAACCAGCAGCTTGCGCGCAAAGCGGCTTCGCAAGCTGCCGCATGCGCTGCGCAGAGCTCTGAGCGCCAGACGCTGCAGCTACATCCACCGCGTCGGGCGCACGGGGCGCGCTGGCCGGGAGGGCCAGGCGGTCACCTTCTTCACGCTCGAGGACGCGGGTTTCCTGCGCAGCATCGCCAACGTGATGCAGCAGTCGGGCTGCGAAGTGCCCGGCTGGATGCTGACGATGAAGCGCGCCGGCCGCGAGCAGCGCCGCAAGCTTGCCAAGCGCGCGCCTGAGCGGCCGGACATCGTTCAGGTCCTGCACCGCCCCCTCTTCCAACCACGCATAGCAATTGCATGCATGCTCGGCCCGCTAGTGTTTGAGCAGCAAGGGCTAGCAGGTGCCTGCAAGCGAGAGGCGGCGTCGGGCGCACAAGAAGCAGATAGTGGAGCAAAGCAAAAAGCAGAAGCTGGCTACGGCGTAACTGAAATATGGGCAGCACAGTAAAGAGTGTAGATGCCATTTATTCGCGGTGCTGCTTCACTTGCTCAGAAAGTACGCACGGTTGTGGTGCAGAGCTCTGCAGCTCATGCTTGCAGACCCCCTCTACAAGGCAGAGCTCAGACAACCTCAACACTGCCACCCTTGGAAGTACCCACCCGCTCTGTCAACTGGCACCTCCACGGCGTCTGCTGTGTCAAGAAGGGCCTCTGACAGCGACGACTGGAGAGTTGTTCCTACTTCTCCGCGCCCAGGCCGCGACCCAGTGCTCAGGAGCCGCCGCCGGCTCGAGCCCGCCCACAGACCACCTTTCCCAGCATGCACCAGTCGTTGCGACAGCTTCGTGCAGACCCCTTCGGCACTTGCATCTCCTTCACTGCAGGGCCTCTCACGACATTGAGTCGCAAACCGTGCAGCAAAGGCTGTCACGTCTACAGGAGAACGGTCGGATTCGGGCTCGTTGCTGTTGCTTCTGACGCTGGCTGTGATGACAGATCCAGGTTCGATGCCTCCTACGCGGTGAAGGTATTGTCGCGGCGCGCCGAGCAAACTTTCACCGTTAGCCAGGAGAAAGCCACGTCCTGTAACCTCCTCAAGTTTCCTGCGCAGCAAACCAACAGTAGGGTTTTGCGCGCCCAGCTCGATACGCAGGAAGGGCGCTGGCAGCTCGGGGATCCCCTCGATGAAGACTGGAAAAGAGTCACGCTCTTCGGGGTGGCTGCCTTTCCCCGACGGCGCGTCAATTGTCTCGTGCAGCAGTAGCCCCGGCTGCCACGCGCCGTCACGTACCGCCGGCTGATTGCACACACGGTGACGTCTTTTTCGAGGGATCCAAGGTTGCACGCTCAGGCGCGCCCACGCCGGTAATAGCAAAGAAATCAAGAACGCACCCCGCGCCTTTGTGTTTCGCACACCATCAATGTCATCGAGCTCTTCCCATGCTGGAGTCTCGTCATCGAGATCTTCGCCGTCCAGAGAAGCCCGCAGCCAGGCAGGCGCAAGGGACAGTGAGCGCCCGGCAGCATCAAGTAGATCGCCAACGCTCGCCCTCCTATCGAGTAGAGCATGTCGCACAGTTCGATCGCCGACCAGCAGCCACGGCACATCGAGTTTCGTATCCGCTGAATTCGCCATGTTCGATCACCCGCTGACGCCCCGAGTCGCAACTTCTCACAGTCCCGGGGAGCCCTTCCCGCCAACCAACCTGCCGAACCCCTGAAAAAATCCAGCCTCGTGGCGGGCCGGTGGAATCGTGAGGATTTCAGAGAGGGGCCTGCGGCTGGCCTTCTGTGGGCCCAGGGGTTGCGGGAGGAGAGTTACGATGCAGGATCATGGTGCAGATATGCTCCTGGAGGTAGCGACGTGGAAGTGCAATGCGTGCCCGGAACAGGTCACCCCGTAGCCCTCCTTTGCGTTGTGGAGACGAACGAGCCCAAATGCAGCAGCGCCGTCTGCAGGCTACCCCCCAGCGGGATTGAGGCCGTGTGAGCCGACCATGATTTTCAGGAGAACGGACGTGCGCTCAAGATTCTGCCCTGCGGACATACGCTCTGCGAGAATTGTGCGAACCTCAACGATACCTGTGCGAATGGGTGCGAGAATTCTTTTGTGAAAGACGCGATTCCGTTGGTGGGGATGCTTTTCCACGTCACAGACAGCAATATGAAGGATCGTTTGGAAAAACGGCCGGAGCCAGATCCGCGAGCGACGGTTCTCCGTCATTACAGGCGCGTTCGAGAGGATCATGAGACCGAGGAAGAGTACAACAACTATCTTGAATTTGTTGAGGACTTGATCCTCAGATATAGTGAAAAACAACCTAAGGTGCTACCTCCCGCCCTCCGCCAGCTAAAGATGGGGTGGCAATTCGCACCTCGGAGGCACCTGACGAAAGTGGTTGAATCTCGCGGCGCACACGTTCATCACAGGCAGTCGAGGAGATGAAAGAACGAGGAAGAATGGATGCACGTCGAGAAGAGGTTCAAAGAATGCAGAGGAAGGAATGTAGCGACCGCGACGAAAGATTTGGCGAAAAGCCGCTCGCCTGGCAGATATGTCCGGACATATCTGTGTGGCTCCCTGCAGCGCGGGAGCCACAAGCAGCTGCTTCACAAGTGGGGCTCGAAGTTGCAGAAGGGCTCGCAGGCAACCGCGAGCCACAGCCTCTAGTCCGTGGTGACGGTGACGCTGGTGGCTTTTCGGAGAGGTGCGTCGTGCTGTCCGCATGCACTCGGCCGTTCCTCCGTACTCTTATCCCCGGAACTCGTGCTGCTCCGCGCTGCGTGCCGCATGGCCCCGTTCCATGGCTGATTTTCTGCATGCTGCCTCGCAGCTACCAGAAGATGCGGGACTCGGTGTCAGCTTTCGAGGGGCTTCGCCAGGCTCTCAAGATGGCAAAACTTGGCTCAAATGTTGGGATAGAGAAAGTTTCTCGTAGCTGAAGCGAACGACCCTGCCTTTGGGGTCTCTTTGTCTCAAGCACAGCGTGCTGCTGGAGTCCGAGTGGGGCCTCAGGGCCACACCGTCGAACAGTGAAAATTTGTATTTGTACATTGAAGCAGCACATGCAACACAGACACGTGCTTACCGGCGATACCTCACTCAAGCGCATCGGCAGGAACCTGTACAACCACCAATCCCGCCTTTTCCCAACCTCCTTCGGAATCCGAGGGGCTTGTGATCACTCGCACGTTCTCATCAATGTAAAGGAGAAGCGTCTGCCCCTTGCCACTGATTGGCAGGCCAAGCTTATTGCCCAACACGAGAAACTCGCCACGCTCGATTTGCACGTCGAAAAGGACGGGGCACTTGTCTGCGGCTGGGTCCGCCTGAATGAAGGACCCGCTGCCCGCAATGCGCAGGTAGTCCCCAATGATCTGAGCCGAGTTTTCCAGCAGTCCCTCCATCTGCCCATTCAGGTCCCCCTGCTGCGCTGCATACCGCACGGTCAGAACAACACGGGAGAATCGCACCCGCCATGCGATCCATAAAGCGGGCTTTGGACCTGCGCGTTGTAGTTCTGTCCACTCTTGTTTCGAAACTTGGGCAGAAGCCGCTCGTAGTCGAACCACTTTGGCTTCTCGCCCTTCGTATAGCAGACTACCCAATCTTTCCCGTTGGCAAGGAGCTGGCGCGTCCGGTCATCCCATGGAGCCCCGCGAGCAACCAGTGCCTCGATGAGCGGATCCACGGTTTTAATGTCGTAAGTCTTTGATTCCCATCCAGTGATGAGATTGCTCTGTAGCATGCAGGAAACTTCCTCCGCCTCAGTCGCTGATAGCGCCACCTTCCCTGTCTTCAGCTTTGCCAGAAGCGCGTCCGAAGTCGCCATCCGGAGGAGGGATATCGGTCCACGGGAGAATTCCCCGGATGGCGCGCCGGGAAAATTGCGCGCGGGCAGTGAGGGGTGTGCTACAGGAAACAGAAAGGCGTCTGCAACCGATAATGCGGAGGCGACGAGGAGAGCGAGCCAAGCGCACATCTCCTCAATCCAGTGCCCGGACAGTGCGACCAACACAAATCAAAATGAATGCCAAGTCAGTCAACACAAGGGAAGGAAATTGGGAAGGCACTTGTCTGAGGTGGTCAGACCCTGCGGGCGACGCAATCTCTGTCTGACGGATGGAAGAGCCGGAGTCCACACCAGCCAGACGACGTCGCGGCCGCGGCAAAACTGTGGTTTCGTTGCTGTCGCAGCGAGAGTGTGGGGTTCGCTCACTTGGGACGCTGGAGCAGCTTCCTGACGCGCTGTTCCGCAAGCTCAACCGCGAACATCGCAAGGTGCCGGAGCTTGTGGTCTCGCTCGGACGCCAAAATGTGCGAGGCGATATGGCAGCGCTGCGAGAGGCTCTGGAAAAGTCTTCAGATCTCCTTTCGGACCGCATGTCTGGATGGGCGCACGGCGACGAATATTCTAACTCCTCCGAGACGAGGGAAGCGTTCGTCGCGTTTGGCGGCGCGCGCTGGCTTGTCTCCTCACTCATGGTTCCCGTCGTTGCTGATGAGGCGCGTGAAAGTGGCTGGCGTGGCACTGTCCCGAGCCCGCGTGCGGCATGGGACATTCGCAAATCGAGTCTGCTGCTGCTTCGCGACTTGTGCTACTCCATGCCCTCGCTCTCTGAGGAGCTTTGCGGGCAGAGAAAGTTCATCATCTTCCTCTTCTCGCTCATGCGGTACTATGTTTCCCTGCTTCATTAGTGTGCCCGTGTGCGCAACCCTTTGACTATTAGTAGCGCAGTTTGTGGTGAAAGAACCTCCGATCACCCCCCGCCGGCAGGTCTCAGGTGACTTTTGATGAGGCAGTGGGACTCGCAGAGGAAATCCTTGCATTTAGGTCTACCGCGAAATCCTGTCCCGCTGATGCTTGTGGCGCGCTCTGCTCCACTCTGACAGGATTGTTAGCAAGATTGTTGATGGGCCCGGGATGTCCCCAGGCGGGACATCTTCAACTTGGCACTGGTGCCGGACGTTGCGGGGATCCTCTCCTCCTTTTCGAAGCGTCAGATGTCCTTTTTCTGCCGGGTACTTGCGCTCTTGGTGTTTGAACCGGAGGAGCCTGCGAACGAGGACGGCGTGAAGATCACTAGCGCGGCCGACCTGCTCACCGCACGTCGCCAGCAGGCGCAATCGCCAGCTGTCAAGAACACGGACCGCAATCATGCAGTGCTGCTTGCTATGCCAGACTTTCTATCGCGTATGGTTGCACTGGTTCGTGTGCAGGCACAGCCAATGTCGCGTTGGGCGGATGAGATCATTGCGCATCTTCCTTCAGCGAACCACAGCGACCTGCTGCACTTGCTGGGAGTCGAAGACAGTGACGACTGGGACGAAGACCCTGCCGCTTCAGCGGGGGCGGCAGGGGGACTGGATCCTCACGGCAGCATAAAGAATCTTGCGCTGCTGGCACACCAGGTGGAAGTACTTTTCGTACTCTGCACGCTCCTGTCAGGGCGACGAAAGGCGCAAGTGCAGGATCGTCTCATGCAACTCTCCATCATCCCAGCTCTTATTCAGATGTTCGATCGCCTTGACTGTGGCAAGCCACTGCCTGAACCGCGGCAGCTCGACCGCATTCACGGCCCGGGCTGCGAGTGTGACCCAGAGAGCGCCATGCGCATCCAGTTCTTGCGCCTCGTGCACAATCTCTGCGACAGGGAGTACGACCACGACCACTCAAAGCACGCACTGCTCTCTCCCGCCGAGCTAGCGTCCGTCGAGGAATTCGCAGTATTCGACTCGCTGAAGCAGCATGTCTTTCTCGGAGCCTCGCATCCTTCTTCACCAGCTGCGCAAAGCTGTGGAGACTCGGCCTTGCACAGGGGTACACTCACGCCCGTAACAAACTCGGCACATGACGTCGATTCCGCGCGATCAGAGGCAGCCAGATCGGTTCCGAATCCTGCACTCAGCGCCTGCAGCCATTACCAGCTTGCCGACCAAGGACTGTGGACGCCGGAGCGTGATACAGCACAACGCATGGCGCAGGCCCCGGGCGACCACGAGGATTCGGCAAGGACGGCCTCGCCGGAGTGCAGTAGAGAAGACGGTGTAGAAAATGGGGCGGTTTCGGCTGGGGTAGTTCCGGCGGGGCTAGAAAATCTACTCTCGGGCGGAGAAGGGGGGGATCAAGGTAGCGTACAACTGTGGGGGTCCTCGGGCAACCGGCGTACTGGCCAAACGTGCATCAACACTCGGCGCATACAGCCGGGAGAGGCGTGGCGGGGCGATGCTCACGAGAAAGGGGTGGCATCCCCTTGCTCCTCGCCGGGGCTCATTTCGCGGATCCTGCGGGTCTTCATGCGGGAGACGTCGGATTCGACGTACCGCTTCTGGCTCGCGTCGTGCGTCGAGGCCTTCCTGCGCGGATCCGACACACGATCCCAGGCCCGTGCCCCACCTGACCCAGCTCAGTGCCGCCAGGGACCGCCACAGCGCAGCAGAACTAACGCAGTTGGGTGCCTCCAGGTGCTGCTAGCGCGGTGTGGGCTGCTGGAACATCTCGTAGAGGGGGTCCTCAACCCTCAGTGCTCTGGCAAGCTGCAGACGAACTTCGACCTGCTCGGAGAGCTCATAAAGTGCAACCCGGAGGTGTTTACCATGTTCAACGCCCTCCTGGACGACGAAAAGTACACGAAACTAATGCAAGTCGTTGTCTCAAATCTCGTCGACTCCAACGTGTTTTTTCGCTCCGTCATCATCTCCCTGGAGTTTTTCGCCACAAGAGTGAAAGAACTCAAAGCTCTCGGCTGCCGGTCCTTTCCGCTTTATCCCACCGCGTCTCGCTTTCCGGGGCCAATTTCTGACCTAGCGCCTCACCATGGACAATAGGTATGACTTGAACAAGTGCCGCATGCGGAGCTTTCTCCAGCACAACACCTTGAGACTGCTGAGGGACCTCATGACAGTCATCACAGTCGAAGACGTGAACCAGGAGAACATCTGCGTGCTCAACACGTCCCTCTCGCTTTTCATCCTCGCGCGATCGCACGGAAATTTGCATCACTACCTCGACGCCCTCCGTTCGTGGGAGGTGGAGAACAATCGGGCTGGGGCGGTCACGAGCAATTTCCTGTCTCTGCTCCGCTTCTGGCTCGAGTACTACCTGTACCGCGGGAAAGACTGCCTTGCGCTCGAGCTCTCCTCCTCGATCCACTTCTCAGAGTGGCGCGAGATTGTGCACATGCTCGTCCACCTGCTCGAGGAGGGCGCGGCGGGCGGCGTCGCCTCCCGAATCCGCGCCAGCCAGGACGCCCTGTCCGTCGCCTCCACGCCCCCTGTCGCGGTGAGCTGAGGCACGGATCGGGCCGCACGGGTCTCGAGAGGACGGCAAGAGGGATAGCGAGATTATCAATGAAAAATTACGCTAAATCTAACGGTGAGACCGAAGCAGTAGACAGGCAACAGTCCCTTTATTCGTAAGCAATTTGCGCATGTGTTCCGCTCTGCGTCAGCATCTCAATCTGTGCCGTGATTGAACAAACCTAGAATGTCCTTGATCAGGATGTTCCATATCAGCTGCATCGCAACTTCTGCGACAATCAGCCAAATAATAATCCATTCGAGACGCGTCGCGTGACGCACCTCCAACTGATCTTTCAACATCTTGAACATGCCATCCAAGACATCCATGCGCTTGTTTAGCACCGTGACGCGGTGGTCGATTTCCAGGTACTTGCCAGCGTGCCGGAACAGCGGCTCCCACTCGTCATTCTCCCAAAAGAACTCCGGGCACGAAAGCATGTCACTCTCGAGATTCACGGAGGAGTTGACGATGAACAAATGCCCGATAAGCTTTGATACTTCCGTCTGCGAGAGGCTGATGTGCCCCGTGTCTGCAAGCTCCTGCGGATGCAACCTCGTGGACTCGAATGTCTCCTCGACGCGCAGCTCGAGGGCAGAAAGCTTGGTGGACTGCGCGAGCGCAAACGAGATCGACAGCTTCTCGAGCGGAGACGAGGTCGCGAGGCAGATCTGGTCGTTGTACAGG
>Ga0115567_10002749_pt1 | contig 17440 bp, 13 predicted proteins | sample COGITO_mtgs_1204_2_FD_88679 | JGI IMG/M metagenome (GOLD analysis project Ga0115567, IMG submission 88679) | Pelagic marine microbial communities from North Sea - COGITO_mtgs_120412 | ecosystem: Environmental > Aquatic > Marine > Epipelagic | place: Germany:Helgoland, sampling site Kabeltonne... | reverse complement strand
TAGAAGACCACGCACGCGGTATAGAGCTTGTACTTAAAAAAGGTCGTATTGGCGAAAACTATAACATTGGCGGCAATAACGAATGGGCCAATATAGATATAGTTAAATTGGTATGTAAAGTAATGGGCGAAAAGTTTGCTACAAACCCAGAGCTTGCAAAGCGCTTCCCTAATGCAAAATCGGCAATAGAAAATAACGTTGAACAATTAATAACATACGTTACAGACCGCGCAGGGCACGACCGCCGATATGCGATTGATGCAACTAAAACAAATAACGAGCTAGGTTATGTACCAGCAGAGAGCTTTGAAACAGGTTTTGCTAAAACACTTGACTGGTATTTAGATAACGAATACTGGTGGGCTGAGCTATTATTAAAAGCAAAAGTTTAAGGGAATTGTATGTGGTTTAAAAAAAAGAGCATTAAAGCTAGCGAGTCTAAAAATAATGATTCTGAAAGAGTAGAAGAAGATCATAAACCTTCAGATATTGAGCCAGACTCTTCTTTTCGTTACTGGATAGATATATGTGGCTTTGTTAAGAATAAACAGCTTTTAATAAGAGGTTGGGCTATTGAAAGCGAAAACGAAGTAGTAATTTCATTATTAGGTGAGGATAAAATTCCAGCTTACCTTAAAGGCAAAGTTCAGGAAGATAGAGATGATGTTTTAAGCCACTTAAATTTAAAAAGCAGAAATCTGGCTCCTGGTTTTTTTCAACTATATGATTGTGAGCTTCTATCTGGTCCTTTGTACCTAAACCTGAAAAGTAGTGAGCATGAAATAACATTACCACTTGAATTAATCGAAATTAGCGATGAAAAATTGACAAGCACTTATGATGAATTTCTGCGTTTAGAAAGTGATTTTGATATTAAACTAGATGTTGATGAAGTTGAACTAGAAACGTACGACGAAGAACTCATATCAGATATAGTAGAGCCAAAAAAAGATACTGAAATAGTCCACTATATTGAAAGAGTTGGTACATTTAATAATAAGTTTGTAGTTATTAAGGGGTGGGTGGCTGATGCTATAAATGATTTCGAAGTAATGTTTTCAGTCAAGTTGGAGAATACCCCACTTAGAATAATTAAGTGTATAAAACGCGAGCGATTTGATGTTGCTAAAAGCCTTGAACTAATTAATACGCAAGAAAAACATGGTTTTTTACTGATAGTTGAGCTCGCAGCACCGACAAAGCAACAACTTGAGCTTGGTTTTGAGAGTACTATATCTACAAAAACAGTAAAACTAGACATTTCCCAAGTATTAGACCACAAAGAAGTTGAGGGCAAATTACTTGATACAAACAGCTTTAACTTAATAGAAGCACGAAAATGGTTAATAGAAAATTTAGGTGCAAGTTACTTTACCGAAATAAAAAAAGAGTTTGTTAATTTAAATGAAATCTCTACAAATATAATGGTTGAGTCAGCTATTAACTGTGGTGAGTCTGGCATTTTTATACGTGGTTGGATAGATAATCATTTAGATACGCTATCTGCAATTTGCGTGAGTGACGGGGCTAAAATTAGTGAAAACTTACTCCCGTTGCTTTGTCGAAAAATCAGGACTGATGTTAATGAAGCATTTGGACATTTATCTAATAATTATAAAAGCGGATTTTATTGTTATAGTTTAATAAAGTCAGAATCAAAAGAGCTGGCCATATTGTTATTTGAAAAATCGGGAGAAATAGTACGTATTCCACTTTCGGTCATTAATATAAACGACAACGAAATTATGGCTACTCAAAATGTTTTAGTTGATGTTGAGCCGACTCAAAACAATGCTTTTGAATCATATCAAAAGCATATAATGCCAGCTTTACACGGTATATGGGGTGATCGGGTAAAAAAACCTAATACTGACTCAATTAAAATATATGATTACGGTACAACGCCTGAAGCCCCTCGTTGTTCCATAATAGTTCCTCTCTACGGGCGATACGACTTTGTATTACACCAAATAAGTCAATTTGAAAAAGATGCAACGCTCGAAGATATTGAATTAATCTATGTGCTAGATGATCCCACAATAGAGCAGCCGCTGCTATCTCTGTGTGAAGATGTATCTAAATTATATTCAGTACCGTTTAAGGTGATTAGTTGTGGAAGAAATCTTGGTTTTTCAGGGGCAAACAACTTAGGTGTATCTCAAGCGATAGGTGATAAATTATTGCTACTTAATTCTGATGTAATTCCTTCTGAAAGCGGTTGGTTAGATAGAATGCTAAGTGTTTACGATAGTACCGATAACATTGGTGCTATGGGGGTTAAATTAGTATACGAAGATGAAACAATCCAGCACATTGGTATGCAATTTAGACAAAGTAGAGAGTTTGGTGGGATTTGGTTAAATGAGCATCAATACAAAGGCATGCCCGCTAACTTAGTGCCTAAATTTGAGATAACTAAATCAGATACTGTAACTGCAGCCTGCTTATTAATAGATAAACAAAAATTTGAAGAAGTAGAAGGTTTTGAAACGCGCTACATTTTAGGCGATTTTGAAGACTCAGATTTATGCTTAAAACTCATTGAGCTTGGTTATGAAAATTACGTACTGGGTTCAGAAAAACTTTATCACTTAGAGCGTCAATCTCAGTCTTTGGTAGACAAAGGTGATTGGAAGTTTAAGTTGACATTGTTTAATGGCTGGCAGCATACAGTTCGCTGGAATAATATGATTAATGAATTAAGAGAAAAAAATGTCTAATACTAAAATTTTAATAGTTTCTCATGGGCATCCAGATCTAAGTAAAGGTGGGGCAGAAGTTGCCGCTTACAATTTGTATAGTGAGTATAAAAAAAGAGAAATCGACAGTCTTTTTTTAGCGCGAACAGATATACAAGCTCATGGAGGTTCAACGTTTTCAACTAGAAATGATGAAAACGAAATACTGTACCATACGAGTATGGGAGATTTTTTCTTATTTCAATCCGCTTATAAAAAGCACATATGGCAGGACTTTAAGCTTTTACTAGAAAGCTTTAAACCTACAGTTGTTCATTTTCATCACTATATTCATATAGGGTTAGAAATGATTCAACAGGTTAAAAACTCATTGCCTGATGCCAAAATTATTGTGACGCTACATGAATATTTAGCAATTTGCGGTAATAACGGACAAATGGTAAAGCCAGGCTCACAAATGAAGCTATGTTATAAAGCAGCGCCAAGCGACTGTGCAACATGTTTTCCTGAGCGCTCTGCAGCAGATTTTTTCCTACGAGAAAAATACATAAAGTCAGTCTTTGATAATGTAGATAAATTTGTATCTCCAAGTGACTTTTTAGTTGACCGCTATGTTGACTGGGGTCTGCCTAAAGAAAAAATAACCATGATAGAAAATGGCCAACCCAAGGCTGACTTTTTACCACCAAGACAATTGGCTAAAGGTGAATGCCGTGGACGTTTTGCTTTTTTTGGACAAGTAAATCCTTTTAAGGGGATTGATGTGCTATTGCAAGCGTTTAGTGCATTACCAGAAAAAGTAAAGCAACAAGTACACCTAGATATACATGGTGCTAACTTAGAGCACCAAACCGGTGAGTTTAAAGAAAAAGTAAAAGAGCTTTTAGAAGAATTAGAGGGCACTGTAACTATGCATGGCTCTTATGAACCACACGAAATGCCAGGCTTACTGGCACAAACTGACTGGGTTATTATTCCTTCTGTATGGTGGGAAAACTCCCCTATGGTAATTCAAGAAGCGTATAAACATGGTCGCCCACTCATAGGTAGTGATATTGGTGGGATGGCTGAAAAAATTAAAGGTGGAGAAACAGGTATACTATTTAGAACGAAAAACCCTGTTGACTTAGCAAGTAAAATTAAAGAAGTTGTAAGTAATAGCACATGTTGGAAAAAGTATGTTGATAATATACAGGTTCCTATCACGATAGAAGAGTGTGCTGACATTCACTTAAAAGAGGTTTATTAATGACCAAGCTCATTTTACATGTAGGTATGCCTAAAACGGGTAGTAGTTATATTCAAGGTGTACTGAACAAAAACCATAAAGTTATTGAAGAAAATGGCAATATTAGAATATTGGGGGGCATAAAGCCTCACCTCTTAGCTTGTTATTTAATTGATGATAGCCGCTTGGTAACACGAACAGATATAAATGAGCTAAAAAACCAATATACTAATGATATTGAGGAATTGCTTAAAACCCAATCAGCTAACGCAGAAACGGTAGTTATTTCATCAGAGTACTTTATTTTGTGTGGCATTAATAAATTAAAAGAATACTTTAAAGGTATTTTTGAAAGTATTGAAGTGGTTATATCAGTAAGGCGCCAAGATAAATTAATAGCCTCTGGTTTTAATCAAGATGTTAAAGCGCTAGGAAGAACCTCTAACCTTACATGGGATAAAGCAAGCAGCCAGCACATGGACTACTGGGAGTACTGTGAAAAATGGAGCGTTGAAAACATACCCGTGAAGGTAATAGACTACGATTATGTAAAAAAAGAAAAAGAAGGGCTATTAATTAGCTTCTTGAATATATTAGACATTGATTACAAAACTATTCAAGACAAATTAGTAAGCCCAGATAGTAACGCGTCAAATTATTCTTTGAGCCATAGCGAGGTATTACTTAAACTAGCTATGAACCGTAATGGTATGGAGAAGCAAACTGAGTTACTTGAAGAGTTTAGAACAGGCCTTAAAAAAAGCACAGAGTTTAAACTACCTGTTGCTTACGAAAAAGTAATAGCTGCAAATTACAAACAAAGTAATCAAAAGTTTATAACTAAATACCTACAAAATAACATTAACAGTGAATTGAATTTCCATGATGTGAGCCCGGTTAATACAACTAATAGCTTTTCATGGAACCCACTGAATGGTGTTGAAGATGTACTCGAATTTATATTAAAAAAAAACAAAAGCTGGAAGCCAAATGAATAAAATGTTTTTTTATCCTCACCATAGTGGTGTTGTATGTACTTTAAATAATAAAAATATCCCCGTTGTGCCTTTTTCTCCTCAGTTGGATGGTAGTTTTGAAAGTATAAAAAATAATTTACATGTATGCACACCTAACCCAGGTAATCTAATTCACTCAGAGTCACCTTCAAGAATCTTCAAATGTAATATTAGTTCTTCAAGTAAAGGTAACTTAGCTGCTGTGATTAAAAGTTTTAATAATGTTGAAGAAGCAGCAAAGTTTTTTGAAGCAAACTACGATGCTTTAATTTTAAGTTTTGCAAACGATATACGAATAGACTGGGAAACAATCGACCATATTTTATTTGCTAGTTTAATAGAGATAATCGATATTAAAGTATTTGCATTTGGTTTGGGCTTACAGCAAGAAATAGATGGAGGCCTAGATAATTTAAAACCAGGAATAGTTAGGTTATTAAATGCTTTGAATGAAAAAAGTAGCATTTTTGGTGTGCGAGGTTTTACCACTGAGAAATGGCTTAGAGAAAATGGTATAAAAAAAGCTGTTGCGCTCGGCTGTCCTAGTATGTATAGACATCCTAGAAATGTCTTAAAGGCCATTGACTGTTCTGTTAATTTGAAAGCTAAAAATATATTAACTGCGGGTTATGCCCATTCAAAGGAAAGGCACAGCGCTTTATGTGATTTTTTTCTTCGTTCTGATAGCTCACAAGTAAGTTATATTTTTCAAAATGATCTATTTGCAGTTTTTAACGATGCTGTAATTGATGACAAGTATTCATTTTTTGACTCATCGTCATATAGAGTTGAACGCTCGTTAACGAATAAAAGGCTCTATGAAATACATAAAAAGGAACAGCCATTCAAAGATTACTATTTCTTTATGAATAGTTTTTCCTGGTTTCAGTGCAACTCAATGCACGATTTATTCATTGGTGACAGGTTGCATGCAGCTATATGTGCTTTGTTGGCTGGTACACCAGCAGTTTTATTATACGAAGATATTAGAGTTAAAGAAATCGCAGACTTTTATGGTATTCCATCATTAAGCGTAGATGCTCTTAAAGAGCATGATTTAAACAGCTTAAAATCTAAATATTTGAATAGTAGGAGAGCATCAATATTTCGTGAGCGTTATCTTAAACGTTTAAACAGTTTTTTTAATACTTGCGAAAAACATGGTCTCTCTTTTATTGAAGAAAGCGTCATTAGTGAATTATGTAAAATTGACTAGTGAGGGAGTTGTTATGTCTAAGATTACTTTGCTGTCAGAGGCAATCGTTTGTGAAAATAAAAAATTTGATTTGAAGAGTAAGATTTTCAATGGTGGAGTTCTAAACTCTGATGGTGAAGTTTGCGAGTTGTCAATTCACTTCAAGCCCGGGTACATTAATCAGCCAAGTACGGACACGGAAAAAACTCATTGGGAGAACGCGAAAGGGAGTTGGTTATTTGGGGGAATGTTGCAAAACGGACATTTTGGTCATTTTATAACAGAAAGCTTGAATAGGTTATGGGCGTTACCTCATTTAAATAATATCAATGGTATTATTTTTTATAGTAGATACTGTGGTGAACGCAACAAACAGTTTATATATGACTTTCTTGAATTTCTAGCTCCTAAATATGAGGTGAAAATTATTACGGTACCTTGTCAGGTAGAAAACCTATATGTTCCCGAGCAATTGCACTGTGGAAATGGCTTTATAAGTGGGGGGGAACTTAATAAAAAGCTTTTTTCTAACTTTAACCTCGCCTGTACTGAAAAGTTAAAAACGTATGATAAAGTGTATATAACGAGAGCCGCCCTCACCTCCACTGAAGGTAACGTAGTCGGTAATGATAAAGTAGCAAAGCTATTGGAGAAGCAAGGTTATACTACAATTTATCCAGAAAAGCTTTCTTTATTGGAGCAAGTGAGTATTTATAAATATGCAAAAAAACTTATATTTGACCAAGGCTCTGCATTTCATATGTATAATTTGTTTGGTAATGATGAGCAGGATGTTTATGTGATTTGGAGAAGAAAGAAAGTAATCAATGGGTATTTACTGCAATATAGATCGTTTTTTAACAAAGAGCTCAATAATCAATCTCATATTATGAAGCAATTTGTACCGGCTATTCATATTTCTAATACGGCCAAATTTTTTGGTATACCGAATATTAATGATTTGTATGAAGACCTTTATACATTAGGCTTTTTAGACTCTAAACCTACGCATGAGTACTTAGATAGTGAAGCTGAGCTTGCGTTATTGGAAAGTAAGTTTGGTGATATGAGTGAGGTTCTCTGAATGTTTGAAGAAAACCCGTTAATTAAATGTAGGAACGATGTCTTGGAAGTGGTTTCTTCTAACGAATTATTCCTCCTACAAAAAAATAGAGCGCAGAGACAGTTTGAGTATCTGACTAACCATAAAGAAGTATCTGAACTTAGTATATTAAATTTTAATGAAAACATAGAACACTTAAATACTTTAGCTGACGTATATGGATTTATAGGCTTAAATGTTGTTTGCCCATCTAAGCCTGTGATTTTAAATAATGAATTAGCAACTGCAGGTATTAAGGTTGATTCGATTTTCGAAAAATATTTCTGTGAAGATACTTCACTTTACCCTTTGCGGAAACTATTAAAACACAAAAGTACTCGAAAGTTAGATACTCATTATTCTGGTATAGGGCAGTGGCAGCTTGTAATTAGCTTATTAGAAAAGTTAAATTTAAATACGAGTTTTGTCCAACCAATATTTGATATTAAGGAGCAAGGTGGTGATCTTGCTAATATGCTTTGCATCGAAAGTAAATATTACGAAACTGTATTCTCTAATCACGCGGTAAAAAGCGCATATACTAATAAAAATGCTTTAAGTGGTAACACAGGACATATTATTTATAAAATAAATAGCGCGTCTATTTATGGAAAGCGGTTAGTGATCTTTGGTGATAGTTTTATTGTTCAATGCCTAGATATTTTATCAATATTTTTTGATGAAATTATATACTTCAGAAATTCTTTTGTTTTAGAAGATATTGTTCGCGTATTGAGTCCTGATATTGTGATTACTCAGCAGGCTGAGCGCTATTTAGTAAATATTCCTAGCTTTAGGACTTCAATTCCTTATTTATTTAAATTCTTGAATAGTAGTTACAATCCCCAGCTTTTAGATCAATCTTTTTTAAAAGCCACAGAAGCTTTATTCTCCCCTCGAGATAGTAAGTTATATAAAAAATGGCGTGACTCGTTAGTGTAGCTGTAAATCCTATTTAGATTAAATACACTACTTCGTGTGCCTAAAGATTAAGAGAAAAAAATTATTATGGGTACTTGCAGGCATTACCTATTTAGTCAAAGCTTTACTTAACTATATGCGCAGCTTACACTAATCCTATAATTATTAATGTTTAAGTATTGCTTATACAGCTCTTATTTTGTTAGGTAAGCATTTTATTTATCAACGGGATAGTATTAATAAAATGGAAAGTTTTACAAAAAACCAAACATCAGCAGCGCGTTTTACAGCTTTTGGTTCAACCTTTATGGGGCCGACATTAAGTTTTTTTTCTCAACAGTTGGTTGAGAATACTACTAAAAATACACCTCTCTTTTTTTTAGCCAGAGAAGGTTACTGGCTAGAAAAAGCATTTAAACAGTACCTTTCAGGTAGTAGTAAAAAGCAATATAGTTGTTATTTACTTGCCTCGCGCGCATTTTTATTTAAGTTACTTTTAGGCAACAGCCAAAGCTATGCATATTCACTCAAGGGCGACTTTACAGGTTCCTTTTATGATTTAATGCGAACGCGTTTTTTATTAAGTAACAGTGAAATAGAAGATATTTTTAGTAATGAAATTAGCGGCCGCCATGTTGAATTAGCGGCCGATAAAAAAAGCATTATAGAAGTGTTAGCTAACCATAAAAAAGCGATTGATAAAGTAATAACCCCTACAAAGTGTGCTTATCTTACTTATTTAGAGGCTATGGGAGTAAATAAACAGTCAACACTCCACTTAGTGGATTTAGGTTACTCAGGTACTATTCAGGCGTTACTTTCTATATTGCTAAACAAAGATACCTATGGCCACTATTTAATAGCGTCGAAACCTGGTGAGTATAGTGTTGATGATAATAAAGTAACTATGCGTGGGTATTTAAAAGAAGGTGTTAAAATTGGTGAAGGTTACTTACCGCTCGACCGCTCAATGTTTTTAGAATCACTGTTAACTGCACCTAATGGCCAGTTTAGAGATATTAAACTGAATACTTTTGATCAGTCTAAATTCGATTTTTACTACGGGCGAAAAGTTGCATCACAGCGTTATTTTTATGAACTTGAGCAAGTAATGGCTGGTGCGCTTAATTATTGTTTTCATACTGGTAAACATCAATTAGCATTTACAAGCCATGAGTTAGAATTATTACTAAATAGCTATATGGGTAAACCAAATATGATCCCTAAATGCACGACGCACATTTTTGACATTGACGACGACGTTACAGGTAACGGTACCGTTAATGCCCTACAGTTTTTTGGTTTAGCATAATGATTAATAAAAAAACAATAAAAACACATATGCCTGTACTGTTTAACTTTGTAAAAAGTCAGCCGCAACTCCTTAAGTTAGCTCAGCGAGTTAATGCAAAATTACAGCACCGTGAGTATATAAAGTTAAATAATAATAAAAAAAGTTATAGCGATAAAGAAACGGCTTACTTACTTGAAAAAGCAAAAGCAGCAGGCTTTTTTGATTATGCTTGGTATAGCAATAAACAGCTTAGAACGTTTAGCTGTGAGCTTGAAGCTTTTGAAGATTATTTACACAAAGGTAATTTTAGCGGTGTAAACCCAAGCCCTAACTTTGATACAGAGCTGTATTATAAGTGCAATACGGACATTTACTTACAGGGCGAGCATGCCTTAGTGCATTACTTAAATCATGGACAGCAAGAAGGTCGCTTATCGCTTCCGGCTAATCAAAAGTGGTACCCACAAGCAATAAAAAGCACCGCTAATGGTGAGCCAACATCACTTAAATTAGCGATGTGTTTTCATGTGTTTTATGGCGAGTTTATTGATTACTACTGTGATGCTTTAGCTAAATTTACGCAGCCGGTCGATGTATTTGTAAGTGTAGCTAGTGATGAGCTTGCTAAAAAAGCAATACACGATTTTAAAGCGTGTTCAAAGGTAAATAAGGTTTTAGTAAAGGTAGTGCCTAACCATGGGCGAAACTTTGGCCCTATGCTTGTTGAGTTTGCAAGTGAGTTACAAAAGTACGATTTGTTTTGCCATATGCATTCTAAAAAATCACTTTATTCTGGCCGTGCGCAAACCCAGTGGGCTGATTACTTGGGTGAGTACTTATTAAATGACCAGCACGTTATTAAGCAAGTGCTTAATCATTTTAACGATAACCCTAAAAGCGGCATCTATTACCCCACTTCGTTTTGGATGATGCCTGATTGGGTAAACCACTGGCTTAAGAATAAACCTGCTGCACAAAAGTTTACTAAAGAGTGGAATATTGAATTAAAAGATGATTTTTTAGCTTACCCTGCCGGCGGTATGTTTTGGGCAAGGCCTGAGGCGCTAAAGCAGCTTTTAAATAAAGAATATAAGTACGATGATTTCCCTGGTGAGCCTTTACCTAACGATGGCTCACAGCTGCATGCGCTTGAGCGTATGCTTGGGCTACTTGTTGAAAAAAATGGCTACAAGCAGCTTTTTTACTACCCTAAAACTGGCCAGTTTACTCACGATACAAGCTATATTTTGGCGCAGTATATTAATACTGCCGAAGGGCTTAAAAATCAGCTGAATAATTTTGAGCATATAAGCTTTGATGTATTTGATACTTTAGTAAGGCGTGAATACCACGCGCCAGATTACGCTAAATTTTTATTAGGTAAAGCGTTGGTTGAAAGTGGTGTTGTAAGTAATGCGCATGAATTTGTTAAATCCCGTAATATCGCAGAGTTTGAGGTACGCAAAGCTAAAAACTTTATAGGTGATGTAAGTATTTTTGAAACGTACAGCTACTTAAGCGAGCAACTGGGTTGGAGCAGTGAGCAAGCCCATAGCTATGCAGAGCAAGAGTTTGCTTACGACCTACACATGATTTTACCAAAAGATGAAATGGTTGATATTTTTAACGAGCTTATTTTAGCAGGCAAACAAGTAACAGTTGCATCAGATACCTATTATACAAAAGAACAAGTGGCACTTATGCTGGCTAAAGTAGGTATTAGTGTGGGCTTTGACTTATTGGTTTCGAGCGATTTAGGTAAACGCAAAGACAATGGCCAATTGTGGCAACATATAAAGCAAAGCCTACCCGAAGGGCAAAGTTTTATACATGTTGGCGACAATGCCGTGGCCGATGCACAAATACCAGGTGACTTTGGCTTACAAAATTTGCATATTCTTAATCCATTAGATAAATGGCATGCTGCGGGATGGGATAATCCATTTAGTGGTGGCAATGAATTAAACGAACAACATATTTTAAAATGGGGACCACTGGTAAGTAGCTTTGGGCGCTTCCCGTTTTTAGGTGAATAGACAACTATATGAATATAAATTTAAATCAACCCAAAACAATAATATTTCACCCTGGTATAGGGAAAACAGCAACGAGTGCAATTCAAAATATTGGCTTTAAACTTTCTACTGATAACAATTTACAAGCATGCTTTTCGCCATTTGGTTTATTTGGTGGCGCGAGCAACTACTTTGCTTCTAACCACCCTGGTTTTTCGCTTGAGAATTACCAACAAAATTGGAAGTCGCTTTTAAGTTTTGCTAAAAGCAGAGACAGTAGTACGGTTGTATCTAGTGAGTTTTTAATTAGGGATAACCCGCAGCATATTGCAAATATGCTTAATGAGGCAAAAAGCGAAGGTATTGAAGTAAAAGTTATAGTTGCGGTGAGAAATTACACTGATTACTTAATTTCTGCTTTTTTACAAGCCGTTAAAGTCAATTGGGGTATTCCAGACAACGAAGATATGTTTAAGTTTTGCGAAAGAGAATTGGCCCAAATAAGAATGCCATTATTAGTTGATAATTGGGCAAAACACATTGGCGATGAAAATGTATTTTTGATGGATTACGATAAAGATAAGCAAAATTTTGTAAGTCTATTTTTTAAAGTTATTGGCCTTAACATTGACGCTAGCAATAGCCTACAGAGTAAGGTTAATGAATCCATTCGGCTAGAAATTGCGCCTATGCTGCGACACTTTGACCGTGTAAGTAGCAATAAACAGCAGCGAGAAGAGCTTATAAAGTACCTAAATTCTTTAGACTACAAAGAGCAGCATGCTAAAAACGTAAAACAACGCATAGAAACTAAAGTGGTACGAAATGCTTTTACACACGATAAAGAGCGCCTTACAGCAAGGTATACGTGGATCTAAACCTATGAAAAACGATTATTGGGATCCTGTAAAAAAACGTATAAGCACACGGTTAGATTATAGCTTATCGCTGAAAAATCATATTAACTTTATATGCGGAAGCGATATCTCTGAAACGCGTTTATATAACTCGCAGTTTACTAAATTTTCTCCAACTTACTGTATTGAAGAGAATCCACTTTTTTTACCCTACAAAGAAACACACCATATTCCTAAAAGCTATTTTTTTGAACACTGGGCTTATGACAAACATTTAAACCCAATTTTAATAGCTGACCATTACAAACCAGTATTAAAAGGCTACAAAGACCATTCTGAGTTGCCTGTTTATCCTTTTAAGGCCGTTTTTCCTAGTGAGCATATGAAAGGTAACTATTACTACATGGGCATGCTAAACCCTCATTATGGGCATTTTATTCAGGAGGGAGTCACGCGTTTTTGGCTTGCATTAAAAAAGCCTAGCTTAATAAATAAAAATACTAAATTTGTATACCACGTATTTGAAAATTTTAATGAGCAGCAAAAAAATGCTTTTTTGAACTCTAATATGATGCAGTATTTAGCCGTGTTAGGTATAAACAGCGACAATATTGTTTTTATTAAAAAGCCAACAACGTTTGAGCATATAATTATTCCTGAGTCAGGTATTTCTATTAGTGATGGCAACTGCTACCTGACTGATGAAGCTCGTTTAGTTTGGTTACATTTAAATAAAATGATGGCAGGTTACGAGAATAAAAATAGCATTGTTAGTAGCAAGCGAGTTTACTTGAGTCGACGTGCGGTAAAAGCGCCGATACAAGGCCGAATACTACTGAATGAGGATGAAGTTGAGTCTTACTTTCGCTCAATAGGGTTTGAAATTATAGTGCCCGAGGATCTTTCTCAAATTGATATGCAGAAGGCACTTTCAACCACCAATTTTATTGCTGGTAGTCCTGGCTCTGGTTTGCAAAATTCCTTTTTTATACCCAACCCTGCAAAAACTTTAGGCATTACTTGTTTACCGATTATGAAAATAAACCCTGGTATTAACCATCAAGTTAATACAGATTTAATATGTGGGCATAAAACATATGGCTACAACACTTCAACTAATAATATATTTCAAAAAAATAACTCCATTGAATGGAAAGTCTCTATTAATAATTTAGATAAATGCTTAGCGACTGTTTTATAGTATTTAATTTTTACGAATATAATTTATCGTTGCCGGAGACCAAGCAATGCGAGAGTTAACGTTACATATTGGGGCGCACAAAACCGGTACATCGACAGTTCAAAACTGGATGTACAATAATCAGCGCTTTTTAAAAAAAAATAGTGTGACTCCATTTTTTATTGAAAATGGTAAAAGTGCAGTTCAAGTAAACCAAACTTATTATTTTGATCATTCAAAAATTAAACATGGGTCTGTTTTTATAAAAGAGCAGCTGGCTATAAATTTAAAAAAGTGTACCGGTAAACGTGTTGTAATGTCCTCAGAATGTTTTTCATGGATACATGATAAAGAGCAATTAGAGCAGTTTAAAGCCTCTTTGGGCGCGCACTTTTCTTCTATAAAAATCCTTATTTATATTAGGCGACAAGACCGACAAGCTTTGTCGCACTATCAGCAAAGAGCTAAAAGCTGGGAAGCAGAAGGGCATTATTTTAAAGGCGATAATAAAGCATTTCCTAGTTTAGACAAAAATGCTAATTCGTATTTAAATTACTATGATCATTTTGCCATGTGGGGAGATGTTTTTGGTGATGAAAATATTACCTTTAAGGTATTTGATAGGCTAGAGCTAAAAAATAATTGTGTAGTGAGTGACTTTCTTGATTTTTTAAAAGTTCCATTTTCTCAAGACGATATAAATGTGAATGACGCTAATGTAAGTTTGGGTATATTACATGTAAAAGTCGCTCACATTTTGCGCTCTATGGGCATTAAGCGTAATGATGCTATTTTTCAAAAAATAATTAATGAACTAGGTGACTCATACGTGATGCGCCCTGCGCGCAGTACGGCTATCGATTTTTATTCTAATTTTAGAGCCTCTAATGTTGCGCTTAACCAACGGTTTAAAATAAGTAGTGAAAATGAAAGTATATTTTCAGAGTCTTTTGACTTTTATAACGAGAAAGCTTCTGATGAGTGGAATGAGGATTTAGCTAATCACGCTATAAAAACTATAATTAAAGTAATATTAGATAAGTGAGCCATTATGAGTTTAAAAAAAGTCTCATCACTTTTTAAAAATACGCAACAAGAGGCTACTATATGCAAAGATGTTGCTGTTATCGCTGTTATCAAAGATGAATCGGCCTATATCCATGAGTGGGTACACCATTATCAGTATTTCGGTTTTAAAAAAATTTATTTAGCTATAAATCGTACTACAGACAAAACTATAGAGGTTTTGGATCTAATATGTTCAAAATATGACAATGTAGAATACTTTATTACTGACTGGATAGATAAAGACGCTGATAAAACCGGGATAAACCCAAATATGCAACGGCTATCTTTTAGTTTTTTAGCAAATGAGGCATTTAAAGACCCAAGTATTACTCATTGTTTAAGTGTGGATGCTGATGAGTTTTTTTATCCTACTTGCTTTAAAAAGGATATAAAACAGTTTGTTAACTCTTTTGATTTTGCTAGTAAATTGTCAATTCACTGGGCTTGTCAGGAGGTTGATGAAGAGGAGTTTTCAGCTCCTTTTGTTAACAAGGGTTATTATGTTACTCCCCAAGTAAAAACTATCATAACCCGGTGTACTTATGAAAATATGAGGAAGTTTACATTACATGTTCCTCTGCTCAAATCTAACTATAATGCCTCTCATATAGATGCTAGTGGAGATACCTTTGAAAAAGGTAAGCATAGAGAATTAGCTGCACCCAGCTTTAACATTAATCAAAATGCTTACATACTTCACCGAATGGTTCGTTCTGAGTGTGAATATTTAGCATTATTACTAAGGCAAAACCCTGAATCGACTTCGAGGGTTAAGAAAAACAGAGATGGCATAACTAAAAAGGCTAAATTATCATATCTTGATGTTCCTGAGTCACACCTAAAAAGCTACCATGATAGTTTGGATGAGTTTATAAAGTATTGTAATTTAGCTGGTATGCTAAATAAAATACGTGAAGACGTAAAAATTAGTGCTTTAGAAATTCTTGATATAGCTGATGAGGAGTTATTAAAGGATGTGGATACTTATTATAAAGTTCTTAAAGGGACTTCGATTTTTTCCTCATTCCATAAAAGAATCAAGAGTATTGATTATCTAAATATAATCGATGAGCCTTTGATAAATAAATTTAGAGATATTGCAATATCCTTTGAGGGTGTTGACCTTAACGTATCCTTAGAACTTATGAGAATAGCATCTAGGTTTAGACCTGGTGGTAACCTGATTGCTCATAAAGTATCTCAGTATGAAGCACAAATTATTAATTAATTTAAATGCATTAATTTATATTTGCATAATTTTTTGTTAAGTGGCTAAGCAATACTTAAAGAGTTGCAGGCTTTATACAAAGCAAGTTAGTACATAATTAAGTGGTAATTGAAAGCACAGCTAAGTTACTACTTGGAATTTATTGATGACAATTAAAGTAATTATACATATAGGACCTCCTAAAACAGGTACGTCAGCAATACAGTTTTTATTACAACGAGACTCAAAACGGTTAGCTGAAAATGGCATTTATTACCCAAAGCATACCACTGATATAAATGGAATTAGCTCAGGAAATTTAAATAGTATTTATGAGAACACGTCAAGTGGTCGTGTAGTGAGCAATGCTAAGGTAGTGACCCTTTTGGCTGAGTGTAAAAAGCGTGGTTTGCATACATTGTTATTAAGCTCTGAGTTTTTTTTTGAAAGGGTTAGTGATATTACAGAGGTACTACCTGATGCACATTTTATTGCCTATATTCGAAATCCTTTAGATAGCTTTGAATCTTTGTATAATCAATCGGTAAAGCGACATCACAAAATAAGCCCTATTCAATCTCTTCCTAAGTTGCCACAGCTTTACTTAAATAAACTGGATGAGCTAGTAAGTAAATTTGGGGTAGGTCGGTTTATACTTCGTTCATATAGTAATAAGGCATTTGTTGGCGGAAATATTATTAATGATTTTTATAGTATTTTAAATATTGAGCCACCCATAATGGGAAAAGCTAATATTAATACCTCGTACTCTTTTGAGGCACTTGAGTTTAAACGCTGGATTAACCAGTTTTGCTCACCTGACTTAGCTTTGAAAGTAGATAAAATTTTGCAAACGTTTAAAAGCTCCTCAAATAGTTTTTCTCTTATAGACCCTGATAACTATGAGTTATACAGAAGTCATGCTATTGATGCCTTAGGTAGTTTTTGTTCTAAGTATTCTGTTTATGGTTTTGAGAGTTTACTAAATGAAGTTAGCTCAACTGATCAAAAAGACTATAGAGAGCAAAATTTAGATGTATCAGAGTTTACTAAAGTGGCTGAGTATATTAATAATCAAGCGCCTGAGGTATATAAGTCTATTTGCTATGCACTTTATCTTTCAAGTTATCAGCCCTGTTTTAATGACAAGTATGGGCAAGTTTTTATTAAGAAGTATCAGCTTTCTGAAGTATCGGATAAATATATGTTCAAAACGAAGTCTTTAAATTTTATAAAGCGTTTATTTGGTAAAGCTATAGAGCCTGAACAACTACCAATTAATCAATCTGCACCTGATGATATAAATAGATTGAGGCTCAAACTTGGTTTAGCTGAGTCTATTTCTGATGTTGATATTCTAAAGGAATTAGCGTTTATAGCAGAGACGAACAAAGATATAGGTTTAGCATACTTATTTATGAAAAGGGCACAGAAGTTAAGGCCCAACGGTCCTTTAATTAATAGTAAGATAAAAATTTATGAGCGTGAAATTGATAGTTTTACAGTTAAGCGTGATGATTTCTAGGTGCAGTTAATTAGAAAAACATCAGTAAAAATACTCAAAGGTCTTTTAAGTATTTTGCCTCAGAGCTTTGTTGATAAAGTAAAGCAGAATCCCAAGCTGGTGGCTGCGTATAGTCGTAACTTGCATAAAAGTG
>Ga0115567_10002746_pt1 | contig 17455 bp, 27 predicted proteins | sample COGITO_mtgs_1204_2_FD_88679 | JGI IMG/M metagenome (GOLD analysis project Ga0115567, IMG submission 88679) | Pelagic marine microbial communities from North Sea - COGITO_mtgs_120412 | ecosystem: Environmental > Aquatic > Marine > Epipelagic | place: Germany:Helgoland, sampling site Kabeltonne... | reverse complement strand
GCTGCGGTCGGCGCCAAATGGGACATCTCGAACAAGCAGCGTATCGGGTTCACAGAAGTCGAGCTGGTGCAGAAGATGATCGACGGTGTCACCAAGCTGATTGCGATTGAGGAGGAGCTTGCTTCCGCGGCCCCTGTAGAAGCAGCAGAGTAGATAAGCTCGCATCACTGTTGTGTTCAGGGCTTTTAGGTTTTTCGTCGTCGTTCATCTTGATTGTAAGGAGTCTCGCAGCTCAATTCAAGTTCCGAATATATGTTGTCTCCACCCAGTATGACCAGTGCGATGCTGTGTACTGGGATCTCGTAATGTGGTGAAAGTTGTTAAATCGTTCATTTTCTTATCGTTTTTGTTTCATTGATGGTCTCTTTCGTTTTGAGAGCTTGCGTTTCATGACTTCGTTCTAAGAATTGGGACTATTTGATCGTAGTGGCTACCCGACGTCTTCGTTCTCAATGTTACCCTGAGACACTTCGTCCTGTAGCGGCCCCATGGCACCACTGCTCGAGTGTTGCATGTCCTTGAGGTCAAATCTATCCAAATGTTCTTCGCCACTCTCTGTCCCACAGCTTCCCCGTACCTCCATTTCCCATAGCGATGGTGGCCACCTGGTGGAACGCGAAAGGATGTTGATCCGCACGCCCCTCACGCCACGCGCAGACGTGGCCCCGTCGAGAAAGATGGAGTGCTTCAGATCCTTCGAGGTCTTCATCATCTGTTGACCATCAAATGATGAGACGTGACAGCGAAATAGGCAGAGAGGATGCATTAGAGACGTAGCAAAGATAAGGAATCATCTTGCAGGGTGAATTTGTCGGACTCTCCTGTTTCTCCCGCCCAAGTTCATTGTAGGCCTGCAGCATTAGGCCGAGTATTATTGACAGGAATGAGAATATTTCGCCCAGTGCAAAACGAATTGAATTTTGCACGTTTTCAATGCACTGCTACTAGGGTCACCACTGGGACAAATGACAGCGTAAACCAACAACACTCATCAGGTCGAGGGCCAGCGTAATGAACCGTTTCCCATTTTTTCAGATCCCGTGATGTCTGAATCAGGTACGCTTTTGCGGCAGCCACCTCCCAGTGCAGGCGGACTTCATAGATGTCACAAGTCTCCTCTGCGGTGATCGGCTGCGGGATAGGTGTGACTGGTCAGAGAAAAGATAAATATTGCTCAAATATCCAAATTCCGGCAAAGTGCAAAGTCTGCAGTCCCTTGCACGTGGGAAGGACCACTAGTTCGATGGACAAAATAGGGTTCGTGTCGTTTGCCAGTGCACCCCTGAGAACAGAAGGATCCGCTCAACTTGCGCTGGTTACAGATTGCATCCGTTGTGGTGTGAGTGGGCGAGTGAATCAATGCATCTGATTCAAAATTCTGAGACGGCACTTTCTACGTGTTCTTGTTACCATCGCGTGGTCAAATCTCCATCGACAGCAAAGTGAGGTACGAGTTCTTTTCCTTTTGCACGTTTCTGATCATGCAAGACTTCAGCGCGAAAGGCAAGTCCAAAACCCCGACAAAAATCAAATCGTAACTGATAGCGCCAAAACTCCCAATCAGTAGACCTGGCGCGATGAAGACTTGACTCGTTTCCTGTAAGCGATATTTTCTTGGGTCGCGAAGAGGCCAAGCAAGTTGAGCTTGTCGGTATCCTGTGACAATGCGCTTCCATAAGCATGTCCATTCCGAAGCAAGTTTGAACCATCTAGATCACTCCTCTGGGTCGGCCAGACACAAGCCGCATTCAAACACTGCTAAAATTGCTAGAGGGGAACACTGGCTGAGGAGTTCCTGATGCATCTGATGCAGCAGCGCGACGGACATGTCCTCTGTAGAGTTGATACTGAGAGCAAGGTCCATCATGTCATACACCCGTGGGTGGCGAAACTTGCGGGAGAAGAAGAATCCTGATCGTGGTTTGCTTGAGCCCTGAACCGTCTGAAGCTTGCCATCCAACGAAATGCGGATGCCTGACGCTTCTTCGACGATTTGCAAATACATTGCCTGCGCGGAGTCGATCAATATCATTATCACTGATTTTGAAGCGACTAAACTCGTGCTTTGATGAACAATGACTGCCAAGTGCAATAGCGCCTCAATGGAAGCCAAAACCAAAAGCGTATGCACAATCCGCGCACAATTTTTCTTGTTATTGCTATGTGTATCGCACCAATCTCGGTCATTTAGAAACATCTGATTCCTGGAACCAGAATTGGAAAAGTTTGAGGGTTGCTGCAGCTACCTCATCTAGCCAACGGGGAGAGTTCCCACAGCCATCAATCTCGTTGTGATGCAAACAGCCCTCCTGAGTTCATCGAATCTTTGAATCAGATATGAGAGCCGAGAGAGGCGCTACCACATTTCTGCGTTGCTGTAGAACTATGAGGCTGAGAGAACAAAAAACTAAAAGTGCACTGTCTAATCGTCAAATTGATGGGTGCAACTGTGATTTGAACGCTCCTGCTCCTTCTGGTGTTCAGTCTTCTCCCACATTATGCGTCTCATGTCTTGATGTCTGTTGGAAAAGTGGCTGCAGAGATGCGTCGTATTGAAAAGAGTCTGGAAGAAGATCTCCTCGGCTGAGATGCGCGTCTGCAGCCAATCAAGCAATTCCTGGAATTGAAGCGACGAGCCCAAATTGATATCAACAAGATCGAAAAATATTAGTCTAAATTGTTTGATTATGAAACTTTTTTCCGGTCCAAGTGGCATGGCAGCTCAAGATAATTAAGAGGTGCTCAGTTGAGCTGGTATTGTCTTACGTGGACTGCACCGCACGCAGTGGTGCTTGTGTGATTGGAAATTGCAGGATAGGACACAGAGGTATCCTTTTCAGCGAGCCCACCTCCAAACCTGATCACGCAAGTGACAGCATGTTGAAACTCTCGTCCACAGCTTCATCATGACCCAACATGGCAAAGGAGAGGACTCTGGGATTGAACCCTTGGGCAATGCACTCGTTGATCCACGCGACTGCCCCACGGTGCAAAACCCACCAGGAAGACCTGCGCCCCACGCAGGACATGAAGGCGCTAATGTGCGAAAGCTTGCATCACTGCATGCATTGACTGGCCTCTGCAATAAGCGGGCTCGGAAGTCCAGCCCATCGCTTAGAGCGGGCAAGACCCGCCAAAAAAGCCGATCCCATGAGTAATGGCTCCATTGTAATCCACCTAGCAGCCGCACCCGAGCTCAACTTTCGGGTGGGACGATCAAGGGATGAAATGCTGGGAGCAGAGAGATCCTCAGGCAAAGCAAAGGTGTACATCACGACATCAAGTCTACCCCTCCATCAAGAAGCCCAAAGGACTTCCAGAGGAGGGGTTTTGGAAATTTATTGCGGTGAAGTCGCTGGTAGACACCTTGTACGTGTGACCTTCGCATTCGTGAAACACATTCGAGAATCCCCTCCTGTACCGTGACAAAAAAATCCAGCTGAGCGCCAACACTTCCGAACACATCCGAGCCCCAACTGTGTTACACAAGAAGCCTAAAGCTCGTTAGTGCGAGGTAGGGTAAACCTTTTGATGTCAGCCGTTCCTCGCCTCCTTGAGTGCGCGAAACTGGCACCGTAATCATCTAAAAGTGTTTCCCTGAGCCCTAGCAGGCTGCATAATGCAAAGCAGTCAGCACACGCGTCACCTGAGGACAGGCTACAAGCAGTGTGTGGGTGCGCATCGGTCTCGAACGGGGCACCAAAACCTCCGCACTACCACATCCGATGAGGAGAGGTTAATGATGTAATCCCACTCACCCATTGAAAGCAGTGCCTGTGGAGGGTGCGCAGGGCGCTCAGGCTCGGAGGCAACTTTTTCTTGGTTGCAAAGAGACATCCGGTACGATCCACCATTCATGGTGGTGATTTGTTAGCGTTCCTCACCTCGTTCATCGCAAGTTGTGCATTGAGCATGCTAACTCCGCCCCAGGTCACGTCGAACACCCCCTCGACCCGCACGTTCCCGTTGGCGATCATCGGGGCGAGCACCTCGCGCATGAGCGTCAAATCTTTCTCCTTGGACTCGTCGTGATGGACCTGGTTGGGGTGAGGTTTGCCTTTGGCACATGGAATTGCGCGAGCTTGCTCACCGCCACGACACAAGTTTGTGAAATTAATGAGAATCACAAGGTCTCGAAAGTTTGAAGTGGGACGAACGTCAACGTGCACGAAGAAGAAGTCACGGGTATTGTGTACTGCCTGGAAACGAGGTCAAATGCATGGCTCAGTGCATGGTAGAGGGTGCCTCAGCGTACAAGGATTGCCTATATGGTGTGTGACGAAGCAGTATGCATGCCATGAGTCAGGCGAGATGCAGGTTGAGGTCAATTCCTTCAGGAGACGGTAGATACGCCACTTCGGGTCCGTCGGAGACGCGAATATTGAATAGGCAAGCCTGTGAATCGCGCGCACGGGCTATGGTCAGCCGTGGCTGTGAAAGTAGAGGGCAATCTTCCGACCGAACAAGTGTTCAGGAGTATTAAGCTCTCACAGGTACTTTCTCAAGTTGAAAGCGGCTGGAGATGTTGCCTCAAGTCCTGAGGCCTTCTTGGTTTCTTCCCGAGACTGTAACTCACGGCAGGCGCGGGCGGTGGTATCGAAGAAGTTGACAGCGCCCCTGGCGCGACCGTCTCTGTGGCTTGGTGCACGGCGCGCACTGCATCAGAGATGCCAGCGACCTCGACGGAAACCTGCAGGATTCGAAAGGTTGGCTGAGAGAGAAAGGCACATGTTTGCAAAGTCCATTGCCTCCCGTGCATAGGATCACATGCACACATTATGATTGCTATGTGCCTCTCTATTGAGTTGAACAAGATAGGTTGCAGAACCTCTGACTGGGTCGTCTTTTGCAAGAGTTCTTTGACTTGCTGAGCGCTGGTCTGCCGTCGGGTGGGCATCTTTGTGAGGCACACCTGAGCCTTGCTACTCATGTCGCAAAGTGCAATTGGCAACTGCCTGAGGCCAAATCGTTGCAGTGTATCGAGGATCTGCGATCATACCCCGAACAAACGGTGCTGCGCAACGCAAATTGACTGCTGGGAAAATACTTTTAGCGCCTCAAGCTCTGGTGAGGCCTCGTTGAGCACAAGCCTGTACTTCCGCCGTGGACCCACCAAGCCCACATGATTCAAATCCCTCTTGAACTCCTGCGGTCCGTGCTCTCTCCGTGAGAACTTCCACATTCGACTCGGGTTGGACGGATGGAAAGAATAGGACTTCTAGGCCTGCAGGGCCTTGCGTTTTCGGGTACCAACCGGACCGCGCTTCAAGCTCTTGTCGCTGGGCGGAAGGCGCCCCTTGCGCGGCTCTGAACGCGCACTTGCGCTGAACATACCCATCGAGTCTTGATCAGTCGCACAAGGAAGGGAAGCAAAAACACTTTTCGGCTGCGTTTGAGAAGCGTACTGAAAGGGAATCCTAGCACAGAATTGGTTTAGTGCACGAGATACCGGGAGCGCTCCAAGATCGTCCTCACAGACTGCAGCTGGTCCAGCGAGGAGACCAAAAACTGTTGCAGTAGGCACATCCACGCTGGTACGTCAGCGGATCAGAGGCGCAAGAATCACGCCTTTGAGCGCCTCTAGACGTTTTGTTGGTGCAAGCGAGGGTGCCACGAAGCAAGGATCTTGGGTGCGTTTTGCAGGAGCGGGGTGCGCCACCGTGGTCTGCACGGGCTGTGGAATGTCATTGAGTTCCTGGCCGATGTCTGGTCCGCCTCCAGTGGGGCACGTTGGGCTGCGTGCCTTTGTCCAGCCGTTCGCACTCCCGCGCTGCTGCGTGGCCAAGAACTGCACTCAACCAAACTCTCAGGGGCCAAAACACGGCAGAATATCGTAGTACGCAGGGACAAAGACGATCCCAGGATGGTGATTGGAGATTGCGTTGCAGGGAATTAATGAGCCACGGACCCTGCGTTTGCACTCCATTCCTTCAATTTGAGTTGCACGCGTTCCAGCAACTCGCTGCGCGATTTTCGCGATCTGCTCGTCTGCAGTTTCTTCGTTGACCTGTCAGCCCAATCCGTACGGTATATTTCAACGAGAAGATCTGTGCGCGAAGACAACGTAAATTATGCCGACTGTTCCAGACTGGCAACACAGTCGCGCGTTTTGCGTAAGTGGCTGCTGAGGTTAAATGGACCGGATACTGCTTCAACATCCAATCCCAGCGCTGCTTGATCCACCGTTCAATTGCATAACTCGTTGACGATTCTGGTGCTGTAGCTTCAGACAGTAGTAGGAATACAAGGAGCGACAGCCATACGTCCTGCGGCCGGCGACGCCGCATCTGTGATCTATCAAATCTCTCGTTCGTTAACGGCCCGCCTCGGGATAGGCAGGGTGCTCGACACGCGGGAATCCGGCGCAGTACCATTCCAGGACGGCTTGTCCGTGCGCCTTGGCAGAGAAGTTGGAAATGGCGGACAGCATAGCAGCTCAAGACAGTGCGGACAGTGCAGTGCAAGGTGACACGCTCGTACGGATCTCAGAGCTGGTCAGTGCAAATGACGATGCTGCGGCTCTAGAACGTGAGTGACTCCCCGGCGGTCACAAGGACGGCGACTGCACAATTTTAGTAGCAGACTGCCGGACATTCTTGTAGACCGGGGCAGAAGTTGAGGTGATGTGTTCACGCGCACAATTGGCAGTTCTTGGAAAATTCACAGCTGCTCAAATGACCGAGCTAGTACGGGAGGCCTCCAATTGGGCGTTCCGCCTGGATTTTCAAGAGCGTGCGTACCCACTCACGGTGCAGTCACTCTGCTAGTCCTGTAAAGTGCGTTGCTTTGTAGCATTGTACAGGTAAGTAATGCTGTGCTCGCGACGATCCTAGTCGACCAGTACATGCTGTCGAAGCCAGCCTCAAGCTTTTGACACCCAATGTTGGCCATGCAGGAGCTGAACAGGTGCGGGCACAAGAGCTCGGCATGCTTGACGACGAGGATGCAACATGAGAAGGGGAGAGAGAAAATGGTGATGCAATCTCACTTGCAATCCAGAGCCTTGTACAAGATTAAATAATCACGGCATCAGCGTTAGAATCAAGTTGTCACTTCTAACACTTCCTCTTGCTTTGGCAATGGGCGCGTGGCCGTGCACGTAGAAGGGGCCGGGCACGCAGAACGCCATCTTACCCTCACTGTACTGAATATCAATTTGGCGAGCCCTCGCCTCTCGCAACACATCATACACCAATTTCTCCGCCTTACGCTCAGCACGCTTAAGAGTAGTCAGCAACCTGTATCTGGTCGCCCCAAATGACAATCAGGAGGCCAACCATAGTTCCGAGCGAAGCGACCACGATACTTGCGCAAATGACGAAGAACTTGAGCATACGCTCTAGCAGGAATCCCTGCTCCCTGAGCTCCTTCTGCATGCGCCGAATGTCCGACGCCTGCATCGCCGTGAAGATGCCCAACTTCTTTGTTACCTCTATCATCTCTGTAACGTGTGCCTCGACAAGCATCGGAGGGCCGGGAGCATCGTCGAGTGGCTTCACTACCTTGCCTGTCTTCATCTGCCCTGTGTCCGAAGAGTCCTGCGAATCTGACAACGCCTCGCTAGATGGCTCATCGGATCGGACGGCGAAGAGAGAGAGGAGAAATCCGCGCGAGCGCGGCGAATCGTGGAGGTGGTTCAAGACCGCAAAGATAACGAAGAGAACTGCTGCTGGAATGATCACAAAGAGCTCCCATGCCGACGGATCCTGGCACTTCTCAGGATCTGTCACCGCAGGAGGGAATAGCTCGTCCTGCTCACCGTATAAAATCGACGCGAGTGAGCCATCATTGTGCATCACCTCAATCTTGGAGTTGAAAGCTTCGGTAAGGTAGTCTGCCGAATGGACAGACTTGCCAAAAGCGCAGACGCGCACCGCTGGTCGAGCCTGGAGCAGATCTTCCTGTGGTACCGGTTTCCCTGAGAGACGAAAGGGTGCGCCGCACATTTCCTGGGAAATGGTGCTGAGGGAGTCCCCGAATTGACGTGTTCGGAAGTGCGAGATTGCGTCTGCCCGCGGGACGAGAAGGGCCTGCACTTCGTCTGTTTTGAGTGCAATAAGACACTCGTCCAACTCAGCACAGAACTTAGGCGAAAATCCAAACTTGGTTTGCAGGTTGAGGAAGCGCGTCTTCTCCAGCACTCCGACACTAAACCCAGCCAGAGATGCAGCGTTCTGAATCCTGTTGGAGGCTACCTCCCCATCAATGAAGTCAGCGACCTGTCCCGAGAAGACACCGAACATGATGAGTCCGAACAGCATCCAAAAGATCGCAAAGATCTTGCCCTGTCCTGTCACGGGCGCTTTGTCGCCGTACCCGACAGTCGTCTGCGTAACCATGGCCCACCAGAGGCCGTCCATCACACCTTCACCGTAAAATGGGCGGAATACGTTCTGGTTTGTCCATCTCTCAAGCACCCAAATTATGTGCCCAACGAGCAGCACAGCAAAGAAGAGCGAACAGAAAAAGTTCACGAAGTGAGGTGAAATTACGAGTTTTGCCGCAACGAGGTACAGCGAGACCACTTTGTCTGCAGAGTTCACGACCACACCGATCCCATCGCCCATCCAAAGCTTCCCGGAGCACGTCCAGTTCGCGGGAACATTGTCGAATTCGGTTAGTAGGGCAACTCGTACGCTCTGTGCTGTGGGGTTTGGAGGGTCGATCATGTAGTCCTCAAGCTTGGCGTCGCTCGGGACGAATTCGACAGAGTGTTTGTACACCAAACGCTTTGTAATGTTCGACAGCACCCTCATCGCGTAACCGCCAACCTGATTCCGGATCAGTGCTACTGTCATCATACTGATGCTATTGGGGCTGAAATCAACGATACACATATGCCAAGGCGCGAGTGTATGGAGGGTTGCAAGTAAAGTTAGCAATGGCAGTTGAGATCTTAAAGTTTTTTTTAATAACCCAGGATCCTGAGGAAGGGGATTGCGCTCACCGGAGAAGTGTCATTCATGCCGTACGGCAGCCCATCCACACGTTCCGGGTTGATGACCCACGGGAGGCGGTCGCGCACGACGAACGTGATCGGGCAGCTTGGGTGCCACGGGTACTCGGACAGTGGACGCGAGTACAGCGTTGAGCCCTCCATCGTGCACTTGTGGTAGAGGGCGTAGTAAGCATATTCGATGGGACCGACCTGAGAGTAGATCGAGCAGGGTCAGGTCTCAATAGCAGAAGCTGAAACATTCAACGTCATTTAAGCACACACAAAAATGGTCAGCCATGATGTGGATGCGCACACCTTCTCCTCATCGTTCGCATGACGCTCAAATGGTCCGTAAACTTGCGGGAAGTCGGCACGAAACCACTCTTGGCGGTCAAGGAAACCATCGTTGTTCTGCATATCGGCACTCAGGTCAAGGTTGAAATGGGGATAGATATGCAGGACAGAGTCGAGTGCAAGTGCAAAATTTCCGGTCTTGTGACTTGCAAGCAACGCGTGAATAGAGCAAATGGGGACTTACAAAGTCCGCGAAGATGCGCTTGCGCTCCACGAAGGTTACATAACCGTCGTTGTTGAGGTCATGGTCTTCCCACGTCCTAGTGGTCACGTGACCGGAGCCAGCTGGCATGTAGTTCCCATACAGCGAGAGGTCAAACTCCCAGCGCTCCACGAGACCGTCGCGATTGATGTCCGCAAACACGCGGTAATAGTGCTCTTCCAATGAGATCCGAAGCGAGTGGTCGAGATCCGCACTCTAGAAACAGCAGGACAGTGATCAGAACACATAGGATTGCGCAGCAGCGCGGTGGCACAAAGCTTTTTGGGGGAGCGCACACGGGACCAACGAGTCCCGCGTGGGAGTAGCGGTACTGCTCTGAATACCGCAGTCACGACCAAGCCGCACCCAAGCATCACTAATTGGCGTTATAATGGGGACGAACCCTCTTGAGCTCCTTCTCCTCGAGTGCACGAGGCTCACGAGTCTTGGCTGCGGGCCAGCGATTCGCAAGGTATAGCCTCATCAGGATGTTGTTGGAAGTCGTGACCCACACTGATATAGCCGTCTTATCATAGAAGAGTCCACCGAGCGGACCGTCTGCGAGATATTGCTCGCCATCCTGTGCAGGCCCTGTTTCTGAGAGCAGCATTGGCGTGATGAAGTGCCTCAGCACGATGAACTCCTCAGGTGAGACGACACCGTCCTTGTTGAAGTCTGTCTGCAATCACTCAAGGCAGCAGGTTTCAGAACTGAGCTTAGGATTGGTAGGTCAGGTACTCTTATCTAAGGGCTGCAGACTGTTAGGCGTACCGTCCAGAAGATCAAGTCCATGTCAAGCTTCCGGTTCGCAACCATCTGCTTCAGTGGGATGTCCTGGAACATTTGCTTGAACTCTGTGAGGCCCAGCACACCAGCACTAGAACCGGTATTTGTCGTGTCCAAAGCGGAGAACTCTCCACGAAAGGTCGTGCAGTTGAGATACTTGGGCACCATTGCCAGCTCGGACGAGCTTGGCGACACAGGCCCTAATGAAACCTGCGATCATAACCCCGGTTGGTGGGACATGCAAAGTGAAATACGACGATCGACTGGCATCTCCTATTCACTGTAATATGCACAAACAGGGGGCTTTCTGCTACCTGGATCGGGTCTGCGTCGGGAAACTGCATATCCCAAATGCATTGACGGCAGCAAGACATGTAGTTCTTGACGAAGTCCTTGGCCGTCGACTGCGCCGCCACACATGCCCCTCCTGCACAGTCCGGGTCTGTCGTGCACTCAAGATAGTTGTTGTTGGTGCAGAATCCCGGTTCTCCCAGCGCACGTGGCTGGCGCAAATACCACTCCCATGGCGGGTTTTGGGCCAGCGCTTCGAACTCGGTTGCGTAGCCACCTTCGCAAGCCATCATCTGGATGGCGGTTGTAGGTACCGCACATACGCCCTGGCCTGTACAGCACTGCCCAGGCACAGCATCTGCACCATGAGATGCGAGAAGAAATAAGGCTATAGCGAGGATTCTCGTGCCCCGCTCTGCGCGACTCATCTTCCTCGATGTGAAAAACCAACCTGTCCTCCAGAGCAAACCCCAAGATGTTCCGACTGATTTGTCCTCTGTGTCAAAAACACATCCGCCGCCAAGAGATCCCTCAAGAGCTGTCCTCCGGGGTACCCACGTGCCGGGCGGCTCAGCAGACAACACTCTGCCCCCCAACCTTGCAGCTGGCTCTTGCAGGAGGATGACTAAATCCCATGTCATCTTCATTTTATACAGATGAAATACCAACTTGTCGCAGCGGCTCTATGTAAAGCGACTCTCCATGGACGCGTGTGTAGGGGAGGATTGCACGTCTAGAGGGCGGGGCATGACACAAGGAGCCTGCGCCGCGCCCGGTGGGGGAACGGGAATTCCGGCTCACTGTTTCCCCCCGTGGTCTGGGGAGGCCGCCGGTCCGATTGCATGGCCGGTGAGCAGCCACAAGCAGGGGGCTCCCTAAACCCGCGAGGTCTGGGGGGCACCGGACGGCGCCCGGGTATGGTGATAATCCGAGGTGTTAGGGAGGGCACGCCACCGACAGTCTGATCCTTGAGTGAGTTCACTGCATGGGACGCACGGAAAGGGTGGTCCCACCCATGCAGTTCTCGCATGCCCGAGGGGGTCAGACCGAGGCTCAGAGCACGCACGGCAGCGCCCCACCCCCGCGAGAGCGGTCTTCGAGTTAGCCGCATCCCCCCGCGGTGAGCTTGGAGGGGTCCCCCGGGCGAAATAGCCTCCGGGGGTCCTTTGAGAGCGTAGATGCGTGGATTCCCCCGCGCGGAGTGGCTCTCTCGCAGCGGGGTTAGAACCATCCAGTGACTCCCCCGCGCAGAGAGTAGCTCTCCAGCGGGCCCCCGCGCGGAGGGTGGCTCTCCAGCGGGGCGAGACCCTGGACGGGATCAGGCTGGAACGGCCTCGTGCCGTGCACATCCCAGTCCTGCGAATCTAATAAACGCGTCTACACGGGCCTCTACGATTTCGCACGCCTCAAGACGGACGCCGCTGAGCAGAACGCCGTAGCGAACACCCTGAGGTCGCCCCAGACTCCAGAGCAACTATGCCAGCGCCACGGCGCGACATTCGCTCGACTCCGGATGGAGGCTCAGCTGTACAGCCTCCGGGCCGCAGCTACACGGCTCACTGGGAAGTATTGGGCTGCGCCCTATGCCTCCTCACTGCCATCGCGATCCCGCGCACGGGCCCGGTATGGGGTCGGGGATTTTGCCCCGGCTCCCGCCGCCCACGTGCTCGCGTCCCGTTAGTGGTGTGGGCCTGGGACCTTGTTGTCATGCGGCTTCTTTGCTGCGGTCTCGCGGCCCCCGCCCGCCGCCAGTTTTTCGCTCTGCGATTTGTGACTGTTTGTCATTAAACGTATCTATCTCTCGTGTGACGGCAGCGTGCTGTAATAACGTAAGCTCATCAGCGTTGTTTCTCTCCAAGGGCGTGTATGTCGACTCCCTCGCTCCGTACAAAGCAGACAGAAGTCACGACTACAGCCTGCACTGACAACCTGCAGAACGGAGAGAAACCCTGTGCTGGCACGTGCCCTTTACAAAGGTAGGGTGATTGCAGCCGTCCATTATTCATTCTTTCATATCCGTGTTGAGTAGAAGAGCTCAAGATCGTTCTCTGAATGTCCCCACTGCTCCTTCCACACGTCCGCGAGCGTTGCCTCGCTCCGCGCCGGCCGACCCTTGCACGTGAGTTCGATACTGGCAGCTGACACGACTTGCTTGTGCTCGGAGAGAAGCTTGCCTGACAGATAGTTTTTGTACTGCTGGATGGTTGCTTCCGTAGATGACCTACAACATTACATTTCAGCCGCCCGAAGCGGCACCGAAATGGACGCATGCAATGAGTAATAATTTGGTGCTGACTCGGCTGTTGGAAAAGAAGTTACCGGAGGAAAGGTTTTGAGAGCTTCGGGAGTGGGTTCGCGGCTGACTCGTTGGGGAAGAGTGAGAGACAAAGCTTTTGACCCCCGATAGCTTGCTCTGCCTCTTTTTCCTGCGTGAACGTATTGATTTGCATCGTGAGGGCGGGCAACTTTGCGGGATTGGACCAATCCAAGCTGCTCACGGTTGGAACATTCTCGCATCTGGCAGTGCAAGTTTTGGAGACAAAGACCTTCTGCTTTTTCTTCGCTTGAAGATCGTGCATCACTTTCTTCCGTTTGGCATCCGACTCCTGGGACGCGGCCTGCGAGCGCTGCTGATTTTCTGTCGTCGCTTCCCGCTGCAGATGCTTTTCCGCCGCTGCCTCCTCCTTTGCGAAGTGCGGAAAGACCTTGTCTACAATATTTTGCATTGCTCTATCCGTCCGTATTTTTTCAAGTGGTGTAGGACCGAGGTTGACTTCACAAGTAGGACAAGCGAGGTCTCCATCGAAGTGCTTGATAATGCATGGCTTGCAAAATGTGTGCAAGCACTCCGTGACTGTCATAGCGTCACGAAAATAGCCCATACACAATGGGCAGATCAGGTGCTCATTCATAATCCGTGTCTGAAAAACTACCTCACTCCCCTCAAGTACCGAACCTGCGACGAGCGCGCGTGAAATTCAGCTGCATTGTTTTCGCACGGCAGAGGATCTGCCAACGGCAGGATACTCCACAACGAGTCCCACCTTCTGCATGATTCTGTGCTTGTGTTAGCAGTGAACCCTTGGGCTTATGAGTGTGTCAGAGAAAGAGAGGGAGCAGGGTAGGGAAAGGCCTGATCCCGCGCCATCTCCTCTCCCGGCCATCCTATGGCTCGATGTTGTTGACTTATGTGGAATCGTCCCCGTAAGTGGATTAATGATCAGTGCCCGCGGGGCGGTTTTCGGGCGCATTGAGAGTGGAACCGGGAGCAGAGTGAGACGAGGTCATGTTCTCCAGCGTAAAGGTGTCTCCGGATTCGGATGCCGACGCTGGAGATGATGATGACCCGTCGCCGGTTTCTGTCCTCGTCGCTGCATCGCGCCCACTTATCCACACACGCAGCCCACCGCTCCCTCCAATTCCATTTCCGACCATGAGCCTGCACGTGGATCGTCACAAGGTAGTAGCAGCGCTCTCGAGCTCTGGTGCCGAATTGGACGTGCTGCATGCTCCGGAGTTTACGAGGAATGCTGTCGGCACAGCGGTCGACGAGCGTGGTGCCGGCCAGATCTCGGAGTCCCTCCCACGCTGCTTTCCAGCTCTCTCTCTCACTGAGCAGCAAAATGCCTCTAGCGCCCAGCTGACTTGAACGCCGCGTGCGCCACAGGCTCGTCACCGGACGTGATTATCCTGTGTGGGAGCGGGACGTCCTGGGATGACGAAAAGCTCATCTGCGAGAACGGCTTCGGTGCAGCGGATTTTGTTGACCTTATTGACGTGAAGCTCGTGCTTCCCGACCGCCCAAAGGTAGTCGTGACTCATTCCCAATGCCTCAAGACTGCCCAGCCTTAGCTGCCGCTGCGCGACTAATCGCTGCCACTGGGTGCATACAGCTTCTCATCGCGGTCGGGCGTTTCTGCCCGGCATTTGGCGAGACGGCAGCGGAGCTCGGGGTTGCACCCGCAGTTGTGCTGCTAGACGATTCCGATGCGCAGGGTGCAGTGCTCAGCTATGAGTTCATCCACGCGCTGTTCCGAGAGTTGGTGCGGAACCGGGGCGCCGACCCTGCCGCCAAGGTGGCGCGCCAGACAGCAGCCGGGTTCGCGAGCAAGGGAAAGTCGACGCACTTTGTCCGCATTTCTGCGGCACTTCGCGCAGTCGCCTGCCCAGAACCGATTTTCGCGCCCCAGGGGACATGCAGAGTGCAGGACCCCCTCGGCGTCGCCGCTCTGCGCCTCCGGCAGAGCCCGCGCGTGTTCCGCAACCTATCCTTCGACGGCCGATCCGAACTCATGTATGCTAACCGTGCATCTGCTTTTCGTGCGGCCAGCAAGCGAGCACCGCGCACCGGGGCGCCACGTGCGGGTCTTGTAGCTGAGAAGCGTGGCCGCACGGCCTCTGGGGCGGGGAACAGGTTCGAGATTCTCGGGTCGCTGGAGCGGAGCAACACACACAACGTTCTCGTGCTGTATGGCGAGAGTGGCGCCGGGCGCTCGGAGCTCGCCGCCCAGCTCATGCTCTGGTACCTCGACCGGGCGCGCCTGTCATCCGCGCTCTGGGGCAACTGCGACCGCCAGGCGGACATTTCGCACCGCGTCACAGGCGTGGCGAGCTTCCTCTCCGTCGCCGGCGCCATGCTCCAGCTCGGTGCGCTCTCCTCTCGCTTCCTGACGGGCCCACCCACGCTGCGCTCCTGCGCGGTGCGTGAGCGCGCAATGCTGCGTCGCGCAGGCGTGGCGGCGCGAAAGCCGCAAATGAGCGAGGACATTCTGCTCCGAGCTCTCAAGGCAACAGACCCGCGCTGCCCGAGCGGCTGTCGCCCCGCCCGCGCGCGCACGCTGAGCGCCACAAGCAATTGATCGATTTTGCAGTCGAGTGTTCTGAGTGCTGGTGGGTCATGCAGGCAACACGGTGCATGGTAGTCTTCGATGATTGGCATTCGCTGGCTGAACGTGACCAGAGCGATCTATCCCGCCTCATCAAGTGCCCGCCATCTTTCCGCACACCCGCCGAGCCAATGGGGTTTCCATGTGTTGCCTCACCCCTGAATGGCGCTTTGTCTTGCTGCGGGCACTTATGCACTGCCGGGGCCGCAGCAAATTTCCGCCGAATACGCGCGTCGTAGTCACTGTGCGCGCGCCGCCGAAATCTACTGAGCTCAAGAACTCGATTGCGAAGCTCACGAATCCACTTGTACATCTCGTGCCAGGAGTTCCGTCAGGAATTGCACAGCGCATGATGTTCATGCACATGGAACGCTGCCGCTTCGGTGAGCAGCACGTGAGCGACGTTCAGTTCCAGAATCCATACCATCGGGCTGGACAGCTCTCGAGGTTCGGCGACTTGGAGGAGGAGGATGTTGCGGCTACGCGACACATCTGCGCAGAGCGGATCCCAACGGTCGAAGGGACGCATGTACAAGCCGCCATGATGCTTGGGGCGTGTGCGGCGCTGGCATCCTTCAGCGAGGTTCTATCACCCTTTGAAAACGCATTCTTTGTGTCAGAGGGATACCATGCCCGCCCGCCAGTAACGTCATGGATGGTCCGCTGAGAGGTTAATTCTCGAGTGGGTCACTCGGAGTAGCGATATCAACTAAAAGCTTGGTGTTGACAGGTCTACGGCAAGCTGCGGGACTTTCAAGAGGCTGAATCTGTGAGAATCGACAAAGGCGGTGCACCAGAGGTCCTCAGCCAGCGGGGCGGAGGACGTGGCGCATCCTCACGTTGACATGGTGCGTCACGATTGCAGGGGACTCCGCAGAGCGTGTCGCTGTGGCACGCCGTCTGCATCGCGCACCACTACATCACGGACCGCCACCGCCACTTGCTCGTCGCGCTGATGCAGGTTGCGCACAAAACCGATCGTTACGCCCCGGAGTGAATCGGTCAGGCGTTGCGATGGCTACCCCCCAGCGACCTCCACCGAGATGCGGCGCACGTATCGCTAGCACAAAGAGAGGTGAACGTGCGCCAGTAACACTCCGCCGCCTGGCAGGCTGCGATGCCGCTCTCTCTGGACGAGGTTGCAAGCGTATCAGGCGAGACACCTGCTGCCGCGACGACGCTGCTCAACGAGCTGACGCGGATGCGACTCGTATTCCGCTCTACCGCCTCGACGTGCGTCGTGCTACCCGGCGTGCGCGACGCGATCGAGGCCGAGCTGTGGCGCCGGCGGGCGCTTGAGCGCGAGCAGCCGAGCCTGTTCCGTTTGCAAGACTTCCAAGATGAGCCCTGGATCGCGGCGATCTGCTCGGTGAATCGGATCGAGATTCTACGGGTCTCTCCCAGCCCGGCGATATCCGTCTGGACCGATTGCACCGTCCAGACGCTCCTGCTTCAGCTGTGTTTCGGTCTGACACGTCCGCTTACTATTTCTCGCTGGGTCACAGGCTGCCGTGTCACATCTGAGCAAGCAGCTCGGCGCATGGGCTGAGGTGGCGTGCGCAATGCACATGATCCTCCTTGTGGAAGCCATGGGAGTCGACAAGTCCCCAGAGGCGGCGAGCGGATCGCTCACGATGCTCTACCACGACTACCACGCGCTGATGCTCGCGTGGTTCCGGGAGTGGGACAGAGGAGGGATCAGGCCGCCCGGGGGATACGAGGCGTCTCTCGACGGGAGACATGCCGCCTCACGCGCAATCCCGCTGCACTATACGGCGCTGCGGAACCTGCTGATCGATGTCGGCGCGCTCGCCGCGGACAAGTCGCGGCAGGTCGCGGCGTGCGAGGCGCTTGCCAAGATGCTCTTTGCGGTCGGGGGGTACGACGAGTCGCGGCGCATCCTGGCGTGGAAGACGGTGATGGACTCGGAGTGAGGGACGCGGCGTGTCCAATTAGTACGGGGTGAGGGACGCGGCGTGTCCACTTAGTACGAGGGGG